>Ga0075011_10000359_pt1 | contig 24417 bp, 11 predicted proteins | sample TARM_MetaG_T_14_FD_72354 | JGI IMG/M metagenome (GOLD analysis project Ga0075011, IMG submission 72354) | Freshwater microbial communities from Pennsylvania, USA, analyzing microbe dynamics in response to fracking - TARM_MetaG_T_14 | ecosystem: Environmental > Aquatic > Freshwater > River... | reverse complement strand
GCCAAGCCGAGGATCTTCAGCAGCGTGGAGTCCTGCGCCGAGACCCTCAGCCACCTCTACCCCCACGTCAACGACATCAGCAGCGACGAGATGCTCAAGGCTATCCGCCAGGCTTTGAGCCGCGACGGCAAGATGCCGCTCACCCTGGTGGTGCTGGATGAGGTGCAGCAGTACATCGGCACCGATGGCCAGCGCTCCATCGATGTGCAAGAGGCGGTGGAGGCCTGCTGCAAGGAGATCGGCAGCCGGCTGATGTTCATCGGTACCGGCCAGACCGCCATTACCGGTACCAGCAACCTGGCGCGCCTTCAGGGCCGCTTCACTACCCGCATCGAGCTCTCCGATGCCGACGTCGACGCCGTTATCCGCCAGGTGGTGCTGGCCAAGAAGCCCGAGGCTAAGGCACCCGTTACCGAGGTGATGGAGAGCAACCTCGGCGAGATCTCCCGCCACCTGGCCGAGACCTCCATCGCCCATCGCCAGGAGGACACCCGCCACTTCGCCCAGGACTACCCCATCCTGCCAGTGCGTCGCCGCTTCTGGGATGCCGCCCTGCGTGTACTCGACCAGACCGGCACCGATAGCCAGCTGCGCAACCAGCTCAGCATGATCCACAAGGCGATCCAGACCAACCTGGACGCCCCGCTGGGCAACATCATCCCCGGCGACTACCTCTACTTCGACGCCACCGACAAGCTGCTGCAGTTCCGCATGCTGCCGCGCAAGCTACACGATGCCACCCAGCAGTGGCGTAACGGCAGCGAAGACGAGCAGCTGATGGCGCGGGCCTGCGCCGTGGTCTTCCTGATCAACAAGGTCGCAAGCACCAATACCGAGCTCGGCCTGCATCCCACCCTGGCCAATATCGCCGACCTGCTGGTCGACGACCTCAAGGCCGGCAGCAGCTCGCTGCGCAGTCGACTGCCGAATCTTCTCGATGAGTGCGAGTTCATCATCAAGGTGGGCGACGAGTACCGTATCCAGACTGAGGAGAGCGCCGCCTGGAACGACGCCTTCCTTTCTCACAAGAGCACCCTGGGCAACGCCACGCATCAGATCGAGACCGAGCGCGATGATCTGATTCGTCAGCACTTTGGCAAGCAGGTTGGCAACCTCACGGTGAACCACGGCGAGTCCAGGGTGCCGCGTCCTCTCTCGCCGGTCTTCGACATGACGCTGCCCAAGGATGCCGCCGAGAGGCTCTACGTCTGGGTGCGCAACGGCTGGTCGGATGACATCAGCCAGGTGCGCGCCGATGCCCGTCAGGCAGGGTCGGAGTCCCCCACCCTGTTCGTGTTCATCCCCAAGCGCTCCGCCGATGAGCTGCGCAACCAGCTGATCGAGTTCAAGGCCGCCAGCGCTACCCTGGAGACCCGCGGCACCCCCGGCACTCCCGAAGGGGAAGAGGCGCGGGCCGCCATGCAGACCACCCGCGATGCCGCCCAGCGGCGCATCCGCGAGCTGCTCGACGAGGCCTTCAACGGCGCCCAGGTGTTCCAGGGCGGCGGTAACGAGATCGTCGGGGCCACCCTGCGCGACACCATCCAGGAAGGCGCCGAAAATGCCCTCGCCCGCCTGCATCCCAAGTTCCACCTGGCCGATCACGCCGGCTGGGACAAGGTCTATGCCAAGGCCAAGCAGGGCGCTCCAGATGCCTTGAAGGCCGTGGGTTACGACGGCGATCCGCAGAGCCATGCCGTCTGCAAGGCGGTCCTGAGCCACCTCGGCAACGGCAAAAAGGGCAGCGAGATTCGCGACCACTTCGAGCACGGCGACTATGGCTGGCCCCAGGACGCCATCGATGGCGCCCTGCAGGTACTGCTGGTCGCCGGTCAGATCCGTACCGCCGATGGCACCGCCCCCCAGGAGCTCGATCGTCGCGCCATCGGCAAGACGGAGTTCCGCGTGGAGGCCACGACCATCTCCGCAGGGGAGCGCATCAAGATCCGCAAGGTGATGCAGAAGCTCGACGTGCAGGCCAAGTCTGGCGAGGAGTCGGCCAAAGCCCCCGAATTCGCGGACAAGCTCCGATCCCTGGCAGAGCAGGCAGGCGGCGAGCCGCCGGCCCCAGAGCCCCCGCGCCTGGATGCCCTGGAAGCCGTGCGTACCAGCAGCGGCAACGACCAGCTCAAGGCCATCGTCAGCAACCAGGCCGAGCTGCTGGCTGCCATCGATGACTGGCAGGCCACCGCCGACAAGATCAAGCAGCGTCGCCCCGCCTGGGCCACCCTCAAGCAGCTGGCCGGCCACGCCAGGAGCCTGCCCGACGCCGAGCCGCTGCTGGCCCAGGTCAGCCAGATCCGCGAGCACCGCTCGCTGTTGGATGACCCGGACCCCGTCCAGCCTCTGCTGGCCAACCTCACCCAGCAGTTCCGCGAGGCCTTCAACGCGCTGCAGCAGCGCTACGAGGCAGAGCATGCCGCCGGCATGCAGAAGCTGGAAGCGGACGACAACTGGCAGCAGCTCTCGCCGGACCAGCGCCACGACCTGCTCGCCGCCAAGCGCTTGACCGCCCACGATGCCCCCGAGATCACCCTCGGTGTTACCGACCAGGTGCTGGAGACCCTCAGCCACGTGCGCCCCGATGCCCTGGCCGATCGCATCGCCGCGCTGCCCAGCCGCTTCGACGAGGTGCTGGTCAAGGCCGCCGAGGAGATGGAGCCCGAGGTGCAGTTCGTCAACCTGCCGCGCCGCACCCTCAAGAGCGAGGCCGATATCGACGCCTGGCTGGAGGACGTTCGTCGCGAGCTGCGCGAGGCCCTGCAGGACGGGCCGGTGATCACCCAGTAGGAGCAGCAACGGACCATGAGATCACGCCGTGATATCGAAGCGCTGCTGGAGGAGCTGGAGCACTGCATCGCCGACGACCTGGAAGACCAGGACCTGGACTTCAAGCAGTGGGATACCCAAAGCCGCGACAAAGCTGTGAGGAAGGTAGTCGAAATGGCCATCTGCATGGCCAACGGCGGAGGCGGCAGCGTGGTGTTCGGCGTGGCCGACCGTATCTCGGGTCGTGAGCATGCCGTGCTGGGCGTACCCCAGGAAATCGACGTCAATATCCTGAAGAAGGCCGTCTACGACCAGACCGACCCGCACATCACCCCGGTGTTCGAGGAGCTCCACGTGCCGGAGGGCACCGGCCGGGTGCTGATCATGCAGGTGCATCCGGGGATGCCGCCCCACACCGACACCAAAGGCGGTGGCACCGTGCGCATCGGCAAGGATTGCCAGCCACTGACAGGCACGCTGCGCCGCAAGATCGGCGTCGAGACCGGAGAGACCGACTACACCGCCGAGAGTGTCTCGGTCACGTTTCAGGACGCCATCTCCAACGTGGCGCTGGAATCTCTGCGCCAGATGGCCAAGGAGCAAGACGCCCCCGGTGACCTGCTGCGCATGGACGACCGCAAGCTGCTGGAGGCGCTGGGGGTGCTCAGGAAGGGCAAGCTGACGCGCGCCGCGATCCTGCTGTGTGGCAACGAAGCCACCCTTCGCGAGATTTTTCCGGGATTCTACTGGCTGTTTCTCGCCATGCGCTCGGATACCCACTACGACAATCGGGAAGATCGGGTCAGTGCCATCCCGTCCGCCATCGCCCGGCTGGAAGAGCTCTCGCGGGCCTATAACCCCATCAGCACCGTCGAGCGCGGCATGTACCACTTCGAGTACCGCGACTATCCCGAGATAGCGCTGCGCGAGGCGTTGATGAACGCCTTCTGCCACGCCGATTACCGTCTGCACGGCCCCGTCATGGTGAAGTGGTACGCCGACAAGGTAGAGATCAGCAACGGTGGTGGGTTCATCGCCGGCATCCGCCCCGACAACATCCTTCATCATCCACCGGCGGCGCGCAATCCATGCTTGGTCGAGGCGCTGACCCGCCTCAGGCTGGTCAATCGCAGCAACCTCGGGGTCGCGCGGATGTTCGACGCCTTTCTCGTCGAGGGCAAGCGACCGCCCCTGATTCGTGAGCTCGGTGAATCGATCACCGTCACCTTCCTGCGCTCCTCGCTGGATGCTGAGTTCCGCCACCGCATCGCCCAACTGGCCGATCCCCCGCTGACCACCGACCAGCTTCTGGTGGTCCATGCGCTACGCCGGCACCCGCTCGCCGACCGAGACACCATTGCCTGGGAGTCCCAGCTGAGTGAGCGGCGAGTCGAAGAGGTGCTGAAGGCTCTCGCCAAGCGACACCTGGCCAGCGCCACTGGCGAAGGTGAGGGGCAGCTCTGGCGGCTGGCAGGGGCGTTCCAGTCAGCCCCGCTCACGGCGCAGGACCCGGAAACTCAGCGCGAAACACTCCTTGAGCTGCTGCAGCAAGGCCCCTGCTCCATCAGCCAGCTGATGGAGCTGACCGGCCTCAACCGCAGTGCCGCCAAGCGACATCTCAATGAGCTCCGCCAGCAGGGGCTGGCACGCCTGGAAGGCAAAGGCCCAGCGGCACGCTGGCACGCTAGCGAACCAGAATTGGCCAGGGATTGATTCGAACCACGCAGCGAGCCAATTCTATCTGAAATTGGCTCAGGAATTGGTTCAGAACCAATAGCACCTCGATTAACGGACCCCTACCGGGCGAGGAATGGAAAACAGACACATGCAGCCACTCGACAAGACACTCCGCAACCGGCTCGACCGCACCGTACGCAAGGCCCGCCCGGTGGCCGAACAGGCCGCCGAGGCCGCCCTGGAGCAGCTCGGCGTCGGCGAGGAGACCCCGCCCAGCTACCTGAGCGACGACCAGCGCGCTCTGCGCCGCCGGCTGCGCGCCCACGCCCGCAGCCTCGGCGACCCACTCAAGGAGGGCACCCAGGCCGTCACCCGGCTGATCGGCGAGATCGCCTACGAGCACTGGCACCGCATGCTGTTCGCCCGCTTCCTGGCCGAGAACGAGCTGCTGATGTACGACGGCGTGGCCGTCACGCTGGAGGAGTGTGAGGAGCTGGCCGAGGAGGAGGCCGAACAGGGCCAGCGTACCAGCGGTTGGGCCCTGGCCTCCCGACTGGCCAGCACCATGCTGCCCCAGGTGTTCCGCGTCGACAGTCCGGTGTTCGAGCTTACCCTGGCCGCCGAGTACCAGCGCGAGCTGGAGGAGCTGCTGGCGGGCCTGCCGGTGGAGGTCTTCCACGCCAGCGACAGCCTGGGATGGGTCTACCAGTTCTGGCAGACCGACAATAAGGAGCGCATCAACCGCTCCGAGGTGAAGATCGGTGCCGACGAGCTGCCCGCCGTCACCCAGCTCTTCACCGAGCCCTACATGGTCAGTTTCCTGCTGGACAACAGCCTGGGGGCTTGGTGGGCCGCCCGGCGCCTGTCGGAAACCGACCTGGCCAGTGCCGAGAGCGAGCAGGAGCTGCGCGACAAGGCCAGCCTGCCGGGCGTGCCGCTGGAGTATCTGCGCTTTGTCAGAGACGAAGAGGCCGGCCACTGGACGCCCGCCGCCGGCACCTTCGACGCCTGGCCACAGAGCCTCGCCGAGCTCAAGACCCTGGACCCCTGCTGCGGTAGCGGCCACTTCCTGGTCGCCGCCCTGCTGATGCTGGTGCCCATGCGCATGGAGCTGGAGGGCCTTAGCGCCCGCAACGCCGTGGATGCCGTGCTGCGCGACAACCTGCATGGCCTGGAGATCGACCAGCGCTGCGTGGAGCTGGCCGCCTTTGCCCTGGCCCTGACCGCTTGGCGCTACCCCGATGCCGGCGGTTATCGCAAGCTGCCCGAGCTGCACCTGGCCTGTTCCGGCCTGCCCATCAGCGTGGCCAAGGAGGAGTGGAAGGCGCTTGGGCTCGGCAAGAAGAACCTCACCATCGCACTGGACTGGCTCTACGACAGTTTCAAGGATGCCCCCATCCTCGGCAGCCTGCTCGACCCCACCCGCACCAGCGCCGCCAAGATCGCCCAGTGGGACGAGCTCTCCGTGGCGCTGAATCAGGCGCTTTCTCAGGAAGGCAGCGACGAGCAGCATGAAGCGGCCGTGACCGCGCAGGGCCTGGCCAAGGCCGCTACGCTGCTGGGGGATCGCTACCACTGGGTGATTACCAATGTGCCCTACCTGGCGCGTGGCAAGCAGCACCCAAGACTTCAGGAGTTCTGTGCCGACTATTACCCGGCGGCCAAGAATGATCTGGCAACGGTCTTTCTAGATCGCTGCCTGGAGCTCTGCGTGGAGGGCGGTACCACCAGCAATGTGCTGCCACAGAACTGGCTATTCCTGACCAGCTACAAGAAATTTCGGGAAAGGCTGCTGCAGAATGATCGCTGGCATCTGATAGCGCGACTAGGCCCAAAAGGCTTTCAGACGCCCATGTGGGACTTTAACGTTCAGCTGATCACCTTGAGCCGTGGGAATGTGGATGGCCAGCAAGAAGACCTTCTAAACTCAAACTCTCAGGGCAACTTGTTAAGAGGCTTGGATGTTTCTGAACCTCAAACAGCTGATGAAAAGGCATTAGGGCTACTCAAATACAAAATAAAATGCAACAAGCAGAATGATCAATTAAAAAACCCCGATGCAAGAGTGGTGCTTGGCGAATTTGAAGCGTCATCTCTTCTCAATGAGCACGCATCTGCCTTAGCTGGAATTAATACTGGCGACTATCCAAGGTGGGGGAAATACTTTTGGGAAATCAGAGAAAAAAATTGCACTTGGGAGTATCAACAAAGCACGACGAACGAGTCTGGTCACCACAAGGGTTTTTCACAAATTTTCAAGTGGCAAAAAGGAGAGGGAGAGTATTTAAATTATATCGAGTCACTAAATGGAAGACTGGGAGGATCATGGAAAAGAGGCATTGATGCCTGGGGAATGAAGGGTGTAGTGATTAGCCAGATGGGTGAATTGCCTGCATCCCTTTACTCTGGAACAGCATTCGATAGCAATGTGTCAGCAATAATCCCTAACGATAAAGAAAATACAGCCGCCATTTTATGCTTCTGCTTATCTTCAACATTCAGAAATAAAATAAGGGAAGTTGACCAAAAACTTAATGTAACAAACTCAACATTAGGCAAAGTTGGCTTTGATCTTAACCACTGGACCACGGTTGCCGAGGAAAAATACCCCCACGGCCTCCCCGAGCCCTACTCTGATGATCCAACCCAATGGATCTTCCACGGCCACCCCTGCGGCTCGGTGATCTGGGACCAAGAGACCAAATGGACCGCCCATGGCCCACTGCGCACCGACGATACCGTGCTGCAGGTCGCCGTGGCCCGGCTGCTGGGCTATCGCTGGCCGGCGGAGCTGGACCCGGAGATGGAGCTGGCCGAGGAGCAGCGCGAGTGGGTCAACCGCTGTGAGACACTGCTTGGCCACGCCGACCGCGATGGCATCGTCTGCCTGCCAGCTGTGCGCGGCGAGCGGCGCGCCGTGGATCGCCTGGAGGCCTTGCTGACCGACGCCTACGGCGACCAGTGGTCCGCCACCACCCGCGGCAAGCTGCTGGAGAGCGCCGACCACGCCGGAAAGGACCTGGAGAGCTGGCTGCGTGACAAGTTCTTCGCCCAGCACTGCAAGCTGTTCCAGAACCGCCCCTTCAGCTGGCACGTCTGGGACGGCCTCAAGGACGGCTTCTCGGCACTGGTGAACTACCACAAGCTCGACTACAAGGCTCTGGAAACCCTCACCTACACCTACCTGGGCGACTGGATCACCCAGCAAAAGAAGCAGCACAGTGATGGCATTGATGGCGCCGAGGCCCGCCTCGCCGCCGCCGAGGCGCTGCAGAAGAGCCTGGAGCTGATCCTCGAAGGCGAGGAGCCCTACGACATCTTCGTGCGCTGGAAGCCGCTGGAGGAGCAGCCTATCGGCTGGCACCCCGACCTCAATGACGGCGTGCGCCTTAATATCCGCCCCTTCCTGTTCGTCCCCGACGTCAAGAAGAAGGGCGCCGGCGTGCTCGTCCACAAGCCCAACATCCACTGGAAGAAGGACCGCGGCAAGGACGTGGAATCCGCCCCCTGGTACAACCTCGGCCCCCAGCTGGGCGGCGCCAAGGGGGACCGGATCAACGACTACCATTTGACACTGATGGCGAAAAGAGCTGCCCGCGAAATCGAGGAAGCTAAGAATGGCTGAACAATACACCAAAGCCCGGTTTTGGAAATGTGCCTTGCAGGTTAACCCGGCCGGTTATATTAAGTATCGTGGTCAGGAGCAGTCCTCAACAGAGGCAGACTATAACCAAACACTATTGAAAGTCTGCCTAGAAGAAAACATCAAGGTCGTGGGTATCGCTGATCACGGCGACGTGACCGGTGTTGATGCCATTCGAGACTTGATGGCTCAGCATGATATTGTGGTCTTCCCTGGATTCGAGATTGCCTCTAGCGAGAAGGTGCACTTCGTTTGCCTATTCGCTGAAAGTACTAGCTCACAACAGCTTGAGCGGTATCTTGGTAACCTCAAGCTTCTAAATACAGAAGATGGCATTCGCCCCTCACGCCTAAGTGCAGAACAACTCATCGATGAAGTTGATCAACTTGGGGGATTCATCTATTCAGCACACTGCACCAATGACAATGGGCTACTGAAACGCCGATTGGATCATGTCTGGAAAAACACCAAATTACGAGCCGCTCAAATCTCAAACGGCATTGAGGACCTCAGGGGCATCGAGGATGATTTCTATCGTAAGGTACTACTGAACAAGAATACTCAATACCAGCGAAAGCGGCCTATAGCCGTGATAAATGCCAAGGATGTAGAAGCACCGGAAACGTTAAAAGAACCCGGTGCATCCTGCCTGATAAAGATGACTACCCCCTGCTTTGAATCTTTCAAGCTGGCTTTTCTTGATCCAGAATCCCGGGTACGCTTAAACTCTGATGTACCAAAAAATCACTCATCGGCTATTGAGGCTGTAGAGTTTACTGGAGGCTATCTCGACGGAGTAAAAATCGAGTTCTCTGACCACTTAAATGCCGTAATTGGCGGACGAGGAACTGGGAAGTCTACGCTATTGGAGTGTATCCGCTTTGCTCTGAGCATCCGCCCCTTAGGACAATCCGCCCAACGGCAGCATGATCAAATCATCAAGGAAAACTTGGGGCGTGAAAAAGGCCAGATAAAACTCAAGGTTCGTTCCTCTGCCATGCATGGGCGAACTTTCCAGATTTCCCGGCGCTTTGGCGATCAACCGATAGTCAAGGATGAAAGTGGTGCGCTATCACCTTACACCCCTTGTGATTTGTTACCTAGGCTAGAAATATTCGGACAAAACGAAATATATGAACTGTCCCAAGACAGCAGTCGCCTCCACCTTTTACTAGGTCGTTTTTTAGAAGGAGGACAAACATCCTACGAATCACAAAGCCAGGAGATATTGACAAAGTTAAAAGAGAATCGACAGGCGATCATCCGTGCCTATCAGCAGTTAGGTGACGTTGAGTCCGAGGTATCTCAGCTACCCAAGTTGCAGGATCAGGTTTCTCAGTTTCAATCACTTGGGCTTGATGAAAAGTTAAAAGCCATACCCAAACTGGAAACAGAAAAGCGTCTTTCCGCCCGCATTGCCGAGGAATTGACGCAGCTTCAACAAGCCATTGAGTCAACTTATGACACTTTGCCAGATACTATATTCTTAAGTGATCAGGCGCTTAAAGAATTACCTCATGCTGCCCTTCTCGTAGAACAGCGAAAGTTGTTAGACGAAGTTGGGGCCCAAGTTAAAGACCTGCTCAATCAAGCCAACCAGAAGGTAGTAACCACCCAGCAGGCATTACAGCCACTCCAACACCAGCTCACTGGTCACATTACCTCTTCGGAAGAAGACCTGGAAAAAGATTTTAAGGAAATACCTGCTAGCCAGGGAAAGAGCGGTCGAGAAATCGGGGCCCAGTACCAGTCGTTATTGCGTGAGATTGAGCGTATCAAGCCCATGAAAATGACCCTTACCCAGCGGCAAGCCTTGATTACCGAACTAGAAAATAAAAGAAAATCCCTATTAGCCGACCTTGGAGAGGCGCGCACCCATCGCTCCACCACACTTCATCGAGCCTTGAAGAAACTAAACAAAAAACTAAAGGGTAAGCTAAAACTAACGATCGTGACAGAAGGTGATCGAGATCCGCTTTTCCAATTTTTTAGCAGTTGCGCCCTGGAAGGTGTCGGCCCCAAACGCCTCGCCGGTATTCGAGACGAGTGTTCAGAGTCTCCTGCGAGCTTGGCGGAATTAATTCGCAGTGGTTCTGGTGAATTAAAAATCAGCCTAAGTGGCATTGTCACACCATCTGTAGCCGAAGCACTAACCAAACTGCCACGAAGTAAACTGTTAGAGCTTGAAGAACTGGATCTTCCAGACTCTATTCAGCTGGAGTTAAATGTTGGACACACTGAGGACGAGGAAAACTACCGCCCATTAGAAAGATTATCCACAGGGCAGCAGTGCACCGCAATTCTCCACTTGCTTCTTTTGGAAAACCAAGACCCACTTATTCTCGATCAGCCCGAGGATAACTTGGACAATGCTTTTATAGCCGATCGCATTGTCACTGAGCTACGATCAGCTAAAGTTGCTCGCCAGTTTCTCTTTGCAACTCATAATGCTAACATCCCCGTATTTGGCGACGCTGAATGGATTGGAGTGCTCAATGTGTCTGAAGGTAAGGGCGAGATACCCAGCAACCAGCAAGGCGCCATAGACCTTCCTGAAGTTAAGCGCTTGGCGGCAGAAATTCTCGAAGGTGGCGAGAGTGCCTTTAACCAACGGCGTGAAAAATATGGCTTCGAGTAGGGTATTCACATGTTAAAAACTGAACTACTGGAGATTATCGCCAATAGCGAAAACTCAGGTGTCGAATTCAAACGGGACGATATTCGACCTGAACAGCTCGCCAAAGAGGTCGTGGCCATGGCCAACCTTAACGGTGGCATGGTAATACTGGGTGTCGAAGATGACGGCACCATCAGTGGCATACAGCGTCCAAATCTTGAAGAATGGGTAATGGATAGTGTCTTTGGCGCCAAGATACACCCCCTCATCCTGCCTTTCTACGAAGAAGTGAAGATTGACGATGAACGCCGTGTCGCGATCGTCTCATTTACCCAAGGCATCACCAAACCTTACGTCCTTCGCCACCAAGGCCGTGAAGAGATCTACATCCGAGTAGGCTCGACATCACGCCTTGCCACTCGTGAACAGCAGGCGCGCCTATTTGCCAGTGGCGGCATTCTACACCCGGAAATGCTGCCGGTGACTGGCACAAACTTTCAGTCGCTCGACCTTGATCGTCTGGATGATTATTTGCGAAATGTCATCGAAGACCCTGACGTACCCGAGGATAAAGCCGATTGGGTAGATCGTCTTCTTGGGCTGGGTTTTATGGTGGAAGGTATTGGCGATCAGGTGGTCTGTACCATTGCCGGACTTGTGCTTTTCGGTGTATCACCGCGTCGCTATCTTCGTCAGTCTGGCCTTCGTGTGCTGGCCTTTGATGGTGAGGATAAAACCTACCGCGCCGAGCTTGATAGTGTTCTGGAAGCTCCCATGGTAGGTCTGTGGCGGCGAGATGAGCAGGGTAGCCGGCGCCTTGCAGAGAATGACTACGGGCTCATTGAACGCTTTATTGACACTATCGAGCCGTTTATTTCCGAAGAAGATACAGATATTGACTCGGGATTTAGGCGCGAACGCCGATGGCATTATCCTCGCGAAGCCATCAGAGAACTTCTTATCAATGCGCTTGCTCACCGTGACTGGACTCGCTCTGTGGATATCGAAGTCGCGTGTTACTCGGATCGACTGGAAGTCATCAGCCCAGGGGCACTGCAAAACTCCATGACGATAGAGAAGATGATCGCGGGACAACGCTCGCCACGAAACCCACTTATTATCGAAGTCTTGCGTGACTATGGCTATGTAGATGCTCGCGGCATGGGAGTACGAACTAAAATCATCCCTTCCATGCGCGAGCATAATGGCACTGAACCACAGTTTGAACTAACAGATGATTATTTAAAGGTGGTGCTTTGGAGATAAAAACAATTCAGTAATACGCAAGGAGGCTAATGATGGCCAAGATCACCGATGCAGTGGACCCCGGCAACGCCGGGGGCAGCGTGCTGATCCCCGAGATTCCGACGGAGCCCAACCGCCCTCTCACCTTCAAGTGCAACAAGTGCGGAGAGGTCTTCACGGACCGCGAGGCAAGGCGGCAACACATCTTCGACCAGCACCCCTTCAAGCGCCCGCAGCTGCTGGTGGGAAGCCGCATGGTCAAGGAGCGGGGTGAGGTGGTGGCCAGCCCGTTCCCACCGGCGGACTGGGTGATCCAGCAGGCGGAGCGGATCGTGATCGACCAGCAGGAAGTTTCCAGCCGACAGGCATGCCGCCGACTCAGCGAAATCACCTCGGGCTTCCACGAGGTCACCCTGACCAGCGCCGACTACTCGGTGACCTACCATATCGAATTCGATATCCCCACCGAGGCACAGCTGGCCACGGTCGAGCGGGTCTTCAACACGCTGATCGTCAACCAGCCGCTGGAAAGCGACCGTATCGCCCAGTTCATCACCGTGGCCAAGCAGGAGGATGGCGCCAGGTACTACCTGGAAGGCGTCAGCGACTTCCTCTATGGTGTGCTGGCCAAGGACCAGCGGGGTGGCACAAGCCTGGGTCCTGATGACTATTCAGCAAAGTACCACGCCGCCCGCGAGGCACTGCGCTTCCTCAACCGCCCGCTGGCCAACCTGATCAAGGCGCTGGTCAACTTCAACGATAACGCCTTCAACGAGGCGGTGGCCCTGGCACCCGGCGGCCAGGTCGCTATCGCCTGCCAGGTGATGAACGGACTGCGCTCCGGCAAGCACTGCTCCGCACCCGATACCCGAATCGCTTCCGACCATAGCCTGCCGGTGGATACTCTGACCGCCGAAATCATGCGCTTCTGCAGCCTGCCGCTGGCAGAGCAGCAGGAGCAGCTACCCCAGCTTGTACACCTGGCCAGCAAGCGGCTCACCACCGATCACGACCGGGTCAAGATCCAGGCGCTGGCCATGAACACCTGCTGGGAAGCGGGCGACCATGAAGAGGCCACCCACTGGACAAAAAAGCTTCGCCACAGCCCGCTATTCGAGGCCCTGGCCACCCGTATCATCGAGGACGTAGAGAATGAGTGACTCCCCGAAGGAAGAGAAAAAAGCCGTCAAGATCATCGACAAGGCAACCGGTACCGTCTCCCAGGGCGAGTCTCGTGGCAAACAACACGACAACGACGAGCCCCGGCGGAGAACGGTCCCCTCCCCGTCGCCTGCATCCCCGCAGACACCAGTGGCCGGGCAAGATAGGCGGCCCGGAGGGCACTATCGGGCAAGCGAAGCCGACCAGGACAAAACGACGGTGTCGTCGTCATCGGGCCAGGATGTGAACACGGAGAGTGACAGCGCCTCCAGCAAGGGAGCCAAGGGCAGTAAGGCCGTCACACGCGTCTTCGATATCATCAAGCGTTTCTATGCCTCCTCGGGTACGCCGAAGAGGATCACCGAACCGGCCTTGAAAAAGCTGGAGGAGCGTACGCTCTCGGCCGCCCAGAGCTCTGAGCTTCTCGACCTCGCCCAGCGCGAGGACGCCTCGCTCGCTCGAACCGTCAACCTGGCATTCGCCGCCTTCGAGGTCCATGGCAATCGCACCATCAAGGACCTGCTGCTGAAGTTCGCCATCGACGCTGGTCGAGAAGGATTCGACCTCGCCATGGAGTGTGTCGATGACTGGCTGCCGCTCAGCGATGATGACCGCATTCCCGCCAAGGAGCTCTTCAGGCGCTACGCCAGCCGAGTGCAGCAGGTAGAGGCTAACAAGGAGATCCAAGCCAAGGAGAAAAAGGAGAACCTTGCCAAGCTGTGCAACCTGCTCTTCCTCAGCCTGATCTGGCAGGCCAACCAGGGGTGGGCCGGAGAGGATGAGATCCTGCGCTTCCTGAGAGCGGAGGGGGTGTTCACCACCAGCACTCACTACCCCTCCCAGGCCACCGAAGCCCTATTGAAGGCGGCCTATACCCAGGCCAATGCCGACTTCTCCCCACTGGGCTGGATGTCGCGCCAGATCGAGAACACCAGGGCCCGCCAGGCCAGCGACCTGGAGCGGCTGGAGCGAGACGTCAAGCAACGCACCGCCGAGCGCGATCAGGCTCGCCAGGAACATACGGCCCTGCGCCACGAACACGACGCCCTAATGGCCAGAGTCAAAGAGCTCGAGCAGGCGCTACACCAAGAGAAGCAGAGCGCCCAGACCACCAGCATCCACCTCGCAGACGACAAGCACCGGCTGCGCTCCCAGGTGACCAAGGTGCTGAAAAGCGAGGTCCCCCGCCTACAAGATGCGCTGATCGCCCTGCAACGCGACCCGCCCAAGCTGCATATCGTCTCCCAACATGTGGACGAGACGCTTGAGCATCTGAAGAAGATCCTGCGCGAGACAGAAGGAGAGTGACATGGAAGTCTTCGGTTTCGATTTCGGCACCACCAACAGTCTGATCAGCCAGGTCATCGATGGCCGGACAGTGGTATTCGACCAAGGGGGTGAGCCCTACCCTTCCGTGGTCTGCTACGAGGGCGACAATGTAATCTGCGGCGGCGAGGCAAAGAAGCGCCTGACGACCCACGAGATCGGTGTCATCGGCAACGTGGTGCGATCACCCAAGATGCTGCTGGATCGGGAGCATGTGCATGTCGATGGCGTCCCACGACGTCCCCGCGACATGGTCGCGGACATTGTAAAATTTGTAATCGGACAAGCTGAACAAGATACAGAGCGCTATAACAGCACAACAGCTATCAATCGGGCCGTCGTCACGATTCCCGTCGATATGGACGGCAGGCAGCGCCGCGAGCTTCGCGAGGCCTTCCACCAAGCCGGCCTGGTGATTGAGCAGTTCGTCCATGAACCCATGGCGGCTCTCTACGGCTACCTGCGTACCAAGGAGGATCCGGAAAACGAGATCCGCCGCCTTGAGGGGCAGTTTCTACTGGTATTCGATTGGGGCGGTGGCACACTTGACCTGACGCTCTGCCAGGTCCAGAACGGCATGCTCGTGCAGATCCGCAACGATGGTACCTACGAGCTCGGTGGGGACAAGATGGATGACGCCATCCGGAATGAGGTCGAGAAACGTGCCGTCGAGGCAGCAGGCCTTAAACCAGATAAAGCCGATGTCGACCCCGGTGCGAGACTTAATCTGCTCACTCGCGCCGAGGAAGCCAAGATCAAGCTCTCCTCCCGAGATCAGGTGCACGTCTATGTTCCGGGCTACTTCCGCGACGACTTGAAAGATCCAGATCTTGATATCCTACTGACCCGCAGCGAGCTGGAGGAGATCATCGGCCAGAAGATCCGCCAGGGGGTGAAGCGCGCCAAGACCCTGATCGAGGCTGCGGACCTGACCACCTCGGATATCTCGCTGTGCCTCGCCACAGGCGGCATCGTCAATATGCCCGCGGTCAAGTCCGGCCTCTATGAGATGTTCGGCGCCACCCGGGTGGAGATCTCCGATCGCGGCTTCTCCATCATCTCGGAAGGGGCCGCCTGGATCGCTCATGACCGCGCACGCCTGCGCCTGGCCAAGAACATCGAGGTCCATGTGGCGCGCAACGCCTACTTTTCCGTCATTGGTGCAGGGTACGAGATGCCCACTGCCGGGGATGTCAGCGAGGCAGAGAGGCTGACGCTCTACTGCACAGATCCACGAGACGGCGTCGGCAAGATCAGCCTGCTCTCCCCCACTCGCCACGGGCGCCAGGTGCAGCCCAACGATTCTCGCCAGCCTCTGGCGTCCCTGAACGTCAAGGTCGAGCCTACGATGGCCAAGCTCTTCGAGCGGATCATGCTCGACCTGGAGGTGGACGATAACCTGATCCTGCACGCCACGGCGAAGTCGGCCATCAAGGGAGACAGCGACTATCGACCCATTCACGAGCTGGAATTCGGGCTGGACATCATGCAGGGCATCACCGGCCACTCGATGAACGAACCGCACAGCCGAAGCGGAAAGAGTGAGACACCCGCAAAAAAGCCTGAGGGTCGCAGCAGCCAGAGCGAGCAGCCGGTAGGCGGTGTCCTGCTGCGACCCAACGTGGCCATTCGCGAAGATCTCTCCCTGGTACCCGGTGAGGCCCTGGTCAAGAAAGAGATGGGCCAGCCAGGGGGGCACTTCCACCGAGCCGATGAGCTTACCGACCTGCAGCGGGATGAGCGCGCCTCCTATGCACCATGCAGCTACTGTGGGAGGCGAGCGGGAGATCCGAAGTGCCGCTGTATATCGGGCCGCTGACTCCATGAAACCGGTCACCACTACTGGATCACGACACGATGAACGAACAGCCACTGACAGAGCTAAGTTAGGCCAAGGGCAAAAGAGTAACGGCTACCAATATACGCTGGCGGTAACAAACAGGGAGCGAAAACGATATGAGCAAAAAGATCAGTGGAGCAGAGTTTCCGCTAGCCAAGATTTTCAGTTCAGATTTTGAATACTTGATACCATCGTATCAGCGTCCCTATGCTTGGACGACTGATCAGTCCTCAGAGCTTTTCGATGATCTATATGACTTCTTCCGGAGCGAAGAGGAGGAAGGCTATTTTCTCGGCAGCATTGTGCTCATCAAGGAAGAGGGAAGCCCCAAATCCGAAGTGATCGATGGGCAGCAGCGCCTGACCACCCTAACGATCCTGCTCGCCGCTATTGCCGCCCAGTTAGAAGGTGAGGACCGGCTCACACTCAGCCAGTACATCACCGAGCCCGGAAACAAGTTCGCAGGCCTGAAGCCAAAGCCGCGGTTGACGCTGCGTGAAAAAGATCGCGAGTTCTTCACCTGCTACGTGCAGGGCCTGGCATTCAATGATCTTCTAGCCTTGGGGCCCGCGTCGCTTGAAAATGAATCCCAGAAAAACATTCAGGCAAACAGCAATCTTCTGATCGAGCGGCTCAGGTCGCGATTCGGCGACTCACCTGAGCGACTGGGTGACTTCATCAGCTTCTTGCTGCAACGCTGCTTCCTCGTGGCGGTTTCTACTCCCAGCCAGAAATCTGCTTTTCGCGTATTTTCCGTCATGAACAGTCGTGGACTAGACCTTCAGCCGACGGACATTATCAAGGCCGATGTGATCGGAAAACTTCCAACCACCAGCGAACAGGAAATCTACAACGAACGCTGGGAAGACATGGAGGTCGACCTTGGGCGCGCGGGCTTCAACGACCTATTCGTCTACGTACGCATGATCCATGCGAAAGAGAAAGCTAAGCGGGCATTGCTGGAGGAATTCCGCAATCACGTCCTGACACAGGTCAGCGATACACGCACGCTGATCGAAGACGTGCTGGAACCCTATGCCGAGACCCTTTCGGTTCTTCGAGAGTCCCACTACGTAGCCGAGACGGATGCTGATAAGGTCAATCGCACATTACGCTGGCTTAATCGCATCGACAACTCGGACTGGGTACCGCCTGCCATGGTGTTCCTGGCGGACCACAAGAACGAACCTGCCTATGTAGAGTGGTTCTTCAGAAAGCTGGAGCGCCTGGCGGCCTACATGCACATTTGTGCGAAAAACGTGAACCAGCGTATCGAGCGCTATGCATTGCTGATCGCGGCGCTTCAGCAGCCGCATGACTACGACAATCCAGTACGAGATGTCGAACTAACTGAAGATGAAAAATCCGAAATGCGGCGGGTCCTACAGGGCGACATCTATACACTGACCGCCCGTCGACGCAACTACCTGATACTCCGGCTGGATTCATTCGTATCGGATGGTGGGGCAACCTATGACCCGACGGTGCTGACCATCGAGCATGTGTTGCCACAAACCGTCCCGGCCACAAGTCAGTGGCTCGAATGGTGGCCAGAGCCAGAGATGCGGAAGCAGTGGGTTCATCGGCTGGCCAATCTTGTACCGCTGAACAAGCGCCGGAACTCTCAGGCTCAGAACTATGACTTCGATAAGAAAAAGAACGCCTATTTCCGTGGCCGTAGCAACGTCTCCTCCTACGCACTCACTAGCCAGGTGCTAGGTGAAGACCAATGGACACCGGAGGTTGTGAAAGAGCGTCAGACTGATTTGATCGCAGTGCTGGCCGACAAGTGGGAATTCTAAAGCATGGCACTACTAGAAAAGCTGGTTGGGCGGATCCGTCAGGCCGCCGCCTACAACCCGGACGTTCAGGCCGCGCCGGCCTGCATCCTGTGGCCGGACCGCGAGCGCCTGTGGGAGCCGGTGATAGCCCAGATCCAGACCGAGCTTCCGGAGCTTCTGGTGCTGGGCGACTATGCCCCCGAGCACCGCCGCGGCCCGGCAATCTGGCTGCGCTGCGCCATCGCCGGCACCGTGGAGGGAATCGAGCTGGACGATGAGACACCGCCCATCCTCTACCTGCCCGGCGTGGGGCGCCAGGACCTACGCGCCGTCAGCGAGTGCCCGGAAGCTTTGAAGCCCCTGGCCGAGCTGCAGTACCGGGGCACACTCTGGTCCCAAGTCAACGCCAAGGACTGGACGCCGCGGGCGTTCCTCTCCTCCCAGCAGGGCGGGCTGGGCCTGGACGTGGCCGGTGACGCTGCCACACGCCAGGCGCTGCTGTCCGCCCTGCCCCGGTTGCTCCGGGAGACACTTGCAGACTTGCAGGGACGCCACCTGGACGCCGAGGCCTTCAATACGCTGCTCACCGGGGGCGACCCGGTGCGCGACCTGCTGGACTGGCTGAACCAACCTGAAGTCATGAAGGCCAGTCGTCCTCACCACGAATGGCAGGCCTTCTGCCAGGTTTGCCACTCTCGCTATGGCATACATCCGGAGAAGCAGAGCGTGCTGGATGCGCTGGAGCGCTTCACGCAACGCCAGGGCAACTGGAAAACGGTCTGGGCACGTTTCGCCGAGGCCCCCCGCCGCTACCAGCAGCTGATCGAACAGATTCGCCAGCTCACGCCGCCTACCCTGGATTTCTTCTCTGAATCTGAGCAAATGGCGATCTGGCCGCAGCTCAACCAGCAGGAAGAGGAGCGTCTTTATCATGCGCTGTGCGTGCTGGGCAACCTGCCGGCCCATGAGGCTCGTGAGCGGCTGGAAGCATTGGAGAGCGAGCACGGCCATCGCCGCGACTGGGTATGGGCGGAGTTGGGCGAGAGCCCTTTGGCCATGGCGCTGGCCCCCCTCGCCGAGCTGGCAAAGGTGACGGAGCGCAGCCTGGCTGGGGGCCAGGCGGAGGATATGCGCAAGGCCTACCTGGACGAGGGCTGGAAGGCCGACGACGCCCTGCTGAGGGCGCTGGAGCTGATCAACGGCCAGCGCGAGCAGGAGGCCATTTTCGCGGCAATACGCGCGATGTACCGACGCTGGGCCGACGAGGCCGCCCGCCACCTCCAGAAAGTGTGGCGACCAGGCGTTGATGGCCTGAAGCGCGGCGAGGCACCCCCCCATGCCCAGCCAAGCGAGTGCGTACTCTTCGTGGATGGCCTGCGCATGGATTGCGGCAAGCGGCTATCCCAGCGCCTAACCAACCGCGGACTGGACGTCGCCGAACACAGCACCTGGGCGGCTCTTCCCAGCGTGACCGGTACCGGCAAGTACGCAGTGGCACCCATCCTGGGCAGCAGCGCCATCCAGGAGGAACCGGATGGTTATCAGTTCACCCCTATCACCCGCCACCTGTTCCAGAAATTGCTGCGCGACAACGGCTGGCAAGTGCTGGAGCGTCGCCAGGTGGAGCAGTTGCACAAGGAAACCCTGGACACCTCCCGGCCAGCCTGGTGCGAGTTCGGCGATATCGATCACGCTGGCCATGAGCGCGGTTGGAAGCTGGCCCAGCACGTCGATGACATGCTGGCGGAGGTGGCAGAACGCATCCAGGCGTTGCTAGCCCAGGGCTGGTCACAGGTTCGCGTAGTAACCGATCACGGTTGGCTACTGCTGCCGGGGGAGCTGCCCAAGACCGAGCTGCCGGCCAGCCTGGTGGAGACCAAGTGGGGGCGCTGTGCCGCGCTCAAGCCGGGAGCCCATACAGACGCTGCGCGCTTCCCCTGGTACTGGAACGAACAGGTACACTTCGCCCTGGCGGAGAGCATCCACTGCTTCAAGGCAGGCGAGACCTACACCCATGGTGGACTCAGTCTGCAGGAGTGCGTCACGCCGGAACTGGTGGTGACCGGCAGCGCCGGCCCCAAGCCCTCGGTGCTGATCGATGACCTGGTGTGGAAAGGACTGCGCTGTACCATTGTGGTGGAAGGCGACAGCGACGGCCTGACGCTGGATGTTCGTCGCCATGCCGGTGACCCGGCCAGCAGCCTGGTGCTCTCGCCCAAGCCGTTCAAGGCGGGTGGCAAGGCCTCGGTCGTCGTCGACGATGACGACCTCGAAGGAGAAACCGCCCACGCCGTGGTGCTGAACGACAGCGGCCAGGTAATCGCTCAGCGCTCCACCACCATCGGCGGCGGTGCATAGCCCTTGATAACAGACACTCGGAGACGTCATGGAACTCGATGAACTGGATCGCAAGGCGGCTGAGCTGCTGGACGGCTACCTGGTGCGCAAGGATCTGGTGCGCACCTTCGCCCGGCAGTTTCCGGTTCCCACCTACGTGGTGGAGTTCCTGCTCGGCCGCTACTGTGCCAGCACCGATCCGGAAGAGATCGAGGAGGGCCTGGAGGTGGTGCAGCGACAACTCAAGTCGCGCACCATCAAGGCCGGCGAGGAGGAGCTGTTCAAGGCCCGCGCTCGCGAGAAGGGCGAGATCAAGATCATTGACCTGATCCAGGCACGCCTGGATACCAAGAACGATATCTACATGGCCAGCCTGCCCAGCCTGCGCCTGAACGATGTGCGGATTCCGGATGAACTGGTCAGCGAGCACGAGCGCATGCTGACCGGCGGCTTCTACGTCGAGCTGACCCTGGAGTACGACGCCAGCATCGCCCAGGAGCAAGGCGGGCGCCCCTTCGGCATCCGTGCCCTGCGCGAGATCCAGCTCTCCAAACGCGACGTGCTCGATGAGCTGGCCGCCGCCCGCCGTCACTTCACCACCGAAGAGTGGAAGGCCTTCCTGCTGCGCTCTACGGGTATCGAGCCTGCGGGCCTCACCGAGCGTCAGAAGGACGCCATGCTGCTGCGCATGGTGCCCTTCGTGGAGCGCAACTATAACGTCGTCGAGCTTGGTCCCCGCGGCACCGGCAAGAGCCACTTGTTCCAGCAGGTCTCGCCCTACGCCCACCTGATCTCCGGCGGCAAGGCCACGGTAGCCAAGATGTTCGTCAACAACGCCAACGGCCAGCGCGGTCTGGTGTGTCAGTACGACGTGGTCTGCTTCGACGAGGTGTCCGGCATCTCGTTCGACAACAAGGACGGCGTCAACATCATGAAGGGCTACATGGAGAGCGGCGAGTTCTCCCGTGGCAAGGAGAGCATCCGCGCCGATGGCTCCATCGTGCTGGTGGGCAACTTCGATGTGGACGTGGAGCATCAGCAGCGCATCGGCCACCTGTTCGGGCCGCTGCCGGAGGAGATGCGCCACGATACCGCCTTCATGGACCGCATCCATGCCTTCCTCCCCGGCTGGGACGTGCCCAAGGTCAGTAAGGAACTGCTCACCGACCACTTCGGCCTGGTCAGCGACTTCCTCTCGGAGTGCTGGAGCCAGCTGCGCAGCCAGAGCCGCGTCTCCCAGTGGCAAGGGCGCGTCTTCTTCGGCGGCGCACTCTCCGGCCGCGATACCAACGCCGTCAACAAGACCGCCAGCGGCCTGCTGAAGCTGCTCTACCCCGGCGACGACCTGTCACCCAGCGACGACGACCTGGAGTGGGCCATCCATATCGCCATGGAGGCACGCCGGCGGGTCAAGGAACAGCAGAAACGCATCGGCGCTGCGGAGTTCCGCAACACCCACTTCAGCTACACCATGGGTGAAGACGGCGTGGAGAAGTTCGTGGCCACTCCGGAGCTGCAGAGCGACAACAGCATCGGCAACGATCCACTGGAACCCGGCCAGGTGTGGAGCATCAGCCCCGGCGGCCAGGCCAGCAACGGCCAGGAGGAGCATCCGGGCCTGTTCCGCATCGAGGTGAACGAGGGACCCGGCTCCGGGGTGAAGATCCTCAACAAGCCGGTGCCTCCCGCCTTCCGGGAGAGCATCGGGTACGCCGAGCAGAACCTCTACACTCGCGCCGCGCAGTTGGTCGGCGACAAGGACCCGCGTCAGCATGAGTTCACCGTTCAACTGCGCGCCTTCGACGCCGCCAAGGCCGGCAGCAAGCTCGGCGTGGCGGCGCTGATCGCCATGAGTTCAGCACTGCTCAAGCGCAGCATTCGTGGCGGCCTGATCGTGGTGGGTGAGATCAACCTCGGCGGCTCCATCGAGCCGATCCACAATCCGGTCACCATGGTGGAAATTGCCGTGGAGAAAGGCGCCACGGCCATCCTGATGCCGGTCACCTGTCGCAAGCTGCTGTTCGACCTGTCGGACGAGATGGCCACCAAGGTGGATATCCAGTTCTACCTGGATGCCCGAGATGCGCTGCTGAAGTCGCTGGGGGAGTAGGACAGCACCTACACCAGCTTGAACGGCTCGATATCGCGGAAGATGCCGGTCTTGGTCATGTCGCGGCGTAGGGCGAAGGCCTCCATGGCGGCCACGGGGTCCACCTGCTCCAGCCTGTCGAAGTGAATCCTGTCCCACTGCTCGCGGCTGACCTTCACGCTGAACAGGTACTGGTCGCGCTCGCCCCCGGTGGCCGGGTCGGTGATCTGGCGATAGCCTGAGATTCGCGCCTCCTGGACTGCAGGCAACCGGGCGAAGACTGCCCCCAGCACACGAAAGGCAATGCCGTGGACATGATCCCGGTAGAGCTTGCGCTGCCGGGTGTCGCTGAGCTTGCGGGCCGTGAGCCTTACCTGCTTGGCAGGCATGGTCCAGTAGCGGTCTGGCATCTCCTCCTCGCAGGGGAGGTCGATATCCACGGCAATGGTGCTGACGTCGCTGCCGAGGTCGAAGTCGATGGCGGTTTCACGGGGCCAGTCGATCTCCTCCAGGCGTTCGCGCAGCGTCTGCTCCATGGCGTCCGGGTCATGCAGCACGCCTTCCCCTTCGCGAAGGTGGCGTGCGAACTCAGCCTCGTCGTGCGTCGCCTTGCGCCACTCCCAGTCGCGATAGGCCTGATCAAAGGCCGCTTGCCGGCGCCGGTTCTCCTCCTCGACGCGCCGCCTGGCGGGCGGCCATAGCCGATACCACCAGGCGGGCTGACGCAGCGCCGGCGGTGCTGGCGGCGCCTCGGTGAAGTCTCGGGTGACGTAGCCGGTGCTATCCGGGTGGGGCGTCTCCTCGTGGAGCCGCCCCAGGCGGTCCAGGTCGGCATTGAGGCGCTCACAGTGCTGTGCCAACTGCTCGCGCAGAGACTCCCCGGCATGCCGCCGCAGCACGCGCGCCTCGTAGTCGCTCATGTGCGTGCCGTCACCGTGGGCATAGAGGATGTCGCCATCACCATCGATATCCAGCCGGATGGGCAGCGACTCGCCCTGAGCCAGCAGCGCCTCCAGGCCTGCCGCGGGGCTGGAGCGACCAGCGCCGCTGCTCCCACGCCCAGCTGAACGGCTCCGAGCATTGAGCTTCTGGCGATAGGCCAGCCCGGTGCCGGGAATGCCCGCATGGCCGTGCACGCCCCTTGGCCCCACGCTGAGGCTCGCGCCACGCGGGCCCACCGAAAGCCCGAGGCCCCGCTTACTAAGGTTGAGGCGAATCCCCGGTGCGAGGCTGATGCGGCGCTGGAAGCGAAATCCCACGGCGACCTCCTTGTCGGTAGATGCAGACAGCGTTTCATTCTGCACAGACGTGCCGACGTGTGGGAAGCACATACTGCAAAAACAGCAGAATCAGCGAGTTAGGTGGGAGCCTTTCTGCAGAAGCTGCGGTTTCTTTCTGCAGCGCCGCTTCAAGCAGGCGGCGCCGCGACCAGTTGAGAAACGACCAGCACCGGCAGCAACCCTTTGCCCTTTCCCTGTGGCGTTCACGATCTATCCAGCCTTTCAGGGCAAGCCCCTTTCCCCTGAGCCCCCTTCCCTTCCAGCCTTTGGCCTTTCAGCCTTTGCCGCTCCGCCCCTGCAAAGGCTCTTGGCAGCGAGCGAAGGCTGCATTAACCAGCAGCGAAAAATATACGCAAATTGCGTATACTTTTGGTGTCGTTACGAGGACATGACCATGGACCGCAACATCTTTGACGAACTCGTTGAGGGCTTCGACGCTTTGGCGGAGGAGCGCCAAGGCAAGCGCACGCTGCGCTCGCATCCTGTCGCTCTGGATGAGGTCCCTGACGTCACTGCCGATGAGCTCATCGCTCTGCGCGAGAAGCTGCATATGTCGCGCCCGGTGTTTGCGATGTACCTGCGCACCAACCCCAGGACGCTGGAGAACTGGGAACAGGGCCGCGCCAAGCCCAACGCCCAGGCCAAGACCCTC
>Ga0075011_10000358_pt1 | contig 24431 bp, 21 predicted proteins | sample TARM_MetaG_T_14_FD_72354 | JGI IMG/M metagenome (GOLD analysis project Ga0075011, IMG submission 72354) | Freshwater microbial communities from Pennsylvania, USA, analyzing microbe dynamics in response to fracking - TARM_MetaG_T_14 | ecosystem: Environmental > Aquatic > Freshwater > River... | reverse complement strand
CTCCCTTTCTAAGTTAACTGTTTTTGCTTGGGCTTTTTAGTTCAAACAATGCTTTGATTTTTTAGTTTTTTTAGACTTTATTTATAAATCAATCAATTAATTTAATTTTACTCAACGTCTGTACTTATCTTTTGTTACTTTTCAAAAAAGAAACAGGGTCATGACGGGCGTTGTAATAAAGGAGTGTGGTGATGAACATCACTCGATATTTTATATCAAGCAAACGTTTGCGCTTTAACCACCTGTTTGGTTTTACTCTGCTGCTTAGTTTTAACCTCTTTGCACAGGGGATTAGCCTTGAGCAGGCCGAGCAGATGGCGCTTGATTCCGATCCTGCGCAACAAATATATCAATCCCAACAAGCTGCATTGATTGCCCAGGGCATTGCCGGCGCAACACTGGCAGACCCTATGGTAAAACTGGGTGTGGCGAATCTGCCTACGGACAGTTTTGCGTTGGATAAAGATCCCATGACGCAGCTTACCCTTGGTCTGTCACAACAATTTAGCCGCGGTTCACAACGCGAACTTACCCGAGAAGGCTTTAATCAGCAATCTGCGCTTGCTGTTTTGCAGGGGCAGGATCGCCAATTGATGGTCAAACAAAGTGTCCAGCAGCTGTGGTTCAGCATCCTTTTTGTGGAAAAATCGCAGCAGCTGTTAAATGAAAAAAAAGCACTGTTCTCTGGATTTTATCGCGATCTGCAATCCAGGTTTTCACTGGGTCTTAGCGATAATGAGGATCTGATTGCCGCTGAAATAGAGCTTAATAAATTCGATGACAAGATTGCCGGATTAGCACAGCAAGCGCTTAATTACCGCAGTTTGTTAAGCGAGTGGATTGGCCAATACGCCTATCAGCCATTGCCCGATGATATTCCGCAGTGGTCAGAAACAGTTGTTTATATAAATCGCTCCAATGGCAGGCAGCAGGACCATTATGCGCTGCTCAGTCGCCACCCTAAAGCCAAACTGTTAGCGCAAAATGTGCTGCTGGCAGATAACCGTATTGAGCTTGCCGAGCAGGATTACAAGCCGAGTTTTAAGGTGGAAGTGGGCTACGGGCATCGCTTGAGTGAGGATCCTATGGGGGAACCCAGGTCAGATCTACTCAGTGGTTTTGTGTCGATGGACATACCACTGTTTACGGGTAAACGTCAAGATCAAAAACTCATTTCAGCGCAACAGATAAAAGGGCAGAAACAGGCAGAGCAGCGTCTGTTACTGCGCCAGTTAAATACGCTATTAACGGCTGAGATTGTTAACTATCAGCAGCTTAAAGAACGGCAAAGCCGTTACCAGGAGAGTTTGCTGAAGCAGGCAAAAGTGCATGTTAAGTTGCTGGAAGAAAGTTACCAGTCTAATACTCGTGCTTTTAAAGAGGTAATTGACGCTTACATCCATGAACAGAATCTCTCCTTAGAATACCAACAGTTGTATTTCGATGGCCTGAAAAGCCTCTCCAAAATCCGTTATTTTCAGGCTCTTTAAAAGGAAATTATTATGCGTTACTTATTAGTGTTAATCCTTGGTTTACTGATTGGCTTCTTCGTTACGACGAACGAGCAAATTAATAGTTTATTTACCTCCACAGAAAAAGCCGCTGAGCCCGATATTTTGTACTGGGTGGCGCCTATGGATGCCAATTACCGCCGTGACAAACCGGGCAAATCGCCGATGGGCATGGATTTGGTGCCTGTGTATGCCGAAGCTGAAAAAGCTGAGCCCAAAATTTTATACTGGGTGGCGCCTATGGACGCTAATTACCAAAGGGACAAACCGGGTAAATCGCCCATGGGCATGGATTTAGTACCTGTTTATGAAGAAGCGGGTGAGTCTGAAGCGGGTTTAGTTAAAATATCAGCGGCAGTTGAAAATAATCTTGGCGTGCGTACTGGTGTCGTGGTTAACGATAAATTTAATATCGCCATCAATACCTTAGGCACAGTGCAGGCGAATGAGAATGCGCTGTGGCAAATCAATAGCCGGGTATCGGGGTGGATTGAAAAACTTTACGTCAAATCTTTAGGGATAGAGGTTGAAAAAGGAGATCCGCTGTTTGATCTTTATTCGCCGGAATTAGTGAAAGCGCAGGAGTCACTGTTTAATGCGATTAACCTGAACCGCGATGCCTTAATCGCTTCATCAAAAATGCGTCTAGCCGCCCTGGGGGTGAGTCAGGGGCAAATAGAAAAAATAATCAGAAATAAAAAAGTGCTGCAAAATATCACTGTCTACGCACCGCAAAAAGGGACTATTTCTGAGCTTAAATTAAATGAGGGGGCGTTTATTTCACCCGCCACTGTGGTCATTAAAGCGGTTAATTTAGATACCGTGTGGGTGGATGTGGAGGTCTTCGCGGCGCAAGTTTCACTGGTTAAATTGGGCGACACTGCATCTATGCGACTGGATTACTTTCCGGGGCAAAAATGGGACGGGCAGGTTGATTTTATCTATCCGGAAATGAACCCCACTAATCGCACCCTGCGCGTGCGTCTGCAATTTGCAAACCCCTCTGCGCAGCTTAAACCCAATATGTTTGCCAGTGTTGCTTTGCTCCCCAAAATGGATAAACGCACCCTGCAGATTCCCCGCGAAGCAGTGATTTACGCCGGTAAAATGAACCGTGTGGTCTTAGCGCTGGGCAATGGCCAGTTTAAATCTGTGCCTGTGCATTTAGGATTAGAAAACAAAAATAGTGTGGAAGTGTTATCGGGATTAACTGAAGGGCAGAAAATCGTCACCTCTGCGCAGTTCCTGTTGGATTCAGAGTCCAGTATCAGCGCTGATTTTGAGCGTATGCAGGCAATTGAAGAAAAGCAGCCGGAGCAGGATTCAAGCCTTGTTGATGATGATCTGGATTGGTTAGATTTAGGGGCTGATTTTGACTCAGCCACAAAATCACATCCAGATCGCGCCGTTAAAGAGGTGACCTTATGATTGCGAAAATTATAAATTGGTCAATTAAAAACCGTATTCTGGTTTTATTGATAACCGTTGCGATCGTCGCTTACGGGGTGTTCTCTGTGCAGAAAACCCCCATCGATGCCATCCCCGATCTCAGTGATGTGCAGGTGATTATTAAAACCAGCTACCCGGGACAGGCCCCGCAAGTTGTTGAAGATCAGGTCACTTACCCGTTAACCACGGCGATGCTGTCGGTGCCGGGGGCAAGGACCGTGCGTGGTTATTCGTTTTTTGGTGACTCTTATGTGTATATCATTTTTGATGATAATACCGATATGTACTGGGCGCGCTCACGTGTGCTCGAATATTTGTCGCAGGTTGCGCCGGATTTGCCAGAAGCAGCGCGCTCCGCATTGGGGCCGGATGCAACGGGCGTCGGTTGGATTTTTAGCTACGCGCTGGTGGATAAAAGCGGAAAACATGATTTAAGTGAACTGCGTAGCCTGCAGGACTGGTTCTTAAAGTTTGAGCTGCAAACCGTTGCCGGTGTTTCGGAAGTGGCAACGGTTGGCGGTATGGTGAAACAGTATCAGGTGCGGGTTGATCCTAATAAACTGCGTGCCTATAACCTGCCGCTCAATAAAATTATGAATGCCATTCAAAATGCTAATCAGGAAAGTGGCGCCAGCGTTATCGAGATGGGTGAAGCGGAATATATGGTACGCACCTCGGGTTATATTTCCTCCATTGATGATCTCAAATCTATTCCGTTACAGGTGAATGCACAAGGCACACCGTTGTTATTGGGAGATGTGGCGACCATCAACTTAGGTCCGCAAATGCGCCGAGGTATTACCGAACTTAACGGTGAAGGTGAAGTGGTCAGCGGCGTGATTGTGATGCGCTTTGGTGAGAATGCACAGGGGGTGATTGCAGCAGTTAAAGATAAGCTCAATGAGCTGCAAAACAGTTTGCCCGAGGGGGTGGAAATCGTTCCGACCTATGACAGATCTGAACTGATCAATAATGCTGTAGAAAATCTTTACCATAAACTACTCGAAGAGTTTATTGTGGTGATCCTGGTCTGTGCGGCTTTTCTGTTTCATTTTCGTTCATCGCTGGTGGTTTTATTCAGTCTGCCCGTGGGTATTTTTATCGCCTTTATTATAATGTCGTGGCAGGGTATTAACGCCAATATTATGTCGCTCGGTGGTATCGCTATCGCCATTGGCGCTATGGTGGATGGCGCGATAGTGATGATTGAAAATGTCCATAAACATATGGAAAAAACGGAGCTTACCGATGAAAATCGCTGGCAGGTGATAAGTAAAGCAACCCTTGAAGTTGGCCCCGCACTGTTTTTCTCATTGCTGATTATTACCTTTAGTTTCCTGCCTGTATTTGCCTTAGAAGGGCAGTCGGGCAAGATGTTTTCACCATTGGCCTTCACTAAAACCTACGCAATGGCCGCCTCTGCCGGTTTAGCAATTACCTTAATTCCAGTGTTAATGGGTTATTTTATTCGCGGCAAAGTATTACCTGAGCATAAAAATCCATTAAATCGTTTCCTTGTCGCTTTATATACGCCTGCGTTGGCTTTGAGCTTACGTTTTCCAAAGTTGGCTATTAGCTTTGCATTCGCTGTTTTATTGGTTGGATTTTATCCGGTGAGTAAAATTGGCAGTGAGTTTATTCCGCCGCTTGATGAAGGGGATTTGATGTATATGCCGACCACTTATCCGGGAATATCGATAGGTAAAGCGCGTGAGTTATTACAGCAAACCAATAAACTCATTAAAACGCTGCCGGAAGTAAAAACTGTGTGGGGAAAAATTGGCCGTGCTGAAACAGCCACCGATCCCGCGCCTTTGACCATGATTGAAACCACCATCCAGTTTAAACCTCGCGACCAATGGCGGGCGGGCATGACCAAAAAAATGCTTACTCAGGAACTGGATAGTTTGATTCAATTTCCGGGGGTAACCAACGCCTGGGTGATGCCGATTAAAACCCGTATTGATATGTTAGCAACGGGTATTAAAACGCCGATTGGGATCAAAATAGCCGGTGCAGATTTAGCTGAAATTGAAAAAATTGGCAAGCAGATTGAATCGATATTAAAAGATGTCGAGGGAACGGCTTCTGTATACGCAGAGCGGGTGACCGGCGGGCGTTATGTCAAAGTCGATATAGACAGGGAAAAGGCCGGCCGTTATGGGCTCAATATTGCCGAAATCCAGCAGTTAGTTGCAGTGGCAATCGGTGGCAAAAATATCACCGAAACCATAGAAGGGTTAGAGCGTTATCCGGTTAACTTACGTTATCCCAATGATTACCGCGATTCACTCACAGCACTTAAAAGTCTGCCGATTGTGACGCCAGGTAAAATGAATATCAGCTTAAGTGATGTGGCTCATGTTTATATTGAAGCGGGCGCGCCGATGATAAAAACAGAAAATGCACGTCTTAATGGCTGGATTTTTGTCGATATCGAAAATCGCGATTTGGGCTCTTACGTTAAAGATGCGCAGCGAATTGTTAATGAGCAATTAACCTTACCTGGCGGATATTCACTGGTCTGGTCCGGACAATATGAATATATGGAAAAAGCCAATGCGCGTTTGGCTAAAGTGATACCTGTCACACTGGTTATCATTATTATTCTGCTCTATTTGGCTTTTCGCCGTGTTGGGGAAGTTTTGCTGATTTTATCCACACTGCCCTTTGCTTTAATGGGCGGGATCTGGCTGATGTTCCTGCTTAATTTTAACTTTTCGGTTGCGGTCGGGGTAGGTTTTATCGCTCTTGCAGGTGTGTCGATAGAGATTGGCGTCATTATGCTGCTCTATTTAAACCAAGCATTAGAAGCCAAAAAAATAGATCGTCTTGCAGACTTTAATATTGATGATTTAAAAGAAGCGGTAATGGAAGGTGCAGGGCTGCGGGTGCGCCCGGTGATGATGACTGTGGCAACTGTCGTCATCGGTTTAGTGCCGATAATGTACGGTGATGGCACGGGATCATCGGTAATGCAGCGTATCGCCACCCCGATGATTGGCGGTATGGTCAGCGCGATTATTTTGACCCTGCTTATTTTACCTGCCGTGTATTTTCAATGGAAAAAAACCAGTTTGCGCAAAAAATTTAATATGAATTAAGGCAAACAGCATTTATCAGTAAGGGGTTAACTATATTTTTAACCCCAAATAAACCTAAAGGAAAAAGTATGAATATCAGAAAAAGTAAAATTGCATTAGCACTGGGTGGTTTACTGTTTTTAGCCCCATTTACTAGCGCTATCGCCCATGAAAAACATTGCGATGATAATGAGCAGACCCAATTGGGAGGCGCGATGAAGGAGATGAAAAGTGAACTGCGTGGTTACGTCAGCGCCTTTAAAGAGGATGATGGACAAAAAATGCAGGCCCATCTGGATGCGTTATTAAAACTCAGCGCCAGCTCTGCTGAGCAAATGCCAATGAAAGTGCAGGGTATGCATACAGACGCTAAGGCTAGTCAAACGATGAATATGCCCGAGATGGATCATTCCAAAATGGATATGCCGGCAATGGACCATTCCAAAATGGATATGCCGGCAATGGACCATTCCAAAATGGATATGCCGGAAATGGACCATTCCAAAATGGATATGTCTGCTATGGCCAATATGGAAGGGATGAACAGTGCGCAGCATGAGATGCAGATGCACTATATGCAGGGGATGAATGCGCTTCAGGATCTGTTTAAATCGTTGCATAAAACCCAGGATAAAGACGAAGTTAAAGCGATTTTGGGACAGATTAAAACGCATGTTAGAAAAAGTCATCAGAGTTTTCGTCAGGATTGCGATTAATTTCTAGGCGCTCTGATTTTTGTGTGATTTTCACCTGTTATTTGCCATAACAGGTGAAAATATTTATTAAAATAAAGTACTTTTGATCTGTCGTTCCTGTTTATTTGGCGTATGCTAAGCGTGTTAGGCAAAGGAATAAATTCTTGCTAACAATTACACTTTGAAGGTGTAATGAAAATAGATCCAGTCAATATATCTAACGGTAATAAAGGATAAAATCATGGCTAAAGGACAAGATTCGCAGAAATCAGAGAAGAAAAAATCTGAAAAAACACTGAAAGAAAAACGCAATGAGAAACGGGAGAAAAAAGCCACTAAAGGTAAAATGTAACCCTTCAATCAATGCGTTTTTTTAATAGATAAGGCCAATTAGTGACTCGCTAATTGGCCTTAATTTTACTAGTATAAAAACAGTACCTTTCCGGAGTGGGCTTTTAAATGTTTAGCCGCGCACCGGGGCAATAATCACACTGAACAGGATTTCTATATGCAGCTATCGTACTCTCGCTTAGCGGCCGCCTTACTTGCCGCTTCATTAACTCTTTCTGCTTGTTCAAGTTCACCAACAGGCCGCCCTCAGGTGCTGCTTTTTTCCGGTAGTGATATGTCTCAACTGGGCGCGCAATCCTTTGAAGAGTTGAAAAAACAGGAAAAAATTAATCTCGATCCCAAAACCAATCAATATGTGCAGTGTGTTAGCCGTGCTATTACTGCCCGTTTGGGGGCTCAGCCTGATTTTAGTGAATGGGAAGTGGTGGTTTTTGACAGCCAGCAGGTGAATGCCTTCGCACTGCCTGGCGGTAAAATAGGTGTTTATACTGGGCTGCTTAATGTCGCCAAAAATCAGGATCAGCTGGCGACGGTTATCGGTCATGAAATTGGTCATGTCATGGCGCAGCACAGTAATGAACGGCTATCTCGCAGTCAGCTGGCCAACGCCGGTTTACAACTTTCCAATATGGCCATGGATGGCAGTGAATACCAAAGTATGGCAATGGCAGGGCTTGGTTTAGGTGTGCAATATGGCATATTAATGCCTTACGGGCGGGCCGAAGAGTCAGAATCGGATATTATCGGTTTGCGCCTGATGGCAGAAGCGGGTTTTGATCCCAGGCAAAGCATTGAGCTGTGGAAAAATATGGCCAAGGCCTCAGGGGGAGCGCAGCCGCCAGAGCTTTTATCAACCCATCCTTCGCACGCAACCCGTATTAATGAGTTACAAAAACAGGTCGCAAAATTGCCGGCCATCAATGTGCCTCGACAAAATTGCGTCATGTAATTGTCTGATGTCATTCCATGCCTAAGAAACCGCCGGTTTGATGCGCCCAAAGCTGTGCATAGATACCTTTATCGGCAATTAATTGCTGATGCGTGCCTTGCTCGACAATCTTGCCGTTATCTAAAACAATGAGGCGATCCATTGCGGCGATAGTGGATAAACGGTGCGCAATCGCAATCACAGTTTTACCCTGCATCAGTTTATACAGGCTCTCTTGAATAGCGGCTTCAATTTCGCTGTCCAGCGCAGATGTCGCCTCATCTAAAACAAGGATTGGGGCATCTTTAAGTAACACGCGTGAAATTGCAATCCGCTGGCGCTGCCCGCCGGAGAGTTTTACGCCGCGCTCGCCCACTTGCGCGTCATAACCTATATTACCCTCGTTATCTTTGAGATTTAAAATAAATTCGTGCGCCTGCGCCTGTTTGGTTGCCTGAATCATCTCCTCTTCAGTGGCATCGGGGCGGCCATAAAGAATATTTTCACGTACCGAGCGGTGCAATAAAGAGGTGTCCTGTGTCACCATGCCGATTTTTAAGCGTAGGCTCTCCTGCTGCACATGGTTAATATTCTGCCCGTCAATCACTATATTGCCCTGCTCGACATCATAAAAACGCAGTAACAGATTAACCAGAGTAGATTTACCCGCCCCGGAGCGACCGACCAAACCGATTTTCTCTCCCGCTTTGATGTGCAGATTCAGATGGTCGATAACGCCTTTCGTTTCACCGTAGTGAAAACTGACATTAGCAAACGTGATATCCCCTTTGCTGACCTTTAACGTTTGGGCATCTTTTTGATCTTTAATCACATTGGGTTTGGCCAGCGTCGCCATGCCATCGGTCACTGTGCCGATATTTTCAAACAGGGAACTCAGCTCCCACATTATCCATTGCGACATGCCATTTAAACGCAGTGATAAACTCACCGCAATGGCAATCTCACCCACGCTGACCGCGCCTTTCATCCACAACCCAATCGCTAATGCGCTAATGGCAAAGGCGAGAACATAGTTGGAAATTTGTACCGAGACATTAACGCCTGTGGCTAAGCGCATCTGCCTGTAAACTGTATCTAAAAACTCCTGCATTCCCTGTTTGGCATATTGTGATTCTGAATCGGTATGGGCAAACAGTTTAACGGTGGATATATTGGTATAGCTGTCAACAATGCGCCCTGTCATGGTGGAACGCGCGTCCGCCTGTTCAGTGGCCACCGCTTTTAGACGTGGAATAAAATAATACTGCAGCGCGATGTAAATGATCAGCCACACCAGCATAGGAATAGCTAAACGAATATCCGCTTTGGCTATCATCACCACCATGGAAATAAAATAGACCAGCACATAAACCATCACATCGAGTAGTTTCATCACAGTTTCACGCACCGCCAGCGAGGTCTGCATCACTTTAGTGGCAATCCGCCCGGCAAAGTCATCCTGGTAAAACGACACGCTTTGTTTGAGCAGATATCTGTGTGCAAACCAGCGAATCGACATGGGGTAATTGCCCAATAACACCTGATGCACAACTAATGAGTGCAAGAGGGTTAATATTGGGATAATAACCAGCACCATCACGGACATCAGCAGTAGTGTTTTTCCTTCATCCTGGAGCAATGTTTCAGGATTTTTGGTGATTAACCAATCAACCAGTTGCCCCATAAAGCCGAACAGTGAAACTTCCAATATAGCCAATGCGGCGGTCAGAATCGTCATTACCGCCAGTGGAATTTTATACCCCTGTGTATAATGAAGGCAAAATGCGAGCAGGGTGTTCGGCGGCTGCGTGGGCTCGGCATCGTTAAGCGCCGGCACTAATTTTTCAAAAAATTTAAACATTTACTGACCTTTTGCGGCTATTTATAGGTAAAGAGTGTGCTGGATGCGTATCGCTTGATACTATTTGAACATTAATAAGCGTATCAACAGACAAAAGAGATGGTTTGGGTATATTACACTGTAAATCCCTATCTAATTCAACAGCGATGAGACAATAAGATGAATAAATTAAATATCTTACACTTAGTTATTTTATGCGGCCTATTGACGGCCTGCGGGGCAGAAAAAAAACAGCAGGTGATTATTCCAGAGGCGCAGCTGCAGGCGCTGGAGAAAGCGAAAAACCTGGAAAATGAGCTGCTGAAAATGCAACAGCAACAAGAAAAACAGTTAAAAGCACAAGGATTATAAATGACACAGGAAAAAGAGATGCAACAAATAAGTTTTGATTGGTTCAACAAGCTGCCTAAAGTTGAGCTGCATCTGCACCTTGAGGGCACTCTGGAGCCTGAATTGATGTTTGCACTGGCGCAGCGTAACCAGGTAAAAATTCCATTTCAATCGGTTGAGCAAGTGCATGCCGCCTATCAGTTTAATAATCTGCAGGATTTTCTTAATATCTACTATCAGGGGGCGGATGTACTGCTTACCGCGCAGGATTTTTATGATCTAACCTGGGCTTATCTGCTCAAGTGCAAAGAGCAGAATGTTATTCATGTTGAGCCGTTTTTTGATCCGCAAACCCATACCGCGCGGGGGATCCCTTTCGCCACTATTATTGAGGGGATTGATAAGGCATTAACTGACGGCAAAAATAAACTCGGCATCAGCAGTAAATTGATCCTCTGTTTTCTGCGCCATCTCAGTGAAAACGATGCCTTTAATACCTTAGAGCAGGCGATTCCTCATTTAGATAAAATCACTGCAGTGGGACTGGACAGTTCTGAGCAAGGCCATCCGCCTGAAAAATTCAGCCGGGTTTTTGCCAAAGCGCGTCAGCTCGGGTTGCTCACGGTTGCCCATGCGGGTGAAGAGGGGCCTGCTGAATATATCTGGACGGCGATTAATGATTTGCAGGTGGCGCGCGTTGATCACGGCGTCAATGCTAAAACTGATGCGCAGCTGATGGCCGAGCTAGTTAAAACGCAGATGCCGCTAACGGTTTGCCCTCTGTCCAATACTAAATTGAAAGTGTTTGCGGATATGTCTGATCACACTATTTTAGAGATGCTTGCTGATGGGGTTTGTGTGACAGTTAATTCCGATGATCCCGCCTACTTTGGCGGTTATATGACGGAAAATTTTATGGCATTGGCCAACGCACTGGATCTGAATAAAACACAGGCAAAACAGTTGGTGATTAATAGTATCAATGGTAGTTTTGTCTGCCAGAAGCGCAAACAGGCGATGTTGCAACAGTTAACTGATTACCGCTAACTGTGCGGCTATTTTTTTCGTATCAAAACACCATAAAAGACAATAAATTATGAGTCAGGCTCACCGCTCTATTTTTTACATCGATTTACTGCGCTTTATGGCTGCATTTGCTGTGATAGCGATTCATGTTTTAGGGCCATTTCGTTATCTTTACGGGGAAATCCCCGATGCACAGTGGTTAGCCGCAGCGGGAATCAACAGTGTCACCCGTTGGGCTGTGCCTGTGTTTATTATGATCAGCGGCGCGCTGTTACTGTCCAGTGAGCGCGCTTTTAATTGTGAACATTACCTGCGCAAACGTCTCGCAAAGGTAGCGCTGCCCTTTGTTGGCTGGACGCTGATTTATGCCTTTGCTGGTGGTTTTAGTGCGGCAGGGTGGTCCGGTGTTGAGACCCTTAAGATCATTGAAAATTCGGGCAATACGCCCGTTTGGTACCATTTATGGTTCTTCTATGATTTTATTCCCCTCTATTTTATTATCCCCTTTTTAATTCCGTTGCTTAAAAAAGCCCCGCCGGAATTAATTAAACTTATGCTTGTTATCTGGTTTCTGCTGTTTTTAATGCACTGGCTGAAAGTCGAAAGCTTTTTACAGCAAAACCTTGTTTTATATACAGGTTACTTAATACTCGGCTGGTATCTGTTTAACCGTGACAACTCAAAACAGCTTAAATACTGGCTGATTGCAGGTGTCGCTATGCTGCTGCTCAATTTTTTCGGCTCATGGCAGTTGGCGATTGCAAGCGGTAAATACAGCAGCTTCTTTATGGGCTATAAAACCCTTAATACCGTGATTATTGCCGGAATGTTATTTGTCAGCGCACAAGTTTACGGTGATAAAATCAGGGGGAAATTACGCGCTTTAATTACGCTTATTTCAAAATACAGTCTGGGCATTTACCTGCTCCACCCGCTGCTGCTGATCCCTGTGCGTAACTTAGATAACGGCTTTTACAGCGCCTTTGCCTCAAACTGGCTGGCTATCCCCATTATTACAATCGCCATCCTGTTTATCTCGCTGCTGTGCACCCTTTTATTAGCCAAAATCCCGTTTCTCAAAGCGTTAGTGCCGTAAAGGGGGTCGCAGCCCTATCTTTTTAGCGTCATTCCCGAGTTGTTTTATCGGGAATCTCAGCGCCAGTAGCTTATAAACTCAGCTAAATTTTCAGTAAAACACTTTAACTGCTTGCTTCTTCTGAAAGTGAGATGGGTATCTCGGAACACTTATCTCAAATGAATATTCTGCGACAACCTTAAAAAAGACATTGATTTTATGATTGCTTATACATAATGTGACGATAATTTTAAATAAGATAGATGTTGCCGTATTTCATGCTCATTGATATCTATAAAGTTATATATAAATTCAAAGGAATTAATTAATGGTTAAGATATTTATAATTGTCATAAGTGCGAGCTTAATACTATTGGGGTGCAGCCAAAATCCTTCAGAAGAGATTGGCTATGGTTTAATAGAAAAGGGTGTATACAGCAACAGTTACTTCAACATGTCAATCGACGTGCCCGAAGCTTGGGTTGTACATAGTCAAGCTATGCAAAAAGAGATGATGGAAAAAGGGGTATCTTTATTTTCAGGTAACGATGACAATCTTAAAGCTATTTTGAAGGAATCCGAAAAGCAAACAGTCAACATGTTTTCTTTTTTCAAATACGAGCAAGGCGCTCCCGTCCCTTTCAATCCCAGTGTTATTTCAGTAGCAGAGATGGTGGTGAAAATGCCGGGTATAAAAAGAGGTTCAGATTATCTTTTTCATGTTAAGAAATTTCTCGGATCAGGGCAATTGGAATATAGGTTTCCATCCGAAATATATAGTAAAAGTATTTCAGGTGTTTCATTTGACGTCATGTCAGCAGAAATTGACGCTATCAGCATTACCGTGCATCAGGACTATTATGCGGTAAGAATGCAGGACTATATGCTCACGTTTGTTTTAAGTTACTCCTCTGAATCTGAGAGAAAGGAGCTTAATGAAATTATTAGTAAACTTGAATTTTCAAATTAGTGCAGTTGGGGTGGGTTAATAGGTATTGTTCTGGATTCAGTAAAAGGATTGGCTGCCCTATCTTTTTACCGTCATTCCCGAGTTGTTTTATCGGGGATCTCAGTTCCAGTTGCTTATAAACTCAGTGATATCCTCAGCAAAATACTTTGACTGTCCCACCTTTTGTTCAAAATTATAACTACGATGAGTTAGGCCGTTTAATTGAGGTGTTACATGCAGGTAGCAGCACATCGCAGCAATATGATTTAAATAATAATCCTGAAACAGAGACCAATGGTTATAACGCCACATCAAGCAAGCAATACGATAGCTTAAATCGTTTAACACAATACATTGATGAGTTAAATGGGGTGATCCACTACACCTACAATACGCAAAACCAATTGACCTCGGTGACGGACGATAACGGTGCGACCACCCGTTACGATTATGATGGTTTAGGACGTTTACAAACATTAATCAGTCCTGATACAGGTCGCACTAGCTATCAATATGATGATGCAGGCAATCCGACTGAGGTAGTTGATGCGCGTGGTCAACGTGTTAGTCAAAAGTATGATGCATTAAATCGCCTCACTGAAAAACAATATGACGGTGCGCGTGATGAAGATGTTCGCTTTGGCTATGACTCAGGTAATAACGGTATTGGCAAACTTAGCTTAGTTAACAATGGCAGTAGCAGCATTGACTTTGCATATGATCCCCTTGGCCGTTTAATCGAGCAAACTAATACACTATTAACCGATACAAGTGGCAATATTGTTGCCAGCACTCGTTATGGTTACGATGGGGTGACTGGGGTATTAAACAGTATTACTTATCCTTCTAATATGTTTGTCGATTATCAAACCGATGGCTTGGGTGAAATCACCGGGATTAATATATCGGGTAACGATCCGACCTTTTATTACAATATCGCCAGCAATATTCGCTATTCAGCTGGCGGCCAGTTAACAAGCTTAACCTATGGCAATGATTTAGTGAAAAGCGAGGACAGCCATACCTTTTTTAGTCATATAATTTAAATGGTCAGCTAAGCAATCAAAACGTTATAGGCAAATGGGATTTGAGCTATGGCTATGATCTCAATCTTAATCTGGGCAATATCAGCAACGCGAATCAAAGCACTGAAAACAAAAACTTTGCCTACCATCTTAATAATCGTTTACAAAATGCATCGTACGATAGCACAAGCACAAGCTATGAGTATGATGGTGTGGGTAACCGCATTTTACAAAGTGCCATGGATATAAATGGTACTACAGATGATAGTTACCAATATGTTTGGCAATCCAATCGTTTAGCCAGTGTTAACGCTAATTCGGCAACCTATGATGAAGTGGGCAACAGCTTAACCTCAGCGGTACGTGAGCAGCGTTACAGCTATAGGCGATGTCGTCACATCAATGATAGCCACCAGCAGTGAGGTGGGGATCAATGTTTTCGATCACTTTATGGTTTTACAGCGGGAAAAAGTAAAAGCCACCTCAGAAAATCACCTGCCATGGAATTATCTGGAAAATAATTAATGTCTGATTTACCTTCTAAAACACACTGACCTGGGTTATTAGCCCAAGTTATACAATGCTGGCGTAAGCTCACGGAGTAATCAATTATTACTATTCAGCGAATATATACTAAAATTTATGTGTGTCCTGTTATTGACTATAAAATTACACGGTGAGGTAAGTTATGGCTCTTTATGAAATGCGCAAATTTGTTGCTCCTGAGTTTATTTTTGGTGTCGGTGCAAGGCATCGAGTGGGTTTTTACGCTCGTAATATGATGGCACATCGCGTACTGCTGGTCAGTGATAATGGCGTCATTAATGCAGGGTGGGCTAAACAGGCTATGGACGATTTACAAGAGGTTGGTATTGAGTCGGTATTATTTAGCGATTTGACACCCAACCCCAAAGATCACGAAGTCATGGCGGGGGCCGCTAAATATGCCAGTGAACAATGTGATGTTATTGTTGCAGTAGGTGGAGGCAGTGTTATTGATTGCGCGAAAGCAATTGGTATTGTGCATAGCAACCAACGACATATTCTAGAATTTGAGGGCACCGATAATATTCAGTTCCCCGGCCCGCCTATTATTTGTATCCCAACCACTGCGGGCACCGCTGCTGATATTTCGCAATTTTGTATTATTGTCAATACGCCAGCGCGTTATAAAGCCGCCATTATCAGCAAAAGTATGGTTCCCGATGTTGCTTTAATCGATCCCGAAACAACCCTGACCATGGGGAGTTATTTAACCGCTTGTACGGGTATTGATGCGCTGACCCATGCCATCGAAGCCTATGTGTCGACGGCAAGTTCTCCCATTGTGGATGTGCATGCCCTCGCAGCGGTTAAGCTCATTTACAATAATATTGAGCAGGCCGTAGCTACGCCCAATCTGCTTGCGGCAAGAGAGAATATGTTATTAGGCAGCCTACAGGCCGGTCTGGCATTTTCCAATGCGAGTTTGGGAGCGGTACATGCATTAGCTCATTCACTGGGTGGTTTTTTGGATCTTCCCCATGGTGAGTGTAATGCGCTGTTACTGGATCATGTGATTCGTTTCAATATGCCCAATAGCCGAGACCGTTACCAGCAAATAGGAGATGCCATTGGCATTGATATGCGCGGTATGAGCGAGTCGCAACGTGGAAAATGCATTCCTCAGGAAATAAGCAAGTTACGTGGGCGTGTTGGGATAACCGATTCGCTCATCTTACGAGGTGTACGCTCGGCAGATATTTCAGAGCTTGCACATCATGCGGCACACGATGCCTGTATTGTGACCAACCCAAGGCATGCATTTATTGCAGACATTAAAACTATTTATGGTGAAGCAATGTGATAGATGGAGAAGATTGGAAGTCAAAAAGAGAGCGGATTATCGGCTTAGGTGAACACTCTTTTCAAAAAAGCTATTATCCGCAGTTGCGGCTTAATATGGATCGCCTGCATCGCTTCCATACGCTACTCGATCAAATATCGGATTTTTTGGTACTTATTAACCTTCCCAATGGCATCATTAGCGATGTTAACGCTGCCACAGGCCGTTTGCTTAACGTACCACCAGAACGTCTGATTGGTAGCCATTTTATTGACTTAGGCTTAGAGCATTTGCCAGATATTTTTCAAGTCATGTGCCAAGAGGTTAATAATAAGTGCCAGGCCAATGAAATAATAGATCACAACCTGCTCATCAAATTTCAGCAAGCTGATCACTCGCGCAGCTTAGATCTGAGTTATCGTATCGCTATATTAGATGGTCAATATTATGGTGTCATGGTGGGCAGAGATGTCACTGAGCGGATTCGCAATCATCAAAAACTAACAGAATTACTCCGTGAAAAAGAGGCCTTATTGGATAATGCGCTGGTTGGCTTAGCTTGGGTTCGAGAACGGAAAATCGTATCCTGCAATCGACGCTTTGAAGAGATGTTTGGTTATCAGCCTGCAGCCATTTTAGGCCAATCCACGCGAATTTTATACCAAAATGAAGATGTTTTTTCTGCGTTTGGAACAAAATCTCATCGCGCATTAAGTAGCGGAGACTGTTTTACCGGGACAGTGATGCTATCCCGTGCGGATAGAAGCGATTTTTGGTGTGAATTAACGGGTAAAGCATTGGATCCAAGCAATCCACAAGCAGGAAGTATATGGATTTTTAGCGATGTGAATGAGCATAAACTGAGTCTAGAAAAAGCAGCTTTCCTTTCCCATCACGATGCCCTAACCGAGTTACCCAACTATCAATTGCTTGCGGATCGTTTACAGCAGGCCATCTCTGTGGCAGATCAGACAAATCATGTGGTGGCATTAATAAGTCTCGATCTGGATCGATTTAAAACCATCAATGACTCACTTGGTTACACCTTGGCTAACCAATTATTAGTAGAAATAGCAAAACGCTTAACTGACTGTTTGCACGATCAAGGCACTGTGAGTCGCCAAGGCGGTGATGAGTTTTTACTTATGCTGCCCAATTTACCCGATACTGATAGCTGCGTTACCCTGTTAGGCCATTTATTGGATTGCATACAGAAGCCTTTCTTGATTAACCAGCAAGAGCTTGCTATCTCATTTTCATTGGGGATCGCAATGTACCCTGCTGATGGCTGTGATTTTGCCACCCTATTGAATAAAGCAGATATGGCCATGTATCAAGCAAAAGACGCGGGTAGAAACACTTATCGTTTTTTTAATCAAAGTATGAATGTCAGCGCCAGTGAACAACTCACGATAACCTTTGGCTTACGCAAGGCCTTAGAATTAAAGCAATTTGTCCTTTTTTACCAGCCGCAAATTGAAACAATAAGCGGAGTCTTAGTCGGCGCAGAAGCGCTCATCCGTTGGCATCATCCTGATCTGGGGTTAATTCCCCCAGACAAATTTATTCCCATCGCAGAAGATACAGGATTGATTATCCCTATCGGCGAATGGGTATTAAAAGAAGCCTGTAAAGAGGTCGCCAAGTGGGCTAAAGCGGGCGTGGCCAATCCCGTTGTTGCGGTAAACCTTTCTGCCTTACAATTTGCTCGCGGCGATATTGAGGCTGCTGTATCTGCCGCCATTAAAGAATCGGGCATCGAACCGCAAATGTTAGAGCTGGAGCTTACTGAATCCATGATGATCAGAAATACTGAAAATGTACTCGCAACCGTCAAAAGACTCCAGTTAATGGGCTGCAAACTATCCATTGATGACTTTGGCACGGGTTATTCAAGCTTCTCTTATTTAAAGCGATTTGCTGTAGATAAACTTAAAATAGACCAATCTTTTATCCGCGACTTAACCAGCAACCAGGATGATGTCGTGATTGTGCAGGCTATCATACAGCTTGCTAAGAGTTTGGGATTAAAAACTATCGCCGAGGGGATAGAGTCAAAACAGGCACTTGATTTATTAGGTCTTTATCATTGTGATCAAGTACAGGGGTACTATATTAGTAAGCCTATGCCGAGCCAACAATTTATGAGTTACCTGATTGACTATAATAACAAAGCGCAAAAACCATCAACATCTGATTCATGGACCATCTGATTCATGGGCATAGATGGTCACTCCTCGTAATACAAGGGTAAACTGTTTTTATTTCTTTTAAATTATCGATCTTGTGTAAAATAGCATCGCCCCAAACATTAAGGGTTACTTCACTTGGTTAGATCTGTTTTCTACACAACACTACTTGATTCGATATATCGCCTGTGTCTAAGTTGTTTTTTGTACTTTTTGAGATAACGGTTTCTCGACATATATCCGGCGTCTTTATGGCTAGTTTTGGTTAGCCGCGGCCTCATGAGTTTCTGAAGATGTCTTATATACCCAAACCATCTCTGAATGCAGATTCAGAGCTTCGCCCGGATGCTAGAACATCATGCAGTTCAAAAAACGAACACCAGAGCAGACTGAAAACAGCCCAGGCAAGGCGTGTTAGCGAGGGAATAGTGACCTATTTTAATGACACTACGTAGCATGGGCAATTTTCAGTTGCTCCCGCAGGGCGAGTCCAAAATGACCGTATGCTGCGTTAAATTTCCTCGATTTAGCGCACTAAATCTTCAAAAAATTTGCCTGTCCTCGATTTCCATTATCTCCCCAGCCTTGCAATTATCTTTTTGCTGGCAGAAGAAAATTTTGTCCAAGTGAAGCGCGGCTTACTTCTGTTTCATCTTTGAGTTCAACTCCGGAATAACCGCGTCGGTCGGCCTCTGTGAGCAGATAACGCAAACGTTCGCCTGCTTGCTGGTAGCTCATGCCGCGTCTGCGGATATTGGAAAGGCAGTTACGTTTGCTGTCGGGGCAGCCTGGCTCTGGCTGGTAAGTGAAATAGATACCTAAACTGTCCGGTGAACTTAAACCGGGACGCTCACCCACTAATATCAAAGAGGTGTGGGCATTAATGTAATGACCGACATCATCGGCGATGGCAACACGGCCTTGTTTGACAATACAGATGGGCGCTAAAGAAAGTTGCAGTTGCTCAAGCACAGGCAGCAATGCGCTGAGCATAGGCTCGATATTTTCACTGATAGCGAGCGATGACAGCCCTTCAGTGATCACTATCACCAGATCGTATCGTTGCTTTTTTCCCTCACAAAACTGTTGCAGCTCAGTGATTGATTTCGCTGACAGAGTGCGGCCACGATCGGGGCGCTGCAGATAGGTTTGGCGCGTATCAACACAGCTTTCCAGCGTCAGCAGCGGCAAACCGAAAGGGCGTAATGTTTTATTTAATAATTGATGATCGAGCGGCAGATGTACGGCATCTCGCGCTTTGGCATGATCCAGCTGAAAAGCAAGGTGCGCCTGTGTCGGTAAACTGTTACCCGCGCGGCCAAGGGCGATACGCGCATCTGTATACTGGCGTAAGGATTGCCATGGATTGAGCTGCACCAGGGGGGGATTCGTCGCAGTGTCGGTTTGTTCTTTCTCTTCTATAAATTGGGGTTGATTCATACGTTCACCTTTATCTGCTCGCTCAGCGTTTGTGAAAATGAGTTAGGCAATTGATCTGTGACTAATAGCTGGCCATATTGATCAACAATTCCCTGTTGCTGTAACCAGAAATCGAATTCTGGCGCAGGTTTTAACCCCAATAATTGACGGGCATATAAAGCATCGTGAAAAGAGGTGGTTTGATAATTAAGCATAATGTCATCCGATCCGGGTATGCCCATAATAAAATTAACCCCGGCACTGGCCAGTTGTGTCAGCAGCATATCCATATCATCCTGATCCGCTTCTGCATGGTTGGTATAGCAGATGTCACAGCCCATCGGCAGTCCCAGTAATTTGCCGCAGAAATGATCTTCAAGGCCCGCGCGAATAATCTGTTTGCCGTTATACAGATACTCAGGGCCGATAAAACCGACCACTGTGTTAACCAGTAACGGGTTATAACGGCGCGCGACGGCATAAGCGCGTGCTTCACAGGTTTGTTGATCTAAGCCGAAGTTGGCGTTGGCACTGAGCGCGCTGCCCTGACCCGTTTCAAAATACATGACATTATTGCCGACCGTGCCGCGTTTTAGGCTTAATGCGGCATCATAGGCTTCATCTAAAATGGCCAGAGAAACACCAAATCCATCATTGGCTTTTTGTGTGCCAGCAATAGACTGAAACACCAGATCAACCGGCGCGCCGCGATTAATCGCTTCGATATGGGTGGTGACATGGGTGAGCACGCAAGACTGAGTGGGAATCTGATAATGCTGTATGACATCATCAAGCATCTTCATTAATTCAGTCACAGCTTGTAAATTATCGGTGGCGGGATTAATGCCTATCACCGCATCACCATTACCATAGAGCAAGCCATCGAGCAGCGTGGCGGCAACACCAGCGGGATCGTCTGTGGGGTGATTAGGCTGCAGGCGTGTGGAGAGTCTTTTGTGCAAACCTAAGGTATTGCGAAATCGAGTCACCACCTGACATTTACTGGCGACTAAAATCAGATCTTGTACGCGCATTATTTTACTGACAGCAGCGGCCATCTCCGGCGTGATACCGGGTGCCACCTGCGCTAACAGTTGGCTGTCGGTTTCATAGCGCAGCAACCAGTTACGAAAGTCACCTACGGTTAAATGGCTGATTGGCAAAAATGCCTTAGCACAATGGCTGTCAATAATCAGGCGTGTAACTTCATCCTGCTCGTAGGGTATTAAAGGTTGATTAAGAAAAGTTTTAAGGGGCAGATCGGCGAGTGCAATTTGCGCTGCAATACGCTCCTGAGCGCTATCGGCTGCAAGCTCTGCCAATACATCACCGCTGCGCAGTGGACTGGCTTTAGCCAGCAGCGTGGCTAAATCTGCAAACTGATAACGACTATGTCCGACCGTTGCAACGTACTGTGTCATTGGATCTCCTTAGCGGCAGCGGGTGCTGCCGCCGATCTGATTAAATGTTTTCTGTCGCTAATGGTTGTGGCGCGTCGATTTTTCCCGTTAAGCTGAAGATAAAGAAACTTCCGCCCATAATGGCAAAGAAAATCGCAGCAATTTCAATATTAAAAATAGTCACTGCAAGCAGAGAAACGAGGGCAATCACTAAGGCAACTTTAGCGGCGAAGATACCGTTTTTAACGCGATATGGGCGCTCAAGTTCAGGCTCTTTATTGCGCAGCATGATAAATGAGACCATAGAGATAGCGTACAGTACAATCGCACCAAAAACGGCTAAGGTAATAATACTGCCTGTTTCACCCGTTAACAGGGCGATAATACCTATCGCTGTATTCGCTAACAGCGCAACAACCGGGGTTTTTAGTTTAGGGTGAACATAACTTAATGATTTAGGAAAGTAACCCACACGCCCAAATTCAAACGTCGCACGTCCACCGGCCAGTAAAATACCGTGGAAAGAAGCCACTAAACCAAAGATACCAATACCCGCGATAAGGTGCACAAAAGGTGAACTTTCACCCAGAATAGAAGATAAGATCAACACCAGCGGGGTATCCTGCGCTTCTAGGCTACCGGGTGCATAAACAGCAGTTTCCCAGCCGCTCACACCCACTGAAGAGATAAACACTAACACACATAACGTCACCAGAGTCGCCAGTGCGGCACCGAATCCAAGTTTGATATTGCGTTGTGGATTAACCGTTTCTTCGGCAACGTTAGCAACACCTTCAATGGCTAAGAAAAACCAGATAGCAAAGGGGATAGCGGCAAAAATACCAGCAAATCCATGCGGTAGTGCGTTGACAGTTAAGTTTGATAATTCAACATGAGGTAATGTGAGCGTGCTGAACAGAGCTAATTCAGCGACCGCAACAATAGTAATTAATAACTCAAACGTGGCCGCAAAACGCACTCCGACAATATTTACTCCTGTGAAAATCAGATAGGTCACTATCGCGATTAATAGCGTGTGGTCACCGGGAATAAAGAGGTTTAAATAAGCGGCAATCGCAAAAGCAATGGCGGGTGGTGCAAAAACAAACTCAATGTTTTGTGCCATCCCTGCCACAAAGCCCCATTTTTTACCCAAGGCACGATCCGCATAGGCAAAAGCGCCACCCGCTTTAGGAATTGCGCAGGCCATCTCGGTATAACAGAAGGTAAAACAGACATACATAGCAATAATAAATAACGTGGCGATACCTAAACCTAACGTTCCGCCCTCGGCTAATCCCAGATTCCAGCCAAAGTACATGCCGGAAATTACATATCCCACCCCTAAGCCCCATAACATGACTGGACCAAGCGTTTTTTTCAGCTCATTTGTTTTCATTGTTTTTCCCATCCCTTAAATAAATTGTGTTTAAAATTAAAAACCTCATGCGATGGGTTTGTATGAAAACGTGACCCATGTCTCAATGTGTGCTCAGCATAAAGCGGGCCAATAATATTTCTATTTAAAAACAATGCACTAGGGTTAAGTGGGGGAGCTGTTGAAAAGGGGATGCACGGATATAGATTTAATTTGCACTAAATGAGTGCGTTGACCTCTGGGTGTTAATTTGGCAGGTATTGAGTGAAAGCTTGATCTTTTTATTAAATAGAGTGCCCCAAAAAATCTTGGTTTTCTGCGATTCTGGCCGGGGGGAATTACGCGCTTTAATTATACTTATTTCAAAATACAGTCTGGGTATTTACCTGCTCCACCCGCTGCTGCTGTGCCCCTTTTATTAGCTAAAATCGCGTTTCTGAAAGCGTTAGTGTCGTAAAAGAGGGCTTCCCTATCTTTTTACAGTCGTTCCCGAGTTGTTTTACCGGGAATCTCAGCGCCAGTAGTTTATAAACTCAGTAAAATCCTCAGCAAAACACTTTAACTGTTCTATTTTTATTCTCTTTTTACAGTCGTTCCCGAGTTGTTTTATCGGGAATCTCAGATCCAGTAGCTTACAAACTTAGTGATATCATCAAAAATATTTGACTGTCCTATCTTTCGTTATCCCGAATTCAGGCTAATTAATTTATTATAGATAGTGGCAAATAACCAACCGATAATTCCTGCTAGTAACGCCCATACAATGGTACCTACCAGAAAACCATATATGGATATATGCCATCCCATTGAAGAATAATTTTCATCAAACATATGGCCTGGCATCCCATTCATCATCTGTGGCATGCTCATTATCAATAGGCTGCCAATGAAAGCAATGATGAAAAATGTAGCGACACAAGCTAAAGCGAAGTTTTTTGCATGTAATTTCATTGTCATTTCTCCGAATATTTATCAATAAAGCTTAAACGTTAAAAATAAAGTAACAGTTTGTTCCGCGATATATTATTAGCGTTTTTTAGTCTTGCCTGGTGCTTTATGACAGCTTAATGGTTTATGTTGGGCGTTTTCTTTTACGTTCTGATCAACAAATCTGTAGTATCCATTTTTTATTCGAGACCACCAATTGTTATGGAGTTTAATGACATGTTTTTTGATAATAACTTCAATGCAATCAAGGTTGACATGAGTTGCATCATAAGCAAGATGTAAAGTGTTTTTTTCCTGATAAAACGATACTGCATCAACCCCCAAAACAGAGTCAATTTCGTCAAGCATTGGTCGTTTATTATCGTTATTAACATCGCATAATTTCAGATTCCTAACGACTAAATTGATTTCTTCAACACCAACACGGTGCTCTGATTCGTTCATGTTCAATGCACCTCTATAATTACGTTCACTAAAAACGAGTAGGATGCCAGGCGTTACTATTTACTGCTATTGCTCTTCCTGTTGGTTTTTTGTTGCATCATGCTCTATCATTTGACTCATCATCATTTGCATCATATTCATCTGACTTTGCATCATCTCCATTCGTCTATCCATCGGCATCTCTTTCATATCAGTACTTCCCATTTGCTCGCCCATCATCATCATACCCTGCTGCATTGACCGCATATGCTCATCGATCATCATGTGGCGTTTCTCAGAGAGCTTTTCCTTTTTTATATTCTCCATTTGAGATTGTAATTTGCCCATGTGCTCGTTCATTTTCATCATATTGGTTTCTTGTTCCCCCGTATTAGAGGGAGTAGTGGGGGGATGTGCCCATACAGGCAATGCAATTAAACTTGCTAGTACAAACATTTTTAGTATGATTTTCATTATATTCTCCTAGTTATTTTCTGATATTGAGTTGTTAAATTTAGGTATATAAGCTGGCGTACGCTTTGCATAATTTTTGTATTCTTCTCCAA
>Ga0075011_10000357_pt1 | contig 24493 bp, 21 predicted proteins | sample TARM_MetaG_T_14_FD_72354 | JGI IMG/M metagenome (GOLD analysis project Ga0075011, IMG submission 72354) | Freshwater microbial communities from Pennsylvania, USA, analyzing microbe dynamics in response to fracking - TARM_MetaG_T_14 | ecosystem: Environmental > Aquatic > Freshwater > River... | reverse complement strand
AAAAAAACGGGGAACCTGATCCCCGTGCCTCTGGTTGAGGGCTGCAAGACGTGCTTCGTGCAGCCCTTTTTCAGGAGGCTTCTTGCTTCGTGTTTCTCCGTTTCGTTCGCTGACCCGCGCCGCTGGCGTGCTGGTAGTCTGGCTGGCCCTGTTGATGGGGCTTGGGTTGACCGGGCTGGGGGGCGCGCCTGCCGCGCTGGCAGCCTCCAACGCGCTGGCGGTCACCGCCACTGCGGCCACCGCGACCACGCCTGCCGTCCCGACCGACCCGTTTGGCCGCGACAATCCCCGCTCGGCGGTCTCGGGCCTGATCGATGCCCTTGGCCAGCGCGATTACGACCGGGCGGCCCATTACATGGCCGTGCGGCTCGATGATCCGCGTCTGGCGCGCGGCGCGGCGGTGCTGGCCCATCGCCTGCAGGCCCTGCTCGACCGGGGCGGTACGCTCAAGTCGTTCGGCGCGCTTTCGAGCGATCCGGCGGGCGATCTCAACGACGATCTGGCGCTCGACCGCGAAGACGTGGGCACGATCACCGTGAACGGTGAACAGGTGCCTGTCCTGCTCGCGCGCAGCGCACCGGGCGCCGCTGCGGCAACGGGCGTCGCGGTCTGGCGCGTGGCGCCCGAAACCCTCTCCGCGCTGGCCGTTGCCCATATTCCGGTGGCCAAGGGGAGCGCCCATGCCGCTCACACTGCGTGGATGGTGGCCGGGGCGCCGCTGGCGGACTGGGCGCTGTTGCTGGGGCTGGCGGCGGCCAGCTATGCGGTTCTGCGTCTGGCGGCCACGCTGGTTCTGGTCATCGCCCGCAAGGTCATGGCGCGGCATCAGGAAAATCCGGTCTACCGGTTCATCCAGGTCGGGCTCTCGCCGCTCAGCCTGTTCCTGTCGGTCATGCTGTTCTTCATCTGGGCTGAAAAGCTGCCCGTGGCGATTGTCGCCCGGCAGACGCTGCTGCGTTATGCGGGCATCGTGGCGCTCGTGGCGCTGGTGTGGTTTGCGCTGCGCCTGATCGACGCGGTGGCCGAAGTGATCATTGCGCGGATGCGCAGCCGCCAGCGCCGTCAGGTGCTTTCGGTGATCACGCTGCTGCGTCGCGCGGCCAAGATCCTGCTGCTCGCCTTCACCGCCGTTGGCGTGCTCGACACGTTCGGCATCAACGTGACGACCGGCATCGCGGCTCTGGGTATCGGCGGTATCGCGCTGGCGCTCGGCGCGCAGAAGACGGTCGAGAACCTCGTGGGCAGCGTCACCGTGATCATCGACCAGCCGGTGCAGGTGGGCGATTTCTGCAAGGTGGGCACGGTTTCGGGCACGGTCGAGGATGTCGGCATCCGTTCGACCCGCATCCGCACCAACGACCGTACGCTGGTGACCATACCCAATGGTGATTTCGCCTCGCGGCAGATCGAGAACTACGCCACGCGCGACCGCTTCCTGTTCAACCCGACCATCGGCATTGCTTATGGCCAGAGCGCGGCCAAGGTCCGCCGCGCGGTGGAGATCGTGCGCGAGACACTGCTGGGCAACGAGGGGATCATCCACGAAGGCCTGCGCGCGACGCTGACCAACATGGGCGACAGTGCGCTGACCATCGAGGTCTGGTCCTATCTGGCAGGTCCCGATTACGGCAATGCGATGCAGGTGCGTCAGGACGTTCTGCTCACGGTTATGGAGCGCTTCGAGGCTGAGCAGATCACTCTGGCCCAGCCGACCAGCCCGGTGGTGGTCGTGCAGGACGGGACTCTGGCTCCGACCTGAAGGCCAGCCCATAGTTTGGCTTTCCGGGGCTTAATCAAATCGCCCTGTCCCGGCGGGGGCGCCTTGTGCCAAAGGCGCCCCATGAGCAAGCCGTCCCCCATGCAGAGCGCCACGCTGACCCATCTCCAGCGCCTTGAGGCCGAGGCGATCCACATCATGCGCGAAGTCGTGGCCGAGGCCGAACGCCCGGTCATGCTCTATTCCGTGGGCAAGGACAGTGCGGTCATGCTCCACCTCGCGCGCAAGGCATTCTATCCCGCGCCCCCGCCGTTCCCGCTGCTCCATGTCGATACGACATGGAAGTTCAAGGCGATGTACGATCTGCGCGACCGCATGGCGCGCGAAAGCGGCATGGACCTGCTCGTTTACCAGAACCCGGAAGCCAAGGCGCGCGGGATCAACCCGTTCGACCATGGCAGCCTCCACACCGACATGTGGAAGACCGAAGGGCTCAAGCAGGCGCTCGATCTCTATGGCTTCGACGCGGCCTTCGGCGGCGCGCGCCGCGACGAGGAAAAGAGCCGCGCCAAGGAACGCATCTTCAGCTTCCGCACGGCCAGTCACGGCTGGGACCCCAAGAACCAGCGCCCGGAGCTGTGGAACCTCTACAACGCCCGAAAGAACAAGGGCGAATCGATCCGCGTCTTCCCGATCTCCAACTGGACCGAGCTGGACATCTGGCAGTACATCCATCTGAACGACGTGCCGATCGTGCCGCTCTATTTTGCCGAAGAACGCCCGACGGTGGAGCGCGACGGCATGTTGCTGATGGTTGACGATGAACGCTTTCCGTTGAAGCCGGGCGAAACCCCGGTGATGCGCTCGATCCGCTTCCGCACGCTCGGCTGCTATCCGCTGACCGGGGCCGTCGAAAGCACGGCGCAGACTTTGCCCGAAGTGATCCAGGAAACCCTGCTCACCACCACGTCCGAGCGCCAGGGCCGCGCCATCGACAAGGACGCGGGCGGTGCGGGCATGGAAGTGAAAAAGCAGCAGGGGTATTTCTGATGAGCGAGACCACCCTTCAGGACGAGCCGGTCTACGTCACCGACGCGCTCATTGCCGAAGACATCGACGCCTACCTCGAAACCCACCAGCACAAGACGATGCTGCGGTTCATCACCTGCGGGTCGGTGGACGACGGCAAGTCGACGCTGATCGGGCGGCTGCTCTATGATTCCAAGATGATCTTTGAAGATCAGCTGGCCGCGCTCGAAAGCGATTCGAAGAAAGTGGGCACGCAGGGGCAGGCGATCGACTTCGCGCTGCTGGTCGATGGCCTGGCCGCCGAGCGCGAGCAGGGCATCACCATTGACGTGGCCTACCGCTTCTTCAACACCGAGAAGCGCAAGTTCATCGTCGCCGATTGCCCCGGCCACGAACAGTACACGCGCAACATGGTCACCGGCGCCTCGACCGCCGACCTTGCCGTGATCCTGATCGACGCGCGCAAGGGCGTGCTCGTCCAGACGCGCCGCCATTCCTACCTGTGCCACCTGCTGGGCATCCGCAACATCGTGCTGGCGGTCAACAAGATGGATCTGGTCGATTACAGCCAGGCCCGTTTCGACGAGATCGTCGCCGATTACGCCGCCTTTGCCGCCAGCATCGGGATCGAGAGCTTCACCGCGATGCCGATCTCGGGTTTTGCGGGCGACAATGTGACCAGCGCTTCGGCCAATACGCCGTGGTACACCGGCCCCTCGCTGATCGCGCATCTCGAAACGGTCGATGTGCTGTCCACCCGCGACCAGGCGCGGCCCTTCCGCATGCCGGTGCAGTGGGTCAACCGTCCCAACCTCGATTTTCGTGGCTTTGCCGGGCTGATCGCGTCGGGTTCGATCCGTCCGGGCGACGCCGTGCGCGTGCTGCCCTCGGGCAAGACCAGCACGGTATCGCGGATCGTCACGCTGGAGGGCGACCTCGACGTGGCCGTGGCCGGGCAATCGGTCACGCTGACCTTTGCCGACGAAATCGACTGCTCGCGCGGCGACGTGATCGCGCTGGCCGACAATCCGCCCCAGGCTGCCGACCAGTTCGAGGCGAGCCTCGTGTGGATGGCCGACGAGGCCCTGACGCCGGGCCGGGCCTATTGGCTCAAGCTGGCCACGCAGACCGTTTCGGCAACCGTGCGCGCGCCCGAATATGTCGTCAACGTCAACACGATGGAGCATCTGGCGGCCAAGACGCTGGAATTGAACGCCATCGGCGTGGCCGAAGTCGTCACCGACAAGCCGCTGGTGTTCGAGGCCTATGACGAAAGCCGGACGCTCGGCGGTTTCATCCTGATCGACAAGATCACCAATGCGACCGTTGCGGCGGGCATGTTGCGCCACAGCCTGCGCCGCGCGCAGAACGTCCACTGGCAGGCGCTCGATGTCTCGCGCAGCGCCCATGCCGCGCTCAAGATGCAGCAGCCCGCGGTGCTGTGGTTCACCGGGCTTTCGGGCTCGGGCAAGTCGACCATCGCCAATCTGGTCGAGAAGAAGCTTCACGCGCTGGGCAAGCACACGTTCCTGCTCGATGGCGACAATGTGCGCCACGGGCTCAACAAGGATCTGGGCTTCTCCGACGCCGACCGCATCGAGAACATCCGCCGCGTGGGCGAAGTGGCCAAGCTGATGACGGACGCCGGGCTCATCGTGCTGACCGCCTTCATCAGCCCGTTCCGCGCCGAACGCGAACTGGTGCGCGGCCTGCTGCCCGCAGGCGAGTTCATCGAGGTCTTCATCGATACCCCGCTCGCAGAGGCCGAGAAGCGCGACGTGAAGGGCCTCTACAAGAAGGCCCGCAGCGGCGAGCTGAAGAACTTCACCGGCATCGACAGCCCCTACGAACGTCCTGAAAACCCTGAAATCCGGGTCGACACCACGCGCGAAACCCCCGAAGAAGCCGCCGAGCGGATCGTCGAACGGGTCATCGGCGCCTGGATGCCCACGATCTGATCCGGACGCATCAAAAGGGGGGAATGAACATGGACGATGTGGCACTCGCGCGCTTCCTCGCGCAGGAAGCCGGGCGCATCCTGATGGATCTGCGCGCGGCGGGCACGCACGAGGGCAAGGCTTTGGGTGCGCAGGGCGACGCACTGGCCAATGCCTTCCTGATGGAGGCCCTCGCGCAACACCGCCCCGACGATGGCGTGCTCAGCGAGGAAACCGCCGACACGCCCGCGCGCCTCTCGAAAGAGCGGGTGTGGATCATCGACCCGCTCGACGGCACCCGCGAATATGGCGAGGGCCGGGCAGACTGGGCGGTCCATGTGGGCCTGAGCGTGGGCGGCAAGGCCGCGCTGGGCGCCGTGGCGCTGCCGGGGCTCGACCTCGTGCTCGACAGCGCGGCGCCGCCTCCGTTGCCCCCGATGGCCCCCGTGCCGCGCCTGCTGGTCAGCCGCTCGCGCCCCGCGCGCGAGGCAGTCACCGTGGCGGAAGTTCTGGGCGGCGAGCTGGTGCCGATGGGCAGCGCCGGGGCCAAGGCCATGGCCGTCGTGCGCGGCGAGGCGGAAATCTACCTTCATTCGGGCGGCCAGTACGAATGGGACAATTGCGCGCCCGTGGCCGTGGCAGCGGGCGCGGGCTTGCATGTCTCGCGCATCGACGGTTCGCCGCTGGTCTACAACAATGCGAACACCTGGTTGCCCGACCTGCTGATCTGCCGCCCGCAATGGGCGCAACGCGTGCTTGAGGAAGTGGCCAGAATCGGCAATTGATGCGCCGCAACATTTTTTCGGCATCTTTTCGAGGGCACGATGATCGATCCCAGGCATTTCCGTACCGTTCTTGGCGCCTATCCGACCGGTGTCTGCGTGATCACTTCGGTCGATGCCCAGGGTGCGCGCACCGGACTGGTGGTGGGCTCGTTCACCTCGATCTCGCTCGATCCGCCGCTTGTCGGCTTTTTCCCTGATAAGCGCTCGTCCTCGTGGCCGCGCATTGCCGCCACGGGGCGTTTCTGCGTCAACGTGCTGGGCGCCGACCAGCTCGACTTGTGCCGCCACTTCGCCTCGCGCGCCGACGACAAGTTCGCCGAACTGGCCCATGGGCACAGCCCCTCGGGACAGCCCCTGCTCGACAATGCGCTGGCCTGGATCGATTGTTCGATCGAGCGCGTGGACGACGTGGGCGATCATTTTCTGGTGGTGGGCGCGGTCGAGGCGATGGATGCCCGGATGGAGGGCACCCCGCTGCTGTTCTTCCGCGGACAGTATCACGATGCGGTGGAAATCGCGCAAGGCGTCTGACTTGGAATATCCGTCCGGCAGCATCCGCCCGACAGCATCCACGGGGCGCGCACCTTGTTTTCGCCCAATAGAAATGTCTGGGTTTTCTGGAAATTTCTGTCCGGTTGACTTCGGTCAAAGCCGGGCCGCCGACAAGAGGCTAGAGCGGTACTCGCCCGGAGGGGACAGGTTCTCTTGACCCGGAACCCTGTTCGTTTCGCGTGATTTCTCCCCAACTCGGGCGGCCAGCCTCGCGGCGCCGCCCCCCTTTTCCAGGGGGTGGGACATTCTGTCGCCCCGTATCCGTGCAAGTTGCGATTGTGGCAGGGCGGACATGGTGCTAATTGATAGCTCATGTCTTCTTGTGAAACCTGCGTTGTACGCAATCGCGCCATTTGCGCGGGCCTCGACAATCAGGAAATTCTTGCGCTCAATGCACTTGGGCGTCGACGCAGCGTGTCTGCCGGTGAGCCGCTCATCTGGGAGGATGACGATTCCCTGCTGGTCGCCAATGTGATCGAGGGCGTCCTCAAGCTCACTTCGAGTACCGAGGACGGGCGCGAGCAGATCGTGGGCGTGGCCTATCCGTCCGATTTCATCGGCCGTCCTTTCGGGCAGACCAGCAAGGCGAGCGTGGTTGCGCTGACCGATGCACGCGTCTGCGTGTTCTCGCGCAACGATTTCGACCGTTTCGCGCGCAGCCATCCCGAACTCGAACACAAGCTGCTCGAACGCACGCTGGCCGAACTCGACCGTACGCGCTCGTGGATGATGCTGCTGGGCCGCAAGACCGCGCCCGAGAAGATCGCCACCTTCCTGCTCGAAATGTCGGACCGTCTGGCCGAATCCGGCCACACCCCGATCACGCGTGGCCCGGCCACGCGCTTCACGCTGCCTTTCTCGCGCCAGCAGGTGGCCGATGTGCTGGGCCTCACCATCGAGACCGTCAGCCGCCAGTTCACCAAGCTGAAGAACGAGGGCGTGATCGATCTCCCCGCGCGCCGCGATGTCGAAATCCTCGACCGTCCGGCGCTGCTGGCTCTGGCTGGCTGACCAGGGGGGCAGGGCCCTCTCCGTTTCATGGAAGCGCCCCGGATCAAGTCCGGGGCGACGCACAATCGGCATACCGATTGGGGGGTAGCCGGATTGGGGTGAGGGGCCTCGTTGTCCTGCCGCGATCAAGGCCCGCAAGCCCGGAACCGGGCAATCAAAAAAGCCACGCATCGTCGCCCCGGACTTGATCCGGGGCCCTCCACTGGCCGTCAGGACCAGTCCATCCGGGCTGGCCGGTCAGGCAAGGAGAGCCTGCGCCCTCTTGCTCAAAGCGCACAAACAACCAACAGGCGGGCCAAACCAGGGGATCCCAGACCCTGGCTTGACCCGCCTGAAGCCTGCCACACGACGGATGCGGCGGGCTTGTCCGGTCAGAGCGGTTTGCGATCCGACTGCTTCGGACCACCGCTCCAGATTTTGTTGTGCCCCTGTCCCCAAGGCACCGGGTGTTTCCACCCGGCTTGGGAACGCGTGGGGCGTCTGTCAGAAGCGGAAGGCCAGACCGGCGCTCAGCACCCACGGATCGAGGGTGTGGTGCGTGGTCAGGGCTTCGGTGCCGTTGGCGGTGTAGAAGTGGGCGGTGGTGTCGACCCAGTACTTCTTGGCGTCGAGCGAGAAGCTCAGGCCCTGCTTGTTGAGCGGGATGTCGATACCGGCCTGAACCACGCCACCGGCGTTGTTGTTCATGTGGACACGGGTGGCACCCAGAGCCTGGGCCGTCGCACCAGCGCGTTCGTCGATGTAGAAGAACCACGCACCACCGGCACCGATATAGGGCTTGAGGCCGAAGGGCAGGTTGAAGTGATACTTCGCGGTCAGCGTCGCGGGCAGGATCATCACGTGGTCGACCAGCGCGGCACCAGCCAGCGCGCCGGTGCCGGTCACATGGTGCGAGGTGAAGCAGCAGATCGTTTCGACCGAGATGTTCGGCTTGATGAAGTATTCGACCGCCAGGGTGGGCGTCGCCGTGTTGTTGTTGACGTCGGTCTGCGAACCGGCGGGCAGACCGATCAGGTCCTTGCGGATTTCGGTGATCTTGCCCTTCGCCAGAACGGCGGTGTAGAACAGCTTCACCTGCCACTTGCCGGGACGGGCCGGGACGGCGTGGGTGGAGTCGACAGCAGCGGTTTCCGCCGGGACAGCCGCAGCTTCCGCAGTGGCGGGGGCATCGCTGGCCAGAGCAGCATCAGAGGCCGTGTCGGCCATCGCGGGGGCTGCAAACGCCAGGGCCAGAGCCGCAGCACCAAAAGCGTTGCCAAGAACCTTCTTCATTAGATCTTCCTCGCCAATTCAGGCCTGGGACTATCCGGGCCTAGCCTCATCGGGCACCGCCCAGGCGGCCTGCCCCTCGCAGGCACCGTCCCCTCCGGCGTTGAAGTCGTAATGGGGCCCAGTGCGATTCGCTTCATTGACGCAACGCAAAATTGAAACATCCGGCGTCAGACTTTGGACCAATAGGGTCACCAGTCGGGTTATTTGACTCGCATCAATGCAGTCTGTTCCTTAATATTGCACTGCGAAATGCTTGGAGTATTTTAAGACCCGAAGATCTCGTCGGCGACTTAAAAGTACATAAAAACAAGTATCTGGAGTGATTTTTGATCCGATTTCGCCGGGTCTGCGATTGCTTTGGTAACGACATGGAAGGGAAGGGTCCATGGAACAGGTTCTCGTGCGCGCCGGGCTTTGGTTCGGCGCGCTTATCTTGGCGGTGGTCGCCTGCGCGATGGCGCTCGACCGTGGCTATGCGATTCACATGGCGATCTGCGCATTGGCGGCAGGGCTCGCATTGTGGTTTACAATCAGTGGCAAGAGCGTCGATGCAGCGGTTCGGGGCATGCTGCGGATGCCCGATCAGGGGCGCTATGACGACGACCCTATCCGCTGGGCGGTCATCGCCACGGTGTTCTGGGGGATCGCCGGGTTTTCCGCCGGGCTGTGGATCGCCCTGGAGCTGACCTGGCCCCAGCTCAATTTCGGGCTGGAATGGATCAACTTTGGTCGCCTGCGCCCGCTGCATACTTCGGCGGTTATTTTTGCGTTCGGCGGCAATGCCCTGATCGGGACCTCGCTCTATGTCGTGCAGCGCACCTGCCGCGCGCGGCTGGCCTTTCCCGGCCTCGCGCGCTTCGTGTTCTGGGGCTATCAGCTGTTCATCGTGCTGGCGGCGACCGGCTACCTGCTCGGGATCACCCAGGGCAAGGAATATGCTGAACCGGAATGGTACGTAGACCTCTGGCTGACGATCGTCTGGGTGGCCTATCTGGCGGTCTTTGTCGGCACCATCGTCAAGCGCAGCGAGCCGCATATCTACGTGGCGAACTGGTTCTACCTCTCGTTCATCCTGACCGTGGCGATGCTCCACATCGTCAACAACCTGAACATTCCGGTCAGCGTGTTCGGCTCGCACTCGGTGCCGGTCTTTGCCGGTGTGCAGGGCGCGCTCGTGCAGTGGTGGTATGGCCATAACGCGGTGGGCTTCTTCCTGACCGCGGGCTTCCTGGGCATGATGTACTACTTCGTGCCCAAGCAGGCCGAGCGGCCGGTCTATTCCTACCGCCTGTCGATCATCCACTTCTGGGCGCTGATCTTCCTCTATATCTGGGCCGGTCCCCACCACCTTCACTATACCGCGCTGCCCGACTGGGCGCAGACGCTGGGCATGGTGTTCTCGGTCATGCTGTGGATGCCCAGTTGGGGCGGCATGATCAACGGTCTGATGACGCTCAACGGCGCCTGGGACAAGATTCGCACCGATCCGATCATGCGCATGCTGGTGATGAGCCTCGCGTTCTATGGCATGAGCACGTTCGAGGGCCCGATGATGAGCATCAAGTTCGTCAACTCGCTCTCGCACTATACCGACTGGACCATCGGCCACGTCCACTCGGGCGCGCTGGGCTGGAACGGCATGGTCACGTTCGGGGCGCTCTACTATCTCGTTCCGCGCCTGTGGGGCCGCAAGCGGCTCTATTCGCTGCGCATGGTCAACTGGCACTTCTGGTGCGCGACGCTGGGCATCGTGTTCTATGCCGCCTCGATGTGGGTGGCGGGCATCACGCAAGGGTTGATGTGGCGCGAATACGGGCCCGACGGCTATCTGGTGAACAGCTTTGCCGAAACGGTCGCCGCGCTGCACCCGATGTATGCCCTGCGTGCCTTTGGCGGGCTGCTCTACCTGACGGGCGGGGTGATCATGGTGATCAACGTGGTGCGCACCATCCGGGGCGACCTGCGCGAGGAAGCGCCCATGACCGACGCCGCCTTCGATCCTGAAAAGGACCGTCCGATCCTGGCCCAGCCGGCCTGATCCCGCAGCGAAGAGACAGGAACCCAAGACATGTCCAGCATTGTCGAGCGTCACAAGACGCTGGAGCGCAATGTCACCCTGCTGGCGATCTTCGCCTTCGTTGCGGTGACGATCGGCGGGATCGTGGAAATCGCCCCGCTGTTCTGGATCGACAACACGGTCGAGAAGGTGGAGGGGATGCGCCCCTATACCCCGCTCGAACAGGCCGGGCGCGACATCTATGTTCGCGAGGGCTGCTATGTGTGCCACAGCCAGATGATCCGTCCGTTCCGCGACGAGACCGAACGCTATGGCCACTACAGCCTCGCGGCCGAATCGATGTACGACCACCCGTTCCAGTGGGGCTCGAAGCGCACCGGGCCCGATCTGGCCCGCGTGGGCGGCAAGTATTCGGATGAATGGCACGTCCAGCATCTGAAGGACCCGCGTTCGGTCGTGCCTGAATCGATCATGCCGACCTACCAGTTCCTCGCCGGGCGCAAGCTGGAGGCCGGGAACATGACCACCGAACTCCAGACCCTGCACACCACCGGCGTGCCCTACACGCCCGAGCAGATGGCCAAGGCCAACGCAGACCTGCTCGCCCAGGCCGACCCGGACAACGCGGGCGATTTCGCCACGCGCTGGCCGACCGCGCAAGTGCGTGACTACGACGGCGATCCCAAGACCGTGACCGAGATGGACGCGCTCGTCGCCTATCTCCAGATGCTCGGCACGCTCGTCAACGTGAACGCCCCTGCTGCGCAGGAGCAATCGGGGGAGAAGGGCCAGTGAGCACCTACGACTTCCTGCGTCACTTTGCCGACAGCTGGGCGCTCGTGGTCATGGCCGCGATCTTCCTGGGCCTGTGCATCTGGCCGTTCCGCCGCGGGGGCAAGGCCTCCGGTCAGGAAGCGGCCGCTTCGATCTTCACGGAGGATCACGATGGCTGACAAGCATATCGATGAGGCAACCGGCGTTGAAACCGTCGGCCACGAATGGGATGGCATCGAGGAACTGAACAATCCGCTGCCGCGCTGGTGGTTGTGGTCGTTCTATGCCTGCATCGCCTTCGCGGTCGGCTATGCGGTGGCCTATCCGGCGCTGCCGGGGTTGCATTCGGCAACGCCGGGCGTGCTGGGCTGGAGCAGCCGTGGCGCGCTCGCCAAGGATCTGAAGGAAGCCGAGGCGGCGCGCGCGCAAGTGCGGGCGGCTATCGCGGCGACCCCGATCGAGCAACTGGGCAACGATCCCAAACTGCTGCGCGCGGCCATCGAGGGCGGGGCGGCGGCCTTCAAGCAGAACTGCGTACAGTGCCACGGCGCGGGCGCGGCTGGCTCGAAGGGCTATCCCAACCTCAACGACGACGACTGGCTGTGGGGCGGCGACATCGCCACCATCCACCAGACGCTCGAACACGGCGTACGCTATCCGGGCGACGAGGAAACCCGGATGAGCCAGATGCCCGCCTTCGGGCGCGACGGCATCCTGACCCCGGCGCAAGTGCAGGATGTGGTCAGCCATGTTCGCGTGATCAGCGGCCAGGAAAAGCCCAGCGCCTCCTCGACGCGTGGCGCGCAGATCTTTGCCGACAACTGCGCGGCCTGCCATGGCGAGAGTGGCGAGGGCAACCGGGCGGTGGGCGCACCGCGTCTGTCCGATCACATCTGGCTCTATGGTGGTGATCGCGCCACGCTCACCCAGACCGTCACCAATGCCCGCCAGGGGGTGATGCCGGCATGGGGGCAGCGGCTCGATCCGGTCACCGTCAAGATGCTGGCGGCCTATGTCCATTCGCGCGGGGGCGGCGAGGCCCTCCCCGAACAGGCTGCGCCCGAGCAGCCGGCACCTTAAGCAGAAAAGCGAAAGCATCATGTCCAGCGATCCCAAGCTCAAGCTGGTCCCTGCCAGCGCCTCGCCCTCGGGGGAGTCCCCGGAGGCCCCGCTCTATGCCAGGCGTGAGCCGGTCTGCCCGAGCAAGGTTGAAGGACGCTTTCGCCGCTTCAAGTGGGCGGTCATGGCCTTTTGCCTGATCGTCTACTGGGGCACGCCCTGGGTCCGCTGGGATCGCGGACCCTGGGCGCCCCATCAGGCGGTGCTGGTCGATCTGGCCCATCGCCGCTTCTACATGTTCGGCATCGAGATCTGGCCGCACGAGTTCTATTTCGTGGCGGGCCTGCTGATCATGGCCGGGATAGGCCTGTTTCTGGTGACGAGCGCGGTGGGGCGGGCCTGGTGCGGCTATGCCTGTCCGCAGACGGTCTGGACCGACCTGTTCCAGCATGTCGACCGGCTGGTGGAGGGCGACCGCAATGCCCAGCTGGCCCTTGCGCGCGGGCCGTGGACGGCGAAAAAATGGGCCAAGCGGCTGACCAAGTGGGCCATTTTCCTCGCCATCAGTTTTGCCACGGGCGGCGCGTGGATCTTCTATTTCGAGGATGCGCCGACACTCAATCACGAATTCTGGACGGGGCAGGCCCCTGTCGTGGCTTATGCGACCGTTGCCGTGCTGACCTTCACGACCTTCTGGCTCGGTGGGTTCATGCGCGAGCAGGTCTGTGTCTACATGTGCCCCTGGCCGCGCATCCAGTCCGCCATGCTCGACGAAAAGTCGCTGATCGTCACCTACAAGGACTGGCGCGGGGAACCGCGAGGCTCGCTCAAGCAGGCCCAGCGCCTGCCCGGCGCCGTGGGGGATTGCATCGATTGCAAGCAGTGCGTGGCGGTCTGCCCGACCGGCATCGACATTCGCGAGGGCGCGCAGATCGGCTGCATCACCTGCGGGCTGTGCATCGACGCCTGCGACCGGGTGATGGGGCAGGTGGGCCGGGAACGCGGGCTGATCGACTATTGCACGCTGGAGGATGCCGAGCAGGAACGCGCGGGCGCCGCGCCCCGGCGCCTGCTCCATGCCATCCTGCGTCCGCGCACGCTGGTCTATCTGGGCGTGTGGAGCGCCATCGGGCTGGGCCTGCTGTTCATGCTGGGCGAGCGCAGCCGTCTCGACCTTTCGGTCGCGCGTGACCGCAACCCGGAATTTGTCCAGTTGTCCGACGGATCGGTGCGCGACGGGTTCACCATCAAGCTGCGCAACATGGAAGGCCGCCCGCGCGCAACGCGGCTGAGCCTCGACGGCCTGCCCGAAGGGCGCATCTATACCGACGAGATGGAAGCCTCGGCCGCGCGCACGTCGCTGGCGTTCACCGTACCGGCGGACACCACGGAGCGCCTGCGCGTCTATGTCGTGGTGCCCGAGAAGGCCGCCCGTCCGCAATCGTTTGCCTTCCGGCTGGAAGCGCAGGCCGCAGATGGACAGGAGGCTGCGGGCGACCGCGTGAAGACCGAATTTGCCGCTCCGGCCGCCGCCTTGAGCCCGGTGGATGGCGCCCCGCAATGAAACCCCTCATGATCCCGCAGGCAGGAGCCGCAGGCCGATGACCCAGTCTGTTGAAGGCCATTCCACGCATGGTTCCATCGCGCGCAGGCGCCCGCCGCGCGCGTTTACCGGACGGCACATGGCGGTCATTCTGGTTACGTTCTTTGGCGTGGTGATCGCGGTCAATGTGCTGATGGCGCGGCTGGCCAGTGCGACGTTCGGCGGGACGGTGGTCGAGAATTCCTATGTCGCCAGCCAGCATTTCAACGGCTGGCTCGACGAGGCCCGCGCGCAACGCAAGCTGGGCTGGAAGGGCGCCCTCGCGCGCGGAAGCGATGGCGGGCTGGAGGCGGTACTGTCTGACGCGCAAGGGCGCCCGCTCGAAGGGGCGCGCGTGACGGCGCTGGCCGAGCATCCGCTGGGCCTGCGCGACGATATCGCGGTCACGCTCCATGCGGTGGGGGCCGGGCGTTATGAGGCAAGGCTGCCTGCCGGGCGCTGGCGGATCAAGCTGACGGTGCACCATGGCGGCGCGCTCTGGCGCATGGTCGGAGATGTCGCATGAGCCGGGTGGCAAGTCTGGAGCCGGGCGCAGGCGGGGGCGGGGCTGAAACTGGCGCACCGGTGCAGACCGCGCTGTCGGTGCCGGGCATGCATTGCGCAGGCTGCATGGGCAAAGTCGAGCGGGCGCTTGCCGCCGTGCCGGGGGTAGAGGCCGCCCGCGCCAACCTGACCGCGCGCAGCGTGGGGGTCGTCCACGATCCGCAGGTCGGCGTGCCCGCGCTGGTCGAGGCGCTGGCCGGGGCCGGATTTGCCGCCCAGCCCCGTGCGAGCGTGACCGATCAGGCCCCTTCGGCGGTGCGGCCCCTGCTCGCGCCGCTGGCCGTGGCGGGCTTTGCCTGCATGAATGTCATGCTGCTGTCGGTCAGCGTGTGGTCGGGGGCAGGGGGCGCCACGCGCGACCTGTTCCACTGGCTGTCCGCGCTGATCGGGGTTCCGGCCATCGTTTATGCCGGGCGTCCGTTCTTCGCTTCGGCGTGGAGCGCGCTGCGGCGCGGGCGGACCAACATGGACGTGCCGATCTCCATCGGGGTCACGCTGGCGACCGCGCTCTCGTTCTATGAAACGGTGACCCACGGGGCCGAGGCCTGGTTCGACGGCACCCTGATGCTGCTGCTGTTCCTGCTGGCGGGCCGCGCGCTCGACGCAATGATGCGCGACCGCGCCCGCGCCGGGGTCGATGCCCTGCTGCGTCAGGCCGCGCCCGGCGCGATGGTGGTGAGCGAGGCGGGCGTGCTCGACTGGGTGGCGGCCGCCGATCTGGCGCCGGGCATGGTCATGCGCGTGGCGGCGGGCGAACGGCTGGCTGCCGATGGCGTGGTCGTGGCGGGCACCAGCCGCCTCGATCGCTCGCTGTTGACCGGCGAAAGCGCGACGGTCGCCGCCGGGCCGGGCGAGAGCGTCCATGCCGGTACGCTCAATGTCGAGGCGCCGCTCGACGTGCGGGTTCTGGCGATTGGCGAGGATACCGCGCTGGCCGAGATCGCGCGGCTGATGGAGGCCGCCGGACAGTCGCGCTCGCGCTATGTACGCATCGCCGACCGGGCCTCGCGGCTCTATGCCCCGGCGGTTCACAGCCTTGCCGCGCTCACGTTTGCCGGATGGATGCTGGCCGGGGCCGGGTTCTATCATGCGCTGGTGATCGCGATTGCAGTGCTGATCATCACGTGCCCTTGCGCGCTCGGGCTGGCCGTGCCGGTGGCGCAAGTCGTGGCGGCGGGCGCGCTGATGAAGCGGGGCATTCTCGTCAAGGACGGCTCGGCCCTCGAACGGCTGGCCGAAGTGGACCGCGCGCTGATCGACAAGACCGGTACGCTCACCCAAGGACGCCCGGTGCCCGACCCGGCGGCGATTGCCGCGCTGGGCGGGACGGAAGCGGGCATTGCCCTCGCGCTTGCCAGCCACAGCCGCCATCCGCTCTCGCAGGGGCTGGCCCAGGCGCTCGCCGCGCGCGGGGTGCGGGCCGAGCCGCTCGACGCGGTGGAGGAAGTCGCCGGGCGGGGCATGAGCGCGACATGGAACGGGATGCCAGTCTCGCTCGGGCGTCCGGCCAGTTCGACAGGCGGCATGGCCGCCGCGCTGGCCATTGGCAGCGATCCGGTGCGGCTGATCGGCTTTTCCGATGCCTTGCGCCCCGATTGCGCGGCGGCACTGGCCGCGCTCGGCAAGCTGGGCATCGAATGCTCGATCCTCTCGGGCGATACGACCGAGGCCGTGTCTGCCGTGGCGCGGGCCACCGGACTGACCGCGCAGGCCAATGCCTCCCCGCAGGACAAGCACGAGGCCATCGCGCGGCTTGAGCAGGCCGGGCGCCATGTGCTGATGGTGGGCGACGGGCTCAACGACGGGCCCGCGCTGGCCGCGGCCCATGCCTCGATCGCGCCGGGCAGCGCCAGCGATGTTGGGCGGCAGGCCGCCGACGTGGTGTTCACCGCTGGTTCGCTCATGGCCCTGCCGCGCAGTGTTCGCATGGCGCGGCGCACGATGCGCGTGGTGCGACAGAATTTCGCGATGGCGATTGCCTACAACCTGCTGGCCGTGCCGCTGGCCATGGCCGGGCTGGTCACGCCGCTGATCGCGGCGGTGGCGATGTCGACATCCTCGCTGATCGTGGTGGCCAATTCGTTGCGGCTTTCACTGGGCGGGGCGCCGGGGAATGACGCCGGGAAAGAGGGGCGGGCATGACCTCGCTGGCCTTCCTGATCCCGATTGCGTTGGGTCTGGGGCTGCTGGGGCTGGCGGCCTTTTTCTGGGCGTTGCGCAAGGGGCAGTTCGTCGACCTCGACGGGGCCGCCGCGCGCATCCTGATCGATGACGAGGATGAGGAAAGCGACGGCTCGGGGAGGCCTGCCCAGTGAGGTCTGCACGGTGAGGCGCGAGCGACGCCTCGGGATCATTGCGGCAGCCTCGCTGGTGGCGGTCGGGCGGCTGGCGCTTCCCGCGCCGGTTCAGGCGCAGGACGGGACCGTTCCGGGGATCGCCGTGCCGGTCTGTGGCGAGCCGGGGCATTTTGTCGTGCTGGGGACGGCAGGGCGCGCGAAGATTGGTGGGCGGGGCGGGACGCCTGCCCGGAAACCGGGCGATTCCGGCCCTGCGCCGTGTTGCACGATTTGCCATAGCGCAATGCGCAAGCGGGCAGGCGGGGCTAGTTGTTGCGACGAGGAGGATGATCCCGATGTCGCATGATGCAGGCCCAGCTGCGCAGATCACTACCGCTATTGCCCCCAATACTCTCCCCAATGCCTCGCGGTTTCCTGCTTCGAACGCCGGTTCGGGCGAGCGGTTTGCCGACTGGATCTGGTATCCCGAATTGCTGGCCCGGCCCGTGCCGCGCTACACCAGTTATCCCACGGCGGCTGAATTTGCAGATGCGCCGATGGAAGAGGCCCAGCGGGCCGGGCTGGCCGCGCTGTCGGGCCCTGTCTCGCTCTATCTGCACATCCCCTATTGCCAGGAAATCTGCTGGTATTGCGGCTGCAACACCGGGGCGGCCAATCGCGGATCGCGCCTTTCGGGCTATCTTTCGGCGCTCCATCGCGAGATCGAACTGGTTGCCCGTGCCATCGGGCCCGATGCCAGGGTCACCCGCATCGCCTTTGGCGGGGGGAGTCCCAACGCGATTTCGCCGACCGATTTCGTGCGGCTGATCGATACGCTCACGCTCAATTTCCAGCTCAACCGCCCGGTTCTCTCGGTCGAACTCGATCCGCGCAGCCTGATCCCGCAATGGTTCACCGCACTGCGCGGCGTGGGGGTGATCAAGGCCAGTCTGGGCGTGCAGACGTTCGATCCGCGCGTGCAGGCCGCGATTGGCCGTGTCCAGCCCGAAGCAGACATTGCCCGCGCGATGGACGGCTTGCGCGCAGCGGGTGTCGATTCGATCAATTTCGACATGATGTACGGGCTCCCCCATCAGGACGAGGACGTGCTCGCGCGCAGTCTGGCCACGGCCATCGCCATGAAGCCCGACCGGATGGCGCTGTTCGGCTATGCCCATGTCCCCCATGTGATCCCGCGCCAGCGGCGGATCGATGCCGCCGCGCTGCCCGGCCAGCGCGCGCGCTTTGCCATGGCCGCGCAAGGCTCGGCCCAGTTGCGCGCGGCGGGGTACGAGACGATCGGTTTTGATCATTTCGCGCTGCCCCACGATGCCATGGCCCGCGCCCGCCATGCCGGCACGCTGCGTCGCAATTTTCAGGGGTTCACCGATGATGCCGCGCCGGTTCTGGTCGGGCTGGGGGCGTCCTCGGTCAGCCAGTGGCCGGGGCTGCTGGTCCAGAACGAGAAGAACGCCGGGCGTTATCGCGAGGCGATTGAGGCCGGTCGCCTGCCCGGCACGCGCGGGGTGGTCCAGACCGCCGAGGACCAGCGCCGCGCCGCGCTGATCGAGGCCCTGCTGTGTCAGGAGGCGGTCGACCTGCCCGCAGACATCCGCGAGGCCATCGCGCCCGATCTCGATCCGTTCATCGCGCGCGGCCTTGCCCGTCTGGAAGGGGGGCGGCTCGAACTCCTGCCCGGCAGCGAGCCCTATCACCGCTCGGTCGCGGTCCTGCTCGACGCCTATCGCGGACAAGGCCATCAGTTCAGCTCGGCCGTCTGATAAGGATTTCTTGTCTGAGGAAATAGCTATGCGTTCCCCCGCGAGGCGGGTGCACAACGCGCAACTTAGCCGCTAGTCTCCCCGCCTGCCTGATGCAGCGCGCCCGCCCGATTTTTTGGGCGCGCGCCTTGCCTCGCTTGCCAGCTTATGGGGAGAGTTCATGAAGCCTATCGAAGCCATCATGCGCACCGCGCCGGTCATTCCCGTGCTGGTGATCGATGATCTGGCCCATGCCCTTCCGGTGGCCCGTGCGCTCGTCAAGGGCGGCCTGCGTGTTCTCGAAGTGACCTTGCGCACCCCCGCCGCGCTGGAGGCGATCACCGCGATGAAGGCGGTCGAAGGCGCCATCGTGGGCGCGGGCACCGTCACCAACCCGGCGGACCTCAAGAGCGCGATCGACGCGGGCGCGGAATTCATCGTCTCGCCCGGCCTGACCGAACGCCTCGGGCAGGCGGCGGTGGAATCGGGCATCCCGTTCCTGCCCGGCACGGCCAATGCCGCCGACATCATGCGCGGGCTCGACCTCGGGCTCACCCATTTCAAGTTCTTCCCTGCCTCGACTTCGGGTGGCCTGCCCGCGCTCAAGGCGCTTGCCGCGCCCTTCTATCAGGCGCGCTTTTGTCCGACCGGCGGGATCAGCGCGGCCACCGCGCCCGAATGGCTCGGCTTTGACCGCGTGCTCTGCGTCGGGGGCAGCTGGGTCGTGCCCAAGGGCGTGCCCGACGAGGCCGAAATCGAGCGTCTTGCACGCGAAGCCTCGACTCTCGGCAAGGACTGAGCGAGGACATACATGGTGCAGCGCAAAAAGACGCGGCCATCAACAAAAACGGCGTCACGCTCAGGGACCGGTGCGGCGCCGCAGGCTGAAGGGGGATTTCGCGCGATGAAGACTGTCGCAAAGCTCAGGGATCGTTTGCGAAAGCTTCATGAGCGGACGGCTGAAACGCCGCTGTTCAATCCCGTGTTCCAGTTGAGCCACGATCTCTCGCGCGAGCTGGAAAATGGCGGGATCGGGCTCGACGACATGGAGAGCCTCGTCGCCGAGCTGGAGTGTGAGGCGCTGCAAAGCCGTGCCGCGCGCCTGCGCCGCCTGCTCGCGCCGACCAGCCCGGACGAGAACCTGGCCCGTGTTGCCGCCCTCCTCAACGAGGAAGACAGCTTCAGCGAGTTCCGCGCCCGCTGGGAAAAGCCGCTGCTCCACGCGGTCTTTACCGCGCATCCCACGTTCCTGCTCAATCCGGCGCAGGCCGATGCCGTGGCCAGCGCCGCGCTGGCCGACGATCCGCTGGCTGCAACCGTTTGCACCGTGCCCGCACAGGCGCCCGCGATCACGCTCGAATTCGAGCATGGCGAGGTCTGCGACGCGATCGAGCGGGCAGGCGCCGCGCGCGACCGCATCAACGCGACCCTGCTGGCCCATGCGCATCAGCGCTGGCCGGGCCGCTGGCTCGATTTCCGCCCGCTGCCGTTCCGTTTTGCCACCTGGGTCGGCTATGACATGGATGGCCGGACCGACATCGGCTGGCACACGTCGATTTCGTTCCGCCTGCAAGAAAAGGCGCGCCGTCTGGGGACGTATGCCTCGGGCCTGCGCAGCCTTGCGCCCGAGCACGCGCTGCTTGCCACGCTCGATGCGGCGCAGGTCCATGCCAGCGAGATGGCTGCGCTGTTTGCCCAGCCGCTCACCGCGCCCGAGGCGCTCTCGCAGGCGGCCAACCGCCTGACCGCCGATGATCCGGCCAAGCTGCTCAGCCTCAAGCCGCTGATCGAAGTGCTCGAAGCCGATGCGGCGGCGGCCACCGATGCCGACGTGGCCGTGGGCCTTGCCACGCTGGCCGGGGCCATGCGCGCCGACGGGCTGGGCATGGGCTGGATTCACTTCCGCGTGAACGCCTCGCAGTTGCACAACGCGCTGCGCCGCCGGATCGACCCGGAAGGCACGCTCGACATCGCCAGCAAGAGCGCGATCTCGCGCCTGCGCGAACTGCTCGCCGAAGTGAAGCCGCTGCGCGTCAACTTTGCCGCGCTGGCCATCGAGACCTCGACCGCGATGCGCCAGTTTTTGGCCATGGCGCAGATCATTCACCACATCGATGCCGATGCGCCGATCCGCATGCTGATTGCCGAGTGCGAACAGCCCCAGACGGTGCTGGCCGCGCTCTATTTCGCCAAGCTGTTCGGGATCGACGACAAGGTCGACGTTTCGCCGCTGTTCGAGACGGAAACCGCGCTTGAACACGGGGGGCGTTTCCTCGAAGCCCTGCTGGCTGAAGAAGCCTATCGCGCCTATGCGCGCGGGCGCGGGCGGGTGTCGATCCAGACCGGCTTTTCCGATGCGGGCCGCTTCATCGGCCAGATCCCGGCGGCGCTGGCGATCGAGCGCCTTCAGGGCCGTCTGGCCGAGGCGATGGTTGCCAACGGGCTGACCGATGTGGCCGCGCTGGTGTTCGACACCCATGGCGAATCGATGGGCCGCGGCGCCCACCCGGCCGGTTTTGCCGACCGCCTGACTTGGCCGCTGAGCGGCTGGGCGCGCCGCCGCTTCACCAAGGCAGGCATCAGGCTTGAGGCCGAGGCCAGCTTCCAGGGCGGCGATGGCTACCTGTTCTTCCGCAACGAGGAACTGGCGCTGGCCACGCTCGCGCGGATCACCGAAGTCGAGACGAGCCTGCTCGCCCCGGTCGAACGCGATCCGTTCTATGCGCGCACCGACCTCAGCCTCGACTTTTATCGTGCGATCCGCCGCGTCCAGCGCGACCACCTCAAGAGCGCGACATATGCCCGCGCGGTGACCGCCTTTGGCCTGGGCATGCTCACGCCCACCGGCAGCCGCGTTTCGCGCCGCCAGTCCGACATCGCGGCGGACCGTTCGATGAGCCTGCGCCAGATCCGCGCGATCCCGCACAACGCGATCCTCCAGCAGATCGGCTATCCGGTCAACGTGATCGCGGGCGCGGGCACGGCGGCGGGCGACGAGATGGAATCGATTGCCGAACTGCTCGGCCAGTCGGAGCGCGGGCGCCAGCTCGTGCGGCTGCTGCGTGCGGCCAATGGCCTTGCCTCGATCAAGACCGTGGCCGCCCATGGCGAGCTGTTCAATTCGGCCTATTGGGCCAGCCGCCCCTATCGCGGCACGGAAACCCAGCTCGAACAGGCGTGCATGGCGCTTGCCGAATATCTGACCAAGGATGACCGGTCGGGCGTGTTCCGCCGCCTGACCTCGCGCCTGCGGGTGGACTGGATGAAGCTCCACCGCCTGCTGGCGCTGGTGCCCGGAACGGCTTCGAGCCGCGATCTGGTGACCGATGCGGAGCGGCGCAATATCGGCCTGCTTCAGGCCGTGCGCCTGTCGTTGCTGATGCACATGTTCCTGCGCGCGGTGCAGGTGCCACCGTTCTCGCGCTCGAACGACGTGAGCCGCGACGACGTGCTCGAAATGGTGCTTTCGCTGCGGGTCGACGATGCCCTCGCGCAGTTGCGCCGGGCCTATCCGGCGGCGAGCCCGGAAGTGGGCGATTTCTGCGTCGATGAACCCAGCGACTTCCCCGACCATGCGGGCGAGGATTATGGCGCGATCCGTGCGCGCTTCATCGACCCGATCGAGCGGGCCCATGCGCTCAACTTGCGCGTGGCGGTGGCCATCGCCAACTATTTCGGCGCCCACGGCTGAAACAGGATCGACTGGTGGCGGCGCCTGTTTTTCAGGCCGCCACCAGTCCTGACAACAAGTTGCGGGCCGGGGATTCGAGGGCCGGTCCACTGAACGCCGGATCATCAAACAGGGTCCGGCTCACCCGCGCCGGATCGAGGCCGAAAGTCTCGGCGGCGGCCTGCGTGATCAGGCTGTCGAGCCCGAGCGTCGGGCGCAAGTCGCGTCCGTCGAGAAGCTGCGCCGGGGCAAGACCCGGCCAGTCGGCGATGACCCGCCCGCCTTTGACGGCCCCACCCAGCAGCATGGCCACCGCCCCCGTGCCATGATCGGTGCCGCCCGTGCCATTGGCGGCGGCGGTGCGGCCAAATTCGGTGGCGACGAGCACGGTGGTCTGTGCCCAGACATCTGCGCCCAATCCGGCTTGCAGTGCGGCGATCAGGCTGTCGAGCGCGCGCAGCCGGTCGGTCAGGCGCCCGGCCTGTCCGCTGTGGGTATCCCAGCCGCCGGTTTCGAGCATGGCGATGCGCGGACCCGAGGCGCGCGCGAGGAAAGTGGCGGCCATCTGGCCGAAGGTGGCCGCATCCTGACGGACTTTGCCCGGATCGAGCGGCATGGCCTCGCGCGCGGCGGCCCAGAGCGGGGCGAGCTGGGCGTCGTGGGCGTAGAGCGTGGTGAGCCGGGCGATCAGGTCGTCGGGGGTGAGGGTCATGCCGGTCGGCGCGGCAGATTCGACCGCATGGGCCCCGCGCAGGGCCAGCGGGACAGTGGGCGCGAGGGCCAGACCGGGAGGGGTTCCGGGCATCAGGGCGAGCAGGCGGTTGAGCCAGCCGTCCTGCCGGGCATAGGGCCGCGTCCCGCCGGTTTCGAGCACGTTCTGGCCATCGAAATGCGAACGGTCGCGATAGGGCGAGGCAACCGCATGGACGAACAGCGCCTGCGCTTGGCCATAGAGCTGCGCGACATGGGGCAGCGCGGGATGGAGCGCGAAGAACCCGTCGAGCCGGTGACATCGGGCAAGATCGGGCGTCAGCTCGCTGCGCAGGCCCATCAGCGCGGGGTCGCCTTGCGGGATCACCGTGGCCAGACCATCGGCGGCGCCGCGCTGGATGATGAACACGAAGCGGCGGTCGGTGGCGGCGCGGGCGAAGGCCATGCGTGGGGCAAAGAGCAGCGGGCCTGCTGCACCAAGGGCGACGAAGCGGCGGCGGGTGAGAGGCAGCGGCATCGGGCTATCTCCGCAGGAAATCGGGCGAGACGAGCAGGAGCGCGAGCGCGCTGGGCGGGCTTTCGGCCCGCGCGATTTCGGCCAGGGTTGCCGGCGCGCAGGCGCCGGGGAGCAGCAGGGGCGCGAGGCGGCGCGCGTCGTGCGCGGGATCGCGCGGGGTCTGGCTGGCGAGGCGCTGGGCAATTTCGACCCGGCGCAACAGGGCGTTGCTGGCCGCCCAGCTGGCGGTGGTATCGTCCCATCCGGCGGGCGAGCCGGGTTTCCACACCGGCTGGCCGAGCTTGTCGAGCATGCCCGCGATGCGCTCTGCGGAAAGGGCATCGGTATCGAGGCCGCGCAGGGCCGAGACCAGCCAGTCCCACGGCGTCTTGAACTTGAGCGGGACGGGTGCCCAGACTTCTGGGCTGTCGATGAGGGCGGCATAGAGCAAGGGAAGGTCGCCGCGCCCTTGCGTGAAGGCGCGGGACAGGCGCTCGACGAGGGCCGGGGGCGGGGTGTCCCCCGCGAAATGGCGGGCCATTTTGGTGGCGATGTGGGTGGCGGTCTGCGGCGCGTGGGCGAATGTGGTGAAAGCTTGCGCGGCCTGGCTTTCGCCGGTTCCGGGGGGATAGGTGCGGCCCATGATCGTGCGCGGGCCCGGCTCGTGGCGGGCGGGGCGGAAGCGGAAGGCAATGGGCACGGTGCCGTCGGGCGTGCCGGGCTGGCCAAGGCCATCGAGCGTCCATCCGGTCATCGCGCGGGCCAGTTCGGTCACGTCGGCCTGGGTATAGCCCGAGCGCACGCCCAGCGTGTGGAGTTCCATGATCTCGCGCGCGAGGTTCTCGTTGAGGCCGGGGGCCTTGCGCCCCGCTGCTGCGGCGCGGGTTGAAGCGGGGCTGTGCGGGCCGGTCGAGGGAACCTGATTGAGGTAGACCAGCATGGCCGGGTGGCGTTCGACGGCCTGGAGCATGGTCTCGAACCGGCCCAGCACATGGGGGCGGATCGCCTCGCGCTCGAAGGCCCCGGCAAGGGCCATGACTTGCGTGTTGTCGGCCGAGACGGCGAAGTGGTTGGACCAGAAATGGACCATGCGCTCGACAAAGGGGGCGGGGGTGGCGCGCGCGCTGGCCATGCGGGCGCCGATTTCCTGCTGATAGAGCGCCCTGATCGCCGTGGCGGGGGCTTGGGGATCCTGCTTGCGCGCGCGCCACCCCCGCCCCCTTTGTCGAGCGCATGGTCCATTTCTGGTCCAACCACTTCGCCGTCTCGGCCGACAACACG
>Ga0075011_10000355_pt1 | contig 24551 bp, 17 predicted proteins | sample TARM_MetaG_T_14_FD_72354 | JGI IMG/M metagenome (GOLD analysis project Ga0075011, IMG submission 72354) | Freshwater microbial communities from Pennsylvania, USA, analyzing microbe dynamics in response to fracking - TARM_MetaG_T_14 | ecosystem: Environmental > Aquatic > Freshwater > River... | reverse complement strand
GTTAAGCCATATCCGGTTGCATTAATCTGTTCAACAAGCTGAGGAAGCTGGCTGGATTTATAACGTACAATGTGAAGAATCGGGCCGAACTTCTCTTCGCTGATGCATGAGATATCAGTAATTTCAATTGCGCAGGGAGAAATAAAGTCTCCGTTGCAACAAACGTCTTTGAGTGGCAATTGTTTAAGCAGTTTGTGTTTGCTGGTCATTTCATCGATGTGGCTTTGGAGCTTCTCCTTTGCCCCTTGGTCGATCACCGGGCCAACATCTGTTTGGTGTAAGTAGGGCAAGCCCACAGAGAGTTGTTCCATTGCTCCACAAAGCACTTCAATAATCTGGTCGGCAATATCTTCCTGTATGCAGAGTAAGCGTAGCGCAGAGCAACGTTGGCCTGCAGATGAAAATGCAGATTTAAGAGTGTCTTTAACTACTTGCTCGGGAAGAGCTGTACTGTCAATGATCATTGCATTTAAACCACCTGTTTCGGCGATCAGAGGTACCGGTTTACTGTTACGTTTGCTTAAGGATTGGTTAATTTTCATCGCGGTCTGGGTTGAGCCGGTAAATGCAACCCCAGCGCAACTCGGATGAGATGTGAGAATATTACCAAGTTCAGCCCCTGTGCCGGGCAACAGTTGGAATACACCTTTGGGAAAGCCGGCTTCAACAAACAGTTCTGCGGCTTTAGCTGCTATCAGGCTAGTCTGTTCTGCCGGTTTTGCGATGACTGTATTGCCAGAAACCAATGCTGCTGTGACCGGACCTAAGAAAATTGCCAAAGGGAAATTCCACGGGCTAATACAGACAAAGACACCTCTGCCGTTGCGATGGGCACTTATCGGATTGCCATTGAAGCCAGTGCAGACTTCAGGCTTAAATACCTGTTGTTGTTTTGCGTAGTACCGACAAAAATCCACGGCTTCTCGAACTTCATCAATCGCGTCATGAATGGTTTTACCGGCTTCTTTATGGCATAAGGCAACGAACTCTGACAAATTCGACTCAAGCAGGTCCGCCAGCTTGATCAGGCATGTGGCTCGTTCTTGATAAGGTTTTGCATTCCATGCCGCAAATGCATTTTGCGCACTTGTAAACGCTTGCTCAGCGAGATTAGCGTCTGCGTAGAATACTGAACCTACTGTCTGAGTTCTGTCATAAGGAGCAGTGACGGAAACAGGTGTATCACCTTGTTTAATCAAATCATCATAGAGCGATTGCCCATCAATGATTGGTGCGGCTCGCCAGCTCTTATCCATAAACGATTCAACTTGTTCATGAAAAGGGTGAGCTTCACTCTCAATGTCGATGTTAATACCACGAGAATTATTTCTGTCGGGGTAAATATAGGGAGGCAGTGGAATCGCTTTATTATCGAGTGAAGTTTTGCTCAGTAACTGTTCTACCGGGTGTTGTGTCAAAAGTTCTACAGGGCAGCGAGCGTCCACCAAACGATGAACAAATGAACTGTTAGCGCCGTTTTCTAATAGTCGGCGTACCAGATATGGCAACAAGTCTTTGTGGCTGCCTACCGGGGCGTAAATGCGAACGTTGGCACTATATTTTTTCATCACATGGTTATACAGGGCTTCCCCCATGCCATGCAGACGCTGAAATTCATAGTGACTATGTTTTCCCATAATGGCGATTGAAGTTACCGTTTGGGCGTTATGGCTGGCAAATTGCGGATAGAGGTTTTGGTTGACCTCATCATTAAGTACGAAGCGGGCACAGGCGAGAAAAGAAACATCTGTACCTTCTTTTCTGGTAAATACAGGGTAGTTATCATACCCACCTTGTTGTGACCACTTAATTTCGCTGTCCCAGTATGCACCTTTAACTAGTCTAACCGGAATTTGGTCACCTTGCTCTTTAGCCAGACAGTTTAGCCATGCAAATACAGGCAGCGCGCGTTTAGCATAGGTTTGTACCACCAGGCCAAATTGCCCCCAGCCCCTAATGACCGGATGATGAAATAGCTTTTCGAACAGCTTCAGAGAAAGCTCCAGACGATTCATTTCTTCTGCATCAATGGTCAACGGAACATTCAGTTCGCGAGCGCGTTTCGCCAGCGTTAATAGTGTTTCAAACAGTTCACCCATAACGCGCTTCTCATTGGCAACATCATACCTGGGGTGAAGTGCGGAAAGCTTCATTGAGATCGAAGGAATCCCTTTGGCCTTTGAGGCATCTGCTCTGCCGAGTGTTTCAATAGCCAGCATATAGTCATTGAAATACTTTTTAGAATCGGCAGCGGTTAATGCTGCTTCTCCTAACATATCGAAAGAGTGGTCAAAGCCACTTTGCCTTTTACTCTCACTGTTCTTATTTGCTTCCGCGATGGTGCGGCCTAAAACAAACTGCTTGCCTAAGATTGCCATAGCCTGGTTCATTGCTTGCCTAATCACCGGTTCTGATAACTTGTTGACTAAGCGCGATATGGCGTTAGCTGGGGTAGTGTGGTTATTATCAATTTTGCACACCGTACCAGTGAGCATAAGCCCCCAGGTAGATGCGTTAACAAAAACAGAGTTAGAGCCTTTCAAATGCGACTTCCAGTCTGCAACTGTGAGTTTATCGCGAATCAGAGCATCGGCAGTCGCGGAATCAGGAATGCGCATCAGAGCTTCTGCTAAACACATCAATAAGATGCCTTCCTGAGTATCCAGGCTGTATTCAAGTAATAAAGCGTCAATCATCTGGATAGCTTTTTTGTCTGCCCGAATATCCTCAATTAAGCGTGTCGCTTCACTTTGTATTTCCGCTTTTTCCTCTTCGCTGGGGGTAGCGAGTGGTAATAACTCTTTGAGTAGCGTTGTTTCGTCGATCATATAGAAAGACGAAATCATCTCCCATAGTTCTTGTTTCGATTTGGCGATTAGATCCGTGCTAACCAAGTTCATTTTGTCCAACATCCTGTTGCCTCGCTTGTTCTTAACTTGTACTTAAACTGTCCAAGACGTTAAAGATAAGTCAGGGTAAGTTGACCTTTTGACATTGAATACTGTTCGGTTTAAAGGTCTTCAAAGCTTAGTTTATGAACGGTGGAATAATTTATTTGCAAAAAACTCTGGTTGATTTGCTAAAAGCTATTATTTACTCGTTTTTGTATAGAATTATCAATAAGAGTCCGTTTGCAAGGGCGCTAGCGGATTGGGGCATAATCTTCTTTTCAAGTTTTGGTGATAATGCTAATTTGAAACTCACCGTTTGAATTTCGAAGGATATGACGTTCATGTTATCCCACTTACCAGCTCCTACCTTAGATTCTATTGTTGCTATTTCTCTTGCTTTTCGTGAAGACCCTCGTCCGGAGAAGGTCGATCTGGGAATTGGCGTTTATAAAAACAGTGCTGGTGAAACGCCCATAATGGGGGCTGTGAAGCAGGCTCAGGCGATTGTTTCTGAAACACAAAAAACCAAAGCATATGTCGGTTTTGGAGGGTGTGAAGAGTTTAACCAGTGTGTCACCGATCTGGTGTTTGGCGATTCGTCTGTAAAAGATCGAATATCAACCATTCAGACTCCAGGAGCCAGCGGTGCTTTAAGAATGCTGGCTGATCTGATTAAGTTTGCGCAGAAAGATACTACGGTTTGGCTGACCAATCCGAGCTACGCGAATCATCAGCCAATCATGGAAGCTGCCGGGCTAAAAGTAAAATTTTATAGCTACTTCAATCCAAACACGAAACTCGTTGATGTTGATCGTATGTTGGCTGAACTGGCTCATGCCGGGCCAAAAGATGTCGTTGTCCTTCATGGCTGCTGCCATAACCCAACTGGTGCGGATATCGATTTTTCAGCATGGAAAGCCATTACTGAACTAGCGACCAAGAACGGTTTTACACCATTTGTTGATATCGCTTATCAAGGGTTTGGTGAAGGTCTGGATGCTGATGCGCAGGGCTTACGTTATATGGCAGAGCGAGTGTCAGAAATGTTTGTTACCTCATCCTGCTCTAAGAATTTTGCGTTGTACCGGGAGCGTACAGGGGCAGCGATGGTTCTTGGTGAGAATGCGGCTCATGCGGCGAATGCGAAAGGTAAGCTATTCTCACTGGCCAGAACCACATATACCATGCCACCCGATCACGGAGCTGCACTTGTCAGAACCGTGTTACAAAGTGAACAGCTGACGGCAATGTGGAAGTCAGAATTGTCTGAAATGCAGCAGCGTTTGTTAACTCTTCGTCAAAGCTTATGTAACCAGTTGAGAAATCAACACAATACTTCACAATTTGACTTCATTGAAAGCCACAAAGGTATGTTTACTATGCTAGGCTTAACAGCAGACCAAATGGTACGTTTACGTGAAGAGTTTGGTATTTATGGTGTTGCAGATAGCCGCATCAATATCGCGGGCTTAACGGAAAAAGACATTCCCTATGTGGCGGATGCAATAATGAAAGTTTTATAAATAATTTTTCAGTTTGATTAGGTGAACGAATGAAACAACAGTTGAGACTTCTAATTCCTTTGATTTTAAGTGGCGGCTTATTGGCGTGTTCTGCAACTCCCGACGATAGCACTACTCAAGAGCAACCAGAAAAAGTTGAACAACCTGCAGATGGTGTTTCTGAATCAGGCAGAGACCTTGATAAATATGAGACCCTGACGCCAGAAGTTGAACCGATTGCTAAACCTGCACCTGAAATAAAACCAGAGCAGAAGCCAAAACCGGATCCAAAGCCACCAGTTGTGGTTGATGTGACAAAAACGGCTGACGGACGCTTAATTCTTGGCGAGCAGGAGTGGGTCTATGTTACGGGACTAAAAGAAAACTTCCGCGCACGTATTGATACAGGAGCGACAACATCTTCAGTGAGTGCGATAGATGTGGTTCCGTTTGAGCGAGATGGGCAGGACTGGGTGAAGTTTAAAATCGCTCATGATGATATTACCAGTAAAGAATTTGCCTTGCCTGTTGAACGCTGGGTTGATATTCGTCAGTCCAGTAAATCAGGTACTCAACGTAGGGCCGTCGTTCTGGCTTGGATCCAAATTGGTGATGTTAAAGAGAAAACGGAATTTACATTAACAGATCGAAGTCATCTTACTTTCCCGCTTCTTTTGGGACGTAGTTTCTTTAAAGATATCGCATTGGTTGACGTTAGTCGTAAGTACGTTCAGCCGAAACATAAGTAAATTTGATTTTATAACTTAAAAAGCCAGCGAAAGCTGGCTTTTTTGTACTTCGTTTACGAATCAATTCTCTTTTCTCCGCAATTCCGACACATTAGCTGTCGTTCAAACTCATCCATCACGGGCAAACATACACCTAAAGCCCAGGGGGTTATCAAGCCTGCGAAAACTCCTAAATTTTTCTGTGTCATTACCTGAACACTAACTTATCCAGATTAGGATTACTTGTGTGGGTTATTACTAGTGGCTGTTGTTGTTAAGAACACTACCTTGAAAATAAAAAAAAGCCAGTGAGCAAAGTCGACTGGCAATAGCTTGAGGGCAAAAAAAGGCTCTAAGCGATTCACTTAGAGCCAGGTACAGGAACTTAATTAAGAGGCTGTTACTGCTGTTTTTTCAGTTGCACGAGCTTTGAAGAACGCATAACCGAAGCCTGTTACTGCGGTACCAGCGGCAATGGCTACAAGATACATGAACACAGGCGTAATTGCGCCAGGGATAGCCAGTACAAACAAACCACCGTGAGGAGCCATCAGTTTTGCGCCGAATAGCATTGATAGAGCACCTGTTAGTGCGCCACCTGCCATACATGCTGGGATAACACGCATTGGGTCTTTTGCTGCAAACGGAATTGCACCTTCAGAGATGAAGCATAGGCCAAGTACGAAAGATGCTTTACCGGCTTCGCGTTCACTAGGCTCAAACTTGTTTTTTGCAAGGAAAGTTGCCAGGCCCATACCTAGAGCCGGTACCATACCTGCTGCCATAATTGCAGCCATTGGCGCATAAGTTTGTGAAGCCAACAGACCAACACCGAATGTGTAAGCGGCTTTGTTTACTGGGCCGCCAAGGTCGAAACACATCATTGCGCCAAGAATAACACCAAGTAGAACAGCGTTTGCAGAACCCATGTTGTTCAGGAACTCGGTCATCGCATTCATGATGCCTGAAACAGGACCACCTACGATGTAGATCATGATCAAACCGGTTACCAAACTGGCAATGAACGGAATGATAAGGATCGGTTTGAGTGCTTCCATTGACTGAGGTAAAGATACTTTATCAGCGATCATTTTCGCCGAGTAACCAGCGATGAAACCAGCTAAGATACCACCTAAAAAGCCAGCCCCAGTCGAACTGGCTAACATACCGCCGATAAGGCCAGGTGCGAGTCCGGGACGGTCAGCAATTGAAAACGCAATAAAGCCAGCCAGAACAGGAATCATCAGCGCAAATGCAGAACCACCACCGATAGTCATCAGTGCCGCTGCTAACGTGCCTTCTTCTTTAAACGCTTCGATGCCGAAAACGAATGACAGAGCGATGATTAAACCACCTGCAACCACAACTGGTAGCATGTGAGAAACACCTGTCATCAAGTGTTTGTAGACACCTTTTTTCTCACTAGTGCTTTCAGATTTATTTGAAGATTCTGCCTGAGTAAATACTGTGGCTTGTTCAAACGCGTTAGAAAACTCTTGTTCTGTTTTCTTTAGAGCTAAACCTGTACTGGTTTTGTAGAGTTTTTTACCATTGAAGCGCTCAAGCGGTACTTCAATATCGGCTGCGATGATCACTAAATCAGCGTCTGCGATTTCTTGTTCGGTCAGTTGATTCTTCGCACCAACAGAGCCACGAGTTTCAACTTTGATTTGGTGACCAAGACGCGCGCCTGTTTCTTCCAGAGCTTCTGCTGCCATAAAGGTGTGCGCGACACCAGTCGGACATGCGGTAATTGCAACAATTTTCTTAGCCGTTACCGCTGTAGCAGTAGAAGGTGCTTCATAAGTTGTGGCTGAAGCAGCGGTAAGCTCGCTCGCTTGCTCAACTGCTGCTTTTAAGTATGCCGCAGGATCGCTTGTACATGCTGAGATGTCGCTTTGGTATACTTTCTTTCCAACGAAGCGAGTTGTATCTACAGGTGTGTTTGCTGCAACAATAACAACATCCGCATTGTTGATGTCAGCATCTGTCAGCTTATATCCATCAATCACTGAGGAGTGGCATTCCACAACGGAAGTCCAGTTTAATGATTTTGCTGCTTGTTCAAGTAGTCCGGCAGCGATGATGCTGTTTGCAACGCCGCTAGGACATGCAGTAATAATAGCAATATTCATAGTACGACCTTCTATCCTTAATCGTTAGTTACTTCAAAAGTACCAACTGGTTGTAATTGGATTTCTTTTTGTAGGGTTGTTAATTGAGATTCTGAAGTCACACCCACACCTACCTGCGTTACTGCAAGTGCTGATAAGGCTGTTGCGAATGTGATTAAAGATTCTTTGTCCATATTTTGCATATGACCCCAGCAAAGACCCGCTACGAGTGTATCGCCGGCACCGACAGTGCTGACTACGCTCATACGCGGTGGCTGTGCGTGAAGCCATTGGCCTTGGTTAAGCCACATTGTTCCGTTGGCTCCCATGGAGACAACAATATTTTCAATCCCTTTTTGAGCCAGCTCAGCGGCAGCTGTTCTGCACTCTTGTGGTGATTCAAGTTCACGACCGACAAACTGAGACAGTTCTTCATCATTTGGCTTAATTAACCAAGGATGTGCGTCTAAGCCCGCAGCTAATGCCTCCCGGCTGCTATCGAACAAGACTCTTTTACCCAGAGAATGAAGCTTTTCTATCCAGGAAGCACATAAGCTCGGTGATACGCCTGTCGGTAAGCTTCCCGCAAGGACAAAATAGTCATGGTTTTCAGCCAGACGAAGCAGAGTTGCTTCAAAAGCCTCAACATCCGCGTCTGTTACGTCAATACCCGGGAAGTTAATGTCACTGACTTGGCCGTTTGCTTCAACTAACTTTACGTTGATACGTGTTGAGCCGTTGATACGAATAAACTCATCGTTGGCCCCCATCTCTTGAAACAACTGGCAGAACATTTCCTGATTATCACGACCAAGAAAACCGGTAACCGTTACTTCTGCGCCCAGATCACTGAGCACTTTTGCCACGTTGACACCTTTGCCAGCAGCATGCAGTGACCCTTGGTTAACTAAGCTAACCGTACCAATGTTCAGTGAATCTAAACTACCAGTCAGATCCAACGCAGGGTTAAGGGTGATCGTGACTACTTTCTTAGTTGTCATGCTAGGCTCCTTAACCTTCACCCAGGCCTGAGTTAATAGCAGCGCCGATAGATTCTAGTGCTTGAGCGGCATCAGGGCCGTCTGCAGTAAACTGAAGCTGGTGGCCATGTTTTACGCCAAGCGCGATAACTTTCATTAGGCTTTTCGCATTCACGGTTTTACCGTCGCCATCGAGGTTAGATACTTTGATGGTAGATTCGAATTTCTTCGCTTCTGCTACCAACATCGCCCCCGGACGCGCGTGTAAACCATGAGAGTTCTTGATCTTAAATACAGCAACATTGTCTGCGCTTGATGCTGAAGCCGGTTGTTCTGCTGTGCTTTCGTTGCTGAACAGCGCAAGAAGCTGATCACCGCTCGCGTTCAGGAATGCATCTTGTTCACCTGCAAATACTTTTTGAGAAAGTGTATTTAGCATGTTTTGGTGTGCGTTATTGCAAGCAGCGAATGCGATGAGAGCCTTCACTGGCTGGTTTTCATATTCACAGTGGTTTGCCGTTGAAACGAATGACATTCCTGTGCGTTTTACAGATTTGTCGCTGCTGACAACCCATAAACCTTTGCCAAGGTGAGTAGGTTGTTTTGTCACTAGGTCAGCAACGAACTCAGATTCTGCGCAACCGGTATTTTTAAGCAGGCCGCCAGCAACTGCGCTCATTTGAACCATGTCGCTTGCAGGGAAAAGCAATTGAATCAGAGAGGCATCGAAATCGGCTTCAAACTGAACTTCGCCGTTAAGTAGTGCGATGATGTCGTTTGCAGATTTTGCTTGCTTTAGTTTATCTTCAACACCATCTGCTGAAAGTACTTTAGTCAGCTGTTTTAGGATACCTAAGTGTTCATCAGATTTGGCAGCGATACCGATAGCAACGTAAACCGTGTTGTCATCACCCCAGTTAACACCGTCAGGGAAGTGATGTACGGCAACACCGGTTTGTTTTACTAAATCACGGGTATCGGTTGTGCCGTGAGGAATGGCAATACCGTTACCTAAGAAGGTTGAGTTCTGTGATTCACGGTTTAGCATGCCTTCAACATAACCGCTGTCGACGAAACCTTTTTCCGTGAGATCAGCCGCGATAGCTTTTATCGCGTCTAACTTGCTTGGTTGTGATTGTCCAAGCTGTATGTTTTGAGTGGTTAATTGCAGCATTTGTTTGCCCCTTTTCTTTGTCGTACTTCGACAAGGTTATATCTATTTATTTTTATTGTAGTTAACTTATGTTTAACATCAGCTGAAACGATTCAGCTTTCAGTTCAAAAAAATTCAGCAAAGTATCTATAGTACGTTTAAACACTTAACTAATAGACCGGTGGATTTGTCAGACTTTGCTTCAAATGTTGATGCTGCTATCAAATCTCAACTTTGCTGAATCCTTTCAGCTTTTATACTGAATCGATTCAGCGTATAATTCAACTCTATTAAGGATCGAAAAATTGTTTCTATGATCCCACGCACATAAATAGAGCTGTTGATATGACACTAGATGAAATTGCGAAATTGGCTGGCGTTTCAAAAACGACTGCTAGCTATGTGATTAATGGCAAAGCACAGAAATACCGAATCAGTGAAAAGACACAGCAAAAGGTTATGGCTGTGGTAAATGAATATAATTATCGCCCGGACCATGCAGCATCAGCACTAAGAGCTGGTAACAGTCGTTCATTTGGTCTGATCATTCCTGATTTGGAAAACACCAGTTATGCAAGGTTGGCGAAACTGATTGAGCAAAACTCTCGTCAGGCGGGCTATCAGATCCTGATTGCCTGTTCAGATGATGATCCTGAAATTGAGATGACAGTGGCTGAAGCATTGGTATCACGCCGTATTGATGCACTTTTTGTTGCCAGTTCAATCCCGAATGCTAATGATTACTACCTTAAAATGCAGAATCTTGGGACTCCTGTGATCGCGATTGACCGTCCATTAGACGATGAATTTTTTGCCTGTGTGATCAGCGAAGATTATGGTGCAGCGTTTGACTTAACCTCTTCTTTGCTTTCTAAAGCCGTTCAGACTGTCGGTTTAATTGGTGCACTACCAGAGCTGAATATATCTCAGGAACGTCAACTGGGGTTTGAATCTGCATTAAAATCAAATCAGCGGCAATATATGATGGGTTATGGTGAACACTTTAATCGCGAGGAAGGGCGGAGAGTTTTTGAACAGTGGATTCAAAATGACACTATACCTGATGCGGTGGTTGCTACTTCCTATACATTGCTTGAAGGTATTCTGGATGTACTGATGGAACACCCTGAGGTTTTGAAAAATATACGTTTAGCGACATTTGGTGATAACCGGTTGTTGGATTTTCTGCCAATAAAAATTAACTCATTACCTCAGCAGTTCGAAGTGATTGCTGATAGTGCATTGGCGTTGGCGTTAAATGCATCGGCGAATCGCTACCAGTCCGGGGTTGAACTTGTACCCAGAAAATTAAAAGTCAGAGCTTAAGGTTGATCTTATGGTTATTATAGAGGGCGCACCAGTGCTTGGCTCTAGCAGAAAGCTAGTGGTAGACTGCGCTTTTAGATAATTTAGTTGTTTTAAAGGTAATGTAATGAACCCAATTATTGCGATGTTAAAAGAGAACAATATCAGTGATGAGCAAATTAATGAAGTGTTTCACGCTCTGACTCAAAACCCTCTTGCAGCAATGATGACGATTGGTCAGCTAGGTCTGCCTCAGGAGCAGCTTCAGCAACTGATGGGCCAGGTGATGCAAAAACCGGAATTAATTAAACAAGCCGTTGAAGAGCTGGGGTTGGATTTCTCAAAAGTAGAAGAAGCTAAACAGCGCATGCAAGAGCAGCAGCAACAGCAATAACCGTGGTTTTTGTACAGAAGTTCAAAATGCTGGTCAGATATGGCCAGCATTTTTTTATCAGAATTATCAATCTTTTCTTGCTGGTTCATCGCAATCAAGGTGAAAACGGGTATGATAAACTCAATTACCGAACACCCTATTATCACGCGTAGCACAGGAAAAGCATGAAGTTTCTGCACACTTCCGACTGGCATTTAGGCCGTCAGTTTCACAATGTATCGTTGCTTGAAGATCAAAGGCACGTTCTGTCTCAAATTATCGACTATATAAAGTACAACTCTGTTGATGCGGTGATATTGGCGGGTGATGTTTATGACCGTTCAGTGCCTCCAACATTGGCGATCGAATTATTGAATGAAGTCGTAGGGCAGATATGCGGTGAACAGGGTGTGCCATTGATCGTCATTCCGGGAAATCATGATGGTGCTAAACGACTTGGTTTTGCCGCTAAGCAGATGAAACAGGCCGGGCTACATATTATTTCTGACTTTGAGCACATGCTCGAGCCTGTGGTTATTGATAACGAACAGGCTGGTGAAGTTGCTTTTTATGGTATGCCATATAATGACCCTGAGTTGGTGCGTCATTATTACCAAATTCCTGCCACTACCCATGACCAAGCTCATCAATATTTGTGTGAACAAATTGCATCTCGAATGAGTTCGACTCAGCGTAATGTTCTTATTAGCCATTGCTTTGTTGACGGAGCGATGGAATCTGAGTCGGAGCGGCCTCTTTCTATCGGTGGTTCAGACCGGGTCAGTCATGAACATTTCCTGCCATTTGATTACGTTGCGCTGGGGCATCTTCATCAACAACAAATGAAGGGGGAAGAGTTTATTCGCTATTCCGGCTCGATAATGAAGTACAGCTTCAGTGAACAACATCATAAAAAGGCAATGACTTTAGTGGAATTAAACCGTGAAGGTTTTGTCTCAGCAACTCAGGTTCCTCTTGAAGCGCCCCATAATATGAGGATCGTTGAAGGTGAATTGGAACAGATTATAGAACAAGGTAAAACGGATCCTAATAGTCATGATTATCTGTTGGTCAGATTACAAGACAAACATGCCATTTTAGATCCTATGGAAAAATTGCGTAAGGTATATCCAAACGTTCTGCATATAGAAAAACCGGGTATGTTGATTGGCGTTGATCAGGAAATCGGTAAAGCTCGTTTAGCTCGCGGTGAAATGGACATGTTTAAAGACTTTTTTATGGAAGCCAAGATGGAAGCGTTGACAGAAGAGCAAGAGCAGGCAGTCAGCTCGGTCATTCAATCGTTGAAGCAAAAGGAAGAGATCTAAAATGCGCCCAATCAGACTATCTATTCAGGCTTTTGGACCGTTTTCCGGTAAAGAGGTCATTGATTTTACTCAGTTAGGTATGTCGCCGTTGTTCCTGATTAACGGTCCGACGGGGGCTGGAAAAAGCTCTATTCTGGATGCTATCTGTTATGCGCTGTACGGTGAAACCACAGGCAGTGAGCGCACCGGTGACCAAATGCGTTGTGATTATGCTGATGCTGCGCTGTTAACTGAAGTTGAATTTGAGTTTGAGTTGGCCGGGAAAGTATATCTGGTGACTCGTAGCCCCGATCAGGATGTGCCGAAGAAGCGAGGTGAGGGAACAACCAAAAAAGCACATGCAGCTTCACTGCTTGAGTTAGCCGATGGCGAACAGAAGCTCATTGCCAACAAACCAACACCGGTTGCAAAAGCCATGGTTGACCTGATTGGTCTGGATGTAAAACAGTTCCGTCAGGTTATGGTGATTCCACAGGGAAAATTTCGCGAACTTCTGGTGGCCAACTCGAAAGAACGTGAACAGATTTTTGGTCAGCTATTTCAGACACATATCTATACTCAAATCGAGCGCGCTTTATTCGACAAAGCAGCCGGTATTCGTAAAGAAAAAGATGAATTTGATAATCAGATAAAAGGCGCACTCAACGTTGTTTCGGTTACTAGTGAAGAAGAACTGTATCAAGAGCGGGATGAATTAGCTCCGCAGCTTCAGCGTAGTGAACAGCGATATCAATCTTTACAGCACGAGCTGGAACAATCGAAGAAGCAGCGTGATCTTGCTTTGGAGTTAAAGCAAAAGTTTGTGCAAAAAGCGGAAATCGAAAAATCTGTTGCTCAACATCAAGCACAGCTTCCGGCTATCGAGCAGCAGCGAAAGAAAATAGCCAATGCGCGTAAAGCGGCGACCTTAGACTTGCCCCACAATCAGCTTAACAGTACGAGCAAGCAGTTGTCGCAGACAAATAAAATTGTTGAGGAAAAGCAACAACTGGCCGCTCAAAGCAGACTGCGTGTAGAAGAGCTGGAAAAGAACTGGCAGCAAGCTGTCAAACAGGCCCAAGCTGTGCCTGAGCTTTCTCAGCAACTCTACCATCTGGAAGAAACAGGTAAAAAATATCGGACGTTAGATGACAAACAAAAAGCGCTTGAAATAGCCAGGCAGGCATTCGTTAAGGCGCAAGCTGATGAACAAAAGCTGGATAAGCAACTTAAGGCGCTGGATACAGACATACAGGTTAAACGCGCAGAGTATGATAAGACCGTTCAGGCAGTTTCTGGGCTGGAGGCAAAACGTCTTACATTGGGCAATCTTTATGACAAGATTAAAGTCAGAAAAAGCAGTGATCAGCTTGTTCAACAACAAAATGAGTTGAAACAGAAGCTTGTTAAAGTAGAAAAAGACTATGCTAATGCTAAGGCCACAGCGCAAAAAGCCAAGGAAGATGCCGATAAGCTGGAGCTGATTTGGCATACCAATCAGGCAGCAGAATTGGCCAGGTCGCTAAATATTGGTGAAGCGTGTCCGGTTTGTGGCAGCTGTGAACATCCAAACCCGGCAAATTTTACTGGTGATGTGGTTACTAAATCTGATGTTAAATCCGCTCGTGATAGTCAACAGAAGCTGGCCTCAGCAGAGCTGGAAGCGATGCGAGCTCAACAAACGGCTATATCACAGCTGGAACAGTTGGAGCACGAGTTGAATCAGTTGCTGTCGCGCATTAAGGAACAAGCTATCAGTGATTTATCAGAGCTTGAGTCTTCTAGACAGGAATTAGAAAAAGAGATTGAAAGATTAGCGGCGATGCAGCCGCAAACCCTGAAATCACAGCTGGAAGAGCTTGAAAGTCGCTTGCTGCAGAACAAAGCAAATCTAGAGGCCGCTATTGGGCAAACCAATGAAAGTAAGCAAGCTCTAACGGTATTAGAAACGGAAGTATCTTCTCTGTTAGGTGGCATTTCAGCTGAGTTTGATAATGTTGAGCAGGTTCGAATTAAATATACTCAGGTTAAGCAGCAAATTGAAAGCTTACAGAAATCGGAACAAAATGCTCAGCAACAGCTAGCCGAAGCGCAAAAGCAGTTATCCGTAGCTGAATCATCGCTTAATGAGGCGTTAAATCAACAGAAACAGTGGAATGAAGAGCATCAATCCGCTGACAAAAATTGGCAACAAGCGCTCGCTGAAAGTTCATTTGTGAGTCAGGAGCAGTACTTAGCTGCGAAGTTGTCTGAGCCAGAAGTTTCGGCACTGGAAGCTGAGGTGCGTCAATATGAAGAGCGGGGAGCGACGTTAAAGGCGCAGTCAGAGACGATTGTCGGCGAACTCAAAGATAAGCAATTGCCGGAGATGGAGGGGCTTGAGCAAGCTGTGAGTAGTAAGCAGAAGGAAGTTGAACAGGCACTTCAGTCTTACAGCCAGTTACGCTCAAGAATGGACAGCATTATTCAGGTGCAGAAAAAACTTAAGTTTTTGTATGAAAAGAATGCTGAGCTAGAAAAAGCCTATCAGGTATTTGGGACTTTAAGTGATATTGCTAACGGCCGCACCGGGGCTAAAGTGAGCTTACATCGCTTTGTATTGGGCGTATTGCTCGACGACGTATTAATTCAGGCTTCGCAACGATTACAGGTGATGAGTAAAGGCCGTTACCAGCTTAAGCGCAAAGAAGAGCGGGCGAAAGGTAATGCGGGGTCAGGCTTGGAACTCATGGTCGAAGATGGCTACACCGGTAAGTGGCGTGATGTCGCAACCCTGTCTGGTGGTGAATCCTTTATGGCGGCGTTATCACTGGCACTGGGGTTGTCGGATGTTGTTCAGTCATACAGTGGTGGTATTCGTCTGGATACTTTGTTTATTGATGAAGGGTTTGGTAGCTTAGACCCAGAGTCACTCGATCTCGCGATTCAAACGCTGATCGACTTGCAGCAAGGTGGACGAACCATAGGAATCATTTCTCATGTTACTGAACTCAAAGAACAACTTTCATTACGAATTGATGTGCACAGCAATCGAAGCGGAAGCGCTATACAGCTGGTCGCTTAACTGAATCAATGTAACCTAATCGTATCGTTCCAGTTACTCTGGAAATCAAGGGGAACATACTCATTTTAAATAGGTATTATGCTAAAAATTTCTAACACTGTTGAACTTGCCGACTGGGAAATAGAACTTTCAGCTATTAGAGCTATGGGAAGTGGTGGTCAAAACGTCAATAAAGTCTCCAGTGCGATTCATTTACGCTTTGACATAAAGCGCTCAACATTGCCTGAGATATATAAAGAAAGGTTGCTTGCTCTGGCTGATAGTCGTGTGACTAAAGAGGGTGTGATTGTTATCAAAGCTCAGTCGTTTCGAACCCAAGAGCAAAACCGGGAAGATGCGTTAAATCGTTTAAAGGATTTGATTACATCCGCTATGGTTGTCACCAAGAAACGTCGCGCGACAAAGCCGACCAAAGCGTCGCAACGAAGACGGGTAGAGGCCAAAAAACGTAATGGTGCGAATAAAGCATTGCGTGGAAAAATCTCTTATTAGATGGTCTTTTTCAGTTGTATAACTCAGCGAATTAACGCTTAGAACTCACGAGGGTAACTGTCTGGTTTTGCGACTTATGTACGAATAATTTTTCACTATCAGGCTATGATTTGGTTAGTCATTAAGCAAAGGACGTAGTTATGAATTATCAACATATCTTAGTCGCACTAGAGCTAACCGAAGACAATAAGAAATTGATCGACAAAGCGGTTTCAATGGCAAAAACCTTCAATGCAGATGTCTCTTTTGTTCACGTTGCTGGCGCGGTTGGTGAAATTTATTCCGAGTTGATTGATATACAAGAAAACCCTGATAAAAAGCCACTCAATCAATACTCCAACGATCTCCTTCATGAGTTCCAAAAATATGCCAAGCAGGAGTATCCGGACTTTGCGGTGAAGCATTTTTGGGTTGGAACGGGCAATCTGAGTAATAAGCTGAAAAAAATGATTGAGCACAACAAGTATGATTTACTGATTTGTGGCCATCATCATGATTTCTGGAGTGGTATCGTTTCGTACTCTCGGGATTTAATTAACAAATCTCCGGTCGATATCCTCGTTGTGCCTATTAAATCCTGAGGTTGAGGTGAGTGGATTGGAGTGTGGTGTGGTGTCAGAGCCACACTCCGTTGGCATTATTAAGATTGAGGCGGTTTTTTGTTTTGTGACGTCTGACGCTTATTAATTGCCTGCTTATTTCTATTTGCCGATGGTCCTTTGGTACCCTGCTTTTCGCTTCTACCTTGTGAGTGATCATTCGCCGGTGTTTTTTTGTTCTGAGGACGGCGTTTAGGTTTATTATTCGCCGCTGTCTGCGTTTTGTTCGCGTCTTGCCCGGTGTTAGCGGTTTTAGGTTTCTTAGGTTTTTTCGGCTTTTTCGGTTTGATCGGGCGCGTATCTAAAACCGATTCAGGTACTTTATTGGTTGGAGTAAATCCTTCCAGTGTCAATCTTGGTAATAGTTGTTGAATCAGACGTTCTATTGCAAACAGTTCAGGCGCTTCGATTGCAGAAACTAACGTAATCGCTTTACCGACTTCACCAGCACGACCTGTGCGGCCAATTCTGTGTACATAATCTTCAGCGACTTTAGGTAACTCAAAATTAACGACCTGTGGAAGCTGAGGAATATCAATCCCGCGTGCTGCGATATCCGTAGCAACTAACACTCGTACCTCTCCAGACTTAAAGTCAGCTAATGCTTTAGTCCGGGCGCTCTGACTTTTGTTACCGTGAATCGGTGCCGCAGAGATTCCTTGTTCATTAAGGAAAGCAGATAAACGGTTTGCACCATGCTTCGTTTTAGTAAACACCAGCACTTGTTGCCAATCACCATCTTGTATCAGCTTAACCAACATAGGTGCTTTTTTCTTCACATCGGCTGGGTAGATACACTGTTCTACTGTGCGTGCTGTTGAGTTTGCCGGGTTAACTGAAATCTCAACCGGGTTATTGACCATTGTCTTGGCCAGCGCGCGAATATCATCAGAAAATGTTGCTGAGAAGAGTAAGTTTTGACGCTTTTTAGGTAGCAGTTCCAGAATTTTGCGAATATCGCGGATAAATCCCATATCCAGCATTCGGTCTGCTTCATCTAATACCAGTACTTCTAACTGGTCGAATTTCACTGCGTTTTGGCTATAGAGATCCAGCAAACGCCCAGGTGTCGCTACCAGAACATCAGCCCCTTTTCGCAGGCGCAACATTTGTGGATTGATTTTGACGCCACCAAAAACCACAGCGCTGGACAATGGCAGGTGACGGCTATAAGTAACGACACTTTCTTCAACCTGTGCGGCGAGTTCCCGGGTTGGGGTAAGAACCAGCGCTCTTACCTGATTACCGCGCACTTTAGGCCCGTGAGATAGGCGTTCGAGAATGGGTAAAGTGAAGCCTGCTGTTTTACCTGTACCAGTCTGTGCTGCTGCCATAACGTCTTTGCCTTGCAAAACAGCTGGAATAGCCTGTTGCTGAATTGGAGACGGTGTTGAATATCCTTTTTGTTGGATCGCTTTTAAAATTGGAGCAGATAGACCTAACGAGGTAAAACCCATATTTGATTCTCAGTTGTTTACGTATAAATACCCGCCATATTGATTAAAAATGGCGAAAAGTGCGACATTCTGCAGCTTAAACTCATTACTAGCAACTGATAATTTCACTTTAACGCGGATTTATCGTTCTCTCTCACGGAGAGTAATTTTGTTTTTTGTTGGTGATTCATCGCAGCAGCTTATTGATATAATGTTAAACTAAATCTACCCGTTAATTGTAAAACTCGACTTGATGGAAGAATACATACAGAAAATTAAGCAGCTGGAGCAGCAAGTTGAAAGACTGACGCGTGAAAATCAGCGTTTAGAAGAAAAGTTAAATGTGGCTCTGGATGGAAACGGTCTCTGTTTATGGGAACATCATTTGCCGAGCGGTAAACTGACGATCTTCAATATGGAATGGGGGAAAATGTTAGGTTTCCAGCCTCATGAGCTGGAAGCGACGGTCGATATCTGGAAAAGCCGTCTTCATCCTGAAGACTACGATTTAGCTGTTGGTGCTTTTGAAGATCATGTTAATGGGAAAGTTGATACTTATCAGGTGGTTCATCGCATGATTCACAATGACGGCAGTACTAGTTGGGTTTCTGACCGTGGGCGGGTTGTCGAGTATGACGATAATGGAAACCCGTTGCGAATGATGGGAACACACATCGATATTACTAACGAAAAGCGCTACGAGTTGGAGCTGGCCAAGCTGGCTACTCTTGATCCATTGACTAATCTGCTTAACCGGAACGTATTGATAGAGAAATGTGATGAGCTGTGTCAAGACCTTGAGCATTCAGCCTTTCTGGTTTTTATTGATGTTGATAATTTCAAAACAGTCAATGATCACTTTGGGCATAAATCAGGTGACTCGTTATTAATGAAAGTCGCTGACTGGTTGCGACTGTATGCTCCTCAAGACTCTGTTATTGCACGTTTAGGTGGTGATGAGTTTGTATTACTGTGTCTTGAGGCTCCAGACTATACGATTCATGAGTTTATTGATCGGTTATTGAGTCAAGTTAGTGAACCAATCAAAGTTGATAATGATCTCGCAGAGGTGGGCTTTAGCATCGGTGTGTGTGAATTCACCGCGGAGACCTATGATTTTGAAACACTATATGATTTAGCCGATCGGGCCATGTATAAAGTGAAAAAAAGTGGCAAAAATAGTGTGCAGTATGTAAAAGCCTAGCGGACTAGCAGTAAGTGATAATGTGCTATGACTTCTTGGGAGACGTTAATTCTGGCCAGTACATTTTCACATATCCTACCGATATCCATATTACCAGTAATGTTGCAATCATTAATTCCAGGAAGCCGAAATTGTGCAACCAATGCCAATGGTGATGTTCAACTTCAAAAAAGGCGGTTAAACGGTACATAGCAATCGCACTGATAACTGAAGGAAAAGTTACCGCAGCAATGGATGGCTGAAACTTAAGACGCAGTAGCCGGATATAGCATAAATAAATTAGCAAAGTCATGGTGATGGCGATACCCGCAAGTGCTCCGGTCAGTATTGGGTCTGGTGCCGGGAAGTTAACCAGGTAGGTTGTTAAGGTTAAGTTGATTGGGGCTGCCATAATGGCCAACGTAGGTCTGGCTCTGCGTGGCAGAGAGCCAAAGAAAACCAATCGATATAAAACAACTGGTAACATGACGAAGTAAATGCCGACGCATATTTGCACCAGCGTTTCTGAAAATACCGTGTGGCCAAACTGTGTTCCGGCGAGCGAACTACTGATCATCCCCACCGGGTAAAGAAACCAACTGGGTACAATGTTTGACATCTTAAAGCTTATTAACTGGAAACCAAAGAACATCACCATCATAGTCAAGTGAAGCAACATTGCGATTGCCCAGATAGGATAAGCAATGATGGGTGAGATGGCCGCCAGATAGTCACATAGTATTAGTAAAGCCATACTCATGGGGGCCATCAGGCTACCAGAAAGAGGATTACGGATATCTGTAATGAATCTTTTGTAACTGCTGAGATATTTAGCCAGAACAGGAAGTAATAACAGAGCACCAAATGCAGCCAGATAAGGACGTATTGTGAGTCCCAGTGCTGGAAAATAAAGAGCCCATGCCTGGCCCAGACCTATCACACCTAAAGCTAACGAAGCCTGAGAAGGTGGCACACTGTGTATTTGGATAAACTTCTTCCAGTTCAACGAAAACCTCATATTACGACGACAAATAGCGGCGAAATGAAGTGAAAGTTGCTAAACCTGAATTTCGTACCGCTGTTTAATGGATGGCGATATTAACAAGTTTCTCAAACAGATGTGGGGGAAAGATCCGCTTAGTTGTCACAAAATTTACTGTAAACTTTGAGAACGAATTTTAAGGTTCTTGTGGCGGCAAATCCTGCTGACGTAATTTTTCGTTCTTTAGGGTTCTGTTTAGTAACTGACTATAAATGGGCTGTCCACCTAGTAACTGCGCGAAAATGACAGCACCCAAACAGGTAATAATCAGTGGAAGAATCAGATTGTAGTTATCGGTCATTTCGATAACCAACAAAATACCGGTAATGGGCGCACGCACAGTGGCTGCAAATAATGCCCCCATACCCGCAATGGCGAACATTCCTGGTTCAATGGACAATTCTGGGAACAGGTTATGAGCAATCAGGCCAAACGCGTAACCAAATAGAGTTCCTAATGCGAGCATCGGTGCGAAAATACCACCGGGTGCACCCGAGCCAAAGCAAATAATAGTAGTAAAAATTCGCCCGATGAATAATAACAGCAATAGCGTCGCGCCGTAACCACCATTGGTGATATCTGGAATCAGATGGATTCCGCCTCCGGTTAATTGAGGAACATAAAGCAGCGTTAAGCCAAAACAGCCCCCTAATAATGAACCGGTGATTAAATAGCGCTTGCGCTGGTTTTTATGGATTTTTACAAAAATATCTTGTGAAAAGGTAATCAGGCGATTGAAGATGACACCGAAAATACCAAACAGTCCTCCTAATAACAGAAACAGACTGAGAGAGACTATTTCAGGTGCCTCATATTCAGGCATGTTAATAACGGCTTCTTGACCATTAATAATTCGAAAAACGATGTTAGCAGCTACAGAAGAAATGATGACGGCTTTAATTGAAATGAGGGAATAGCGAAACTGTGGTCGCATCTCTTCAACAACGAACATGATTCCGGCCAGCGGTGCATTAAAAGCTGCTGCTAAGCCACCTGCTGCACCAGAGGCGAGTAGTGAATGGCGGGCGTCGTCATCCTTTACACGGAAAATATCCGTGATCATACGACCAATTGCTCCACCCATTTGCACTGTAGGGCCTTCGCGTCCAAGCACCATACCTGAACCAAGAGCTCCCATACCGCCGAAAAACTTCACCGGAATAACCCGCCACCAACGTACTGGACGTATCCCGTCCATTGCACCTTCAATTTCTGGTATGCCTGAGCCTGCGGCTTCAGGTGCAAAACGGTGTACAAGGAAATAGCCGATACAGGCTAATAAAGCACTAATGAGAAACGCGGCAAGCCAAAGAGGGAGAACATTGCCAATTTCGCTTTTTAACCATTCAGTACGCGTTTCTGATACGAAGTGCACTGCTTTTTCAAAATAAGTGCCCGCAACCCCAGCCAGTATGCCAACAATTAATGATAATAAAAGTACCGAAATTGGTGTTTTATCTTTAGAGAGAAATTGGTTAATTGCATCTTTTGGGACTTTAACCAACAAACTGTGTGTTAACTTCTCTCTGGTTGTCATTTAAAAAGGGCCTCGACTTTAACGTATTGGGAAAAGTGACGATTATACGCACCATTAATATCAACTATAGCTGTAAAGTTGCAATTTAGATTTTCATATCTTGAACCATCGTGAAGTGTTTCCGTTTCATAATAGTGATCGAGTTAAAAAAATCATTAATATTATTACTCTGACAACTTGTGTTTTACCAGTATTGAGCCATATTTAAATTGTAAGGCGTTTATAGAAATTTCTTACGGAGGATGTGAAAAGCCTTACATACAATTTGGAAGGAATCAAAACATTCTACTCGCTTCGCCTCGTATTTGATTCTGTTGCGTCTAACTACAGACGATAGAATCCGCAGACTCACGATTGAGTAACGAGGAATAAGGCGCGCTCCCGCAGTGCGCCTTTATACTTTATGGCTTTTGTTGGAAAGCTGGGTGTAGCAAGCCTCAAATCTCCTATGTATACTCCTTGGAAAAGGAGTAATGCTATGACAAATAAAGTCCCAACCAATATTATTACGGGTTTTCTCGGGGTCGGCAAAACGACAGCAATATTGAATCTGCTTAAGAACAAGCCTGAAAATGAAAAATGGGCAGTTCTGGTTAATGAATTTGGTGAAATTGGTATTGATGGGGCAATGATGTCTGATCAGGGGGCTTTGATTAAAGAAGTACCTGGCGGCTGTATGTGCTGCACAGCGGGTGTGCCTATGTCTGTGGGTATTAACGCTTTATTAAGGCAGAAGCCTGATCGCCTCATAATTGAGCCAACCGGACTCGGTCACCCTAAGCAGGTGATTGCTACGCTAACTTCTGAACAATATATTTCTTATGTTGAACTAAAAGCCACGATTACTTTGGTTGATCCGCGTAACCTCAGTATTGAAAAATATATTGGCAATCAAAACTTCAACGATCAGTTAGCTGTTGCTGATGTGGTGATTGGCAATAAGGTCGATGAATGTACAGCACATGATATTGACGTATTTAACGATTGGGTGACCGATCAAAATCCAGCAAAAGTCTTTCATAAATTGGTGACACAAGGCTTATTACCGCTTGAAGTTCTCGATATCGAGCGAGTTCGCGGTGGCGCGTCTTCTCGTATTGAATCACATCATCACCATCATGCTGAAATGGAACCTGAGTTTGAGCTTACTCCTGACCAAGCTTATGCGCGTAAAGAGAATAAGGGGCAGGGTTATTATAGTTGCGGCTGGCTGTTCGGTGCTGAATACAGTTTTAATTTTGATGATTTGTTTTCCCTTATTAACGATCTCACCGCTGAGCGTATAAAAGCTGTGATTAATACCAGCAAAGGTTGCTATGCGTTTAACAAAGCGAATGGTGTGGTTTCCGTTAATGAGTTAAGCCTAGAAGGATTTGAGTCACGTATCGAAGTGATTGATTCGCAGCTAATGCCGTGGGATCAACTAGAATCTATTTTGCTAAAGTTGGCGGGTATTTCTCATTAACAGAGGCAGAAAGGGCGACCGTCGTCGCCCTTAGTTTATATTTTAACAGCAAAAAAGTTAGCGCTTGTTACGCAAGTAGCGTTTACGACGTTCTTCTTTATGTTTGGCTTTCTCTTCTGCTTTACGTGTTTCTTCGATTTCAACATCGATTAGTTCCTGAGTAATCATCTCTGGATGCTCAAGTGTAATCTGACCGATGATTCCCTGTCGTAATTCATGCAGAAGAATTTCAGAGGCTTTGTGTAAATCTACCCGTCCACCAGCGCGCAGAGCACCACGTTTACGGCCGATTTCTTCCATCCACTCCAGATCAGACTCCGGTGCGTCCTCTATGTTGTAACGTTCTTTCAACTTTTCAGGGTAACGTTCTGCCAAGTATTCCACAGTATAAAAAGCAACTTCATCATACTCCATTGCGGTATCTTTGATCGCCCCGGTTGCAGCTAAGCGAAAGCCACTGTGTGGGTTTTCTACTTTTGGCCACAAAATCCCCGGTGTATCGGAAAGAACAATACCGTTTTGTAGATTGATTCTTTGTTGACGACGAGTTACCGCTGGCTGGTTGCCGGTCTGAGCAATAGTTCGGCCCGCTAAGCAGTTGATGATAGTCGACTTACCAACGTTTGGAATACCCATTATCATAGTGCGAATATTCTTACCCAGAGCTTCACGATTGGGAGCGAGCTTCCGGCAAAGTTCCAATATCTGCATCACTTCATTTTGATTTGAAGTGGTTATGGCCATCGCTTTAACACCTTGCTCTTTTTCCAGATGTTCAATCCAAAGCTGAGTCATTTCAGGATCCGCTAAGTCACGTTTGTTAAGCACCTTTACACAAGGCTTTTCTTTACGCAATTTAGAGATCAACGGGTTTTCACTACTAAAAGGAATACGCGCATCAAGAACTTCGATGATAACATCCACTTGTGGGATGACTTCTTCGATTTCCTTTCTAGCTTTATGCATATGGCCAGGAAACCACTGAATTTTATTGTTAACCATTTGAATTTATTGCCTTAATCTTCACCCTGCTTATCGCGGGCAGTTGTGCTCATAACCACAGGATGATCATTGGTTAATTTGAATGAGCGCTATTGTACGTGAGATCGAGATTGGTATCCAACTTGACATTAGTACTTACTGTTAGTTCGTTTTGTTCTGTAGTTGTTGGAATTGTATGTCTGGTATATAAGCTTGGTTATTTTATGCCATGCTTATTATTCTTGTCGTTTATATTCTAATTTTAATCGTTGTTATTAACGTATTATAGAGTAACTCAATATATCGATTATTGGTAATTAACTTAATAATATGCTGGTTTAGGGATGACTAAATAAGCGTTTAATAATAAATTGTCTACATGGGTTTATTATTAATTTT
>Ga0075011_10000354_pt1 | contig 24559 bp, 21 predicted proteins | sample TARM_MetaG_T_14_FD_72354 | JGI IMG/M metagenome (GOLD analysis project Ga0075011, IMG submission 72354) | Freshwater microbial communities from Pennsylvania, USA, analyzing microbe dynamics in response to fracking - TARM_MetaG_T_14 | ecosystem: Environmental > Aquatic > Freshwater > River... | reverse complement strand
CTTCTATACTCATAGTCTATGGTGGAAGCGCACCAACATCTCAATTCAAATTTAAAAGGATGAGCTAATGTCTGAAGATAAATTCATTAAATCTCGCGCAGCTGTCGCCTGGGGACCAAACCAACCGCTTAAAATGGAAGAAGTCGATGTCATGCTTCCACGCAAAGGCGAAGTTCTGGTACGTATTGTTGCGACGGGTGTTTGTCACACAGATGCATTTACCCTTTCAGGTGAAGATCCAGAAGGTATTTTCCCGTCAATTCTAGGCCATGAAGGTGGCGGCATTGTTGAGATGGTTGGTGAGGGTGTCACTTCCGTTGAAGTCGGCGACCACGTTATTCCGCTATACACTGCAGAGTGTGGCGAATGTAAATTCTGTAAATCCGGTAAAACAAACCTGTGTGGCGCTGTTCGTGAGACTCAGGGTAAAGGCCTGATGCCTGACGGCACAACTCGCTTCTATTTAGACGGTGAACCAATCTACCACTACATGGGTTGTTCTACTTTCTCTGAGTACACCGTTCTTCCTGAAATCTCACTGGCAAAAGTAAACAAAGAAGCACCACTTGAAGAAGTTTGCTTGCTGGGTTGTGGTGTAACCACTGGTATGGGCGCTGTAATGAACACGGCTAAAGTGAAAGAAGGTGACACAGTCGCTATCTTTGGTCTGGGCGGTATCGGCCTGTCAGCCATCATCGGTGCTCGTATGGCTGGTGCAAGCCGTATTATCGGTATCGATATTAACGAAAAGAAATTCGAACTTGCGAAGCAACTGGGTGCGACAGACTGTATAAACCCGCAGAATTTCGACAAACCGATTCAAGAAGTCATTGTTGAGATGACAGATGGCGGTGTTGATTTCTCATTTGAGTGTATCGGTAATGTCAATGTAATGCGTCAGGCACTAGAGTGCTGCCATAAAGGCTGGGGTGAATCAGTCATCATCGGTGTTGCAGGTGCTGGGCAAGAGATCTCAACCCGTCCGTTCCAGCTAGTCACTGGCCGTGTATGGCGTGGTAGCGCATTTGGTGGCGTTAAAGGTCGTTCTGAACTTCCTGGAATTGTCGAACAATACCTCGCTGGTGAGTTTGGCTTAGAAGAGTTCATCACTCATACAATGTCTCTCGAAGAAATTAATGATGCATTTGATTTGATGCATTCTGGCGAAAGTATTCGTTCAGTAGTGCACTTCGATAAGTAATTTAATTCATTCATTAAACGCTGTACTCGCTCCCGCCGTCACAAACAGATAACGACGGGAACGAAGTTAGACAGCGTTTAATGATATCAGGAGGAAGAATGAGTTTGATTAATCATAGCCAGGCGAAAGTTTTTGACGGTTGGCATAAGCAATACATTCATCAATCCAGCACACTGAACTGTGAGATGCGTTTCGCTATCTACTTGCCGTTGGAAGCTACAGAAGACAAGCCTGTTCCGGTGCTTTACTGGTTATCAGGGCTAACCTGTACGGATGAAAACTTCATGCAGAAAGCCGGAGCATTCAGAAAAGCGGCAGAATTAGGGATTGCCATCGTTGCACCAGACACCAGCCCTCGTGGTGAAGGCGTTCCGGATGATCCTGAAGGTGCGTATGATTTTGGTCTGGGTGCGGGTTTTTACCTCAATGCAACTCAGGAGCCATGGGAAGAACACTATCAAATGTACAGTTACATTGTTGATGAACTGCCACAACTGATTGAAGAGCACTTTCCCGTTAGTAAACGTAAAGCGATTTCCGGTCATAGCATGGGCGGGCACGGTGCACTGACCATCGGTATTAAAAATCCAACCGCGTATAGTTCAATTTCTGCATTTAGCCCGATATGCCACCCAGTTGCAGTGCCATGGGGACAAAAAGCGTTCCGCAATTATCTTGGTGAAGATAAAACATTATGGAAACAATACGATGCTGTTGAACTGTTAAAAGCGCATTCGTTGAGTACACCAGTTCTCGTGGATCAGGGTAATGCTGATAACTTCTTAACGGAACAGTTAAAACCAGAGACACTACAATCTGCGGCAATTGAAGCAAATGCCGATCTGACGCTACGTATTCAGCCTGGTTACGACCACAGTTACTTCTTTATTCAGAGCTTTATTGATGAGCATCTCGAGTTCCACGCAAAATATCTGAAAGCAGAATAAGTCTGTCGGTAAATACAAACAAAGCCCGTTCGCGGGCTTTATGATTTATTACATCAGTCAATATTATTCACGATTCAAACTCACTGTATCGGGAGATCATGGTTTGTAAACTCACCGATTGTTTGCTGCCTTGTCTATCCAACCACGAAGCTTCCATATCCACTGCTTTAACTGTTCCGGACAAAGCGGGCTCAGTGACCTTCCAGGTTAATGTGTATATCCCGTGACTTTCATTCCCCGAAACAATATCTCCTGAGTACGAAGCAACATTAAAGGCTCCGCTGCCAGCTAAAGCTCCCCGGGTACGAAACCACTCCAGTTTCTCTTCAGCCAAATTCAGAGCTTCAATGCTGTAATACGCATAATCTGCCTGCCTTTCCACATATGTCTGTAACTTAATTAAGCCAAGCGTACTCACGCCGATTAAAACAAAAGTAATCATGACTTCAATTAAACTAAAACCTTGGGCTTTACTTTGCATACCAGGACCCTTGCTTCCATTTAGGCGGATTGATGTTTCCCTGAATACTGTCAATCACGTCACTATTAAAACGAAAATCTAACGCATCATTGAACACTGCGGCCTGACCAGGTGTATCAAAGTACTGGCCACCAGAGAAAGTAAATGATCCAAACTGATAGTAAGACGCGATAGTCCGGTAAGATTCATGCACAACACTTGGGGAATGATTTAAGTTTTGATTCGCTTCAAATCCAGACCAATGAGCCGGTCGGGCAACAAACTCACTATTAAAATGAAATAAAACCCCTTTAAACGGCTGCGAATTAGCGCCATTATTCGGTTTTCCCATCAAAGACAGAACGCCTTCATGAACAACAATCAACACGCCGTCAGTAGTATCAGCAGCACTGATTAGATCATTATATTCAGACTGTTTAATCTCACAGCTCCCTTCTATCCAAAGATAAGGATTTCCAGCCCGAATATTATCAGTAAGCACCTTTCCACAATTATGAATAACCTTTGGTATACCCGATCCTTCGACAACAGTAATGCTTTCTTTTTTCTTAACCCTATCGTGTTCTGCCGGGGGAACATTAAAGAACTGCTCAAACAAGGACAAATTTTCATCTTTGACAAAGTCACCACCAAGATATCCCCAGGAAGCACTGGTTGTTTTATGGGTTGGTGCGCAGTCTCTGCCTTTCGAATCAAAACCTTCAAAAGGTTTTTTGCCGTGTATAACGCCTTTGTTGTCTACCACTGATGCATAGAAACGATTCCTATAACGCAATGCAACACACTCCCACCCTTTTGGTGTTAATTCACCTGGGTCGGGAGTAGAAAAGGTAGCACTGGAATAAAAAAACAGATCAGCACTGGATTGCATAGCACCAGATTTAACCTCTCCGGTAGACAGTATCTCTTTCTGCAAAGAGCTGTAATCAGAGTAAGCGGCAATACGCTGACCAGAAGAAGTGGCAATAAACTGTGCAATAACCCCCTGTCCTGAATCACAATCCGTTACCAACGGTGGTACTTTATTGTTCTGTTTAAATTGTGCAAAAGCACACTCAATTGCGCCTTCAGCTAACCAGTGATCCTGCCGCGCTTTTATCTCATTCTGAGCACGCTTTATTTGATAAAAAAGCGACTTATAACTTCCCATTGTCACAACTAATGTCACCATCAATAAAACAGAAACAATGACTAAAGTCGCAACACCGTTTTGATGAGGCTTACTCATAACCAGTTCCTCTGTTTAATATTGACCTCAACCTGATGAGCGACACTGGGTTTGTCGACTAAGGAAGCCGAGAGTCTGATCTGGATGAAGGCACTCTCAACAGAGTTAATCAGAGCGTACTTATTCAGCGTAAAGTCATTAACTGCGATTTGGTGAGGATCAAAAATAGAAAAACAGTTCCCCATCACACCTGAGGTTGATGCGACAGAAAACGTAATGATTTCCGAATGGTTCTTTTCACATAAAGAGAGCTTGGCACTACTATTGTCGTAACGGTAAACCACATGCCGATATTCATAAGAAGTCGCGGACACAACTTTATAGACATACCCGAATAAGGTCGCTGTACTGTCGATATGAACCACATCAACAACATCGGAATATTTGGCCGAATTGGCTAAGTCACCATTAAACCCAGCTCTTTGAACATCCTCTTTAAGTTGCTGTAACGCACTGTTGATATTTTGCATCAACAGTAACTGTTTGCTTTTTTCTGCAGCGGATTTCTGAACCGAAATATAAATCCCCCCAACCATAACTAAAGCAAATCCGCCCAACATAGCAGCGACCATAAATTCAACGAGTGAACTACCAAAGTTACGGCGTCTATTCGATACATTTCGGGTAACCATAATGATCTCCTCCAATACCACACACTTTGATTCGGCTCGCACCAAACGAACTGCGTAAACTTAACTTCCCTTCCGGAGAACCACTTAGAGATAAACTGAAATTGCCATTGGTAATTTTTCCACGAACACCATCAAACTTAATCTGGTCCGAAACGTAATCTGAAAAGAAATGAATACCACGATACTTGTTCCCAGAAAGAGTCAGAATTGACGTACCACCACCGTCAACATCAGTGTTGGTTAATCTAATGCTCCAGTCTCCCGAAGATGAAGGGTTGGTGTCTAACCGTACGTGAGCCCAAAGATCCTGATTTCGATATACCGCCTCTGATTTTGCCTGAATCAAAAAGCCTTGAAGCTCAGAAGCTAACTGAACAATTTTGTTCTGTTGCTGAAAATGTTGAAACTTCGGAATCCCCCAAAAGAGCAAACCAGAGAGGATCAACACCATTATCAGTAGTTCCAGCAAAGTAAACCCGCGAAGCATTTCCCAAATTCCTTTGTAAGCGGTGAAATGTTTATAAATCGACTTGCAACTATGCTATCAGCTACCAAAAATGGCGGTGGTGAAGATAAGTAAGTAATGGAAATGATTCGAAAAATTTATTGCAAGGGTTCAGAAAACCAACAAAAGGGTATGACACTGATCGAATTAGTTATTGTTATTGCCATCATCGGTATATTGGCCAGCATTGCCTACCCAAGTTATACCGGGCATATAAGAAAAGGACACAGAGTACAGGCGATGGCAGACATGGCGAAAATTCAGCTTTATCTTGAGAAACACTACGATAACGGTTATTCGACTGTTGGTATCCTTTCTTCGGGCAAATGTCTGGATTTCTGTGAGGTTGCTGCTGACAGATACGAAATATCAGTTACCGCAGATAGTCATGGCTATCTGATTTCAGCAACGCCTTTAGCCGGGAAAGGGCAAGATAAAGACCAGTGTTCTGGAGTCACTTACCATCGGCTGACGTTATCTCATAGTGGAAAAAGCTTACCGTCAGAGTGCTGGATGTAATACCAAACGTAATTAATATAACAACCCACTCACAATGCAAGGCTTACAAAATAGGTCCCAACTATGTTGAGACCTATTATTTGCATTTAGAAGACAGTCATACCGATAGTACTATTTAATAATTCCAAAAAACTTGGGAAGCGCTAAGCTCAACTCAGGAACAAATACAATGAAGAATGCACCAATAATCTGAATTAGGAAAATCGGCAATATTGGTTTAATAACTTCAGAAATCGTTGTTTCGTTAATACTACAAGAGACAAACAGTACTGGCCCTACAGGTGGCGTAACCAAGCCTATCGACAACGTGTAAACAATAATGATACCGAAATGAATCGGGTCAATGCCCATAGAGTAAGCAATTGGATAGAAAATCGGCGTAAAAATCAGAATCGCCGGTGTCATATCCATGAATACACCCACAACGATCAAAATCACCACCATCATTGCCAATACAACATTGGTGTTATCACTAAAGCTGATTAAGAAATCTGCAATAGTTTCCGGAATACTTGCAAACGTCATACTCCAGCTCATCAAACCTGAGCATGCGATCAAGAAGAAAATAACCGCTGATGTCATCGCTGTATTGAACAGGATATTAAAACACTTGGTCCAGGTTAGAGTCCGATAGAACAGTGCCAGAATAAAGCTATAAAATACCGCGATACCGGATGCTTCTACCGCGGTAAAGACACCGCCAATAATACCAGCCATAATAATGATAACTAATGACAACGCAGGCAGTGCTTCAGCCAGTGTTTTCAGGTAAACACTAACGGCTACAGGTGTTTTATCCGATTTATAATTGAGTCGCTTTGCGTAAACATAAGCCATAATCATGGCGCTACCCGCCAGCATCAAACCAGGGATATAGCCAGCAACAAACAGCCCGGCAATAGACGCACTGCCACCAATCAATAAAGAGTACAGAATAAAAATACCCGTTGGCGGAATCATCATACCCGATGTTGAAGACGTCGCGTTTAATGCAGCGGTAATACCACGATCATATTTTTGCTCTTTTGCCATTGGCGATACAATGCCGCCAATAGCCGTTGCGGCTGCTAATGCCGAACCAGAGATCGATCCAAATAAAATATTACCTAAAATATTCGCTTGCCATAATGTTCCCGGGATTCTCTTGCCCAGTAACATAGCCAGATTAATTAACCTTTGAGCAATACCGCCTTGATTCATTACGTTGCCAGCAAGAATAAAGAACGGGAGTGCTAAAAAGCCAAAATTATCTAACGCCCCAAATACCTTCTCCCCCACTGTTGCAACAAGATCGGGAATCTCGATAAACAATGAAAGAGTAACCATGCCTGAGAAAGCTAAGCCTAGAGCAATGGGTGTTCCAATAATCAAAAAGAAGAAGAAACTAATAAAAAGGATAACCGTAGAAAACAATTCAAGGTAATCAAATGTCCAGTTACTATAAGTCTCTGTTGTTCTGAAAAATGCCCATAAACCAGAAACAACCAGTATAAATACCGATGCCTGAAGTAAAGCTTTAACTGTATTTTTATTCAAGCCTTGCTTATTCAGAAAGTGCATCGTTTCATTAATAATTATTAAGAAACCAGCGATACAGATAACAGACTGAAATAACCCGATCGAAATCCCCATCATGGGAGTTTCAAAATTCGCATTCTTATTTACAGCGATATAGCCACCAATAAGAAGAATAAAACCATAAATGACGGTAACTATCGAATTAAACGCACTAAAAAAGCGTTGTTTTGACGGGGAAACATGATCATTAATTAGCGGTAAATTCAAATGTCGGCCATGTAAACACGCCACTGCAGCGCCAAATACACCTAACCAAATTAATGAATATCTTAATATTTCTTCGCTAAATGAGCTCGGTGAGCCTAAGATGTATCGCGAAAATACTTGATAGACAATAGTGATACTCATTAAAGCCAGAAGTACGACTAAAAAATAGCTGGTAAGCTTAAAAATAGAATTAACTACATTATTAGCAAAGCGAAATACACTCGATGTTTCACCTTGCTCTGAGTGGGTAACAACCGTCATGATACTATCTCTCTAAATGCGAGAGAGCTATTGCTCTCTCGTCATCAATGAAATTACTTTAAGATTTCCATAATTGCTTTATAAGCTTCTGCTGTATCAGGCTTATCAGCAAACGTTTGATAGAAACCTTTGAACTTCTCTTTCAAAGCATGTTTATCAACATCGACAATTTTTACGTCAAACTTTTCTTCAGCAAGATGTACTGACTTGGTCTGATCTTCTTTCACTAAATCAATCGATTTATTACTGATGTCCTGCATAATCTCTTTCACTTTTGCCAGGTCTTCAGCGGAAACTTTACCTTCCATACGTTTACTCATAACGATTAAGTCCGTCAGGCGAACATGTTCTGTACGAATACCGTAGGTCGCAATCTCACCATAGTTTGAATCCCAGAATGCAGATAAATTCATATCTGCACCATCAACGATGCCTTGTTGCATTGCCGGGTATACATCACCAAAGTTCATTGGAATTGGGTTTACACCAATAATTTTGAGAGATTCAATAAAGGTCTTGCTGTCCATAGAGCGGATCTTTAGCTTACCCAGATCATCAAGCGAGCTTACAGGCTTAGTCGAGATAATGCTTCGGAAACCGTTACTGATGTAACCAAAAGACGTAAAGCCATGAGATTCCGTTGATTTATACAGTGTATTCTGAACATAGTCGCTGTTCATGACTTCACGATATTCTTCAACCGTTTCAAAAAGATATGGTAGGTTTAAAACACTGTAAGAAGGTTCGATATTTTCTAATGTCGCACTGCCAACCAAACCAAAATCGATGATACCAGTTTGGATTTGTTGCAGGTATTCCTGCTGACTACCCAAAGAGCCATTCCAGAATACACGGACTCTTACACGCTTATCCGTTTCATCACTGACTCGCTGAGCAAACTCTTTAATCAATTGACCTGATACAGTACCATCAGGTGGTGTATTGGTTGCAAAACGTAATGTTGCCGCATTAGCCAGTGTCGAACCTGTTGCTAGTACAGTTAATGTTGTGGTTAATAGTAATTTCTTAAACATGTTTCACCCTATATGTTCTATATGATTTTATTTTTATTAATTCCAGTACGAATCCCAGTCTTTATTCAGGCGAGTTAGCGCTTCCATATAGAAGTAATCTCCCCAGGATACACACTCATCAACACCTTCCTCTGTACAAGTGTTAAATGGTGTTTTCTTAGAATAAGTTCCGTTTAGTACCAATCCATTGGACTGTTCGATGCTTTTAACCGCGTAGTTTTGGTAGACACTACGCAGAATCTTTTCAGCAATATCGCGGTACAACTGGGCTTGTTGTGGATCATCAATCAGTTGCGACATTTCCAGTAAGCCACAAGCAGCGATTGATGCAGAAGAGGTATCTCTTGGTTCATCAGAACCTTGTGCAAAACTCAGATCCCAATATGGCACTAAGTCTTCCGGCAGATAAGAAAGGAAATATTCAGTTACGGTTTCAAACGCCTTGATGTATTTTTCATCTTTTTCATGTTTGTATGCTAATGCAAAGCCATAAATTCCCCATGCCTGACCACGAGCCCAGGCAGACTCATCACTATAGCCCTGACATGCAGAACCACGAACCGGGTATCCAGTTTCGGGGTCCATAAAGAAGGTATGGAATGTCGAGCCATCCTCACGAATAATATTATTGAGCGTTGTATTACAGTGAATTGAAGCGATTTGACGATATTTATCATCACCAGTGACCTCTGTTGCCCAGTACAACAAAGGGATATTCATTAAGCAATCAATAATAAATCGGTAGTTTTCTTTTTCATGCATAGATCCCCATGCTTGAATAAACCCACCTTTTTCATGATACCGAGCAATTAAGGCATCAGCCGCTAATATCGCTGATGATTTGGCACGTTCACTTTGTGTTAATTTCCATGCAGAAACACAGGAAGGCGTATATAAAAACCCTAAATCATGATGGTCAATTTCAACTTTATTAATAATCCGGTTATGAAAACTATCAACTTGAACTAAGCCCGATTTTTTAAATTCTTCATCATTAGTATTTTCATAAGCTAACCATATGACTCCGGGCCAAAAACCAGATGTCCAATGATCATTTTCACAAACTAGATAATGGTTATTAATACTAGAATGCATCTGACTTGCATGCGTAAAGTACTGCAAATTACTTTTAACAATACTGGTTGCATCAACTAAAGCCTGTGCAACCTCTTGTTTATTAATATTTTTATACTTTTCAAAGTTAATAGTTAACTGTATCGACATCTTTATTCTCTCTTTCTAGCGAAATATATTTCCTACGTCGCTTTTCTTGGGCACATTCTTTAAAAAAAACACATCCAATTCTGAGAGCTCGATCGCATTAAGTTTTCATTTTCCATATCGTGAAAAATTTACAATGAGAATAAATATCAACAAATAACAAATCGAACTACAATTAAAGCATAACCATCTAATTATAAAAAAGTTTTTTACTTAAGTTGTTTTATGATTATTTTGTTCTTTCTGTAATATCTGTGAAAAACGATTCAGTTTGTGATTAATTCATCAAATTCATAAACTCATCGCTATTTTGATTGAAGCAATACAACAAAAATCGCTAAAGTAATGGTTCTATAACGCATAAAAACACAGCCCATGAGCCAAAAAGTCACACTAAAAGAACTCGCACGGCTATCCGGAACATCAATAGCAACAGTATCCAGGGTGCTAAATAACTCCGAATTAGTCAGTGAAGAAGCGAGAGCTAGCATTAATAATGCGATAGCCCAAACCGGTTATAAACGCCAGGGGCGGCTGTCTGTGTTGTCCCAGCTAAAAAAAATCGTAATCATAGCCAACGACGATGTGGAAACGCCGGCCAGTTTTTACAATTCAATTTTGTCAGGGCTGAAGTTTGAAGCGAACCGGCTATCGATTGATTTTGAATTACTATTGACCAGTCAAATCACCGACTTTGAGCAGTACCATGAGTATTTATCATCTTTTAGTGGCATTTTGCTCATCGGTTTAGAGAATCCCCTCACCCTTGAGTACTTACGCAAACACAACTTGCCAGTACAAATCATTAACGGCGTAGATTCCAAAATGCAGTTTTCCAGTATCTCTCCGGATTACGAACAAGGAGGATATTTAGCCGGGCGATATTTTATCGAACTGGGTCTGAAACAGCCTAAACTGGTCACCGTCAACTTAAGACACTCTATTTACCAGCGACAACAAGGTTTCATGCGTGCCTATCATGAAGCTGGAAGCGAATTTTCTATTCAGGACAATGTGATTGACCTGCTCAGTGTGGCTAAAGAGCTCGACCCATCCCTACATGAAGCAATCATAAACAACAGTGCAGGTGCTGATTTCGGCGCAAGCAAACTATTTCCTGCGCTTATCAAACAGGGATATTTTGAACAGGTTGACTCGGTATTTTGTATCTGCGATATGATGGCCATTTCGCTGATACAAGCCTTAAAAAGCCACAACATAAACGTACCGCAGGATATTTCCATTATCGGTTTCGATGACCTGGAAGTATCAAAAATGATCACGCCAAACCTGACGACGATCCAGGTTAATTATATTGATTTAGCTAAACAGGGTTTAGCTATGCTGATCCATCGAATCAATCACGGAACGGTAAGCTCAGTACGCTCTAACCTGTCTGTGGAACTCATTGAACGAAACTCGGTAAATAAGTTATGCCTAATCTAAAATCTGCTATGTCATCTCAGTTTCACGAGCTACTTGATACACCGACAAAACAAAATTTAACGCAAGTCGTCAATATGCTAATTCAGCCAGCGGCAGATTTTGCGTCAACACAGCAAAGTGGCCTCAAGCTTGGCGATACTTCCGCTTTATGCCCGGAACCTGTCGCACAAATGGAGGGCTTAAGCCGCCTATTTTGGGGCATATTTCCAAGCCTTGCTGGCTCCTCATCGACCCAACTCGATTTATCGACGCTTATCAGCTCAATAAAGCAAGGAACCGATCCTTCTCATCCGAACTATTGGGGAGATATCGGCTTCATTGATCAGCGAGCCGTCGAAGCGGCCGTATTTGGTTTTGGCTTCTGCTTGATCCCTGAAAAGATTTCTTCACTGTTTGATGATTCAACATTAGACAATTTAATCAACTGGTTAAATCAAACCATCGATTGTGAAGTCGCAGACAGTAACTGGCGCTTCTTCCCCATTTTGATCCAAATTGGTTTAATGCGCTTAGGAAAAGACTATGACCGCTCATGCATTGAAAAACACTTCAATGAGATAGAAAAAATGTATCTTGGCAACGGTTGGTATTGCGATGGCCCTGGCCGACCTAAAGATTACTATATTTCAATGGGTTTCCATTTCTATAGCCTGCTTTATGTCAAATTCATGAGTGACATTGACCCTGAGAGGTGTGAGAAATTATTACAGCGTGCTGAAAAGTTTTCACACGATTATATCTGTTACTTCTCTCCTCAGGGTAACAACATACCTTTTGGACGCAGCTTAACTTACCGATTCGCTCATGTGGCTTACTGGAGTGCAATGATCTATGTCGGTAGCCAGGCCCATAGCTTGGGTGTCATGAAAGGGATTGTCTTGCGTAATTTACGCTGGTGGTTGCAGCAAGATTGTCTTGATAATCAAGGGCTCATGACTATTGGTTATGCTTATTCAAACATCATCATGGCAGAAGATTATAATGGCCCAGGCTCACCTTATTGGGCATTAAAAACATTCCTGTTCCTTGCCTTGCCGGACAAACATGCTTTTTGGCACGAAGATGAACTACCACTACCGCAAATCCAACCGGTGAAAGTTATTCCCGAAGCTGAAAGCATCGTGTTTCAACAGCCAGACTCTAACCACAGCTGGTTATTAACCTCAGGGCAGTTAGAGCTCAATAACTATGTCAATACCGATGCAAAATATACTAAGTTCGCCTATTCAAATAAGTTTGGATTTTGCCTTGATCGTGGACGCTTTGGGCTCAGACACACCCCAGTAGATTCCATGCTTTATCTGGCTGAGAAAGATGACTATTACCGTGGACGCAGAGAATGTACGCAAGTCAACATCACATCAGAGTACATTTATAGTCAGTGGAGCCCTTGGCATGACGTTCATATTGAAACCTGGCTTATGGGTGAGCCTGACTATCAAATTCGTGTCCATAAAGTAACAAGCGATCGTGAATTGGACGCTGTTGAGGGGGGATGGGCAATTCCAGCCTCAGAAGCGCAGTCTGTCAATACAACAGATACATTAGCTCACTGCCATTATCAGGGACGTGACTTATTTATCAAGTCATTGCATGGCGCTACGTACAACGCTTTTTTCCAGCAAACACCACCCAACAGTCACATTCTGTTTTCAGAACAAGCGAGTATTCCAGTCCTGCGTTCTAAAATAGACAAAGGAACAAGCTGGTTAGTATCCATGGTAGGAAGTGACTGTCAGTTGGATGCTCTACCTGAAATCCAGTTTGATCAAGAGACACAAACGCTGATTTGGAACAGCAAAGCAGTTCGGTTAGAAACAAAGTAAAACCAATCCCGGCAACAATAATTTAATTATGATTGCCGGGAAATAGGCTGAAACTCAAACACTATTCTGGCGCGTAATGATTAGCGCCAGTCTCTTTATTCCATAACCCCTAGCTTAATATATGCGCCAGCTAAACTTCGGCTTTTCAAGTTTAATTCGGGCCCGGTACAAGTGTTCAGGCCAACATTGTCTTAATCGAACATCATCGATAGCGATGCTATCCACTTCAACATCAATCGGCTGATCAAACTGTATCTGAGACGTGCCAACCAAAATCTGATCGGAAAATATTTGCGGTAAAGAAGAAAATATCAGTGACAAAACCATCTCGGTATCACCACTGAACAGCTCTTCTACTTCAATAAATTGATTCTTAACATGGCTTACTTTACGACGATAAGATTTCAGGTTAGCGCTGGCCGGATAAGCTGCTGAAAGCTCCATATCAATCTGACTTACAGCCTCTGTAAACTGCACTTCAACATTCTTAGCCGCAAATTGCTTTCCGTCACTCTGTATTACCCCGGAAAATGTTGGCAAATTATGCCAGCCACTTTGCATCGTCCAGATTTCATAACGCTGTTCGGAAAATGTTTTCTTGGTATAGGTCCCCACCCCAATATCGATCAGTACCGGTATACCTGATTTATATACGATAAGACTACCGACATCATTATGGTTGTGACTATCGGCGTTATGCCCTGCCTTTACACTTAAGGCAAATGTAATATCCCGCGAAATAAACTGACCGATACTGGAGTAATATACATCTGGCTTTTGACTCTCTCGTCGCCCAGAAGAATGCTTGATGGCTTCGCCCATCGCATCCGCATAAAACGCGCCTTGGAGCTGGTAGTACAGACTGTATTCATTGGCCAGACGGGTCTTATCTCCCTGATTAATGCTGGCTTGCCAGTCCGCTAATGCATGCTCAATTAAAACCGGCGACTGAGTTGCAACGCCGAACAGGTATTCTCTGACATCGCAGGATTCAATCCTAGGGGCACTATCTGCAAAGTTGAAATACCACTGACCAGCAATATGATTATTGGTAATAAAATTAGCCATGTTCTTAACCCTATTTTGGTTAAAAACATCGCGGTATGAACCTTGTGTAACCCGGTCAAGAATATCGATGCAGTTGAAAAAACATAAACCAGCGTGACGGTAATACACCACACCTTCGTTACAAGCGCCGTCCTCACCATAATCCTTCAAGAAGCAGTTTAGGGCGTAAACAGCCTTAGTTAGCGCTTTCTTGTGCAGTTGCTCTGCGACAGGAATTAAAGAAAACGCCAGTAATACATTCTGCGTACACCATGGGGTCCAGTTACACATGGCTTCATCGCCATTTCCCATCCACCAGAAGTGACTATTAATAAACGGTTCGACAATACGCTTTGTTACTTCAATTTGCAGCCTTTCAGCCAAGAATGGATATTTATCTTCCAGCTCTTCACACAATAAATAATAAACCAATGACAATAAGGCGCCGGTTTCAGCGGCAAACAAATCAATCACAGGTCGTTCAGTATCAGGAAAAGGGTACAGGGTTGAGTCTCTTACATAACCGTTATGAGCGGGTAACTGCCAACCAGACTCTTCGCAAATCAAAATCAGTCCATCAGCGATTTGCGCTAGAACTTTGTCATCCATGACCTGACAATATCCCAGAGTTAAATCGATCAACTTTTCTCTGCGTTTAAAGTACTTTGCTTCAAAATCGCTACGGTTTCCTGACTGAGAAAACGCCAAATAATCACCAGCCAATAACTGAGGCCACTCTGATATACGAGCTCGATCCAAATTATTATTAATAACTGACTTTACCCAGGTTGGCAGAGTGTTCCAGGCCGTCCTGTCGCTGCAGGTTGGGAATGGAGTCAATGGATGAAGTACCTGGTCTGCAGGCAACGCTTGTAAGAGATCCATGTTATTTCCTAGGAGATGAGCCACGCCGGGCGTGGCTCATTGGAGGCTATTTAAGCACTTGTGCAACATCCTGATTCAGCAACTCTAGCGCATCATCAATGGTCTCACTTTCAGTCATGATCGCATCGTGAGTACGGTTGAGAATAACTTCAACGCGAGGTGTTTTTGAATCAACCGGCATTTCCAGGTAAGTTTTACCAATCTCCAGAGCCGCTAAACTTTTAGCATCTGAAGGGAATCCGTCTCGGCTCGCTGCGATTTCAAGAATCTCTTCATTCTGGTTCGCCGGGAAACCACCAGCTTTCGCCACTGCCAGTGCACCTTTATGGCTTGCCGCAAACTTGATGAAGTCCAGAGCCGCTTCTTGCTTCTCAGAATTGACATTAACGGCGAGGCTTGTCACTGTTGCTGCGGTTGTACCCGCTTTCACACCTTTAGGATGCGGCATTTTTACAATACCCCACTCGGTTGCTTTGCTCTCACCTGTTTTAATTTTTGCAATCTGAGCTGAAATAAACCAGGAACCCATTGGCAACATCGCCACTGTTGAGTTATACCACGGACCTGAATAGTGAGTATTGGTCGCTTTCAACGAAGCATAGCGAGGAATCGTACCTTGTTTTTGTAGCTTCAATATACGTTCATAATAAGGCTTCAAGAATGAGTAATCTTCACTAATTAGAGTCTGCTTACCGTCAAACAGTGAAGGTAACTGAACCGTTGAACGCCAGGTGTGATAATACGCTCCATAATTTTTGTTGGCACCAAAACCACTAGTGACTTTTTCAGCCAGTGCATCAAATTCTTCCAGAGTCATATCGTTAGTTGGATAGTCTACATTCGCTTTATCGAACAAAGCTTTGTTGTAATACAGGATCCAGAAATCTAAACGAACCGGCAAAGCATAAAGTTTATCGTTGACTGTAAACTCGTCAATTAGCCCCTGATAGGTTTCATTATTCTTTAACTCATCACTCGGCACATTGGTCATATCGATCACGTTATTTGAACGAATCAGATCCGTATACCCCGGTACGTCTTTTACTGTGACAACGTCAATGTTGGTAGCACCACCAGAAAGCTGAGTCATCAGCATTGAGTTATAATCAGCGCTGCCTAAATCGATAGATTTAACGGTTACGTTGGGGTGCTCTTTCATATAAGCATCAGCAATCGCCGTCAGTTCCACACCGCTGGTGACATCCCAGCGCGCCCAGTTAATGGTAACCGGGTCATCAGCAGCTTGTACCGCGCCACCGACAGATAACAGAGATGTCAGGCAGAGCGTTGTAAATTTTTTATTTAACATGACAAGTTCCTTCTATTTCTCGCTTTTGGATTTATTAATTACGTTAGCTATTAATAGCAAACAAAGAGAAACCATTATTGAAATAATAAATAAGAAAGATAACGGAAACACCGCAACAGCAATTAAAATAAAACAGCCCAAGATTATGTTTATTTTTATAATTAGCGACGGTTCAGCTATTTGTTGTAGTAGGGTTCGTTTAATCGTCGTTAAGCTCCCCTCCTCTGGCCTTTTGTTCAAATACAGAAAAATTAAAGATGTCCACATAGCAAGAACGATAAAAGATATTGTCAGAGGTAAACTGTATATCGTTGCGTGCTGTGTGAGTTGGAAGTAGATATACATGCTGTAAGCAGGAACGCAGCCAAACAGAATAAGTAACCAAAATGAGAGGTTTTGTTTAACGCTGACTTTTTTAAAGTGCCATTTAAAATCAGCGTAAACTGAAACACTTTTATCCTGAACCATTCGTTGACATATTTTAAAAGCGGCAATTAAGCTGGCAGGGATTGTCACCACCAGCAACATTGACGCCAGAAAAAGTATATTTAAGATAAACAAGTTCCACAGCTCTCTGAATATGACAGCAAAAATTGAATTGTTATCTTTAAATATACGCAGCATGAATATAAACCTATATGTGCTTTAACGACTGAGTTGATTTTTCGTTAAACAGATGAGCGTGTGTCATATCGATATACAACGTTAACTTATCACCAACCTGAGCATGCAAACGCGAGGTAATTTTTGCCACCATTTTATGCTCCAGACAAGTCAGGCTAAGGTGAACTTCAGCTCCCATAGGCTCTGCGAGATCTACTTCAAACTCCATTGGCGTAACAAGATTTTCATCAATATCTTTTGGCACTTTCACATGAATATCTTCAGGGCGAATGCCCAACACCAGCGCCTCGTTCAATTGAGAATCCAATACCTGCGGAGAAAAACCTTGCGGCAACGCCATAATTGTTCCAAGCGCAGAGACTTTAAATTGGCCATCAACCATAGTGAGTGAGGCTGGCAAAAAGTTCATTTGCGGCGCGCCAATAAAACCAGCAACAAATATGTTAGCCGGGTTATCGTACAATACCTGAGGTGTATCAACCTGCTGGATAATCCCGTCTTTCATTACCACAATACGATCTGCCATTGTCATCGCTTCAACCTGATCATGTGTGACATAGATGAAAGTTGAATTGAGGCGTTTATGCAGCTTGCTAATTTCAGCTCGCATGGTGCCACGTAACTTGGCATCAAGGTTGGATAGGGGTTCATCGAGTAAGAACACTTCTGGATCCCGCACCATTGCACGACCTAAAGCCACACGCTGACGCTGACCGCCCGAAAGAGCTTTAGGCTTGCGGTTAAGCAAATGAGTGATATCCAGAATATCAGCCGCTTCCTGAACTTTCTGTTCAATGATGTCACGATCGACTTTACGCAACTCCAGACCGAATGCCATATTCTGGTAAACCGTCATGTGCGGATAAAGCGCATAGTTCTGAAACACCATCGCAATGTCCCGGTCTTTAGAAGGCACATCATTAACCAGATTGTCGCCAATCATCAGCTCACCACTGGTAATCTCTTCTAAACCCGCAATCATGCGTAGAGTGGTCGATTTACCACAACCTGAAGGCCCTACCAGAATAATAAATTCTTTATCTCTAATTTCTAAATCAATACCAGGAACAACCACATGTTTGTCGTCGTATGTTTTATTAATTTTGGATAGTGTTATTGCAGCCATCTCTTTGTTCCTTTACCAGTACGGGTTCCAGTTGGTGGTTAAACGTGTCAAAGCTTCCAGGTAGAAGTAATCTCCCCAGGAGACACACTCATCAACACCCTCTTCTGTACAGGTGTTATAAGGGCTTTTCTTGGAATAAGTCCCATGCAGCAGTAAACCGTTCGACTGAGACAAATCTGTGACGGCATAACTGTCGATAAGGCTTTGCACCATTGAACGGGCAATCGCTGTGTACTCTTTTGCTTTACTCTCTTCCACCAAGCTTGCCATCTCAAGTAAACCACAAGCGGTAATTGCCGCTGAAGATGAATCACGAGGCTCACTGCTGCCATCAGTAAAGGTCAGATCCCAATACGGAATTTGATCTTGCGGCAAAAATTGCAGGTAAACCTTAAGCACTCGTTCGAAAACATCGAGATATTTTTCATCTTTGGTGTATCGGTAGGCCAAAGCAAACCCATAGACACCCCATGCCTGACCGCGTGCCCAGGTAGAGTCATCCTTATAACCCTGACAAGCAGAACCATACGAAGGAGCGCCGGTTTCCATATCCATAAAGAAAGTATGGAAAGTAGAGCCATCTTCACGAACTGAATTCTGGTAAGTGGTTTCTGTATGTTTAAGGGCAATATCTAAATAGGTTTTATCGCCGGTTTGTTCATAAGCCCAGTACAGCAAAGGCACATTCATCAGACAGTCAATAATATAGCGATAGTTGTCTGGTGCACTTTTCTCCCCCCAGGCCTGAATAAACTCACCAACCGGTTGATAGCGGGTACAAAGCTGATCTGCAGCGAGCAAAGCGGCCTGTTTTGCATCTTGGTCTTTCACTAACATCCACGCTGAAACGCATGAAGGCGTATAGAGGAATCCCATATCGTGATGCTCAACTTCAATCAGATTTTCAATACGCTGCTTAAAGCTCTGCACCTGAATTTGAGCCGCATGCTTAAACACCGGATCCTGAGTAAGTTCATAACTCAGCCAGATAGCTCCCGGCCAAAAGCCTGTGGTCCACAAATTATTATCACAAGGTTTGTAGAAGTTATTCTCACTGGAATGAAATTGACAGTCATAGGTAAACTGCTTGAGATTGCCTTTGACGATCGACACAGCCTGAGAAATCGCCTTGTCCAGACTCTGCTGAGAAAGTGTTTTGATATCCATTGAATTAACCTTTTAAGCCTGATGAAGCGATACCTTCGACAAAGAAACGCTGTAGGGTTAAGAAAACAATTAGTACCGGAATTAAGCTCACCACTGACGCAGCCATAATCAGGCCATATTCGGCGGAGTATTGGGAAATAAACATACGCAAACCAATCTGAATAGTTTTCAACTTGGTTTCCGTCAGATAGATCATTGGCCCGAGGAAATCATTCCAGGTAGTAACGAACGTAAAGATGGTCAGCGTTGACAACGCTGGCTTGGATAATGGCAACATAATCTTGTACCAGATTTGATACTCATTCATGCCATCAATTCGCGCCGCTTCACACAGTTCATCCGGTATACTCATATAAAACTGACGCATCAAGAACACACCGAATGCAGTAAATGCCTGTAAGCATATAATGGCTGCGTGAGTATTATTCAGCCCCATTTCTCTCATCATAATGAACTGTGGAACCATATAAGAGATCCACGGAACACTGATAGTAGCCACATACCCTAAGAACAGCGCATCACGATACGGAAAACGCAATTTAGCGAAAGCATAAGCAGCGAAGCTGGAGGTCAGCAATTGAAGAATTGTGACGATAACGGTCAGTTTGGCGGTGTTATAAATAAATAACGCCAGTGGAATCTGCTCCCAGATATCAACAAAGTTCTGCCATCTAGGAACCGATGGTATCCACTCGATAGGGAATACAAACACATCTCTGCTGAGTTTCAAAGAAGCCGATAACATCCAGATAAACGGAATAACCATCACAATCGTAATCGCAATAATTACGGCGTAGAGAACAAACTTTTTGATTGTTTCCTGCTTAGTTTTAGATCGTAGTTTCATGTTATTACTCTTCATACTTCTTAGCGTATTTGAATTGAATGACAGTCACGATGAGCACCAGCAAGAACAGAACAATTGCGATTGCTGAAGAGTAGCCAAGTCGCCAACTTACAAACGCCTCGTTATAAAGGTGATAGCCCAATACCATCGTCGAGCTGCCAGGGCCGCCCTGAGTAAGAAGCAACACATGGTCAAACACTTTGAACGATTGGATCATCAACATCACGGAAACGAAGAATGTGGTAGGAGTCAGTTGAGGCACCGTGATACGCATGAATTTCTGCCAGCTGTTTGCGCCATCAATATCCGCGGCTTCATACAGTTCAGAGTTGATCCCCTGCAGACCCGCTAAATAGATCACCATGTAGTAACCCATATTTTTCCAAACACCAAACAGGATTATGGTTGGCATTGCCCAGTCTTTATCAGCCGACCAGCCAGGGAGATTCTGTGGATCGACCCCAGAGTTATACAGCAGCATATTGACTGGCCCCATATCAGGGTTAAACACCATATTCCAAACCACAGCAACAGCTACCAGCGAAGCTACATAAGGGAAAAACATCGCGGTTCTAAATAGCCCACGTCCTTTAATTTTCTGGTTTAGCAGCACCGCTATAGCCAGAGCAGAAACTAAAGTAAGCGGAACAGAAAACAGCGTATAAACAATGGTATTCCACAAAGAATCTTTGAATATGCGGTCTTCAAGTAAGGCAAAAAAATTATCCAACCCTACGAATTCCATCGGGTTTGAACCATCCCAATTCATAAAAGCTAATAAGAAGGCAAATCCGATTGGGCCCAACGTGAATATTGCGAAGCCCAGAAAATTCGGTGCTATAAAAGAATAAGCCGTAATCATATCTCTGATTTTTCGGTTTTTTCTCGCTTTCGCTTTTTTTGCGTTTATTTTCACGGCCAGTGTTTGATCAGACATAGATAAACTCAATCTAACAAGAATTAATTTACATTTATTTATCGAACTAAATAAACGGCCAATTTCGATTATCTCCGTAATCAAAATCATTATTAGGTATCAACTGTGATAAAAACGAGAGAGTGATCAATTTACACATGGAAAAAAAGGTAAATGTAAATTTTACATACAACAACCGCATAACACACAACAAATAAAAACCATCAATAATAAATAAACCATTGATTTAAAACTAAAAACCCAAGAAACATCTTACAGTGTAAAAAATTAAAAATTTATTTTCAAAGCTAAAATAAAAGCAATTTGTGATCGGATATGCGAATAAGCATAGTTCATGTAAAAATTACTTCTCACTCGAATACAACTATGGTCAGATAAAAAGAAATCAAACATAAATATATTTGCCATGAAGCCTACACTCGAAAATGTTGCTAAGTTAGCTAATACATCCATTGCTACTGTGTCGCGCGCTTTGAATAACAGCGGGTATGTGAGTGATGACTTAAAATTAAAAGTAGAACAGGCAGTTAAACAGTTAGGCTATAAACGAAAGGCATATAAAGCACTTCCATTAACAACATTAAATAAGCTTGTTGTTATTACTAACGATGACTTTTCGAACCCCAACAGCTTTTATTATGCCGTCTTATCCGGGTTAAAATTTGAAGCAGAACGGCTGGATATTGAGATAGAAGTCGTTTTGATTGATAGTCTTTCCGACAGCAAAGAAACGCTGGGAAACCAGTTTGAAGGAACAGATGCGGTCATTATGGTTGGCATGGAAAACCCCAATCTGCTTGATACTCTCAAATCACTCGGGAAGCCGGTTCAAATTATTAACGGCAGTGATCCTTCAATGCAATTTTCAAGTATCTCTCCCGATTATGAATATGGTGGCTTTTTAGCAGGACAATACCTGCTGGAGGCTGGAAACCGGAATAACTGCATCATTACCGTTAACTTTCGCCAATCTCTTATCGACAGGCAATTAGGCTTCCAGCGCGCCCACAGGCAAATAGAGCTACATCCGGAAAGAACATGTAAAGTGATCGATCTGGTTGAGTATGCAAAGAAACACGACCCGGTACTGCATGATAAAATTATTCGTGGTGATGCCGGAGGTGACTTCGGTGCAAAGTACCTGTTACCGAAAATTATTGAAGATGGATTGTTAGACAATATTGATGGTGTGTTCTGTATCTGTGACTTGATGGCCATCTCACTAATGCAGACATTAAAAACCAAGAAGATTACCGACAAGTCGATTATCGGTTTTGATGATCTGCCGATCTCTTCACTGGTTACGCCTCAGTTAACAACAGTACGTTCAAACTACTATGATTTAGCCAAACAGGGCTTGGCTATGCTCATTAGTAAGCAGGCACACAGCACCATCAGTGGGATTCGATCTTATATGGCAGTAGAGTTAATTGAGAGAAACTCGGTATTAACCAGACCGACACACTAAGTTGTTTCTAATACTAATAAGGCCTGCAATGCAGGCCTTATCGTTATCGGTTATCAATATGATACTTAGCTGGTCAGGTCATCAAAAAACTTCTTCACGCCGTTGAAGAAACCTTCCGATTTTGGTTTGTGTTTATGGCCGCCTTCACCGCCAAATGAATCTTCCAGTTCACGCAGTAACTCTTTCTGGCGTGAGCTAAGCTTCACTGGCGTTTCTACAACCAGTTTCACTAACAAGTCACCTACAGAACCACCACGGACACTCTTCACACCTTTGCCACGCATACGGAACATACGCCCGGTCTGGGTCTCTTCCGGTACTTTAAGATTGACACGGCCATCCAGTGTCGGAACTTCAACTTCACCACCCAATGCGGCCATAGCAAAGCTCACTGGCACTTCACAATAAAGGTTATTACCATCACGTTCGAAAATGCTGTGCTCTCTCACGTGTACCTGTACATACAGATCACCGGCTGGTGCGCCCATTTCTCCCGCTTCGCCTTCTCCGGACAGACGAATACGGTCACCGGTATCCACACCTGCTGGAATTTTAACGTTAAGGGTTTTCGTATTCTGTTTACGCCCCTGACCATGACACACTTCACATGGGTCTTTAATGATCTTCCCTTTACCATTACAGGTAGGACAGGTTTGCTGAACAGCAAAGAAGCCCTGACGCATTTGAACCTGGCCATGACCATGACAGGTGCCACAGGTTTGCGCTGACGTACCTTTCTTCGCACCGGAGCCTTCACAAGCATCACAGTGAACCAGCGTCGGTACTTCAATTTCTTTACTACAACCGCGAACCGCTTCTTCTAAGCTCAGTTCCATGTTGTAACGTAAATCGGCACCACGCTGCGCACGGTGACCACCACCGCCACGACGGCCGCCACCAAAAATGTCACCGAAGACATCACCGAATATGTCACCGAAATCAGCACCGCCGCCACCGCCCATTCCGCCTTGTTCAAAGGCAGCGTGACCATATTGATCATAAGCCGCTTTCTTCTGATCATCTGTCAGAATTTCATACGCTTGTTTTACTTCTTTAAACCTTTCCGCAGCCGTAGCATCACCCGGATTTCGGTCTGGGTGGTATTTCATTGCTAGGCGCTTATACGCCTTTTTGATATCGCGCTCTGAGGCATCACGGCTAACGCCTAATACTTCGTAAAAATCACGTTTTGACATGTTCTAAGTCACCAAATAATTACTGCAAACGGGCTTATACCAACCTACATAAGTTTCTGTTCATTAACTTATCCAGATTGGTATACCGCTCGGTGTTTATATCGATATAGATAAAAAATGGGATTGCTTAGCTATAACGACTAAAACTGACAAACAGACGGGCGTAAGAGTCTCCTCCAACGCCCGCATCAAACTTCGTTTCGAAGAAGGGCCTGAATCCTATATGAATTCAAGCCTATCAGACAAAGATTATTTCTTCTCGTCTTTCACTTCTTCAAACTCTGCGTCAACAACGTCATCTTCCGGAGAAGCTGATTGTTGCTGTGCACCTTCGCCCTGTTGAGCTTGTGCTTGTTGCTGAGCGATTTCCATCAGTTTCTGAGAAGCTTCCATCAGTGCTTGAACTTTCGCATCGATTTCTGCTTTATCGTCACCTTTCTTCGCAGTTTCTAGTTCTGCTAAAGCGGCTTCGATTTTCTCTTTGTCTTCTGCTGGCAGAGCTTCACCCGCTTCTTCAACTTGTTTGTTGGTCGCGTGAATCATTTGGTCAGCCTGGTTACGAGCATTCGTTAACTCTTCGAACTTTTTGTCCGCTTCTTTGTTAGCTTCTGCTTCTTGTACCATTTTCTCGACTTCTTCATCGCTCAAGCCACCAGAAGCCTGGATAGTGATCTTCTGCTCTTTACCTGTTTGCTTATCTTTCGCAGATACGTGCAGGATACCGTCCGCATCAAGGTCGAAGATAACTTCGATTTGAGGCATACCGCGAGGAGCAGGCTGAATACCTTCCAGGTTAAATTGACCCAGAGACTTGTTGTAAGTCGCTTGCTTACGCTCACCTTGTAGTACGTGAATCGTTACTGCGCT
>Ga0075011_10000353_pt1 | contig 24566 bp, 23 predicted proteins | sample TARM_MetaG_T_14_FD_72354 | JGI IMG/M metagenome (GOLD analysis project Ga0075011, IMG submission 72354) | Freshwater microbial communities from Pennsylvania, USA, analyzing microbe dynamics in response to fracking - TARM_MetaG_T_14 | ecosystem: Environmental > Aquatic > Freshwater > River... | reverse complement strand
GCACTCTCGTGAAATGCATTTAATGGTGTAGATTTGATAAATCTTAACGACAACTTTAAAGATTTAATGGCCACACGCAAACTTAAGAAGATTATATTGTGAGTCTGATCACTTTAAATCACCTATTTTAAGCATTTCTGTGGCGCATTGTTAAAACTTAATTTACACTGCGCATTAATATACATTTACCCATAACTCGGAGAATAATATGCGTTTAATCCCTCTCAAGAATGCCGCTGATGTTGGTCTGTGGTCTGCCCGTTACATTGTTGATGCGATCAATAAATTTGCCCCGACAGCAGACCGCCCGTTTGTACTTGGTTTACCAACGGGTGGTACGCCACTGGAAACTTATAAACGGTTAATTGCCCTTTATCAAGCCGGAGAAGTGAGCTTTGAAAATGTAGTGACATTTAATATGGATGAGTATGTCGGCCTTGATCCCTCACATCCACAAAGCTATCACAGTTTTATGTATCAGAATTTTTTCAATCACATTAATATTCAAGCGCAGAATATCAACTTACTGAACGGCCTTGCCGATGATTTAGAGGCGCAATGCTTAAAGTATGAAGAAAAGATTAAAAGTTACGGTAAAGTTAACCTGTTTATGGGCGGCATAGGGTTAGATGGTCATATCGCATTCAATGAGCCGGGATCGTCACTCTCCTCGCGCACCCGCGTCAAAACATTAACAGCGGACACACGCACGGCTAATTCCCGTTTCTTTAATAATGATATCAATCAAGTACCAAAATTAGCACTGACAATCGGCGTTGCCACATTATTAGACGCCAGTGAAATATTGATACTGGTGACAGGTAAAAATAAAGCGCTGGCGCTTGAAGCGGCCATTGAAGGTAGCGTCAACCATCTCTGGACAGTTTCAGCGTTGCAACTTCACCGCAAAGCAATTATTGCCTGCGATACAGACTCGACCATGGAGCTGAAAGTTAAAACACTGAAATATTTCACTGAATTAGAAAGTGACAATATCGGCAATTTATAAATGACTGCGCCCATCTGTTTTAAATAAAAACAGATGGGCGCCTTAACCGGAGACGTTTGTTATGTATGCCTTAACAAATTGTACAATCTACACAACACACTCTATTTTAGCTGACCATGCCGTTGTGATAGAAAATGATAAAATAAAACAGATTATGCCAATTGCACAATTATCTGCGAATATTAAGCAGATTGATTTAAATGGCGCGAATCTCTGCCCGGGCTTTATCGATCTGCAGTTAAATGGCTGCGGCGGCGTGATGTTTAATAACGATATATCCGAGCAGACTCTGGCAATCATGCAGGCGGCCAATCTAAAATCCGGCTGCACCAGTTACCTGCCGACACTTATTACCTCATGCGATGAAGATATGCGGGCCGCGCTGCAGGTAACGCGCAATTTCATCAACAAAAGCGCCAATCAGGTATTAGGTCTGCATTTAGAGGGACCTTTTTTAAGCTTAGAGAAAAAAGGCATTCACCGGCCTGAATTGATCCGCAAAGCGGATCAGGAAATGGTAGATCTTATCTGCGCCAATGCAGATATAGTGACAAAAGTAACACTGGCACCAGAAAACACGCCTGCGGCCGTCATCAAACAACTTTGTGATGCGGGTATTGTTGTCTCGATAGGACATAGCAATGCCACCTATGCACAAGCCAAAACTGCGATTGATAATGGTGCCACCTTTGCAACTCACCTGTTTAATGCCATGAGCCCGCTCACCGGCAGAGAGCCCGGGATGATAGGCGCCATCTATGATAATGATATCTACGCAGGCATTATTGTTGATGGCTTTCATGTAGCTTATGAAAATATCCGCATTTCTAAAAAAATTATGGGTGAAAAACTGATCTTAGTCACGGATGCCACCGCGCCTGCAGGGGCAAACATAACAAAATTTAATTTTGTTGGCACCACAGTGTATTATCGAGAGGGTAAATGTTTCAGTGCAGACGGCACGCTGGGCGGCTCGGCAGTGACCATGATAGAGTCCATCGAGCAATGCGTTAAATTCGTCGGCATTGAGCTCAAAGAAGCGATTCGCATGGCGACTCTGTATCCCGCAAAAGCGATTTCTGTAGACCATAAACTGGGCAGTATAGAACCCGGCAAGGTGGCAAATCTGGCTATTTTCAGCAATGACTATAAGGTAATCGCAACTATTGTTAACGGATACTACAAAAGCAGCTAATAAATGACAAAATAACCCACTGTTTGTTAGAATCATTATCCTCTTTCAGCTTGTTATTTAAAGTGAAAAAATAATGCCACAAAATAACCAACAGAGCGTTGCAGTTATCGCCAGTATAGATCATATCAAACAGGCAAATTACGCCACTATCTATAGAGTGATTGAAAAGCACGCGCCCATTTCCCGCGTCAAGATAGCAAAAATCAGCAGACTTGCCCCCGCCAGCGTGACCAAAATAACACGCCAGCTGCTCGACAACGGCATTATTACCGAAACAGCAAGGCAAGCTTCAACGGGCGGGCGCTGTGCTATCTCCATTGCACCTAACTCCGACTCTATCAATGTACTGGCCATTAAAGTCGGCCGCAAGCTGCTATCGTTAAGCCGCTATAACCTCTCAGGGGATAACTTATCCAATAAACAGGTCAATATAGAATCCGCAAATGGCGAGCAGCTTATTGAGCAGCTGCTCGCTGAGATTGAGCTCGTTATTAACCAAGGCAGCTCATCAGGCGAGAAAATATCGGCACTATCCTTAACGCTGGCAGGATTAATTAACCCGAAACTTGGCCGGGTAATTTACACGGCCCGTGAGGGATTCAATAACATCCCGTTGGTAGAGATTATTGAGCAGAGATTCAATATTCCAACCTTTATCGGTAACCATACACGCTGCCTGGCACTGGCTGAGCACTATTTCGGCGCTTCAAGGGAGTGTTTAGACTCGATTTTAATCACCATTCACCACGGCGTAGGATCAGGCATTATTATTCAGGGAAAATGGTTATTGGGGGAAAACTGCAATATTGGTGAAATTGGCCATATTCAGGTAAATCCGGCAGGCAGGCAGTGCCATTGTGGTAATTTCGGCTGCTTAGAAACAGAGGTCAGTGATAATGTTATTACAGAGAAAGTAAGAACGGCCATCAGCTACGGAGGATTAACCCGGATCACTCCGGAAACACTGACCATAGAAAATATATACCAGGCGGCAGCAGATAACGACCCGCTCTGTCAAAAGATAGTGGAAGATGCCGCAACCTATTTAGGCAAAACGGTCGCTATGCTGGTCAATCTGCTCAATCCGGAAAAAATAATTATTGCCGGAAAAATCACCGCCAGTGGCAACACGCTATTTTCAACCATAGAGCAATGCGTGGCCCGCCAGACACTGCGTGAATTTCAGGATAAGTTAACCATAGTGCCCACAGAGCTGCAGCCCAACTCAACCATAGCGGCATTTGCATTAATCAAACAGGCAATATATGAAGGTGATCTGTTACAGAAGATCCAGGTTTAAAGGGGCCGGGCGTCCCATTTAAAATAACTTTGTGCTCAATAAACCTTAACTGTGTAAGTGCAAGCTGATCACAAACAATTAAGTTGGAAACCATAACAGCAGGCAACAGATCTTTTTTTAATAGGTTACGGATAAAAACCTAATAAACACGGCTTTTACCCGTAAGTGAAACACCCAAAAAAAATTTACCAACAAACATTATAAAGCGTTGGCTGTATCCACTACATTTTTAACCGTAAAACCAAACATCTCAAATAACAGCTCTGCAGGCGCGGATTCACCAAAGGTCGTCATACCGATAACTTTACCGTTCAGGCCAACATATTTGTACCAGTAATCAGCAATACCGGCTTCAATAGCAACACGCTTTGCAACGCTTGCCGGTAATACAGATTCTTTGTACTCGGCGTTTTGTGTTTCAAAGATATCCGTACAAGGAAGAGACACAAGGCGTATCACTTTACCTTGCGCGCTTAATTCATGGTAAGCCGCCACGGCAAGTTGCACTTCAGATCCCGTTGCAATCAAAATAATCGCTGCTGGATTTGCACTATCAAACGCTTTACTTTCAAGTAAAACATAACCGCCTTTGGCCACATCCGCTAACTGCTGTGCATCACGTGGTTGCGGCTGGAGATTTTGCCGACTGAAGATAAGTGAAGTTGGACCATCAACACGTTCAATCGCTGATTTCCAAGCAACAGCCGATTCAACACTGTCACATGGACGCCAAGTATTCATGTTAGGGGTTAAACGTAAATTAGCAATTTGCTCAACGGGTTGATGTGTCGGGCCATCTTCCCCCAGCCCGATGGAGTCATGGGTGAATACTTGAATGGCACGCTGCTTCATTAATGCAGACATACGCAGACCGTTACGAGCATATTCCATAAACATTAGGAAGGTCGCACCGAATGGCACAAAGCCTTTATGTAGTGCAATACCGTTAATGATGGCAGACATAGCAAACTCACGAACACCGTAATGCAGATAGTTACCTGATGCATCGCTAGCTGTGATTGCTTTTGTGCCTGACCACATAGTTAAGTTAGACGGCGCTAAATCCGCTGAGCCACCTAACATCTCTGGTAGCAGGGCTGCGAATGCTTCGATGCAGTTTTGTGAGGCTTTACGTGTGGCAATATTATCTGAATTAGCTTGTAAATCAGCAATGTATTGCGTTGATTTAGCTTCCCAGTCAGCCGGGAATTCGTTATTAATGCGGCGTTTGTATTCCGCTGCAAGCTCTGGGAAAGCAGTTGCGTAAGCGCCAAATTTATCATCCCAGGATTGCTCTTGCGCTTGACCCTTAGCAACATTATCCCAACCAGCATAGATATCGGCAGGAATCTCAAAATCACCGTAGTTCCAGCCTAATGCTTTACGAGTTGCGATGATTTCATCTGCACCTAAAGGTGCGCCGTGACAATCATGCGTTCCTTGTTTAGCAGGAGAGCCAAAGCCAATAGTGGTTTTACAACAGATCATCGTTGGTTTAGACGTTTCAGATTGCGCGGCTTCAATAGCACTTTTAATCTCTACGCTATTATGACCATCAACAGAAATAACCTGCCAACCGTACGCTGCAAAACGCGCTGGTGTATCATCGGTGAACCAACCTTCAACGTTACCGTCGATAGAGATACCGTTATTGTCCCAGAACGCTATCAATTTTCCTAAACCTAAAGTGCCCGCGAGCGAGCATGCTTCGTGTGAAATCCCTTCCATCAAACAACCGTCACCTAGGAAAGTGTAAGTGTGGTGATCAACGATATGATGCCCTTCACGGTTAAACTGTGCTGCCAATGATTTTTCAGCAATCGCCATACCTACAGCATTAGTCAGACCTTGACCTAATGGGCCTGTGGTTGTTTCGATACCTGGTGTGTAACCATATTCCGGGTGCCCGGGTGTTTTAGAATGCAGTTGACGAAAAGATTTAAGATCCTCAATAGAAAGAGAGTAACCGGTTAAATACAATAGAGAATAGATAAGCATTGAACCATGGCCATTGGAGAGGATAAACCTGTCTCTATCAGCCCACTGCGGGTTAGTTGGATTATGTTTTAAGAAATCCCGCCAAAGGACTTCGGCGATATCCGCCATGCCCATTGGCGCGCCGGGGTGACCTGAATTGGATTTTTGAACGGCGTCCATGCTAAGTGCTCTGATGGCATTAGCAAATCGTTTATTTGTCATAGGAGTTCCACAGTAAATTGAAAAAGGGCTATTTATTAGCCCTGATGGAATAATTAAAGACGGGCTGCAATCATTTTTTCCAGCTTATCCTGATCGAGTGCAAAATTACGAATACCTTCGGCTAGTTTGTCCACCGCCATAGGATCCTGATTATGCTCCCAGAGGAACTGCGCATGGGTTAATGGAGCAGAAAACATCAGCGCGGTTAACGGTATTGCTGAAGGGGATAATTGTCTAACTACCTCACCCTGAGAATCAGCTAATTGCTGTAATAACTCCGGACTGATTGTTAGCCTGTCACAACCAGCAAGCGCTAATATTTCACCGGTACTTCTAAAGCTTGCGCCCATCACAACCGTTTTATAATCATTGGCTTTATAGAAGTTGTATATTTTAGTAACAGACAGCACGCCCGGATCCGTCTCAGGAGTAAAATCATGCCCTTCCTTTGCTTTATGCCAGTCCATAATTCGGCCGACAAAGGGAGAAATTAAAAACACCCCTGCTTCAGCGCAGGCACGCGCCTGAGCAAAGGAAAATAAAAGCGTCAAATTACAATTGATCCCCTCTTTTTCCAGGATCTGCGCAGCTTGAATACCCTGCCATGTTGATGCCAGTTTAATGAGAATACGGTCGTTACTGATCCCCGCCTCGTTATACATTTTTATCAGCTGGCGCGCCTTAATCAGGCTGGCCTCAGTGTTATAAGACAAACGCGCATCCACTTCCGTTGAAATACGTCCCGGTACGATATTTAAAATTTCCTTGCCAATATTAACCGCCAGCATGTCACAGGCATCCTGCAGCTGCTGTTTGGGATCGCTGCTTTGTGCTTTGGCATATTTAATTGCACTGTCAATTAACGGCGCATATTTAGGAAGTTGCGCGGCTTTTAATATAAGGGAAGGGTTAGTGGTGGCATCTTGAGGTGTATATTTTTGAATTGCCTGGATATCCCCGGTGTCAGCGACAACGGTCGTTAATTTGCGTAATGCATCTAATTTAGAAATCATGATATTAACCTTTAAAAAATTTTTTAAATAAGAATATTTCTGCTTTTTCTTTATTCATATTGTTGATTTTAAATGTGTGAGAAACGATTGAGGCAGATCTTATGTTTTATAAAAAAGACAAGACCTGCTCCTTATACTCAGAAGATCATAATCAGTTAACTATTATGCCTAGCAAAATGCCGACAGCCCCAAAGTCCGCATCGCTAAAGGTTGTATTGGCAAAACCTAAGCTACCTAATACAGGTAATAAAAATACCGGTAGGAAAGTAATTAACAGACCTTGTGCAAATGCACCTAATATTGCACCGCGTCGTCCTCCTGTTGCATTACCAAAGACACCCGCCGCTGCGCCTACAAAGAAGTGTGGTACCACGCCAGGAATAATCATCGTCAGTCCCATAAGATAAAGCAGGAGCATACCGACCAAACCGGCTGTGAAGCTTGATAAGAAACCGACTAAAACGGCATTGGGTGCATAGGGGAAAACAACAGGGCAATCAAGCGCAGGGATAGCATTCGGTACAAGTTTGTCTGAAATACCTTTAAAAGCTGGCACAATTTCAGAAATAACCATACGCACACCTTGTAATATTACGTATACACCGGCCGCAAAACTGATTGACTGCATTAACGAAAACATAAACCAGTGCTTACCACCACTGATTTCGCGAACATAATCACCACCAGCAAAAAGGCAGGTGATAATAAAGATGATGAACATAGTAAACGAGATTGCCACTGGTGTATCACGTAAGAATAATAAGCCCTTAGGAACATCCATATCTTCAGTTGAATGCACTTTATTACCAAATTTAGTGCCGATAAAACCCGCTAATACATAAGATAATGTGGAGAAGTGACCAATTGCAACATCATTAGCGCCAGTGACTTGTACCATGTATTTATGTGCAATTGCAGGGAAAAACACCATTAACGAGCCAACAAGAATCGAACCGGCTGCGACTAAAGAGATACCCGACATGCCGCTAGTGGATAAGATGGCCGCTACCATCATTGACATAAACAGGGTGTGATGACCTGTTAAAAAAATGAATTTCCATGGCGTAAAACGAGCAATTAAGATATTAACTACCATGGCAAATAGCATGATCATGGCCATCTCTTTACCGAAGGCTTCTTGCGCTATCGACACGATCGCTTCATTATTGGGTACGACGCCAGTGATATTGAAAGCATGCTGGAAGATAGTCGCAAAATCGCCTAATGAACTTACCACCAGACCTGCACCTGCGCCTAATATAACAAAACCCATTATTGTTTTTACGGTGCCTTTAATACATTCGGTTATTGGTTTCTTCTGTGCAACTAAACCAATTAAAGCTATCAAACCCACTAGTATTGCAGGCTCGGACAAAACATCATTCATTAAAAAGTTTAAAAATTCCATGACCATCTCCTATAGTGCGCTAAGTTCTTGCAATGCAGCCGATAGTCGCTCTTTCATTGCAACTTTATCTATCATGTTATCTAGGGTAACAATTTTTCCTTGAACATTTTGCGCAAACAGCTGCTCAGTAATATCTTTAGTGCCGACAAAAATATCACACACTGTTCCTTTGGCAGATCCCAAATCCACATGGTCAACATCAGCTTTCACTGCTAACTCTTTAATAATTGATTTAATGCTTATTTCCATCATTAAACTCGTACCCAGACCATTTCCGCACACAACTAAAATTTTCATAATTTATACCTCTGTTGTTTTTAACTTATTGTTATTGAATAAAAAACTAATTAATACTGTTCGACAATGCTGCGAATTTCAGCAATATTTTCTGCATTGCAGATGGCTTCGATATGATCTTCATTCATAAAGAGCTCCATCAACTGCTGAATAGCTACAACGTGACTGTCACTGTCTGTGGCCGCAAGCGTTAGCAACAGTTTGACCGGATCGTTCTCTTCGTTATTAAAGTTAACGCCCTTTTTAATAACCGTTAACCCTAAAGACAGCCTATTGACACCATTTTCCGGTCTTGCATGAGGCATCGCAATGCCCGGACCGATGACGTAATAAGGACCTATTTCCTGATGACATCTAAAAATCGCCTCCACATAACTCGGCTCTATCGCACCATTATCAAGCAGCGGTTGACATGCCAGTTTAATAGCCTGCTGCCAGTTTTCAGCACTTTCATAAATACGTATCACATCTTCGGTAAGCATTTTTCTAAGCATGTTTTTCTACTCCTGTTGTTAAGCTGTCATTGATTGATGGCGCAACTTTAAACTTATTAATGGTCTTATTTGGTGATGAAAATCACATTTGGTAGCGCTATCTGATAGCGCTACCAAATGTGTGATTTACCTATCACTATTTATTAACGCCAGACAAATAGCGGTGCTGACCATAAATTTAATAAGAGAATAAAAAATGTAATAATGATAACCTCTGCTTATCTACAATAGATAAATCATAAAATTTCAAATAATATCTTACGCTGCAATCTTATTAAAAATCATATTCAGGACATTGTATGGAAGTACCTCGTAAACGTCGCGGGACCGGGCGTGTAACATTAGCAGATGTGGCAAAATCAGCGGGCGTAGGAACGATGACCGTATCGAGGGCTCTAAGAATGCCGGATCAGGTTTCCGACAAACTGCGAGATAAAATACAGCAAGTTGTTGAAGAATTAGGTTACATACCGAATCAAGCAGCGGGCGCATTAGCCTCCGGAAAAAGTAACTCGATTGCGGTAATCCTCCCCTCTTTAATAGATAAAATGTGCTCCCAGTTTATTCCTCCTTTTCAAAAAATACTCAATAAGGAGGGTCACCAACTAATACTGGGTTACAGCAATTATTCAATATTACAAGAAGAGCAGTTGCTTTCGACCCTATTAGCCAGTAACCCGTCTGCAGTCGTGTTTTTCGGTAGCGAACGCTCTGCCCAATCGACAAAAATGATTAAAAATGCACAGGTTATTATTCTTGAAGTGGCTGAAATAAATAATCTTTCGCTGGATTTAAACATTGGTACCGATCATTACAAGGCAAGCAAAGAGATGACTCATTATTTAATTAAAAAAGGTTATCAAAATATTGCTTTTGTCGGTTTTCAAAGCGAGCAAAATATTTTACACAAGCAACTACGTGGTTGGCAGTCAGCTATGCTGGAAAACTATTTATCTCCAGATCATTTTTTAATTGCCAATGATATCCCTAATATAAAATTAGGCAGTGAGGGACTCGCTAAATTGTTATTGCGGCAGAGTGATTTAGATGCGGTTATCTGCACTAATGAAGAAATTGCAATAGGGGTATTATTTGAATGCCAACGACGTGTTCTTAAGATTCCACAAGATATCGCTATAACATGTCTTGATGGTTCAATACTCAGTCAGCAATGTGTACCGACACTGACCAGTATCGAATTTGACTACGCGAACATGGGTAAAAAGGCAGCCCATCAATTATTGGAACGATTATCGGGTAATGAACAGAATGATATTAAACAAATTGATCTCGGCTTTAAACTTTGTGAGCGAGCAAGCAGCTAACTGTGTAAAAACAGTAAAATAGAAAAGGAATTGCTTGCCTGACGATCATCAGATCCATTATCACCAGCAAGAATCTATAGGTCTACTGAGCATTTTAGTAAAGGACAAAAGTTACTCCCAGATTAACGTCTTGATAATCATATGGTAATTTTTACGATTCACGTCCAATCCTGACGTATGTTTTTTCTGATAACTTTGCCTAAAAGATCGTTTTCAGCTCAGAATAAAATGCAATGACCTCTATTATTCAGCCGCTGCGACAAATCTGATTTATCTTATCAAAATTCATTCCTATTAATTTTTCGCAACAAACCATCGTAGCTAGATTTGCATAGGCTATCCCATATTGTCGATAATCCCTTTGATTTAACCTCATTCCCTCTAATGAATACAACTTGTTTACCTTAATACAGGATCAAAAATGCGAGTGGTTCAACTCGCTTTTTACATTTGAAATTGCCGACTTAATTGTCTGGATCAGAGCCTAACCAATAACACTGCCCAGCTGGAATATAGGCAGGTACATAGCCACAATCAGGCCACCGACAACTATTCCAAGCACCACCATTATCATAGGCTCAAGCAGACTGGTTAACGCGTCCACTGCATCGTCCACCTGCTGTTCGTAAATATCTGCAACCTTACTGAGCATACCGTCAAGATCGCCCGACTCCTCCCCTATCATCACCATCTGCGAAACCATATCGGGAAAAACAGCAGTCGTCTTCATCGCAATATTCATCTGCATCCCCGCTATCACCTCAGTGCGGACGTTCTGAATCGCACTGCGATAGACATAATTACCCGATGCCCCGGCTGCAGAAACAAGCGCATCCACCAGCGGAATACCTGCGGCAAAGGTCGTGGAGAGCGTACGCGCAAAACGCGCCACTGCAGCTTTATCTAAAATAGTGCTGATAACCGGAATTTTAAGGACAAATTTATCAGTATTATCACGCACCTTCTGCGATTTAAGATGCGCCTTTTTAAACAAAATAATAGCAGCAACCACAGCGGCGAGAATAATATACCAGTAGGCCTGCACTGCATCGGAAATTGCTAATACAAACAGGGTAAATGCCGGGAGCTCGGCGCCAAATCCGGCAAAGATATCCTGAAACTGTGGAATAACAAAAAGCAGCAGCAGCATAGTCACCACACCGGCAACGGCCAGTACCGCTGCAGGGTAAAACATCGCTTTTTTAATTTTAGATTTCAGCGCTTCCGATTTTTCTTTATAGATAGAGATACGGTCGTAAATTGTCTCTAATGCGCCCGACTCTTCACCGGCATCGACCAGATCGCAATACAGATCATCAAAATATTTCGGGTAACCGCGCAGAGTTTTTGAAAGCGGCGTACCAGTTGCCACCTCACTGCCAATGGCTGTCATTAACTCCCTTAAGGGCGCTTTTTCATTACTTTTAGCAATAAGCTGCAGGCTTTGCACCAGCGGTACGCCGGCGCCAAGCATGGTGGCTATCTGCCGTGAAATAATAGCGATATCCATGGGTGAGATTTTACTGCCGAAGGAGAACAGCGATTTTGCTTTTTTCTTAATACGGGTAACATTGACGCCCTGCTTACGCAGTTCAACTTTTACCGCCGCCAGCGAGTCACCCTGCAGCTCACCGGAAACCTTGCCACCTTTGCGGTTAATCCCTTTCCACTGATAAGTGTCGGTGACGCTTGCTTTTGTTTTTTTCTTTGCGGCCATGCCTGTCTATTCCCTGATTATCCGGCTGCGCAATCACAGCAGCACTGGCTAGTATTTGAATTACCTTACTTTACTCGCAGCGGGCCGTAAAGGTAACCGCGCAAGCAAAAAACTTTGTACTGGCGCACAGCACGCAGCAGTAAAATTGCGCAGCAGGAAAGTTAAGCGATGAAGAGTAATAACGCTAAAGTTAGCTTAGGTAACGCGGGTGACCTCTTTTAAACTGGTGATGCCTTCTATCGCTTTTTTAAGCGCCGAATGGCGCAGAGTATCCATCCCCTCAGCTTCCGCAACATTAGCTATCTGCATCGCATTACCGTCATTGAGTATAATATGGCCGATATTATCAGACATTACCATCACTTCATAAATACCGACGCGCCCTTTATAGCCATCTGTGCATTTATCACAGCCCACGGGTTTATACAGGGTAATGCCCTCTGCTATCTGCTGATGGCTAAAACCTATTGTATGCAGCTCTTTTTCACTATATTCATCCACAGCTTTACATTCACTGCATAGCCGGCGCGCCAGACGCTGGGCAATAATCAGCGATACAGAAGAGGCGATATTAAAGGCGGGTACGCCCATATTAAGCAGACGGGTCAGGGTTTCAGCGGCGGAGTTGGTATGCAGGGTAGATAAAACCAGATGGCCTGTTTGCGCGGCTTTAATAGCAATTTCTGCAGTTTCCAGGTCGCGAATCTCCCCGACCATCACTATATCGGGATCCTGACGTAAAAAGGAGCGCAGCGCAGAGGCGAAGGTCAGCCCCGCCTTGACGTTGATCTGTACCTGATTAATACCAGCTAAATTGATCTCCACCGGATCTTCCGCCGTGGAGATATTACGCTCCACTGTATTGAGAATATTTAACCCGGTATACAAAGAGACGGTTTTACCACTGCCGGTGGGGCCTGTGATTAAAATCATTCCCTGGGGTTTATCAAGGGCGTGCAGATATTTTTCTTTCTGCTCCTGCGAGTAACCTAAACGGTCAATATCCAGGCTGGCGGCAGAAGAGTCTAAAATACGCATCACCACTTTTTCGCCCCACATAGTGGGCAGTGTACTGACACGCAGATCCACATTGCGTTTATTGGAAATTTTAAGCTTGATGCGCCCATCCTGCGGCAAACGGCGCTCGGCAATATCCAGCTTGGACATCACTTTCAGGCGCGCTGAAAAACGGTTGGCAAGATTCACCGGCGGCGTGGCAACTTCATGGAGAATGCCATCGACACGAAAACGGATACGGTATTTTTTTTCATAAGGTTCAAAATGGAGATCCGAAGCGCCCTTGCGCACCGCATCGATTAAGATGCTGTTGATATATTTAACAATCGGCGCGTCATCATCTTTACCGCCCTGCGTCTCATCAAGACGCGAATCGGCCTCATCCACTTCGATATCGTCAATATCGCCCATCTCCCCCAGTGAGGAGACATCATCTTCCAGAAGTGTTTCAATCGCTTTATTGAGGAATTTTTCCTCCACCAACAACGCTTCGGTGTGCATGGAAAAACTAAAACCAAAATCCTCCAGTGCAGAAACATTGGTGGGGTCGGACATGGCAATATAGAGGGTTTTCTGCTGCACATAAACGGGCAGCGCATGATGCTTCTCTATGAGTTTCTGGTTGATAAATTTTTCCGGAATACTGTCCAGATGAAGGGTCTCAGAGTCTAATAGAGGAATACCATATTCCGCTTCGCAGAACTGCGCCAGCGTCAGGCTGTCAATAAAATCGCGCTCCACCAGATAACTGACCAGGGCTTTTTTTTCATTAGCGGCAGCGGCGGTTATCTGTTGGAGTTTAGCGAGGGGAAGTAAACCACGCGCGGCCAGGCTGGACGCCAGACCGCTGATGTTGTTGGTTGTCATTAATTTTATTCAATTGTTTCAGTAGGTACCCATGTCATAGCTCCGCCTGATGTCCAAGTACCTACAAGCTTATAGTTGGCAGTAGCTGCTAGACTTCCTTTGGCACCTGAATATTTAGTTGTAATTGTAATCACGCCACCAGTAGGGCCGGTTGTAGTCACTGCGACGCCTGTTGCTGAGTTAGCAGCAGTGACATCAGCAGGAACATCGTTGGAACCTGCAGCAGTACATGCGGTATTAAATACCGCCGCAGTTGGAGCGCTTAATTGAGCACAAATTTCAACACCAGACTTAGCGGGACCTGCTGCAACAGTTAAATTAGTAAACTCCGCTTTTTTTACATAGTTCTGATAAGCAGGCAAGGCCACTGCCGCCAGAATACCGATAATCGCGATAACGATTAACAGCTCGATTAATGTAAAACCTTGTTGTACTTTTTTCATCTTTCTCTTCCTTAATGTGTGTTGTAAACAGGCTTAACTTAGACTCTTTCCCTAGAGGAGATGAGTGGAAATGATTAAGCAATTACGTACGATTAGCTTAAATAAGCTTAATTAACTTAAATTCCACCTGAAACAGCCTGAGCTATCCAGGTAAGATTAAGTCGGGTGTAAAAGGTAAATCACGCTGACTTTAACAGCTAACCTCATTTAGTTTAGTCCATTACAGAAAAGAAAACTGTGCTCTGCAATGGGATATTAACTAAACAGGGAGACGTTCTTAACGCTAACGAAAGCAACCTTGTAAGCGCATTCTCGCAAAAATAATGTCATCCGGCAAGCAGCCTGTTAATAACTATTTGAGCTGGATCGCCATTGCTTATCTACTTATCACCCGCATATAAAAAAAAGGATAAATATCAACCACTTTTTGTATAGAGTAAGTGCAGCTAAGGGTAGAAAATGCATTCCCACGCGGAGCATGGGAACGAGGAATCCGTGCGGTGTGCTTTCTAAAACATCGCCGAGTTGATCCACAGATGGGCAAAGATACTGGCGATATAGCCCAGCGCAATAACCGGTGTCCATTTAAGATGCACAGCAAAAGTATAAATGCCGCGCGCCTGCCCCATCAATGCAACCCCAGCAGCGCTGCCGATGGACAGCATGCTGCCGCCGACTCCTGCGGTTAATGTTACTAATAACCACTGCCCGGTACTCATATCCGGCTGCATGCTGAGCACAGCAAACATCACGGGAATATTATCCACAATAGCGGAGAGCAGTCCCACAGTGATATTGGCATAGGTCGGGTCCCAGTTAGTATACATAGCTTCGGAGATCATACCTAAGTAACCGATAAACCCTAAACCGCCCACACAAAGCACCACACCGTAAAAGAACAACAGGGTGTCCCATTCCGCTTTAGCGACTTTAGAAAAAATATCAAAGGGCGCACCGTCACCTAAATAACGCAGACGCTCATGCTCAACTTTATCATTGGTATTGGCAAGGGCGTTTTTGTAATAGTTTTTTTGTGTTTTACGCAGGAAGAAAGCAAAGAACTGCAGTATGCCCAGCCCCGTCATCATACCTAATACCGGCGGCATACCTAACATGGAGTGGCCTAATACAGCAAAGGAGATAGTCGTTAAAAACAGCGCAACTATGCGCATGGCGCCACGTTTCATATGCACCACTTCACCGTCGCCCTGAGCCACCTCTTTGGAGATAAAGAAGCTCATAATGACAGCCGGTACTAAGAAGTTAACGGCAGAGGGGATAAATAGCGAGAAGAAAGTGCCAAATTGCACCATACCTTTTTGCCATACCATCAAGGTGGTAATATCGCCGAAGGGGCTAAATGCGCCGCCTGCATTAGCTGCAACCACTATATTGATACAGGCCAGTGCGATAAATTTACTGTTTTGACCGCCCACTTTCATAACAATGGCACACATCAACAGCGCCGTTGTTAAGTTATCTGCAACTGGTGAGATAAAGAAAGCCAGCACGCCGGTTAACCAGAAAATATGGCGCAGGGTAAAACCTTTATTGACCATCCAGGCGCGCAGGGCATCAAACAGCTGACGCTCCTCCATGGCATTGATATAGGTCATGGCGACGAGCAGGAAGAAAAACAGCTCGGCGTATTCTAATAAATTATGACGAAAAGCAGCTTCTGCATCATGGCTCATGCCATGCTGAGTGTAATAGAAACCTATCATAGCCCAGATAATACCTGCGGCAACCAGAACGGGTTTGGATTTGCGCAGATGGATAACATCTTCAAGCATCACCAGACAATAGGCGATAGCAAACAGCAGAAGCGCAGCGTAGCCTATACCATGTGCGGTCAGATCCATTGTTTCACCGTTACTTGCAAGCAGGCTCGGCGAAAAGAAAACAGCGATAAGTGTCAGCAAAACACCTAAGGGTTTAGTTTTTTGTAACATCTCATAATTCCTTCAAGAAAAAATAAACGTTCGAGGGTAAATCCGCGCGATATTAGCATATAAGAGGGCGATAAAACAGAATAAAAGAGAGCGATGTCACAATAGTAAGGCGGGCTAACTGACTGTTTTATAGCGCTTCATTTTCCCCACGAAGCGCTACAGACTAAAAACTGATAGGTTTACGCAATTTATTTGCAGCTAACCTGTTCTCTGCCGGCTTAACTGACGTTTTTTTCTCAGGCGCCTTGTTCTCAGGCAGTAAGTTCTCAGGCGGCGCGTTTTCAGCTTGAGGAGGAAGTGCATTGGCCAGCTCTTGAGCAGCCTCTTCGACAAACTCATACTGCCCGGTTTGACCCTGCAAAGCGATTTGAAAGTGTTGCCCGTTAAAGCTGAGCAGATCACCCGCATAGATTTTTTTACGTTTGCGCGTTTCAACCTCGCCATTAAGGTACACATACCCTTCGCTGATAACCTGTTTCGCCTCGCCGCCACCAGAAACGAGATTTTCAAACTTTAATATTTTATACAGCTCAGTAGGCTCCCGGATAATTTCTACCAAAGTGGCATAAATTTCCTGCTCTGCTCCATTCTCGTTATCCGACATACTTTCTCTCTTTAAATTACTTGCCTGTTAAACTATGGTCCCAATCTTTCCAGACCACCTCATAACCCTGCGCTTTTACTAATTGTGCCATCTCCGCGGGCGAGCGGGTATCAGAAATTTCAAACTGCTCCAGCGCTTTTTCCGCCTCCTGCGCATAACCGCCGGGCTGGGTACTGGACCCCGCACTCAATGAGGTGATACCTAAGGGTAAAATATTATCTCTAAAATGTTCGGACTCACGCGTTGACAGTGACAACTCCACCTCCGGATTAAACAGGCGGTAAGCACAGACCAGCTGCACTAGCTGCTTATCATCCATTACCGATTTTATCTCCAGACCGCCGGCGCAGGGACGCAGGCGGGGAAAGGAGATAGTATAACGGCTTTGCCAGTATTTTTTCTGTAAATAATTAAGATGTGCGGCGACATAAAAGCAATCTGTGCGCCACTCTTCCAGCCCAATCAAGCAGCCCAGCCCCATTTTATGCATGCCCGCTTTACCTAGCCTGTCGTGGGTGTTTAAGCGATAAGTAAAATCCGCCTTTTTGCCCTTAAGGTGGTGCAGTGCATAGGTCACCGGATTATAGGTTTCCTGGTAAACAAGCACTGAATCGACGCCATAGTCTATGAGTATTTCGTATTCAAGCTGATCTAAAGGCTGCACCTCAATGCTGATATGGGAGAAATGGCTTTTGATAATAGGCAGCGCCTGTTTGAAATACTCCACCCCCACTTTGCGCTCAGACTCGCCGGTCACTAACAGGATATGGTCAAAGCCCATTTTTTTTATGGCTAAACACTCATTTTCTATCTGCTCCATATCCAAAGTAGTACGGCGAATGGCATTATGCATGGAAAAGCCGCAATAGGTGCAGATATTGCTGCACATATTGGAAAGGTAGAGCGGGATATAAAACTGCTGGGTTTTACCAAATCGCTGCAGGGTGAGCTGCTGAGATTTCTGCGCCATCTGCTCTAAAAAAGGGGCGGCAGCGGGCGAAATTAACGCTTTAAAATCTTCTAAATCCAGGCGCGATTTAGACAGCGCGCGTTGTACATCCGTGCCGTTTTTAGCATAAATTGAAAGGCGCACATCATCCCACTGGTAATTTTTGATCTCTTCACTAAAGGTCATCTTTTCATTACCCATCTAGCCGTGCTCCTGCATCTGCTCTGCATCTAAAAAAGCGGTCAGCGGACTTGATGCAAGGGCATAATGCGATTGTCCGGCAAGCCCGGCAAGGTAGGCCTGGCGTCCGGCGCGCACCGCCAAAGCAAAGGCGGCGCTCATGGCGACAGGATCCCCCGCAACCGCAATCGCCGTATTGACCAGCACTGCAGCCGCGCCCATCTCCATTGCCCGCGCGGCATGGGATGGCGCGCCGATACCGGCATCGACAATCACGGGAATATTCGCCTGCTCGATAATAATTTCTAAAAAGTCGGCGGTGCAGATCCCTTTATTTGAGCCGATTGGCGCGCCCAGGGGCATCACAGCGGCGCAACCTGCCGCCTCCAGATGCCGGCATAAAACCGGATCCGCATGCACATAAGGGAGCACTACAAAACCCTCTTTCGCTAAAAATTCAGCGGCTTTTAAAGTTTCAATGGGATCGGGCAATAAATATTTAGGATCGGGATGAATCTCTAATTTTATCCAGTTAGTCTGCAGCGCTTCACGGGCCAGCTGCGCGGCAAATATCGCTTCTTTGGCATTGCGCGCGCCGGATGTGTTGGGCAGCAGATTCATGCCGTTTTTGATCAAGGGCGCCAGAATATCATCGTCTTTATGACGCATATCCACCCGTTTTAAGGCCATGGTCACCAGTTGCGACTTTGATGCCTGCAGCGCTTTTACCATAGTCCGCTGGTCGTTGAATTTTCCGGTTCCGGTAAACAGACGTGATGTGAATATTTTATCGGCAATAATTAACTGATCATTACTTGCTATTTCATTACTTATTAACATAGTTAGCCCCCCGCTATCGCCTGGAAAAGAGAGATTTTATCTCCGTCACAAAGTTTATATTCAGCCCATTGGCTGCGCCGGATAATATTTTCATTAACCGCCAGCGCGCTGCCGTTAAGCGGTTTATCTAAGTTTTTCAGCAAAGCTTCAACAGTGCTGTTTGCGGCAATTTCAAGTTCGCTACCATTTACTGTTATATTCATTTTTTTTGTCCACATACGCTACATTGTGCATCTTTAGTGATCTTAAAGGTTTGCCACTCAAGGGTTTTACCATCAAAGAGTTTCAGTCTATTTTTTATCCCCGAGGGCAATCCGACAATATATTTAATCGCCTCTAACGCCTGCAGAGTGCCGATAGTGCCGACAACCGGGCCAAGCACGCCGGAATTGCTGCAGTTAAGGGCTTGCTCGTCACTGTTTGCAAACAGGCAGTGATAGCAGGCGGCATCGCTCTGACTATGGTCAAAGAGCATCAGCTGCCCTTCCATACGGATAGCAGCCCCGACAATCAGTGGCACACGTGCCTCTACACAAGCAGCGTTAATCATCTGCCGACTGGCCATATTATCGGTGCAGTCAAGGACCAGATTAACCATCATCAGCTCAAGCAACAGCTGCGACTCGTCCATTTTAGTGTTAACAGTGCGCACCCGGATTTGTGGATTGATCATCAAAAGGCGATGTTTCATTAACTGCACTTTCGGCGCGCCAATATCGTCTGTTTGATAGCCGATTTGTCGCTGCAGATTACTCTGCTCGAGATGGTCAAAATCGGCAATGACCAGAGTTCCCACCCCGGCAGCCGCTAAATACATAGCCGCAGGCGATCCCAGCCCGCCCATGCCGATAATCAGCACGTGGCTATTTTTAAGTTTTTCCTGCCCCGACTCCCCCAGATCATCCAATAACAGATGCGGGCTATAACGTAATATTTCAGATTCAGTTAACATGGTTCATCCTGATAAAAGCCCATAACAGATCCCATAAAGAGCAGATAAAACTACTGCATCACCCGGTTAAATGATTCAATCACGGCCTTGGGATCCGCGCTGAGTGTGATAGCCGTAACCACAGCGATACTGCCGACGCCCGTCTGCCAGACAGCAGGGGCGCGTTGCAGGTTTATCCCGCCGATAGCAACTGTGGGAATATCGCAGAGCAGCTGTGCATATTTTGCCAGACGCGCGACGCCCTGCGGATCCGAAGGCATCTCTTTAGTCTGTGTGGCAAAAATATGGCCCAGCGCGATATAACTGGGGCGTAACTGCCTGGCGCGCAGCATCTCATAATAACCGTGCGTGCTCAGACCCAAGCGCAGCCCCGCATCGGCGATCATCGGCAGGTCCGCAAGCTCCATATCTTCCTGACCCAGATGTACGCCATAGGCCTGATGTTTAATGGCCAGCTGCCAGTAATCATTGATAAACAGGCGCGCCTGATATTTTTTACCCAGCGCAATCGCCGCAATAATCTGCGCTTCAACCTGCTCCGGCTGTTTATCTTTAATGCGCAATTGCAGGGTTTTAACGCCCAGTTTAAGCATCTGCTCAATTAATGGAACACTCTCTAAAACCGGGTAAAGGCCAAGCTTTAATGTGCCGCAGGAGGCGAATCCCGGGCCCGCTTCCAATCGACCAGCAAGATCCAGCTCATAGCCAATTTTTGATTCCGGTAAAACTACCTCCGGAAAATCGTCTTTATCACAGGGCCAGCCCAGATGCGCTATCGCTCCCACGCCACTACCAAGCGCTCTGGCCGCTTTTAATCCCTGATTAAGATAGGCTTTGGCTATCACCAGGGCATCTTCAAGCACATAATCGAGCGCCATCGCCGCGCCAATCGCACTGGCTAAGGTACAGCCGCTGCCGTGGCTATGCTGGATAGCTAAGCGTTCACTGCTCAGGGCAATTTCACGTTGCCCATCGCTCCAATAATCAAGCGAGATTTTATCCACCAGTTGAAAATGGCCGCCTTTAATAAGCACACTTTTACAGCCCATGGCGATCAATTTTTGCGCTGCCGGTTTTAATGACTCGCCGCTAATCAATGCATGACCGGATAACGTCAGCACCTCACTGGCATTAGGCGTTAACAGGTCGATAAAGGGCAGCAGTTTTGTTTTAATCACTTCAACAATGCCCACTTCGGCCATATTTTCTCCGGTGGAAGCAAGCAGCACAGGATCGTAAATCACAAACGGCGCTTTAGCCCAGCACTGTTTAAATTCAGCCAGTTTATCCGCCAGAATCTGCACATGGTCAGCACTGGCGATAAGACCAATTTTAATCACTTTGGCAGGTAAGTCTTGCGCTAAACGGTCAATCTGCTCACTGAACATCTTGGCCGATACGCTCTCCACTAAACTTACGCTTAAAGAGTTTTGTGCAGTGACAGCGCTGATCACACTGCAGCCGTCTGCGCCTAATGCCTTAAAGGTATGCAGATCGGCCTGAATTCCGGCCCCCGCACTGCTATCAGAACTGGCAATTGTCCAGACAATATGGCTCATATCAGACCTTTTCCGGTTGCAAAACTGGTTGATAGATCTCTGCCCCTGATGCATTAAATTCTCTCGCTTTAGCTGCCATGCCCTGCTCTGCGGTCATAGTAATCGTCTCATCTAAAATCTTAATTGAGATCTCGCCTGAATCGAGTTTTGCAGTGAAATCACGCACATCCTGAGTTATCTTCATTGAACAGAATTTAGGACCGCACATGGAGCAGAAATGCGCAACTTTACCTGAGTCCTGCGGCAGAGTTTCATCATGATATTCACGTGCAGTAACAGGATCTAAGCCGAGATTAAACTGATCTTCCCAGCGAAATTCAAAACGCGCTTTGGACAAGGCATTATCACGAATCTGCGCGCCGGGATGGCCTTTAGCTAAATCGGCAGCATGAGCGGCAAGCTTATAGGTGATCAAACCGACTTTGACATCATCTTTATTGGGTAATCCGAGATGCTCTTTGGGGGTCACGTAACAGAGCATAGCGCAGCCGTACCAGCCGATTTGCGCAGCGCCAATCCCGGAGGTGATATGATCGTAGCCCGGCGCGATATCTGTTGTCAGCGGCCCCAATGTGTAGAAAGGCGCTTCAAAACACTCGCTCAGCTGCTTATCCATGTTCTCTTTGATCATCTGCATCGGGATATGCCCGGGACCTTCGATAATCACCTGCACATCATATTCCCAGGCAACTTTAGTGAGCTCGCCTAAAACCTCCAGCTCAGAAAATTGTGCCAGATCGTTAGCATCAGCAATCGATCCCGGACGCAGGCCGTCACCTAAAGAGAGCGCCACATCATACTGCTGGCAGATTGCACAGATTTCACGAAAATACTGATAGGCAAAGTTTTCTTTATGGTAAGTCAGACACCATTTAGCCATGATTGAACCGCCGCGGGAAACAATGCCCGTCACACGTTTCGCTGTCATCGGCACAAAACGAAGCAATACGCCGGCGTGAATAGTAAAGTAGTCAACGCCCTGCTCCGCCTGCTCGATCAGGGTGTCACGGAACACTTCCCAGGTTAAGTCTTCAACGACCCCCTTCACTTTTTCTAATGCCTGGTAAATTGGCACAGTACCAATTGGCACTGGCGAGTTACGCAGGATCCACTCACGCGTTTCATGAATATTCCGCCCTGTTGACAAGTCCATAACCGTATCGCCGCCCCACAGCGTCGACCAGACCAGTTTTTCAACCTCTTCTTCAATTGAAGAGCTGACCGAAGAGTTACCTATATTAGAGTTTACTTTGACAAGGAAATTACGCCCGATAATCATTGGCTCTAATTCCGGGTGGTTAATATTTGATGGGATAATAGCGCGCCCTGCGGCCACTTCCTGACGGACAAATTCCGGGGTGATTTTTTCCTGTAAACTGGCACCAAAACTGTTTCCGGCATGCTGGAAATGTAAGGCTTCGCATTTCACCCGATCCCGGCCCATATTTTCGCGAATAGCGATATATTCCATCTCCGGTGTGATAATACCCTGACGGGCGTAATGCATTTGCGTAACACATTTACCTTTTTTAGCGCGCAGTGGTTTAGGCAGATGAGCAAAGCGTAATTCATCCAATGAATCATCAGCTAAACGTGCTTTTGCAAAATCAGAAGTCACAGAGTCCAAGGTTTCAACATCATCACGGGCGGCTATCCAGGTGGCGCGCAAACGGGGTAAACCGGCATGAACATCAATTTTAGTGTTCGGGTCTGTGTACGGACCAGAGGTATCGTAAACGGGAATTGGCTCATTCTTTTCAAATACAGGCTTTTCTTCTGTATTACCGATAAAAGTATCTGTTTGCTGAATTTGACGCATAGCCACTTTAATGGGGTGAATTTCACCCTCAATAAAAATCTTTTCTGAATTGGGGTATGAGTCGTTATTCAAGTTTTGAATATAGTCCTGCGCTGCCTGGCGCGATTCACGACGAGAAAGACCTTTACGATCAGTGCTTTTTAAATTTGAATTAACTTGATTAGACATAGCATTCTTTACCTTAAATAATTATTTGGGTATTAAAAGAGTGCTTGCCGAAAAGACAGTGGAAAGTATAAAGATCACTCCATAGAAGCGTCTTCACCTTGTTCCCTTCGTAGGCATTACCCTAATCAGGTTCCACGGATTCCACTTAGCTATTTAGAAATGATCTTCTAAATTAAGTGGTCTCAGCCCGAAGGCGCTCCGACAAGATTTATACTCAAACGAGCTCAAAATGCAGGAGTTTGCATCTTGGGCTCGTTTGAGTAAGCAGTATAGAAGAAAAAAAGAACAAGTTAAATAGAATAAGTAAATGTTACAAATTCAAATAGCGATCGCTATCATTTTTTGGGCTCCTGGATTTGGTAGAGAGTCTGCTCCTGCGCGCAAACTGTGTCGCAGTCACAGCTTTTATCTATGCCCACGCTCGCCAGTCCACCGCAACTCCCCTGCAGGCGCTTACGACCAAAAATCACACCCACCGCCATGGCGATAATCACCACGACAAAGACAAAAAACGTAATAATGAATTCCATTTTTTTCCTTATTAACAGACTATTGATGGCCGGAGCAGCAAGCTGTTTTTTTCTTTACCCCCTGCTCAGGGCTGGTTAAGGGATGTGTTTGCAGACGTGCAGCTGTTAGTAATTCCTCAACAGTGTGACGCGTATTGCCCTGCTCTACTTTAAAACCGGCATCCAGTAATCGTTTCAGTGTCTTTTCTCCTATTTTTCTGACAATCACCACATCGCAGGCCATTTTGTGCAGGAGATCTACGAATAAACGTTTAGCAGAGCAGCCAGAGATACCTAATACAGGATTTTTATAAACAGCGATCACCTCTTGCTGCTCATTATAAAAAGTAAAAATCTGTGCTTTTGAAAAATGATGCGCGAGCTGTTGATCGCTTGTTGCAATTGCATAAATCATTTTTATTCCTTAAAGGTTAAGCCTTGTAATAACAGCGCATCGCCATTGATTAAGGCCGATGTTATTTTCTTGCGTGCACTTTTTAATATATTGGCAAATGTCTGCCGTGAAACACGCATCTGCTGCGCGGCCTCCTGTTGAGATAATCCCTCAATATCAGCCAAACGAACCGCTTCAAACTCATCAGCTTCTATTTTTATCTGCACCAGATCAGAGGCAGGTATGCCATTGGGTTTAAATAGACTGAATTTAGCGCAGTGTTCACTGCAAATATGACGTTTTATTTTGGGACGCATATAAATACTCAATTATAGGTAGCAGTCATACCCTAACCC
>Ga0075011_10000352_pt1 | contig 24592 bp, 23 predicted proteins | sample TARM_MetaG_T_14_FD_72354 | JGI IMG/M metagenome (GOLD analysis project Ga0075011, IMG submission 72354) | Freshwater microbial communities from Pennsylvania, USA, analyzing microbe dynamics in response to fracking - TARM_MetaG_T_14 | ecosystem: Environmental > Aquatic > Freshwater > River... | reverse complement strand
TATGCCGCCAAAGGCGAACATGGTGGTCAGGCCGTCGTTGTAGAACATGCGGGCCAACAGGAACAGGGCGATGGCTCTGTGCCCGCGCAGGTTTTTGAGCGAGCGGCGCAGCTGCGCCGCACCCTCGGCCATGGCGCGTCCAAGCGGGATGCGTGTACCCGGCGCGTCCGGGGTGAACAGAAAGAGCGGCAGGCAGAAGACGAGGTACCACAGGGCGGTCAGAGGCATGACCGCGCGTACATTGAGCGCGTCCGTGCGCGGGACGCCGAACCAGCCGGGCGGCTGGACCAAGCCGTAAAGGGCCATTATCAGCAGGACCAGCCCGCCCGCGTAGCCCAGCCCCCAGCCCCAACCGGACCAGCGGCCGATGCGCGCCTTGTCCGTCAGATCCGGGAGCATGGCGTTGTAGAAGATCATGGCGTACTCGCTGCCCACGGTCCCGATCCCGGCCAGGAGCAGGGCGGGCCAGACCCAGGCGGGGTCCGGCCGGACGAACCAGAGCAGCCCGGTGGCCGCGATGCACAGGCCGGTGAAGGCCGCCAGCCAAGGCTTGCGCCTCCCCGAGCGGTCGGCCACGGCCCCGAGCACGGGGCCGCCCAGGCCGATGATCAGCCCGGCCACGCCCATCATGTTGCCCCACCAGGCCGTGCCCAGCGTCTCGTTTTCGGCCACGGCGCGGGTGAAATAGGCGGCGAAGACAAAGGTCTGGACCAGGGCGGCGAATCCGGAGTTGGCCCAGTCATACAGGGCCCAGGAGAGCAGGGCGCGCATCCCGCGCGGCGGGGCGTGATGCCGGGGCGGTGAGGTCTGGGTGTCGGACATGGGCGCAGGATAATACATGCGGGCCGGGTGTGCCACTCCTGGGGGCAATCTTGAAAAAAATAAGGGCAAACCAGGAGCGGGCGTGTTACCGTAGTGCATGTCCCGGATATCCGTCTCCCCTCACCCGGCCGCCTGTTTGGCCCTCTCCCTCGTCTTTTTGCTCGTCCTCTTTGTTTCGGGCGGCGTCCCGGCCCGGGCCGCGGAGCCGATCGTGCTCGTGACCGACGAGTATCCGCCCTATGTCTTGGGCAAGGAGGAGCGTCCCGGCCTGCTGACCGAGATCGTCACTGCGGCCTTTGCCGAGGCCGGGGTGGAGACCAAGATCCTGTATCGCCCCTGGAGACGGTGCGCCATGATGGTCCGGGAGGGCGACGCCTTCGGGACCTACCCCTACGCCCGCACGGACAAGCGCGCCGCATACGCCTGGTTCAGCGAGTCCATCTGGGTCTGCCGCAACGTCTTCTTCTATCTCAAGGGCCGGATGGGCGAATTCGACTATACTTCCTTGGACGCGCTCCGTGATTACACCATCGCCGGGACCTCGGGCCATTACTACGAGGAAATCTTCAAACAAAAGGGGCTGCAAGTGGACTACGCCCCGGGCGAGGCCTCGGGGGTGCGCAGGCTGTGGGAGCTGCGGGCCGCTCTGTTCGCCGAGGATGAGTTGGTGGGCTGGACCCTGATCAACCGCATCTTTCCCAGCCACGCCCATCTTTTCAGATCCACCCCCACTCCCTGGAATTTCAACCCGCAGCACCTCATGGTCTCCAGGGTCTATCCCGGAGCGCGCGAACTCCTGGACCGTTTCGACAAGGGGCTTGCGGCCATCCGCCGGAACGGGACCTACGACCGGCTTGTGGGGAAGTATTGCCGCCGTTCCCGCGTGCTTCCAGAGGGTGTGGGTATAGAGGTCCGCTAAGACCGCTGTTAGGGCTTTTCGGCCCAGAGCACGAAGACGGGATTTTGCGCCTTGAAGCGCAGGTCGCCGGCCAGAGAATCCGTGGCCGAGGCCTGGAGTTGCGTCACGCCGAAGTGCCAGCCTAGGGACTGGAAATGGTCCTTGGCCGTGTGCAGGGAATCGAGCAGGATGCAGTGGACCACCATCCGGCCGCGCGGCGCGAGCTTGCGGCAGGCGATGTCGAGCAGGACGCTGTCCTGGTTGGCCTCGCCGCCCAGCCCGCCGCCGATAAAGATGCGGTCCGGTTCGGGCAGCCCGTCCAGGGATCCGGGCATGTCGCCGAGGACCACGTCCACCAGCCACGCCCCGGTGCGCCGGATGTTTTCGCGGATCATGGCCGCGCGGGTCTTGTTGCGCTCCACCGCAAAGACCCGGCCCCGTCTGGCCAGGTGCGATGCCTCGATGGACACGGACCCGCAGCCCGCGCCCAGGTCCCAGACCGTGGAGTCCGGGGCCACGCTCAGGTGGGCCAGTCCGGCCGCGCGCACGGGCAGCTTGGTGATCAGGTTTTTCTGGTGCAGATAAAAATGGTCCGGGATGCCCAGGGACAGCGGGATCTCCGGCGGGTACTGCCGTTCCAGGATGACCAGGTTGAGCGGCGAGAACTCCATGCCCCAGGTCTCCCGCAGGGCCAGGGGGCGGATCAGCTCGTCCGGTGCGCCCAGGTCCTCAAGCACGGTCATGGAGAAGCAGTCCGCGCCACGCTCTATCAAGGCGCGCGCCACCTCGGCGGGCGTGTTCTCCGCGTCGGTGAAGACCGCGATCAGATCCGCACGGACCAGCGCCGCGTACAGCGGGGAAAAGTCGTCGCGCCCGTGCAGGGAGACGAAGTCCATGTCCTGCCACGGCAGGGCCAGCCGGGCCGCGGCCAGCTGCATGGTGGACAGGCTCGGCTCCACGAGCAGGTTCTCCCGGCCCAGTTCCTCGCCCAGCCGTTTGCCGATGCCGAAGAAAAGCGGGTCGCCATCGGCCAGAACCACCACCTTGCGCCCCTTGCGGGCGTTTTTGCGCACGGCCTCGATGATCGGCTTGAGTGGTCCGGTTATGGCCAGCCGGTGGGCGCTCTCCGGTATCAATGTATTCGGGCAGGCCTTGAGCAGCCGGGTGCCGCCGACCACGAGATCGGCCTCGGCCAGGGCGGAGGCCGTGGATTCGGTAGGGATAAGAGAGCCGGGCGGCAGCCCGATTATGCGGACGGGTTCCATCTTGGTCATTGTGCCAATGTAAACGAAACCGGGCCGGGGGGGAAGGGCCACGCACGGGGTGCGAAAACGTTTGCAGAAGGTTTTCACCTTATTTTGTTTGTGTTATCCCCATTCGAGCAACCCCCGGCGTGTCCCGCGCCGACTATTTAGGAGGAACCATGCAATTTTTTCTCGATACCGCCAACCTGGATCAGATCCGTGAAGTGAACGAACTCGGCCTGCTCGACGGCGTGACCACCAACCCGACGCTCATGTCCCGCGAGGGCGGCGATTGGCGCAAGCAGGCCGCGCTCATCTGCGAGATGGTCGGCGGCCCGGTCTCCCTGGAGGTCATCGGCACCAGTCACGAGGAGATGATCAAGGAGGCCAAGGACCTGGTTTCCTTCGGCACCAATGTGGTGGTCAAGATCCCGATGATCCCCGAGGGGCTCAAGGCCCTCAAGGAACTGACCGAGCGCGGCATCAAGACCAACGTGACCCTGGTCTTTTCGCCGACCCAGGCCTTGCTTGCGGCCAAGCTGGGGGCCACCTACGTCTCGCCCTTCGTGGGCCGGCTGGACGGGCTGAGCCAGTCCGGCATGGAGGGCGTGGACCAGATGCGGACCATGTTCGACAACTACGGCTTCAACACCAAGATCCTGGTGGCCTCGGTGCGCCACCCCATGCACGTACTCGAAGCTGGGTTGATCGGCGCGGACGTCATCACCCTGCCGTACGCCACGATCACCCAGCTCATGCACCACCCGCTGACCGACCAGGGGTTGGCCGCGTTCCTGGCCGACTGGGAGGCGTTCCAGAAAGGCGAATAGGAAAAAGCGCAGCGAATATGAAAGCCGCTCCGAGGGGCGGCTTTTTCATATGTGTGCGGGCACCGTGGGCGATGCGGCGGGATACGTCGTTGTTCTCTCCCTTTCCCGGCTAGATCCCGGAGGCAGTCAGGACCGTTTTTCAATGGTTCTGAACAGGGCCCGGATGTCGTTGGGGGAGGGGATGTGCCCCTGTGTGAAGGCTTGGGAGTGCAGGCGACCGCGGTGAAGGTCTTCGGCCCACTGCTCGACCTCGGGGTGGAAGAAACCCGGGTTGTTCAGGACGATGGCCGCCTTGGCGGGGCCGTCGTTCCGTCTCGCCCGGTAGGAGAAATTGTCTCCGTGAAAGTGGTAGTCGTAGAGCGGGGCGGGGATGTGCTTGAAGCGTGCTCCGGCCGCCACGCACTGCACCCAGTAGTCCCAATCCTCGTAGTCGGTGTTGTCGCGGTAGCGCACGCCCGCATCCCACACTTCGCGGCGGTATACGGTCGTGGGAGGCAGGATGTTCTGCACGCGCAGCAAGCCCTGGTTGAAGTCGGGCAACCGCGTTTCGCGGCTCTCTTCCGGGGTGTGCTCGTAGTAGTCCGGGTAGACCCCGGTGATCTCCGGGTTGTTTTCCAGGGCCTCGACGCACCGGGACATGAAGTCCGGGCACAAGGCATCGTCCGGGTCCAGGCAGAACAGATACCGGCCCCTGGTCATGGCCAGGCCATGGTTGCGCACCGGCCCGGGCCTGCCCACGCGCCCCAGCCGCTCGACAATGAATTTTTCGCAGTCGAGCCTACCGGCCCACTGCTCGGCCTTGTCCACGGAATCGTCTTCGCTCAAGTCGTCCACGAAGAGAATCTCCACGTCGCGGAGTCGCCGGGTCTGCGCGGCCAGCGAGTTGAAGAGCCTGTCGCTGAATCGGCCGTAGTCGTGGTTCGGGATCACCACGGAAAGAATCGGCATGTGCGCCCCTTGATCATCTTGTTCTTCCGGCTGGGCGCTTGCGTTTTCACCGCTCGCCGGACCTAGTCTCCGAGGGGATGGCCGTCGAAATCGAACACCGCGTAGGATGCCGTGCATTTCTCGCCTGCCCATTTATCGGCGTGCTCGGCCGCTTTCTTTACCAGTAACTTGAGTAGATTACCACGGGCCGGATCGCCCTCCAGCGAACCGTAGACCTGGATCGCGGTGTTGGCCCCGCGCACCGTCGGGATGAGCGCCGTGGCGATGCCCGCCTCAAGGCAGCGCTGTGCCAGCAGGTCGAAGTCCACGGGGTGGGTTTTGGCGTGGGTGTACTCCAGCCCCTGGGCCTGCTTGACCAGCTTGCCGAAGAACACGGCCCAGGTGACGTCGGAAAAACCGTGTTCGACCGCCGCCCGCATGGAGAAGGCGAAAAAGTCGGCGGCCTGGATCAGGGCGGTTTCCGGGATGTCCGGGTGCCTGTCCATGTAGAACCGCTCGCTGCGCCTGCCCGTGGTGAAGATCACCCGGTTCAGCCCCTGGGCGCGGGCCACACTGAGCCCCTCCCTGATGGTCGCCTTGAAAGAGGCGTGGGAGTATGGCTTGACGATGCCCTGGGTGCCGAGGATGGAGATGCCGCCGACAATGCCCAGGCGCGGATTCATGGTCGCCTGAGCGATGATCTCGCCGTCCGGGACCTCCACGGTCACCAGGACGCGTCCGGTCTCGAGCCCCTCTGCGGCCAGCCGGACCGCCGCCTCGATCTGCTTGCGCGGCTCCGGGTTGATGGCGGGTTCGCCCACGGCCACGGGCAGGCCGGGCAGGGTGGCGCGGCCCACGCCCCGGCCTCCGTCGAGAACGACGGCAAGTGGCGTGGAACCGTCCTGTTTCAGGCGGACCACGGCCTGAATGTCGTGGCCGTGGGTCACGTCCGGGTCGTCGCCGCCGTCCTTGACCACGGTCACGCGGACGCCGTCTTCCTCGGGCTCGATGCGTTCGACGGGCACGGTCAGGCTCCCGCCGGGCGGCAGGGGGACGTCTACCGCATCACACCGCTCGCCCGTCAGCAGGAAGCGTACCCCGGCCATGGCAGCGGCCGAGGCGCAGGAGCCGGTGGTTCGGCCGTTTCTAAGCGCCTTTGCCACGGCTAGCGCACCCTTCGGGCGGGCTCGTACAGGGTGGTGCCCGCCAGGTCGGAGATGTTTTTGATGATGTTTTTGAAGAGCACCACGTGGAAGGGGTACATGGCGTACCAGTAGAGGATGCCGGTCAGGCCGCGCGGCAGGAACTTGGCGGTCATGGAGAGATCCACGGCATTGCCCCAATGGGCGTCCATCTTGAATTCCAGAAGCGCCTCGCCGGGAAGCCGCATCTCGGCCAGGAGCAGGAGCCGCCGCCCCTTGTCCGAGGCGAGCACCCGCCAGAAGTCCAGGGCGTCGCCCACGCGCGGTGCCGCATCGCCGCGGGGCCGTCCGCGCTTCATGCCCGGCCCGGCCAGGAGGCGGTCTATGAAACCGCGCATCCGCCACAGCGGGTCGCCGAAATACCAGCCCTGTTCCCCCCCGATGCGGGCCACCTGTTCCCAGACCTTGTCCGGGTCGCCCTGGAGCCGGGCCTTGTAGCCCATTTCGAAACGAGTGCCGCCCGCGTAGAGCGGGTCGTCGGCCGAGGCCCATTCGGGCATGCAGGCGCTGCCCACGTCGAACAGGCAGCTCTCCACGGCCTGCTGCTCGGTTTTTTCCAGGGCGCGGCGGATGGCCTCGCGGCAGGAGAGCAGCTCCTGAGGAACGAGTTCAAGGATGCGCATGTCCCGGCAGACCACCTCGTTGCGCAGTCCGTCGATGAGGGCCCGGGACAGGGCCATGGGCACCGGGGTGATCAGCGAGACCCAGAAGGAGGACAGCCCGGGGGAGACGAAGGGCAGGGGCAGCAGCCGCCGTCGGGGGATGTTCGCCACCTCGGCGTAGAGGTGGAACAGTTCCGCGTAGGACAGGACGTCAGGCCCGCCGATGTCCAGGGTCTGCCCGGCCGTGGTCTCGTTTTCCAGACATCCGACCAGGTAACCCAGGACGTTACGGATAGCTATGGGCTGGGTCTGGGTGCGTACCCAGGCCGGGGTGATCATGAACGGCAGCCGGTCGGCCAGGTAGCGGACCAACTCGAAGGAGGAAGACCCCGAGCCGATGATCTGGGCCGCGCGCAGGGTGGTCACCCTGGCCGGACCGAGCGCCAGGATGCGGCCCACCTCGGCCCGAGAACGCAAATGCTTGGAAAGGGGGTGGTCCTCGCGGTCCTCGCCCAGTCCGCCCAGGTAGATGATTCGCTTCAGGTTCGCGTGCCCGGCGGCCTGGACCATGTTGTAGGCCGCGTCGCGCTCCTGCTCGGCGAAGTCCCGGCCAGGGCGGGCCATGGAGTGGACCAGATAGAAAGCGGCGGAGCATCCCTCGACGGCCTTCTTGAGGCTGTCCGGGTCGTGCATGTCCGCGCGCACGGCCTCGATCTTGTCGCCCCAGGAGCGGGAGCGGATCTTTTCGACGCTGCGCCCGGCGGCCCGCACACGGTGCCCGTGCGAGAGCAGCAGCGGCACCAGCCGCCCGCCCACGTAGCCTGTGGAACCGAGAACGAGAACCGGACCGTCAGCCATGGCGGCCTCCTTTTAGCGCGGTTTGGTCTGGAAGGTGATGCCCTCGCCGTTCGGGTGGTAGTCCCAGCCCTTGTCGGTCATGCACATGAGAAATTCCTTGTTCTGCTTGTGCTTGTCCAGGGGGTGCTTTTCGCCCGCGAGGACCTCGCAGTCGAGCGAATCGTTCTTGAACATGCGGTCCAGGGTCGCGCCCGAGTAATCCGGGTGGGTCCAGGGCTTGGAACAGCCGCCGATAAGCAGGGCGGCCGCCATCAGGGTGGCGAAAACGGTGGCGGAAACGATACGGCGCATGGTGGCTCCCGGGTTATTCATCCTTTAAATCCCGGCTCATCAGGTCCGTGGTGGCCTCGGCCGGGTCCTTGCCTTCATACAGTATCTTATAGACCTGTTCGGTAATGGGCAACTCCACGTGGAGTTTGGCCGCGAGGTCGTGCAGGGACTGGGTGGTCTTGACGCCCTCGGCCACGGCCTTCATCTCGCCGATGATTTCGTCCAGGGTCTGCCCCTGGCCGAGCTTCAGTCCCACTTGGCGGTTGCGCGACAGGTCGCCGGTGCAGGTCAGGACCAGATCGCCCATGCCGGATAGCCCCATAAAGGTCCGCTCCTGGCCGCCCATGGCCTCGCCGAGCCTGCTCAATTCGGCCAGCCCGCGGGTGATCAGGGCCGCTCGGGCGTCGTGGCCGAAGCCCAGTCCGTCGGCTATGCCCGCCGCGATGGCGATGACGTTCTTGACCGCGCCGCCCAGTTCCACGCCCCGGAAGTCCGGGGTGTAGTAGACACGGAAAAACGGGGTGGAAAAGGCCTCCTGCAGCTCGCGCCCCAGATCGTGGTCCTCGCAGCCCAACGACACGGAGGTGGGCATGTCCTTCGAGACCTCGGCCGCGAACGACGGGCCGCACAGGGCCGCGTACCGGGGGGCCTTGCCCTGGAGCGCCTCGGCCACCACGCGGGACACCGGGGCCAGGGTGGACAATTCGATGCCCTTGGACGCGTTGACGATCACCGGCCTCTCCGGGAGCAGGTCGCGGAATCCGGTCAGGGCCTGTCGGATGAATTGGCTGGGGATGACGACCAGGAAGTAGTCGGCCCCGGCAAAGGCGGTCTTCGGGTCGGACTCGACCTCGAGGTGTTCGGACAGGGCCACGCCGGGCAGGAAAACCCGGTTCTCGCGGTGCTTGCGGATATCGGCCGCCACCTCGGGCTCGCGTGCCCACAGGGTGGTGTCCCGTCCGTTTTTGGCGAGCATGTCGGCCAGGGTGGTCCCCCATGCGCCCGCGCCCAGTACGGCTATCTTCATTGGATTGGTCTCCTTGGTGTTTTGTCGAGTGTTGCAGCATACGTGGCGCGTGCCAAGGTGGCAAGGGCGGCCCGCGCCGAAAACCGTCCGCACCGGTTGCATCCGGGAGCGCCGGGAGGTATAGACCCCTCATGGCAATACAATTCACCGAGACCGAGGAAAGGATACTCGCTCTGGCCGGCGGCGACCTGCCGGACACCGAGCGGCCGTTCAAGGCCATAGCCGACACCGTTGGCGTGGCCGAACAGGAGGTCATCGACCTCATAGGCGACCTCAAGGAGCGCAAGATCATCCGCCGCTTCGGAGCCACCCTGCGCCACCAGAAGGCGGGCTACGGCCACAACGCCATGGTCGCCTGGCGGGTGCCGGACGACCGGACCGAAGAGGTCGGGCGGATATTCGCGGAACGGCCCGAGATATCTCACTGCTATGTTCGGCGCACCTACCCGGAGTGGACTTACAACGTCTACACCATGATCCACGGCGAACGTCCGGGCCAGACCGACGAGGTGGTGGCCGAACTGGAACAGACCGTGGGCATCTCCGACCACTGCACGCTCAGGTCCCTCAAGGAACTCAAGAAGACCTCCATGGTCTATTTCAAATAGGAAGCACGTCATGGATTCGAAATCCCTTTTCGCCAAGGCCCAGACCCTCATGCCCGGCGGCGTCAACTCGCCGTTGCGGGCTTGCAAGTACGTCAAATCCGAGCCGGTCTTCATCGAGAACGCCAAGGGGGCGCATCTTTTCGACGTGGAAGGCCGCGAGTACATCGACTACGTCTTTTCCTGGGGGCCCATGCTCCTGGGGCACCAGGACCCGGCCGTGAATGCGGCCGCCCACGCCGCCGTGGACCACGGGTCCAGCTACGGGGCTCCCTGCCTGGGCGAGGTCCTGCTGGCCGAGGAGATCAACAAGATCATCCCGTCCATGGAGATGATGCGCATGGTCTCGTCCGGCACTGAGGCGACCATGTCCGCGCTCAGGCTCGCGCGCGGCTACACCGGGCGCAACAAGTTCGTGAAGTTCATCGGCAACTACCACGGCCACGCCGACGCCTTCCTGGCCGCGGCCGGTTCGGCGGCGGCCACCGTGCCCGGCACCCCGGGCGTACCCGAGGAGGTCATCAGCCACACCCTACTGGCCCAGTACAATGACCTCGACGCGGTGAAACAACATTTCGAGGAGTCCGGCGACGAGATCGCCTGCGTCATCGTCGAGCCCTGCGCGGGCAACATGGGGCTGGTCCTGCCCAAGGAGGGCTTCCTCCAGGGACTGCGGGATCTGTGCACCCAGTACGGCGCGGTGCTCATCTTCGACGAGGTCATCACCGGCTTCCGGCTGGCTCCGGGCGGCGCCCAGGAGCGCTACGGCGTCACCCCCGACCTGACCACGCTGGGCAAGATCATCGGCGGCGGGTTCCCGGTGGGCTGCTACGGCGGCAAGCGCGAGATCATGGAGCACATGGCTCCGGTGGGCGGCGTGTTCCAGGCGGGCACCCTGTCCGGCAACCCCGTGGCCATGGCCGCCGGACTGGCCACTCTCAAGCGTCTTCATGAGTGCGATTACGCGGCTCTTGAGGCGAAGACCAAGGCGTTGACCGGCGAGCTGGCCTCGATCCTCGAAGCCAAGGGCAAGCCGGTCTACGTGGCCCAGGCGGGCTCGGCCTTCACCATGTATTTCTCCGACAAACCCGTGACCAACATGATCGAATCGGGCCAGTGCGACCAGGATACCTTTGCCGTCTACTGGCAGCAGATGATGGCCCGGGGGGTCTATCTGGCCCCGGCGGGTTTCGAGTGCGCCTTCACCTCCTTTGCCCATTCGGACGAGGACTTTGAGAAGACGCTTGAAGCGGCCCGCGCCGTGGCCTTCTAGGCCCGCGTATACCAAGCATATGCACCGGGTCGGGAATCCTTCGGGGGCCCGGCCCGTTTTTCGTGGGGCGTGCGGCGAGCCGGGAAAAAACACCCCGTTTTGTGCTGTTTTTTCTTTCCCCAAGGGACGCTTGCTGTTAAATGAGAGCAATGCCAGCTAAGAAAATCGCCATATACGCACTGACTTCCCAGGGACTGGCCGTGGGCAGACGGTTAGCCGCCAGACTGCCCGGCACCCTCTACGCCTCCAAGAACCTTGAGGCCGAGGACGTCATTTCGTTCGAGTCCCTCAAGACGCTCGTTTCGGCCACCTTCAATGCCTTTGACGGACACATCTTCGTGGCCGCTGCGGGCATAGTGGTGCGCTGTATCGCCCCCCATCTGCAGTCCAAGGAGACCGACCCGGCCGTGGTCTGCATGGACCAGACCGGGCTGTTCGCCATCAGCCTGCTCTCTGGCCATCTGGGCGGGGCCAACGAACTGGCCGACCGCTGCGCCCGGATCATGGGCGGGCAGTCGGTCATCACCACGGCCACGGATGCGGCCGGGGTCCTGTCCATCGACAGTCTGGCCATGGCCAAGGGGCTGGCCATAGGGACCATCGGCAAGGTCAAGGACGTGAACATGGCCCTGCTTGAGGACCGCGTGGTCCAGCTCTACGACCCGGAGGATTGGCTCGGCCTGGCCTGGAACGCCGGTTTTGAAGGCAAGGTCGGATATGGGGACTGGAACGACGTCAAGCCCGGCATCTGGGTCTCCTGGCACAACGACGCCCCGGAAGGGAGCCTGGCCCTGCATCCCCGCGTGCTGCACCTGGGCATCGGCTGCCGCCGGGACATCACCACCTATGAAATCCTCGACCACGTCTACATGGTTTTCAAGAAATACGGTTTTTCCATGGAGTCCATCGCCTCGGTGGGTTCGGTGGAGGCCAAGCGCAACGAGGCCGGGCTGCTGGAAGCGGCCGAGGAGTTCGGCGTGGAGCCGGTCTTCTACTCCACGGCCCAGCTAGCGGCCGTGGACGCGCCCACGCCTTCGGACCGGGTTCAGGCGCACATGGGTGTGCCCAGCGTGGCCGAAGCCTCGGCTCTGCTCGCCTCCCACGGCGGGGAGTTGGTCGTGACCAAGGAAAAGACCAACACCGTGACCCTGGCCGTGGCCCGGAGCAACCGTGCTTAAGGCGGTCAGTCTCGGACCGGGCGATATTTCCCTGCTCACCCCGGCGGCCCGCCAGGCCATCGAGGAGGCCAGCGTGGTGGCCGGATACAAGGGGTACATCGAGCTCGTCCCGGAGGAGATGCTCGAAGGCAAGACCGTGATCTCCACAGGTATGATGGGCGAGGTGGATCGCGCCCGGCAGGCCGTGGAGCATGCTCGGGCCGGGTGCAAAACGGTCATGGTCTGTTCCGGCGACGCGGGTATTTACGCCATGGCCGGGCTGCTCATGGAGGTCCTTGAAAGCGAAGGCTTGATCGAGACCGTTTCGTTCGAGGTCATCCCGGGCGTGGCCGCCTTCAACGCGGCGGCGGCCCTGCTCGGCGCGCCGCTCATGCACGACTTCGCCTCCATCTCCCTGAGCGACCTGCTGACCCCGTGGGAGCGCATCGAACAGCGGCTTCAGGCGGCGGCCGACGCGGATTTCGTCATAGCCATCTACAACCCCCGCTCAAAGAAACGCTCGGACCACCTGCGCGAGGCGCTGGATATCATCGGCCGGTTCCGGCGTCCGGACACGCCGGTGGGCATGGTCCGCAAGGCATATCGCGCGGGCCAGTACGTCGAGACCGTGCCGCTTGAGCAGGTGGACGTGGAGCAGGTGGACATGCAGACCGTACTCATAGTGGGCAATTCCGCCACCCGGCTGGTGAACGGGCGGATGCTCACCCCGCGTGGATATGACCGCAAATACAACCTGTAGACGTCTCGACCAAAGTGCAACTCCCCCCTTGCGCTCAAGGGTGTTTTTTGGGTAAAAGCAAGGGTCTACAATGGCAGCCCCCGCTTGACAGGGGGTGGATACTTATTTATCCCGCATAGTAGAGAGTGTGACTGTCTATCTTTTATGCAACAGGAGGAACTAGGTAAATGAAGAAATCTCTCATCATCAGCCTGATGGTGGCCGCCTTGGTGTGCGTCTTCTGCCTGCCCGTGGTCATTGCGGCCAACGCGCCTGCAGACACCATCACCATGGAAGTCCCCGCCGGCGCCAAAGCGACCAAGACGCCCGTGACTTTCCCGCACAAGAAACACGTGGACCAGGGGCTCGACTGTCTGGTCTGCCACCACAAGGCCAAGTCCCCGGACGAAGCCAAGAGCTGTGCTGCCGAAGGGTGTCACGTTGACGCCAGCAAGGCGGCCAAGAAGGAGCCCACCGGCTTCTACGCCGCCTTCCACAGCAAGAAGTCCCAGGCTTCCTGCCTCGGCTGCCACAAGACGGAACGCAAGGCCGGCAACAAGGCCGTTCCCGTCAGCTGCAAGCAGTGCCACCCGAAATAAGCCTTTAGGGTGAATTCAAGGGGGGCTGTACAATACGGCCCCCCTTTTTAACTCCTTTTTGGAGGTATCCATGACCCCGGCTCCACCGCCTCCTACCAAAGATGACGACGCCGACGTGCGCGACGTGCTGAACGAACCCGTTGCGGACAGCGAGGGCTTTGATCCCGATTCCGTGGACGCGGATTTCGAGCAGGAGCTCGAGGATCTCTTCGCCGACGACCTTGAGGACGCTCCCGTCGTGGACGAGAGCGGCGGCCCCGTCGTGCTCGACGATCCGGCAGAGTCCGAGGCCGGTGTCGACGAAGAGGATCTTCTGATTCTCGATGAAGTGGTGGAGGAACCAGCCGAAGAGGAGCCCGCCAAGGCCGAGTCCGCAGAGGATTCCGAGGACGAGGACCTGCTGATCCTGGACGACCTGGTCGAAGAGCCAGCCGCTCTGGACGACGAAAAGGACGCCGGAGAAGAAGAGCTGATCGTGCTCGACGAGGTGGTCGAACTGGTCGAAGAGGCCGATACCGGAGACGAACCCGCCCCGAAGACCGCCCCGCAGGCCGCAGACGACGTCGAGTCCCTGGTGGACGACATCGCCGAGGAGAACCAGGCCGAGGCTGTGGAGGACGCTACCGCCGAGGACGAGGAGCTCATTGATCTCGACGATCTGCTGGAGGAAACCGCCGAATCCCCCGAACCACTTGAGGATGAACCGCTCATTGATCTCGACGATCTGATCGGGGAGGAGACCGTTTCCGATTCCGAACAAGAAATTTCCCTTGAGGCCGCAGATGCGGTCGAAGACCTGACCGAAGACCTGACCGAAGACCCGACCGAAGATGTGGCCCTGGACCCGGCCGGCGATCTGGCCGAAGACATGCTGGCCGCCATGGCCGAAGAGCCCGCGCCCGAGGTGCCGGTGGACGAGGCTGTTGCCGCCGAGGACATCGAGGCCATCATGGACGAGCCCGAGCCCGAGCCCGAGCCCGAGCCCGAAGCCGAGCCCGAAGCCGTAAAGCCCGCGGTCGTGGAGGGCAACGTGTTTGATGACGCGGTCCTTGAGTCCGAGAAGACCGAAGCACCGCTCGACTCCGAGCTGACCGGCCTGGACCAGCTTGAGGATGACGACATCGAGGACGTGGACAGTCTGCTGGACAACGTCGAGGTGGACGTGTCCGGGGTAATGGACACTGAGGAGACGGACGCGGACCTGGATGACGATATGGTCATGGACCTGGACGAGGGCTCCCTGGACGATGTCCTGACCGCCGAATCCATGCCGTCCGACGCCGACGCGGACATGCTCCTGGCCGAGACTCGCGAGGAGACCCCCTCCCTGGAGGCCTTGCAGGATACGGTCCGCCAGCTTGAAGACCGTGTCGAGGAGCTGGAGCGCCGGTTGCGCGACGAGATCGCCCAGTTGGTCCCAGCCGAGGCCGCCAAGATCATCCGGGAAGAGATCGCGGCCCTGGCCGCTGATTTGGAGGATTAGCAGGTACGGCTGGCGAGAGCGGGCCTGTTCGGAATACAGAGAAGAGGCGCTGCCGGATGCGGCGGCGCACTCGAATCGCTCCAGGATCGTGAATAAATTTGAGAGGCCCCCACCGGTTGCGGTGGGGGCCTCTTTTGGGCTCATCCGGTTTTAGGATACTTTTCCCCGAGAGGCCACCTCTTCCTTTTGCCATAACGCCGAAGGCGTCACCTTGACCGCGCGTCAGCCGGGAGCGAAGCGGACGGCTCTGCGGAGCGAGCGCGATTTGGGCCTCTTGTGTCCCCACATAGTTTGTCCGCGTGGGGCATCTTTTGGTCCCGGCAAGCTCCACGATACGCGCGCTCATGGCTTTAACTCTCTAAAAGTACGCTTGGGCCGGATGAACCCTAAGGGATTGGGGCAGGCTTATCTGTTGCTGAACGGAATCCGGACTGTTAACAGCTTTGACCGAAGGGATGGGGATAGGATGGCGGATCAACCATGCAACAAATGGACGGGATGATGCCCAGCTTTGACGACATTGTGAATGAGCTTCAGGACAAGATCAACGAAGAGACCATTGAGGCCTATGGGCAAGCCGGATTCGAGCGTTGGCGCAACCAGCCGTATCGGGGGGAGCCTTCCGGGGCCAACTATGAGGGTGCGTCCACCGGCGGGTGCGGCGATACCATCTGGATTTATCTGGAGATAGAGGATGAAGTCGTGGTCGACGCCGGTTACGCCACGGACGGCTGCGGCTCCAGCGCCATCAGCGGCTCCATGGCGGCGGAACTGGCCGTGAACAGGCGTTGCGAGGACATCCCCGCCATTACCGGGGAGGCCGTTCTCGAAGGGTTGGGCGGCAAGAAGTGTCTGCCCGAGGACGATCAGCATTGCGCCTGGCTGGCCGCCAACGCCCTGCTCGAAGCCGTGGGCAGTTACTATAGACAGCAGGCCGCCTCCGAATCGAAAAAGGACTGAAATCCGTTGAGAGCGCTCGCTCGCGTGGCGGGCTCATGCCCTTCTGACTGGCAAAAGGACGTTTACGGTCCTCGTGCGGCGAGGCTTTACGGAAAACTTCGGCCTCCGGTCCTGCCGTCAAGCGGTTATGTGCCGCAGAAGGTTCGGGTGACGCGTTCCTCGGGACGCGGCGGTGAGGCGAATTCGGTGTGTTCGGGCTGGTCCTCGAAGGGGCGCTTGAGGACCTCGATCAACCGGTCCGTGGGAGCGAAATCCCCGGCCGTGGCCGCCTGGATGGCCGCCTCGATGCGGTGGTTGCGCGGGATGAATGCCGGGTTGGCCGCGCGCATGGTCTGTCGGGCGGTGTTCGCGGAGCCGGTTTGGTCCAGGCGCTCGAGCCAGTCGTTGAGCCATGTGGCGATTTCCTCGGCAGTGGCGAACAGGGCGGTGAACGGGGCCGGGGCCGCCTGGGCGTCACTCAGGGCGCGGAAAGCGTTGGTGAAATCGGTCCGGCTGCGGCGCATGAGGTCCAGGAGCCGTCGAGCCAGGGAAAAGGAGTCGTCGTCGGCGGGCAGGCCGATCTTGCGGCACAGCCCGTGGCGATAGTGTTCGGTGAAGGCCGGAATGAATTTCTCCAGGACCGTCTCGCCCGTTTTGCGGGCTTCCGCTTCGTTCGGGGCGAGCAGGGGCAGGAGGCAGCCGCCCAGGCAGGCCAGGTTCCAGGCCATGATGGTCGGCTGCTGGTTGAAGGCGTACCGCCCCGCATGGTCGATGGAGCTGAAAACCATGGCCGGATCATAGTGGTCCAGGAAGGCGCACGGGCCGTAGTCGATGGTCTCGCCGCTCACGGCAGTGTTGTCTGTGTTCATGACTCCGTGTACGAAGCCCAGGCAGAGCCATCGGGCCATCAGTTGGGCCTGTGCCGCGCACACTGATTCAAGGAGTGCGAGGTAAGGGTTGTCCGCCTTGCGCGCGGCCGGATGGTTGCGTTCGATGACGTGGTCGGCCAACTGTCGGAGTTCATCTTCCATGCGCCGGGCCGCGAAATATTCAAATGTCCCCACGCGCACGAATCCCGAGGCTACCCGGGTGATGACAGCGCCGGGCAACTCCTCTTCGCGGAACACGGGCTGGCCCGTGGCGGCCATGGCCAGGGCGCGGGTGGTCGGCACGCCGAGCGCGTGCATGGCCTCGCTGACCACGTATTCGCGGATGACCGGCCCGAGTGGCGCCCGCCCGTCGCCGCCGCGCGAGAACCGGGTCCGGCCCGAGCCCTTGAGCTGGATGTCGAACCGCTCGCCCGCCGCGTTCATCACCTCGCCGAGCAGGTGCGCCCGGCCGTCGCCGAGTTGGGGGACGAATTGGCCGAACTGGTGGCCCGCGTAAGCCTGGGCAATGGGTTCGGAACCGGCCAGGAGCCGGTTCCCGGTGCATATTCCGGCCAACTCCGTCTTGTCGTCGGGCAGGTCGAGCTCCAGCCGTGCGCCCAGCTCGCGGTTCAAACGGATGAGGGCGGGCGCGGCCACGGGTTCGGGATCGATCCGCTCGTAAAAGGACTCGGGCAGGTGGGCGTATGTGTTGATGAAGCGCATCATTCTCCAAGAAGTTTTTTCCAGGCCGGGAGCAGGGTGTCCAGGGAGTTGGCGAGCAGGCGCATATAGCTGACTTCGATCCCGGCCATCTCCTCGTCCTTGCGGCGGAGCCATTCAGACATCCAGGCGAAGCGCAGACCGAGGAGCATTTCGGGCAGCAGGGACAGGGAGGTATTGTCCAGGCACAGCCCATGGCGCATGGTCCGCAACAGGGCGGGAGCCAGGCCGCGCACCAGGGCGTGCGGGTCCTCGATGCCTACGCACCCAAGGCAGTTGGCCACATCGAACAGGCAGGGCCGGTTGCCCATGAACTCCCAGTCGATGACGGCTGCGGCGGACCGACCGTGCCAGATGACGTTCAGGGGGTGGAAATCGCCATGGCATAGGGCGGTGGGCAGACCGGGCCAGGCCTCGAAGAGCGGGACCAGTGCGGGCAGGACCGGGATCAGAGCCCGGTGCAGGTCCGGACGACGTTCGGCCATGGCGGCCATGAGCCCGTTGACGTAACCCTCCAGGAGGAAGGGCGGTTCGTCATCGAAATCGCGGACCGAGCCGGAGGCCTCGCGTAACCGGCACAAGAATTTGCCCAGGCTTTGGCCGCGCGCGCCGTCCTCGATGTATTCGGGCTGGGGCAGGGGATCGCCTGGCACATATGGTGAGAGTTGGTGGTACTCACCGTCGGTCTCGACCACGAAACGGCCGTCCGGTCCGGCCAGATAGGCGGGCACGAGCAGCCCGGCGCGGGACAGCCGGTCCAGGGCGCTGCCGATGCGTTCGCGCCGCTCGAACTGGCCCGGACGCAGGGTCTCGAGCATCCAGACGCGGCCCTGTCCATCCTCCACCGCTCGGCGCGACAGGCAGCGCTCCGGGCTTCCGGGCAGGACGATGTCCGTACGCTGACGGCCCGCGATCAATCCCCAGTGTGAGAGCAGGTCGGTCATGGTGGCCTACCGCATGCCCATGACGTTCATGAGCGAGTCCATACGGTCGCGGACAATGGCCTGTTCAGAGGCCGGAACCTGCTTGTCCACATCGGCCTGCACGTCGTTCAACTGTCCGCCGATCCGCTGGGAAAGCATCTGCTCCATGGCCTTGCGCTGTTCGTCGGGCATGTCCTTGAACTGCGCTTCCATCTGGTCGGTCATGCGCTGCATCTGGACCAGGTTCATCATGGTCACGGTGTGGCTGTAGATGTACAGGAAACGGTCCTCGTCCCAGCCAAGTTCGCGGAGCTCGTCCCGGACCATCGTATTCAGTGCCTCTCCCGTGGCGTCGTCCGCGTCCTGCGCGGTTGCGGCGGTCAGGCCGGATATCTTCGGCAGGTCGGCCAAAAACTTCTCGAACTCGTCCACCGTAAAGGGCCCGCCCACGGCCTGGACGACTTCCTTGCCCGGCTCGGACAGCTTGGGGTCGTCCGCCGCGTCGTTGCCGGAGCAGGCGGCGAGCATGCCCGTGAGCAGCAGGCACAGCAGTGTGGGAGCGAGGATTCTCATGGGGCCTCCTTGAAAAAGATTGCTATGATACAGCCTATAGGGGGGATGCGCACGCAGCGTCAACCCGCGCTCAGATTTTTCGCATGTCCGCTATCTTGCCATGATACGCGCCCGGGTCGCCCAGAAGGAAGTCCACCAGGCCGCGCGCGGATTGCCGCGGGGTCAGGAGCAGACCGTCCCGTTGCCAGGAAGTGAAGACCTCGCGCAGGGGCGCGGCGGCCGAGCCTTCAGCCTCGCGGGCGTCGGCCTGCATGCGCGTATCGACCACGCCGGGCCGCCAGATGACCGTGGTGATTGCCGGGGCTTCGTTGGCCAGCTGGCGGGCCAGATGCTCCTCGCCCGCCTTGGCCGCGCAGTAAGCCCCTATGCCTGTCTGTGGCCGATCCGCCGCTCCGGAGCCGAAGAACACGGCCAGCCCTTCTCCCCGTGAAAGAAGAGGAGGCACGGCGTGGCGCATGAGCTGATGGGCCGCGACCAGGGAGGCGTCCACCACCTCGCGGAAGCGGTTGGCCGACAGTTCCCACACGGCCGGACCGGGGGCGAGCACCCCGGCGGCGTGGATGAAGCCGTGAAAATCGCCCAGGCCTTGGGCCGCGTCGACCAGCTGGGCCGATACGGCGTCGTCGGCGGCATCCCCGGCCACGCATTCGGCGCTCACGCCGAGCGCGCGGCAGCGGTCGCGGACCGCCAGCAGTTTCTCTCTGGTGCGCGCGTTGAGGACGAGATTCACGCCCTCGCCGGCCAGTTCCTCTGCCAGAGCCCCGCCGATGCCCATGGACGCGCCGGTCAGGATCAGGGTTTTATTCCGCAGTAAAGTCATATAGGGTCGGTCCTTATTATATGTTATTTCCGTTTCAACCCAAGAGTACCCCATGACCATGAAAGTGAGCAAGCGCAGACCGCTTGTTGCCCAGTCCGAAATCCGCAACATGACCCTGGAATGCGCCCGCGTGTCCGGCGTAAACCTGGCTCAGGGCGTGTGTGACCTGCCCGTCCCCGCCCCGGTCATAGAAGGAGCGGAAGAAGCCATGCACGCGGGCACCAACATCTACACCCGCTTCGACGGGTTGCCGAGGCTGCGCCGGGCCATCGCGGCCAAGCAGAAGCGCTGCACCGGTATGGATTTGAACCCCGATGGGCAGGTGGTCGTCACCTGCGGGGCGACGGGCGCGTTCTACGCCGCCTGCCTGGCCCTGCTCGACGAGGGCGACGAGGTTCTGGTCTTCGAGCCGTACTACGGCTACCACCTCGTGACCATGGTTTCGCTCGGCATCAAGCCGGTCTACGTCACCCTTCAGCCGCCCGAATGGGGATTCGCCGCCCAAGACCTGGAGCGGGCCGTGACCGCCAGGACCCGGGCCATCATCCTGAATACCCCGTCCAACCCGGCGGGCAAGGTTTTTGATCGGCAGGAACTCGAACTCATAGCCGATTTCGCCGAGTCCCACGACCTGTTCGTTTTCACCGACGAGATATATGAGCACTTCGTTTTTGACGGCAGGAAGCACATCGCTCCGGCCACCCTGCCGGGCATGGCCCGGCGGACCATCACCATCTCGGGGTTGTCCAAGGTTTTTGCCGTGACAGGTTGGCGGCTGGGGTACGTCCTGTGCGATCCGGAGTGGGCGTTGGCCATCGGGCACTTCAGCGACCTTGTCTACGTCTGCGCGCCCGCGCCGTTGCAGATCGGGGCGGCCAAGGGGCTGGAGGAACTCGGCCCGGACTACTACCAGGGCGTGTCCGACGAGCATCAGATGAAGCGGGACCGCTTCTGCGAAACCCTGGGCTCGGTGGGACTGACCCCGCACGTCCCGGGCGGGGCATACTACACCCTGGCCGACGTGACCTCGCTTCCCGGAGCCACGGCCAAGGAACGCGCCCTGTACCTGCTGGAAAAGACCGGCGTGGCCTGTGTGCCCGGTTCGGCCTTCTACTCCGGCCCGGTGGGTGAGACCCTGGCGCGGTTCTGTTTCGCCAAGGAGATGGATGTGCTTGAAGACGCCATGCAACGACTGGGGAGGCTCGCGTGACCGAGGCGCAGAAAAAGGAATTCAAGCGGTTCGCCGAAGAGGACATGGCCGCCATCCGGGCCGAGATTCCCCGGCTCAAGGAACAGGTCAAGCCAGTGGCGCCGGACAACGCCATTGGGCGCGTCTCGCGCATGGACAACATCGTCAATCAGTCCGTGGCCGAGGCCCAGCTGTCCAAGGCCAAGGTCCGGCTGGCCCGCCTGGAGGATGCCCTCAAGCGGGTGGACGAGGACGAGGATTTCGGCCTCTGCCTGGACTGCGGCGACCCCATTCCCATGGCCCGGCTCAAGGCCATGCCCGAGACCAGCCTTTGCGTGGAGTGCGCCGAGTAGGGACTAGAGAAGTCCCGCGCCCGCCTGATAGATGCGTCTCAACATCTCCGGCGGCAGGGGATTGTCCCAGACCCCGGCGTACCCGGCCCAGACCCTGGCGACCAGAAGCACCAGCACGGTTCCCACGGCCACGGTCTGCCACGGGATGCGCTGCCCCAGCGCCCGGAAGCCGAGGCATCCGTCCACCGGACAGGCTCCGACGCATTGGCCGCAGCCGATGCACTCCGGGGTGAGCACCGCTTCCTTCTTTTCCACGAGAATGCCCGAGGGGCAACTGGCCGAGCATTTGCCGCAGTGGATGCAGGCGTCCTTTTCGCGGTGCACGCGCACCGGTCCGAACCAGGAGAGGAGGCCGAGCAGAGCGCCATAGGGGCAGAGATACCGGCACCAGAAGTTACGCACCATGAGACTGAGCAGGGCCAGGGCCGCGAGTACGGACAGGGCCGTGCCGGATGGGTGCAGGAAGAATTCGAGCATGCGCGCGTCCGAGGTCATGTTGAACGGGCTGCGCAGGAAGGACTCAAGCGAGTCCGGGCCCATGGCGAAAATCGCGAACAAGAATCCGCCAATGCCCAGGTATTTGAAGAGGTGCAGGGTGAGGTCGATTCGTCGGGGCGGCATCTTGGCCAGCCCGATTCTGCGTCCGGCCCGCTCCAGCAGCCCGGACAGAAAACCCACCGGACAGACGTAGCCGCAAAATCCCTTGCGGAACAGGAAGGCCATGACCAGGACGGCCAGGAACACGGTCAGCCCGGCCGGATGGGCGCGGTCCCAGAAACCGGACGAGACCAGCCGCCTGAAGCCAAGGAGCGCGCTGATGGGTAGAAATCCCTCCACCGCGCCTGGCTTGGGCACGAACGCTTCCGAGCGCCCTGAAACCCAGTTCAGAAAAAGGATGAAGCGGTAGCCCGCGTAGAGGGAAAAGAGGGTAAAGGCCGCCTGGACGGCCAGCCGGAAACGGTCGGGAGTGATTTTCATGGGAACCTTTCTTGTCTGGCGGGTCCCCTATACCCATCGCGGGCGGCTGGCAACCGGCTGCACGGGGGCTGCACAAAAAAAGCGGGCTCACGTTCCCGGCGGGCGATACGGTGTGTCTCCGGTCAGCGTTTGCGGCCCGAGGTCACGCCCCGGGTGATGAGGCCGATCATGAAGGCGAACATGAAGTAGCTGAGCAGGCTCTGGATGATCAGGAGGACCTTGCCGTCCCAGGTGCCGGGCACGATGTCCCCGAAGCCGAGGGTGGTCATGGTCACCACCGTATAATACAGGGCGTTGAGAAAGAGTTCGCCGCCTTCGGCCATGAAATCGAACGGGGGCGTGCTTCCGGTCAGGATGTGCAGTCCGTCCGCGGCCGCGTTGACCAGGGTGAAGCCGATCAGGGTGGCCAGATAGATGCGCAGCAGTTCGTTCACGTCGGCCCAGGTGATCTCGCTGTCCGGCCTGAGCAGAGCCATGCTGCGGCGGGCGAAGGCGCGCAGGTTCCAGACCAGGACGGACAGGACCAGGACAGCCAGGAAGAGGACGCCCCATTCGCTCAGGGTCAGGAGGATGTCGGCGGCCCCGGCCAGGAAGCCGACCATGGCGGCGCAACGCAGCCGGGACCCGGTGTACACGGCTGTGGCGTCCGGCCACAGGTTGCGGATGCGGCGGTTCCGCCAGCGGTGGAAGAGCAGGACCGCCAGGGTCGTTGCCGCACCGTTGAACACGGCCTTGAGCAGATTCCCGGCCAAATCCGCCTGGATGAGACGCGGCGCGGGCAGGTCCTTGAAGGTCAGCAGCAACACGGCCCCGGCAAAGAAGGCGGGCACGAAGTGGGTCAGCCAGACCCGGACGAAGAGCGAATCCTTGAGTTTTTCCATCTGTCATGGATTGTTCGCACATTCCGGGTATGCGCGCAACAATCACGCCCGGTTTCGGCGGGGTGGCGGAAGTCGGCGCAACCGGGTATGCTTGCCGTCGTGTGCGAACGATTCGCACAGGGCATCCCCTAAAAACGGCTGGAAGAGGTTCTCGGCCTTCCCGTGCCGGGAGGCTGCGCACCGGGCTTCAGCATGGCGCCGGACTTGGACGGCCCGGGACTGCTTGAAAACGGCCCGAACAGGGGCCCGGAACAGGGGCCGTGCCTGTGAGGCATCCCCCGTCGCCCTTGACTATCCGGGGAATCTGGCTTAACAAACGTCCTCTTTGCCCACGCTGGACGGTGGTTCTCGCACAGGTGAAAATAATAAATTTAGTAATTTCAGGGAGTTGATCAGTTGTTCGAGAGCCTGCAAGAAAGACTCGGCGCCACCTTCTCCAAGTTGGGCGGCAAAAAGACCCTTGATGAGAACAATGTCAAGGAGGGTCTGAGGGAGGTGCGTCTCGCGCTTCTCGAGGCCGACGTCAACTTCAAGGTGGTCAAGCAGTTCGTTGACCAGGTCAAGGACCGCGCTCTCGGCGACGAGGTTCTCAAGGGGCTCGAACCCGGCCAGCATTTCATCAAGATCGTCAATGAGGAGCTCATCGAGCTGCTCGGCGGCGAACAGAAGGACCTGGATCTCAAGGCCAAGCCGCTCAAGCTGATGATGGTCGGCCTCCAGGGGTCGGGTAAGACGACCTCTTCGGGCAAGATAGCGATGTTCCTGCGCAAGCAGCACGCCAAGAAGCCGTACCTGGTGCCTGCCGACGTCTACCGCCCGGCGGCCATCGACCAGTTGAACACCCTGGCCCGGCAGCTCGACGTGCCGGTCTACCCGTCCACCACGGACATGAACCCCGTGGATATCTGCAAGGACGCCGTGGTCAAGGCCGAGGAGCTGGGCTGCGACCTGATCCTGTTCGACACCGCGGGCCGCCTGCACGTCGACGAGAAGTTGATGGACGAGCTTGAGAACATCAAGCGCGAGTGCGAGCCCCAGGAAATTTTGTTCGTGGCCGACGCCATGACCGGCCAGGATGCCGTGACCGTGGCCGAGAGCTTCAATGAGAAGCTCGGCATCACCGGCGTGGTCCTGACCAAGATGGACGGCGACGCCCGAGGCGGCGCGGCCCTGTCCATCAAGACCGTGACCGGGTGTTCGGTCAAGTTCGTGGGTGTGGGCGAGAAGCTCACCGACCTGGAGCTCTTCCACCCGGACCGCATCGCTTCGCGCATCCTCGGCATGGGCGACATGATGACCCTCATCGAGAAGGCCCAAGGCCAGATCGACGAGGACGAGGCCAAGGCCATGGCCGAGAAGATGGCCAAGGCCGAGTTCGATTTCGAGGACTTCCTGGGCCACATGAAGAAGCTCAAGAAGCTCGGGTCCATGGAGGGGCTGCTCAAGATGATCCCCGGCATGGGCAACATCATGAAGCAACTCGGCGACAACGCCCTGCCCGAGGACGAGATGAAGCGCACCGAGGCGATCATCTCCGCCATGACTCTCAAGGAACGCCGCCAGCCCGATCTGCTCAAGAACGCGAGTCGCAAGGACCGCATCGCTCGGGGGTCGGGCGTGAAGGTCGCGGACGTCAACGCGCTCATCAAGAATTTCAAGCAGATGAGCAAGGTCATGCAGTCCATGATGGGCGGCGGCAAAAAGAAGAAGGGCAAGTTCGGACTGCCCAATCTGCCCGGACTGGGCGGGGGCGGCATGCCCGACATGAGCGCGCTCGGCGGCGGCATGCCTGGAATGCCCGGTATGCCCGG
>Ga0075011_10000351_pt1 | contig 24623 bp, 23 predicted proteins | sample TARM_MetaG_T_14_FD_72354 | JGI IMG/M metagenome (GOLD analysis project Ga0075011, IMG submission 72354) | Freshwater microbial communities from Pennsylvania, USA, analyzing microbe dynamics in response to fracking - TARM_MetaG_T_14 | ecosystem: Environmental > Aquatic > Freshwater > River... | reverse complement strand
ACCAATGCGGAGCGGTAGTTCAGTTGGTTAGAATACCGGCCTGTCACGCCGGGGGTCGCGGGTTCGAGTCCCGTCCGCTCCGCCACTTATTTCGAAAACCTCGCCTAAAGCGAGGTTTTTTCGAATTTAAAGCGGTAAAATTTGATTTCCTATTACAGGGGTGTAGCTCCAATTGGCAGAGCAGTGGATTCCAAATCCACGTGTTGGGAGTTCGAATCTCTCCACCCCTGCCATATTTCCCTTACGGGATATGAAAAGCCTCAACTTCGATTGAGGCTTTTTTATTTCTGGCCTTATGAAAAATAAAGGCTTTCGGATCTCTACCTCAAAATCCTCATCAGAATCGCTCCATACAGCATTCCATGTTTCCTTCCGGTTCATACCTGTCTTTTCTGCTTCAACCTCGTGGTGAGCTATACAGCCAATATTTCGCTTGCGTGTACCTAGGGTGAATATCGCCAACAGACACCTTTCATACCAATCTGGATAAGTAGAAAAACGCTAAGAACAAGGCATAGATTGCCGCTAACTCGTTATTCTAATGACAAAATCTATAACGTAGTTATTGGCGTTTTTAGCAAGCAAGAATGCACAGAAACTTATGTAGGTTGGTATTAATAGCGTTATTGTCGTTTATCTGACCTCAGTTATTTACATTTTAATGAGAATAAGTTTTATTATCTATTAAATAAACTATTACTGCTGGAGTAGAAATGGTACTCACTCGTCGTCGCTTCCTTTCCATGAGCTCAGCCCTGGGCATGTCTGCTTTGTTGCCTGCATGCTCCTTAAAACAAATTAGCCGTGAAAAATATCTGTATCAGCTTACAGCGGAACCATCAACGGCTGAGTTGGTTTCCGGACATCAGACATCAGTGCTTGGTTTTAATGGCTCTATCCCTGCTCCGACGATACGTTGTCGTCAAGGGGAGAAAGTAACGATACGGTTTACCAATAAGCTGAGTGAGCCAACAACTATTCACTGGCATGGTTTACGTATTCCTATCGGTATGGACGGGGTTCCGTTTCTCAGTCAGAAACCGGTTATGCCCGGAGAAACTTTTGTTTATGAGTTCACACCACCGGATGCTGGCACATTTTGGTATCACCCGCATATGAACAGCGTCGAGCAATTGGGCAAGGGGTTGGTAGGGCTCATAATTGTTGAAGAAGCCACTCCCGTGAAGTTTGATGACGAGTATGAATTAGCGCTTAAACATTGGCATCTTGATCAGAATGGTGGATGGAAAGACTTAATGATCCCACGCTATAGTGCTCGGATGGGCACCCCCGGAGAGTGGGGAACAGTAAATGGTATTCATAATCCAAGTTATGAGATCACACAGAATGCCACTGTCAGGTTAAGAATCGCCAATCTTGATAATACGATAACTTATCCTGTTGCGGTCGAAGGAGCAGAAGCCTGGGTGATTGCTATCGATGGCAACCCGATCAGAACGCCTTATAAATTGTCTCGACATAAGATTGGCCCGGGAATGAGGCTCGATGTTGCATTTACTGCTCCTCAGGCTGGTAATATCGTTTATGTCCGACAAATGAAAGGCGACTTTCCATTCCCACTGTGTGAATTTAGCTGCTTACCATCGCAACTGAAGCCGAATCGTACTATTCCTTCACTGCCACTGAATCCTATTCCACAAGTCGATCTTGATAATGCAGAGATGCTTGATTTCGTATTTGAGTGGGCTGGTGCGGTGACTCCTGTCGACGAGCAAGGAAATGCGCAACCAAAGTTCTGGTTAATGAATAAGCGTGGTTGGGAAGGGATGAGTGCTGATAATATTCCACAACCATTAGCGACTCTCGAGCTGGGGAAAAGTTATATCTTTCATCTGAAAAATGTCACTCAGTACCATCACCCAATTCATTTGCATGGACATACGTTCATAGTGTTGGAACAGGATGGTAAAAAAGTCGATACTCCATTTCATACAGATACGGTTTTGTTAGGTAAGAATGGTTCGGCTAAGGCAGCGTTTGTTGCCAATAACCCTGGAAGATGGATGTATCACTGCCACGTTATTGAACATATGAAAACTGGACTCATGGGCTATATAGAAGTGGTATAAGTGACTCCTGTAACTTTTCAAATGTAGCAACTTTTGACGGGAGTTATACAAATTATGAGAACTATATTTTCATTGATTTTAACGCTCCATCTGCTCAATAAATCAGTACAATAGATCAAATATTATTTTGGAGGGGTTATGGGGCAATTATCAATTCTGGGGCTGATAGCGATTGGTGGTGCTGTTGGGGCGTGTTCACGGTATTTAGTTTCTGAAATGTGTGTCACTTTATTTGGACGCTCTTTCCCATACGGTACGCTGGCGGTTAACATTGCAGGTTCCTTTATTATGGGACTATTGATCGCTGCTGTGGAAAATGAATGGTTGTCACCGTATCCATGGCGACAAATAGTTGGTTTGGGCTTCTTAGGTGCTTTGACGACGTTCTCTACATTTTCTATGGATAATGTTCTTTTAATGCAGCAAGGTGCGTTTGTTAAGATGGGGTTTAACATCCTGCTCAACGTTATGTTAAGTATCACGGCTGCCTGGGTTGCATACCAGTGGTTAATAAGAGGTTAACCACAACCTGATTAAAAATTCTTCTTTTGTACTTGGTTAACTAAATTCCTTTCTCTATAATCGATTCACTTGTCGGAGTGCCATGAGGCTGAGACCGTTTATTCGGGATCCGTTGAACCTGATCTGGTTAATACCAGCGAAGGGAACAAGAGAAGACCTTCTTTAATCCTGGACTAATTTCATCGTCCTACCTAAGAGATAGGTCTGCTCATCTCTATTGCCGCATTTTTCCGTCAAGCATTTATCCCATAATACATTACAAGGAAAATGCTATGTCGAATCGCAAACAAGCGAGACTGGAAGCTAAACAGTTTATACAAACCCTCTCAGTACAACCTTATCCTAACTCAGAAAAGGCTTATGTCGTTGGTTCGCGTCCTGACATTAAAGTTCCTATGCGCAAAATATCGCTAGCTGACAGCTTAGTCGGCGGGACAAAAGAGAAGCCAGTTTTTGAACCCAATGAACCTATCTGTGTCTACGATACTTCAGGTGTTTACACTGATCCACAACACCATATTGATTTATACCAAGGTTTGCCAAAGCTAAGAGCTGGCTGGATAGAAGAACGACAAGATAGTGAAATTCTTCAATCAATGAGTTCGAAGTACGCCCAGCAGCGCTTGGCTGATGACACCCTTGATGAGTTGCGCTATGGCAACTTACCGTCGATCCGTCGGGCGAAAGAGGGGAAACGGGTCACTCAACTTCACTATGCTCGCCAAGGAATCATCACTCCTGAAATGGAATTTATTGCATTGCGCGAGAATATGGGCCGTCAGCGTTATCGTGATGAACAACTGAATCTTCAACATCCCGGACAGGCTTTTGGGGCCAACCTACCCGCAGATATAACGGCAGAATTTGTACGCCGAGAGGTTGCTGAAGGGCGCGCTATTATCCCATGTAATATCAATCACCCGGAAGCTGAACCGATGATTATTGGTCGTAACTTTCTGGTTAAAGTGAATGCGAATATTGGTAATTCTTCAGTTAGCTCATCCATTGAGGAAGAAGTGGAAAAGCTGGTTTGGTCCACTCGTTGGGGGGCCGATACCGTAATGGATCTTTCCACTGGTCGTAATATTCACGAGACTCGTGAGTGGATATTGCGTAATAGCCCGGTACCTATTGGTACAGTTCCAATGTATCAGGCGTTAGAGAAAGTGAACGGGGTGGCTGAAAATCTTTCATGGGAAGTGATGCGCGATACATTGCTCGAGCAAGCAGAGCAGGGGGTAGATTACTATACTATTCATGCTGGTTTGCTATTACGTTATGTTCCCATGACCGCAAAACGTGTCACTGGTATTGTATCTAGAGGTGGGTCAATTATTGCTAAATGGTGTTTAGCTCATCATCAGGAAAGTTTTCTCTATACTCATTTCAGAGAGATTTGTGAGATTTGTGCGAAGTATGATGTATCACTGTCTCTTGGGGATGGATTACGTCCGGGGTCTGTGGCGGATGCGAATGACGAGGCTCAGTTTGCTGAATTGAGAACGCTAGGTGAATTGACCAAGATCGCCTGGGAGTATGATGTTCAGGTGATTATTGAAGGTCCTGGTCATGTTCCAATGCATATGATTAAAGAAAATATGCAAGAGCAGTTAACGCATTGTCACGAGGCGCCTTTCTACACTCTTGGCCCTCTGACAACGGATATTGCCCCCGGCTACGATCACATTACTTCGGGGATTGGTGCCGCGATGATTGGCTGGTATGGCTGTGCCATGCTTTGTTATGTCACACCGAAAGAGCATTTAGGGTTACCTAACAAAGAGGACGTTAAGACAGGGCTGATTACTTATAAGCTTGCTGCTCATGCTGCGGATCTTGCGAAAGGTCATCCCGGAGCGCAAGTGCGTGATAATGCATTATCTAAAGCGCGTTTTGAGTTTCGATGGGAAGATCAATTTAATCTCTCTCTCGACCCTGAAACGGCACGTGCTTTTCACGATGAAACGCTGCCTCAGGAATCAGGTAAAGTAGCGCACTTTTGTTCGATGTGTGGTCCCAAATTTTGCTCAATGAAGATCTCCCAGGAGGTTAGGGAGTATGCAAATGATAAAGATCAAGTCGCCGCAGACCAAGCCATAGAAGTTAAAATGTTAGATGACCCGTTAGAAGGTATGCGTCAAAAATCCCGGGAGTTCTTGGAATCGGGTTCAGAGCTTTATCATCCGGCAGTAAAAACTGGTTCAGCGCTAACTGAGGAGTAACTTGTGAAATTGCTTATCCCATCTCATTGTGTTGAGTTGACGGGAGAGGTTCAACAAGTTCTGCTACTGGCGAAAAAGCAAGGCTTTGATATTAGTGCTATAGAGTTGAGCGTCAGCTCAACTCCATACATTGAACTTGTTGATACTCAAACATCTCACATATCGAGTAATTTATTTTATCCGCATATCAGTCATCACCAGCGAGCTGATCTGCATATGCTTTATGGTAACTCTGGTACTAATGGTTTTAACTGCCATTCTCAGGTTGTACAAATTGATGCTGAGATTTCCGGGCGCTTAACTGATCGCTGGTTTTATCAGGAGGTTGAGACACTACTCGTTAACAGTAAACCTTTAACCGAAGCTGAATGTTGGCATCATTTGGCTTGGGTTGTGACGAGTTTAGCTCTGGATTTTCCTCTTGAAGATGCACTTGTTTTAAGTCGGGCTGTGTTAAATGTTTCACGTGAAACATGGCCAACTCAGTTTGAAGATTTTCCCCAGTTGATTCAACCTTGTTCGGATAATGAAACGCTCTCATTTGTAACGCTAACGAAGCCATCGTTAGGCCTGTATCCGGTTGTCGATAGTGTTGACTGGGTTGAAAGGTTATTATCATTAGGAGTAAGAACTGTACAACTTAGAATTAAAGAGCCTGATCATTCCCAACTAGAACAGCAAATTGCTGCAGCGATTAAACTGGGCGAGGAGTATCGGGCACAAGTCTTTATTAATGACTACTGGCAATTAGCATTAAAGCATAACGCGTTTGGAGTTCATCTTGGACAAGAAGATATTGCTCAAGCTGACTTAGCTAAAATTGCTAACAAAGGTATCGCGCTGGGACTTTCCACTCATGGTTATTTTGAGTTATTGCGCATCCATCAATTATCACCCAGTTATATCGCGTTAGGGCATATATTTCCAACCACAACCAAGCAGATGCCATCCAAACCCCAAGGATTAGTTCGCTTAGGTTTATATCAAAAGCTATTGGATAGCATGCCTTATGACGACACTTTCGGGGTTCCGAGCGTAGCTATTGGTGGGATTGATTTGAACAATATCCAGCAGGTTGTCGCATGCGGTGTATCCAGTGTTGCAGTTGTTCGGGCCGTCACTGAAGCCAGTGATTTAGCTACCGTGATTGAACTGTTGCAAAGTCACTTTCCGAACGTACAACGGAACGAAACGGAGGTCGAACATGTTGTCTGATGCCTCGTTTAAACGTTATCAAAGGTTAATTTGCTTGCCAGAAGTAGGTGAATCAGGGCAAAAAAAACTGCGTGATGCGTCGGTGCTTATTATTGGCTGTGGCGGGTTAGGCAACGCAGCAGCTCTCTATTTATCAGCGTCCGGAATAGGAAAACTTGTGCTTTGTGATGATGATGTAGTTGAAGTTTCGAATATGTCCCGTCAGGTCGCGTTCCGGAATGACGACTTACAACAAGCCAAGGTGATTGCGTTGGCACAGCAGTTAAGGTCTTTAAATCCTGACATTCATATAAGGACGGTACAAAGGCGTATGGATGAGACCAGTCTGCCTTTGGAGGTGTCTCTGGCTGATGTGGTTTTAGATTGCTCGGATAACTTACATACCCGCCACCTGATTAATCAAGTCTGTTTGAACAATTCAGTACCTTTGATCTCCGGGGCCGCGATAGGCTGGAATGGCCAGGTTATCGCTTTTGACTTTTCAAGGCCGTCAGCGCATCAGAGTTGTTACGCCTGTATGGTGCCCAAAGGGACGGCAATTAAAGCGAATAATTGCTCTGAGATAGGGGTAATTGGCCCAGTTGTCGGAACGATAGGTAATTTGCAGGCTCTACTCACGCTACAGTATCTAGTCAGTCTGAATGAGTTTATGCCAAATCAATTGTATAAGTTCGATGGCAAATGCATGGACTGGCAAAAGTTGAAACTATTGGCGGATCCCGATTGCCCGGTTTGTGGCGGAAAACGACAAAGTGTTAGTGAACAAGAGGAGACTTTATTATGTCGACAACTATCGGTGTAAACGGTGTTGAGCACAAAATTGATTCCGGCCTAACACTGGCTGCGTTGCAACAGGATCTGGATCTGCCGACCCACGGCTGTGTATTCGCTATCAATGAGCAAATTATTCCCAAAGGCTTGTGGCAAGTTCAAGTAATTAATGATGGAGATAAGATATCTCTGTTCCAGGCTATAGCAGGAGGTTAGAGAAATGCTCAACATCAATAATACACATAGAAGTGATCTAATAATTGCAGATAAAACATTTCGTTCACGTCTGCTGACCGGCACCGGCAAATTCGCCAGTCGTCAGTTGATGGCTGACTCTGTGGTGGCGTGTGAATCTGAGCTGGTCACCATGGCATTGAAACGAGTAAATCTCGACGCGCGGGACGATGACATCCTTACACCACTTATAGATGCAGGTATAAACCTATTACCAAATACGTCCGGTGCAAAAACAGCGAAAGACGCAATTTTCGCTGCGCATTTAGCACGAGAAGCTTTGGAAACTCATTGGTTAAAACTGGAAATACACCCGGATCCAAAATATTTGATGCCAGACCCAATCGAAACACTAATTGCAGCTGAACAACTTGTGAAAGATGGCTTTACGGTTTTGCCTTACTGTCACGCTGACCCGGTATTATGTAAACGGTTGGAAGAGGTTGGTTGTGCCGCTGTTATGCCTTTAGGGGCGCCAATTGGAACCAACAAAGGATTAGTTTCTCGCGAGTTTTTACAAATTATCATTGATCAGGCTCGTGTTCCTGTGATTGTCGATGCTGGGATAGGGGCACCTTCAGACGCTGCGTTAGCAATGGAACTTGGCGCTGATGCTGTACTTGTGAATACCGCAATAGCGACGGCCAGTGATCCGATAGCGATGGCAAGAGCATTTAAGCTTGCGGTTGAAGCTGGTCGTTTAGCTTATGAAAGCGGACTGGCTGATAAGTTTAACCACGCGGTTGCGTCTAGTCCGTTTACGGATTTTCTCGGAGGTGCATGATGAGCTTTCTGCAGCACTTTGAGCAGCTGAACTGGGATGAGATAAAACTGTCGATTTACAGTAAAACGGCAACTGATGTTGAAAGAGCCTTGAGTAAAGATAAGCTCAATTTGGAAGATTTCAAAGCATTGATCTCACCAGCCGCGGAACCTTACCTGGAGCCGATGGCACATAAGTCTTACCAAAAAACGCGACAACGATTTGGTAATACTATGTCATTCTATGTGCCTCTTTACTTATCAAATCTCTGTTCTAACGATTGCACTTACTGTGGATTTTCTATGGGAAACCATATTAAGCGCAAAACCTTAACTGAGAGTGAGATTGAACAAGAGGTTGCCGCGATAAAGAAAATGGGTTTTGACAGCGTATTGTTAGTTACTGGGGAGCATGAAACAAAAGTTGGGATGAATTACTTTCGGCGTGCGGTTCCATTAATCAAATCGTCGTTTAATTATCTGGCTATGGAAGTTCAGCCTCTCGACCAACTGGAATATGCCGAACTCAAAACCTTAGGTTTAGATGCGGTAATGGTCTATCAAGAAACCTATCATCCTTCTACATATAGTAAGCACCATTTACGTGGTAAAAAAATGGATTTTGAATACCGATTAGATACGCCTGAACGATTGGCGAAAGCTGGTATTGATAAAATAGGGTTAGGTGCATTAATCGGATTAGAGGACTGGCGTACCGATTGTTTCCATGTCGCGGCACATATAAGCTACCTTGAGCAGACATATTGGCAGAGCCGGTATTCGATTTCATTCCCTCGATTGCGACCTTGTGCCGGGGCAATGCAACCTAAATCGGTGATGAGTGACAAGCAGTTGGTTCAACTTATTTGCGCTTACCGTTTGTGGAATAGTGAAGTTGAGTTGTCTCTTTCGACCCGTGAGTCACCGAGCTTTAGAGATAATGCTTCAGTATTAGGTATCACCAGCATTTCTGCTGCATCCAAAACTCAGCCGGGTGGGTATGCTAATTCTAATGTCGAACTGGAACAGTTTGCTATTAGTGATGAGCGTTCTGCTTATGAGGTAGCAGAGGCGATGAAAAGTAAAGGGTTGGAAGCGGTATGGCAGGACTGGCATTTTGCCTACTCGGGCTAAAACGGATAGCTGTTGATTTTTAACTCAATCGACGGATTGTTTCACGTGAAACAATCCGATAAAAAAGGCGACTTACATAGTCGCCTTTGTCGATTAAGCTGCCTGTTCTTGATGATACTTACCAAGTAATGCGTGGTAGAAATCATGATCGGTTAAGGTACCAACTAATTCATTATCTTCTAGTAGCACAATGGGGTTACCCGTGTGATAGCGAATTTCTATCGCATCACGCATATCGATGTCCGGGCTCGCAATCACCAGTGAGCGATGAGACAGTTGTTCTAATTGAGAAGTTTCATCCCATGTAACTAGTTCAAGCTCTTTAGTAGCTGAAACCTGCCAATTGTTATTATGTTTCTCCAGCCAGATATCTGCTTGCTGACAAATCTGCCAGCGACCAGAGTCCTGAACAAGGTCATCACAACTGTTCATTAATGAGCGCCCTTTAAGCACGTTTAATGGATTGGTGTGAGAAACGAAATCCTGAACATATTGTGTTTGGGGCTTGAGAACAATGTCTTCTGGTTTGCCATATTGGATCAGCTTACCTGACTCCATAATCGCGATACGTGAACCGAGTTTAAGTGCCTCATCAAGATCGTGACTGACGAAAACGATGGTTTTGTTGAGGCGTTTTTGCAGACTCAAGAGTTCGTCCTGAAGTTGGGTTCGAATGAGTGGGTCTAGCGCTGAGAACGGTTCATCCATCAAAAGGATATCACTATCCATTGCGAATGCGCGAGCAAGTCCGACACGCTGCTGCATACCGCCGGATAGCTCATGGGGCAGTTTATCTTCCCATTCTGCCAGCCCAACCATTTCAAGTTTTTCTCTGGCGTTATCACGACGCTGCTGCTTGCTTTGCCCCTGCATTTCCAGGCCAAAGGCAACGTTGTCTAAAACGGTTAACCAGGGCATTAATGCAAACTTCTGGAAAACCATCGATACCTTATGTGTTCTCAATTCACGCAGCGTTGTCTCGTTACACGTTGCTAAATCAACAGTCTGATGTTTATCTTTTATAACCAGAGATCCACGGGTTACCGGATTTAAGCCATTAATTGCCCTTAACAGGCTGGATTTTCCTGAACCAGATAAACCCATCAGTACGCAAATTTCTCCCTGGTTGACGTCGAGGCTAACATTGTCAACACCGACAACTAAACCTGTGGCATCAATAATTTCCTGACGAGATTTACCCTGGTCTAACAGCTCAGTTGCTGGCTCAGTTTTATCACCAAACACCACATCCAGGTTTTCGATATTAATCGTTTTCATTATGAGGCCTCTTTGCTGTTAGGTGCTTTACATAGTCGGTCGAGAATAATCGCTACTAATACGATAGCCAGACCCGCTTCAAAGCCTTGAGATATGTTCACGGTATTGAGTGCACGAACTACAGGCTTACCCAGCCCGTCGGCACCGACTAACGCAGCAATTACTACCATAGAAAGAGATAGCATGATGCACTGAGTGATGCCTGCCATGATGCTTGGCAATGCCGCTGGAAGCTCGACTTTGTACAGCAACTTGGCACGGTTAGCGCCAAAGGCCTTACCTGCTTCAATGAGTTCCTCTGGTACACGAGTGACACCCAGGTAGGTGAGGCGAATCGGTGCAGCGATGGCAAAAATGATGGTAGAAATCAGCCCCGGAACAACACCTAAACCAAATAAAACCAGAGTTGGAATCAGGTATACAAAGGTGGGTACAGTTTGCATTAGATCCAGAAGTGGACGCATCAAAGTATAAACCCATGGTCTGTGAGCCGCCATTATGCCGAGAGGAACGCCAATTAATACGGAAATCGTTGTCGCGGAGAAAACCATAACAAAGGTTTCCAGCATTTCTTGCCAGTAGCCCAGATTTAAGATCAAAAGCAGTGATGCGATGATAAAAACCACTAACGAAACACTGCGGTGTAGCCACCATGCCATGGCTGCAGTCATGATGATAGGTAGTGCTGGCGGCATCCACTGAAAAACATCGACTAAAATCATAATGATGCTTTCCAGAATGAAAGAAATAGTATCAAAGAAACCAGAAGCATTGATTGTGAGCCAGTCGACCCCGGTTTCCATCCAGCTTCCTAATGGGATTTTATGCTCAGTAATGATAGTCACGAGAATTCCTTATCTGTTGGCAGGGCGATATAGCCCTGCCAACTTGAGTATTAAGCGTCAGTGTTTAAATATGCGGTTACAGCTTCTAGTGCCGGTTTGCCGTCTTTGGTCGTTACTTTATTTAGCCACTTTTCCATAGCTTTCGGATTAGCACGAAGCCACTCTTGTGCAGCCTGTTCAGGAAGCTGTTTCTGGTTGAGAATAGCTTCCATCAGTTGGTTCTCCATATCCAGGCTAAATGACAGGTTGGTAAGTAGCTGGCCAACGTTAGGACATTGAGTGGTGTAGTTCTCACGCACGTTGGTATAAACGTTAGCGCCACCATAGTTAGGGCCAAAATAGTCGTCGCCGCCAGACAGGTATTCCATCTCAACATTGCTGTTCATTGGGTGTGGTGCCCAGCCTAAGAAGGCGATCCATTCTTTACGACGGACAGAGCGATTAACCTGCGACACCATGCCTGCTTCACTGGATTCAACCAGTTTGAAATCTTCAAGTCCGAATGCATTTTTGTCGATCATTGATTGGATAAGGCGATTACCATCATTGCCCGGTTCGATGCCATAGATACGGCCTTTAAATTCATCGGCGTGTTTTGCAATATCAGCGAATGAGGTGACACCAGCATCGTAAACATATTTCGGAACAGCCAGTGTGTACTTTGCGCCTTCCAAGTTGGCGCGAACAGTTTCAACAGTACCAGCCTCACGATACTTGGCGATGTCGCCTTCCATTGTTGGCATCCAGTTACCCAGGAAAATGTCGATATCGCCGTTGGCCATAGAAGAATAGGTCACTGGTACTGAAAGCAGGTCGGTTTCCGTTGCGTAGCCCAGGCCTTTCAGCACTTCACTGGTAACAGCTGTTGTTGCTGTAATGTCAGTCCAACCGACATCAGCAAAACGAACAGTCTCGCAAGTATTTGCATAGGTGTTAAATGACAGCACTGAGGCTGCTGCAAGAGTAATGACTTTACGCATTATTTATTTCCTTATTTATCTTTTGTATCCACAGATTGATGGGAATCCAATGAGCGTTGCGGTGGATCGTTGCGTTGTTGCTGTTGCCAGTTATCCGCAATCCATACCGGTGCGTGCTCAGGAGATAGAAGAGGGTTTCCTAGAATGATGTCTGCTGCACGCTCTGCGACCATGATGGTTGGCGCGTTGAGATTACCATTAGGAATAGTGGGGAAGATGGATGAGTCAACGACTCGTAATGACTGAATTCCCCTGACTCGGCACTCATTGTCCAATACAGCCATAGGGTCATCGTCTGAACCCATTTTACAACTACAAGAAGGGTGGTAAGCACTTTCAACATTTTGCTTAACCCAGTTATCGATATCTTCATCAGAAGTGATATCGCTTCCCGGTTGGATTTCTTCGCCACGATACTTATCTAACGCAGGTTGAGCCAAGATTTCACGTGTCAGACGAATGCAGTCTCGCCAGTCTTGAATATCTTGCTGATCAGATAGGTAACGGAAAAGAATTCCGGGTTTATCCGCCGGGTCGTTTGAACGTATCCAAACCTGACCGCGGCTTAATGGCTTGTTAGGGCCAACGTGTACCTGAAATCCATGACCATCGAAGGCAGTTCTGCCATCGTAGCGCATGGCAGCAGGTAAGAAATGGTATTGAATATTGGGCCATTTCAATCCGGCACGTGAACGAATAAAGGCTGCAGACTCAAAGTGATTAGTCGCGCCCAAACCTTTCTTGGTCAAAATCCATTCTGTACCGATTAATCCTTTACTGATTAAGCCAAGCTTACTATTGAGTGTAATCGGCTGATCGCAGCGATACTGGAAATAGACTTCAAGGTGATCCTGAAGGTTTTGACCGACCCCAGGTAATTCGTGTTTGACTTCGACGCCTGCATTTTCCAGTACATCGCGAGGGCCGACACCAGACAATTGCAGCAGCTGTACAGAGCCAATTGAGCCTGCACTAGAAATGACTTCTCTGTTGGCGTGAACGGTTTTTATCTCACCTTTATGCTCAAACTCGACTCCGGTTGCTTTGTTGTCGTCGATAACAATTTTGCGTGTCAGTACGCCTTTCATTAGTGTAAGGTTCGAACGCTTTAAAGCCCGGCGCAGATAAGCATTAGACGTAGAAGCTCGCACGCCTTTATCAACCGTCATATGCATAGGGCCGAAGCCTTCCTGCTGATAACCGTTGTAATCATGAGTGGTTGGATAACCCGCTTCTTCACCGGCATCTATAAACGCCTGATAAAGAGGATTGAGTTCCATATTATTACCGTTGCAAGTGGCTAAAGGGCCATCACCGCCACGATATTGATCTCCGCCACCAATCCAGCTTTCTGCTTTCTTGAAATACGGCAGACAAGAGGCGTAATCCCAGCCGTTGGCTCCGCATTGCTGCCATTCATCAAAGTCGCAGGCATGGCCACGAACATAAACCATACCGTTGATTGAAGAACTGCCGCCAAGTACTTTCCCGCGTGGACAGTGAAGTTGTCGCCCGTCTAATCCCGGCTCAGCGACTGATTCAAACTGCCATGCGTACTTTGGTGTGTTCATCGGGTAGGAGAGAGCTGTTGGCATTTGGATGAAAATGCTTTTATCGCTGCCGCCTGCTTCGAGCAATAGTACTGAGTGCTCACCACTTTCTGTCAGACGGTCGGCCAATACACACCCTGCCGAACCAGCACCGATAACAATATAATCAAACTTTCGTGTCATCATATTTCCTTACTCGTATGCACCGACAAAATCGTCCAGTTCAATGAGGACACTTTTGGTTTGCGTATAATGGCTAAGAGTTTCGATACCATTTTCACGGCCAACTCCGGATTGTTTGTAGCCGCCTACGGGCATTGGAGCCGGAGAGTCGCCCCAGGTATTTACCCAACAGATACCGGCCTGGAGCTGGTGGATTACCCGGTGAGCGCGGGAGATATTTTGAGTGAAGACACCGGCCGCTAATCCGTATTTAGTATTATTGGCACGCTGAATAACTTCGTCTTCATCGCGGAACTTAATTACAGCCATAACCGGGCCGAAGATCTCTTGTTGAACGAACGACATGTCATCGTGACAATCGATGAACACTGTTGGAGCGACAAAGTTACCATTTGCCAGTTCACCATCTGTAACTTGGTAGCCGCCGGTTAGTAGCTTGGCACCGCTGTTTTTAGCACTTTCAATTGCCGCAAGGACTTTAGACAGGTGCTGTTTTGAGATAAGGGCGCCAATCTGAGTATTGGGATTCTGAGGGTTACCGATAATCAGCTTCTCAGTACGGGTTTTTAACTGAGCGATGAAGTCGTCATAGATATTCTCATGGACGAATACACGAGTTCCGTTAGTGCACACTTCGCCCTGAGTATAGAAGTTTGCAGTCATTGCACCAGACACAGCTTGTTCCAGCTTGGCATCGTCAAAAATGACTAATGGTGATTTACCCCCCAATTCCATTGTGACGGATTTTAGGCTTTGAGCACTCGCAGACATAACCGCTCTGCCGGTACCTGTTTCACCGGTAAACGAGACTTTAGCAATATCTGGGTGACCAGTTAGCATCTGGCCAACGCGCCCATCCCCCTGAACAACGTTAAATACACCATCTGGAACGCCGGCTTCGGTAAAGATCTCTGCCAGCTTTAATGCGGTGAGTGGCGTTTCTTCTGAAGGCTTGAAAATCATGGCATTACCGGCCGCGAGCGCTGGTGCTGATTTCCACATTGCGATTTGAATTGGGTAGTTCCATGCACCAATACCGGCACAGATTCCGAGAGGCTCTTTGCGGGTATAGAAAAATTGGCTTTCAGAAAGAGGTTGCTGCTCCCCCTGAAGTGCAGGAGCTAGTCCGGCAAAGTATTCAATGGCATCTGCACCCGTCACGATATCAACGCAGTCTGCTTCCTGGATTGGCTTACCTGTATCCTGTACTTCTAACTGAGCCAGTTCATCGTTTCGTTCTCTAAGAATTGCCACAGCTTTCAGCAGAATACGACTGCGTTCTACAGCGGACATTTTTGACCAGATAGCGAAGCCACGTTTTGCTGATTCTACGGCTGCCTGAACGTCGTTTTCGTTAGCCTGACCGAGAACAGCAAGGGGTTCACCGGTTGCTGGATTGTAGCTAGTAAAGGTTTCTCCTGATGTCGCTTTTTGATAAGCGCCATTGATATAAAGTGATGCTTTTTCCATTGTGAAGACCTAACGAGTTGTCAGCGCGTGTTGCGCCAGTTGTAGTTCTAAATAATCGTTTATGAGTAAACGTGCCTGCTGGGCGTTAATCCCTTCAGGGTTCATTGCTCCCCGTAGCCATACGCCGTCAATCAATGCAGCAATACCGTGCGCAGCCTGATTAACCTTGTTTGCCGGTAATAGCGATTTGAGCTCAATTCTCAGATGAGAGAGCAAGCGTTTTTCATTGACTCGTTGCAGACGATTGAGTTGTTCGTCATGCATTGAATAGGACCAGAATGCTAACCATGTTTTTGCTACTTTGTTTGAAGCAAGAAAATCAGAAAAATTTGCTTCAACAATGGCATTGATGCGTTGCTGGTGTTCACTTCTGGGTATACGTGAAAGTAATTGCATTACTGTGACAGAATGTTCCCGTAAGATCGCTCGCATGGTTTCTTCCAGCAAACCGTGTTTACCGCCAAAGTAATGGTTAATAATTCCGGTAGATACGCCAGCTTCACGGCTAATGAGAGCGATACTTGCCGCATGCAAACCGACTCGTTCAATCACTGTCATCGTGGCTTTAATCAACTGTGGTTTTCGTATGCTAGGCATTCCAACTTTAGGCACAATCACTCCCTAATTTTTTTAATTGAACGATTAGTTAAATATAAGTTAAACAAAATAATCGTTAGATCTCAAATTAATTTTTAGGTGTGAGGTAGCTTGTTGGGCTTGGTGTTTTTATAAAAAAGACTAAATATCAGTTAGTTATGTGGGTAATTAAATTTGTAAATTTAATTAAATGTTTAGAGTCAAATTGTTTAGACAAGTAATGAATGGTGAGTAAAAAAATCCCCTAGTGATTTCTCACTAAGGGATTGAATTAAAAGTAAATAATTTGTTAATGATGACTAATTGGTCGAGTAACCTGTTCTAACCACGCTTTTACTTTACCTTCAACCAGTGGGCTGACTTCCTGCCAAACTTTGTGGTGATAATCGTTAAGCCAGTTCAACTCCGGTTTTGTTAGCATATTGACGTTAATAGCTCGAACATCAATTGGACAGCGGGTGAGAGATTCAAAACCATTCACATTAAAGTCACCCTGGGTTTCAACCTCAACAACTAACTCCAGGTTTTCAATTCGAATACCGAATCCTTCTGCGCGGTAATAACCCGGCTCGTTAGAGACGACCATTCCCGGTAGCAGAGCAACATTGTTAAACACTTTACTGATACGTTGTGGACCTTCATGAACACTCAGGAAATGGCCGACACCGTGGCCTGTACCGTGGTCGTAATCGTAACCATTGGCCCATAGATGTTGACGAGCAAGTACATCCAGTTGGTGACCGCAGGTACCTTTCGGGAAGCGAGCTTTGGCTAACGCAATATGACCTTTCAAAACCAGAGTAAATTGCTGCTTCATTTCTTCGCTAACTTCGCCAATGGCAATCGTGCGGGTGATATCGGTTGTTCCGTCAGTGTATTGACCACCTGAATCGACAAGATACAGGCTATTCATTTCTAGCTTACCCGGCTGTGGTTGGTTCATATGGTTGTAGTGACACATAGCTGCATTCGTTGTTGCTGCTGATATTGTGTCAAAGCTCAAATCGGCCAGTGAAGGATCTTGTTCGCGGAATTGCTGAAGCTGATCTGAGAGTACGGCTTCGTCGTGGAGATTTCCCGCTGCGACTTCACTGTCGAGCCAGGAGAGGAATTTCGCCATCGCGGCACCATCACGGATGTGGCAAGATTTCATGCCTTGAACTTCGGTCGCATTTTTGGCCGCTTTCGGTAGCAGGCAAGGATCAGCATCCTGAATCAGTTCTGCGCCGGCATTCTGTAGTACCAGAGTAAACCAAGCATTGCTGGTCGCCGGGTCTACGATGACTTTTTTACCGGATAGCTTTTCCAGTTCACCTTGCAGGGTATCTGGATGATGAACTCGTACACACTGACCGACATGTTCCTCGAACCCCTGAGCTAAGCGTGCAGGATCAAGGAAGAAGTCGACACTTGCATCAGAATGAATAATGGCATGAGACAACAATACAGGCAGGCGAGAAACGTCCAATCCGCGTATATTGAGTAACCAGCAAATAGAATCGAGTTCAGTCAGGATAGCGCTGTCCGCTTTTTTATTCTGTATGATTTGGGCTATTTGCTGGCGTTTGTTTTGGCTGTTTACACCGACAAACTCTTCGCTCATTAAGCGCATATCTGACACAACTGGCGTTGGACGATCATGCCAGAGTTGGTCAATCGCATTACCCTTGGTTGCAACTAACTCCAGGTCGCCCGCTAGCTTGTTTTGTGAAGCGGTCAACCAGCTTGCTCGGTGCATTCGTGGGTCGTAACCTACTTTACTGCCCGTCGGTAACGCTGCTAAAAGCCAGTCCAGATACGGTTCCTCAATAAGATGACGGTATTCGAACAGTTCCTGTGGTACTTGCTTACGAACCTGAACCGTATAACGGCCATCAACAAAGATAGCGGCCGTCTGCTGTGTAATGACAGCAGCACCAGCAGAACCGGTGAAACCAGTCAACCAATGCAGGCGTTCATTATGCGCCGGGACGTATTCGCCAAGGTATTCATCTTCATGAGGAATAATAAGGGCGTCTAGACTGTTGCGGGTCAGCCAGTTACGAATCTCGCTAACGCGTTGGGAGATGGATTGGTACATCTTGGTTATTCTCCTAATATTTGTCCTTTTGAGTCATTCATACTTGGACTAGTATCGATAAGCTACTCGTTTTATCTGACACACGCAAATGTGCTGGTGTCACTGTTGTACAGAGTGTTATCTAAAGTTGATCAGCGTAAATGTAATGTTTTTGTCTGAATGATTTGTCTTAACCAGCTCAGTGCGGGGTCGCTTTCCCGGTCGCGATGCCAAAAGAGGGTATAAGCCATAGGGGGAAATTCCATAGGAAGCGGCAGTACGACTAAATCCATTTGTTTAGCGACTAAATGGGTAAAATGGCTTGGTGCGGTAAACACAAAGTCAGTATAAGTACATAGACTGGCGGCGCTGTTGAAATCGGGAACTGTAATGGCGATATCGCGTTCCAACCCCAAATCGGCCAAACGATAGTCCAATAGCCAGCGATCACTCCCGTCACAGCGAACCTGTACGTGGCGCAAAGCAAGGTACTGTTGCAAATTCCATTGTCCTTTTAGTACCGGATGATCTTTGCGTACAACACACATTTGTGAATCGCGATATATTTCCTGCTCACAAATATCGGGTGGCGGCAACATGGTCAGTTTGGCGTCGTTGATATCAATATCCCGTCCGGTGATCCCCAGATCTAATTCTCCCAACTGTAACTTCTTAAAAGTCTGATCGGTCCAGGGGTGAGTGCTGATATTCAAATTTGGCCCCTGAATGAAAATTGCAGGCAGAAAGTGCGGAAGAATAAGCGGATAAACACTTTCTACTGCTGCGATATGAAAGCGATATTCACTTGATTGCGGCGAGAACTGTTCTGGTTGAGTGATTAGCTCCAGGTGATCCACCAAAGTTTCTAACTTGGGTTTAAGGAATAACATCTTTGGCGTAGGTTTCAGACCATGAGCTGTGCGCATAAATAGCGGATCATCAAACTGCTCGCGCAATTTGGCTAACGATTTGCTGACCGCCGATTGGCTTAAATGCAGGCGGTTGGCTGCCCTTGTGACGCTAAGTTCTTCACCCAGAACCTGCAAACAGACCAGTAAATTCAAATCGATTCGGGCCAATTTTTCTATTTTCATCTGTTTTTCCCTTGAGGAATATTACTGATGATTATATGCCATTTGGATTCATAACAGCATTCTTCTATGATTCGATTCCTATTAAACTTGGCTGGAACAAAAATTAAGCATGTCTTCATACACTGTGCAAAGTAAGCAGCAAATGATGCTATTAACCCTGTTGGTACTGTTTAGCCCGTTGGCGATTGATATATATCTGCCGGCGTTGCCACAGATTGCGCAAGCGTTTCACGTGGAACATGCTCTGGCGCAAGATACGATTACTTGGTTTTTATTTGCTATGGGGGTTGGTCAACTGTTTGCCGGACCTCTTGCAGATAAACTTGGACGTCGAACTGTTGCATTGGCAGGGGTGGGTATCTACATCATGAGTGCTTTATTGGCGTGGAGCGCTCAAAGTATCGAGTGGATGCTAATGTCTCGTCTGCTACAAGGCTTAGGTGCGTGTGCGACATCGGTAGCAGCCTTTGCGACAGTTCGCGATATTTTTGGCCCGGAACGTAGTGGGAAAATGATCAGCTATCTTAATGGGGCTATCTGTTTTATTCCTGCACTGGCGCCAATTCTCGGTAGCTGGTTAACACAGCAGTTTGGCTGGCGGGCGAACTTTAGCTTTATGGCTGGGTTTGGGATCATGGTCGGGTTGTGGTTGTTTATCAGAATGAAAGAAACCAACCCAAACACAGAAAAGCAGGCGGTATTTAAATTATCTCGGTACTGGGCGGTATTAAGAACGCCAACATTTCTGTTTCATGCATCGCTGTGTATGCTGGCAATGGCCGTGATTCTGGCTTATGTCACTTCTGCACCAGTGGTATTGATGGAAAACCTCGGATTAACCATGAACGAATTTACATTCTGGTTTGGTATTAATGCGCTGGTTAATATTACGGCTTGTTTGTCTGCACCCAAGTTGATGGATAAAGTGGGTACTCACCGTATCCTTATGAGTGGAATATTAATCCTGCTCGTTGCTGGTGGGTTGATGCTGGCATTGGCATCACAGGGGACGGCTATTGCATTTATGCTACCGATTTTCTTATCTTCTGTAGGGTTTGCCTGGATTTTAGGGGCTGCAGCGGGTAAAGCGCTGGCACCGTTTGGTGATAAAGCGGGAACCGCCGCGGCATTGTTGGGGCTGTTTCAGATGAGTGGAGCGGGGTTCGTGGTTGGTTGTGTGCAACGCCTCAATATGGAACCGCAGACAATGATATCGATGCAAATGTGGCTGGTCGCGCCAGCGTTGATTATCTTGTTGTCCAATATAGGTAAAAACTGGCATCAGGTGACGTACCAGTCTTAGAGTACGCTTGTATAAATCAGGTTTAATCTATTTTCTAAACAAAATTTACGGTGTATATTGTTCAGCTTCTCATCAATTTTTATCTTGTATTGGAATCAAATAGCAGATGTCACTGACTACTTATGAAATGGCTCGTGTTTTAGAACAGTTAGAGGATTCTCCTGAAAAACTGATGTTTGGTAAGTTACTCAATGAGTTGGGAAACCAAAGCAGTGAGCGCGTACGTAGTGCAGCAAAACAAGTTCCATTGCCTGTTCTGCGTGATCTCGTGTATCAATTTCAGCAAGTGATCGATTCACGCAAAGATGAGCAGGTTGACCAGATGGCGAAACAACTTGCCCAGCAGGGGATTTCAGCAGAAGAGTTAATGAAATACCTGAACAAGTAACCTGAGATGCAAGAAAGCCCAAGAATCATTCTTGGGCTTTTTGTTTTAAAAAGAGCGACTATCTATGGAATAACATTTCGGTTGATAGGGTTCTGTAATGAAATCAGTGTTTCTGTTGATTGCACTTCATCAATTGCCTGTAGTTTATCAATCAATACGTATTGCAACTCTTCAATGGATTTACACATCAGTTTAACGAAAATGTTATACGCTCCGGTGGTGTAATACGCTTCGACGACTTCATCCAGAGCGTTGAGTTTTTCCAGTGCCGAATGGTAGTCACGTGCTGCATTGAGATTAATACCGATAAAACAGCAAACGTCATAACCGAGCTTTTTGCTGTTCACTATTACCTCGGTACCCTGAATAATGTCAGCAGATTTCATTTTTTCGATACGTACATGGATCGTTGCTGGGCTGACATTAAACTGCTTTGCCATCTCTGCATATGGTGTGCGGGCATCATCCATTAAAATTTTTAAAATGGCCCGATCAAGATCATCAAGCTTTGTTGAGGCTATTTGCATATCAGTTCCTAAATCAAAGAGGTGTGAATGATGGTCAAGCAGTGACTATTGCATGCTATCTTATCACACAGATTCCTTAGGTTTCTGATCAAAATCCGCTACACTGACGCAGATTTTTATATTCATTACGGAGTTTTACTTTGCAGCTACAATTGATTTGCGAAGCAACTGAGCGTGCATCAGAGCTTAGTAAAATTGCTGAACGTTGGCAGTTAACCCACTGTGACAACAGTCAGTTCGCGTTAGTACTTACTCGTGAACAATTAGAGTTACGTAAGGTTGATGAACCCAAGCTGGGTGCGATCTTTGTAGACTGGGTGAGTGGAGCCGTAGCACATCGTCGAAAGTTCGGTGGTGGAAAAGGTCAGTCAATTGCGAAAGCTGCTGGGCTTAATAAAGGTATCACACCGACGGTTTTAGATGGTACCGCCGGTTTAGGGCGAGATGCCTTTGTGCTGGCTTCTCTGGGTTGCAAGGTTCAAATGGTTGAACGACATCCGGTTGTTGCAGCTTTATTGGATGACGGACTTAACCGGGCCAAGCAAGACAGTGAAATAGGCCCTTGGGTATCGGAAAGAGTGACCTTATTGCATGCTTCCAGCCATGATGCTTTGGACAATTTAGCGAATGATGACAGCTTTATTCGACCGGACGTAGTCTATCTTGACCCAATGTATCCTCACCCGGAAAACAAAAAGAAAACCGCATTAGTAAAGAAAGAGATGCGAGTATTTCAGTCGTTAGTCGGGGCAGATAATGATGCCGATGGATTGTTGACTCCAGCGTTGAAGCTGGCAACGAAACGTGTGGTGGTGAAACGTCCTGATTACGCAGAGTGGTTAGCCAATCAGAAGCCAAGCATGGCAATTGAAACCAAGAAGAATCGTTTTGACGTTTATGTTCTGGCCGCAATGACAGAAACTTAATTGTGACTTGCCTTTTGCTGTTTTGAGGGTTATACATAACCAAGAATCATTATCATTAATATTTGGTTGTTGTTATGGCTCAGCGTTTGTGTAAATTGAATCGTCACGAGATAGCGGCGTCTCTGACCGATATTCATCGAATTGTGGCTCAGCCCAAATATTTGTGCCGCTCATGTGCTCGCTCTTCGTCAGATAAAAAGACTTTATGTAAGCCAGAATCTTTCAGTGTTTCAGCTACTGAACAGAAGGTGAAAACTAAGCCACAACAAAGCGGTAAATCGGCTTTAAAGGTGGCTAAGAAAACTCTGAAAGCGCAGAAAAAGTATCAGAAGAAGCTGAAAAAAGTGCTGAAAAAGCAACGTAAGCTGGCGAAAAAACAACAAGCGCTACAGATGAAGTTCTCTGAATTAAACATTGTTCAATCAAGTGAGTATTCACTTACATCACAATATCATTGATGAAAAAGTGCCCATCAACGAATGATGGGCACTTCTGTTTCTGTACAGGCAAATACGACTAAGCTTTTTCTGTTTGCTGGTAGCTCAGGGCCACTTTGCGTTTTACCCAGGTTTCGTTGATCCAAAGCGAAAGCAGGATAATCACACCGCCAATAGCAAGACGGGCAACATCCACATCACGGTTCCAAATCAAGATATTGACGATTAAGCCCGCGGGAACCAGTGCGTTATTCATAATAGCCAGAGCACCTGCATTGACCAGGCAAGCACCTTTATTCCACACAAAGTAACCTAATCCGGATGCGATAACCCCAAGGTAAACTAAGATTCCCCACTGAAGTGAAGTGGTTGGTAGCTTTTCAACGTTGCCAAGTAGCAGGAACGCTATGGACGCGACGACGAACGCACCGAGGTAAAAGTATCCAAAGATGGTACGCTGAGGCAATTCTACGGGTTGTTGTTCAATGACATATTTATAAGCAACCTGACCAACAGCGAAGCACAGGTTTGCTCCCTGAACGACCAAAAAACCGGTTAAAAAGTTATCATTGATTCCGGCGAACTTGATAAATACCGCGCCTGCCACTGCAATGGCAGCGGTAACTAAATACCAAGGGGAGAACCGAGCTTTAAGCATGTCATATATCAGCGTGACATAAATCGGTGTGAAAACAGTAAACAGTAATACTTCCGGTACAGAGAGCAATAGGAAAGATTGGTAGTAGAAGCAGTACATTAGCCCGAGTTGGATACCGCCGATAGCCATCAGTTTAGCAATCAGTGATTTCGGAACCTGCTTGAATTTAAGGAATGGTAAGAACACGACGCTGGCCAGTGCTACGCGCATCCATACTGAAAACCATGAATCAACCTGACCGGCTAGATAAACACCGATCAGGCTAAAAGAAAATGCCCAGAGTAGGGTGACTGCAGATAAATAAAACATACTTTACGTTTGGTAAATGAAAATTATCCGCAGTCTATCTGATTTATTATTGTTCGTCAGTCATTAAGTGGTACAACCAACATGTCAACAGGTGAGCAATTTATGAGCTGTCGAGTTGAGGAGAGTAGTTTACTCCAGAAATCCTGATGATGTCCGCAAACAACAAGATCAATGCTGAATTCATTAATCGTATCACACAGCTCATTGCTTAAATCACCGCTGCCAACCAGTGTATGATTGATGGGGTAATTCGCGTGATCAGCCAATTCTTTTAATTGTGCTTGCGATGCTTCCATGGCGTGGTGCTGAGTTTCTGCCAAATTAATATCAATTAATCCGGTATAGAGTTCGGCATAGTTTACGTCGATGTGAATAAACGAGATCGCAGCATTCAGAGGCGTTGCTAACGCAACGGCTTTCTCGACCAATAATTTACTTTCTTCAGAAAGATCTACCGCAACTAATATGTGTTTATAACCCATGATGCCTTCTCCATTCAGGTTGATAATTAAACTTTAGCACCTCATCAGAAACTTTTTTGCCATGATGATCTCATAACCATATCTATCGATGCTGTTGTTCTAAATCACTTTGTTCATGTTATAGTCATTTTAGTTTGCACAATGATTTAGGAGCGTCCTATGCTTTCAGAAGCGATGGTTGATCAATTGAATGATCAAATTAATCTCGAATTTTTCTCATCCAATCTATACTTACAAATGAGTGCTTGGTGTGAAGATAAAGGATTTGAAGGTGCAGCTGAGTTTTTAAGAGCTCATGCAGCGGAAGAAATGCAACACATGCAGCGACTGTTTACTTACGTTAGTGAAACTGGTGCGCTACCCATTTTAGGTGCGATTGATGCGCCTAGACATGACTTTGACAGTTTAGGTGAAGTGTTTCGTGAAACTTATGAACATGAGCGAATGATAACTGAAAAAATTAACAAGTTAGCTCATGCTGCATTCACATCGCAAGATTACTCAACATTTAACTTCCTTCAGTGGTACGTTGCTGAGCAACATGAAGAAGAGAAGTTGTTTAAAGGGATTTTAGACAAGCTAGAACT
>Ga0075011_10000349_pt1 | contig 24663 bp, 18 predicted proteins | sample TARM_MetaG_T_14_FD_72354 | JGI IMG/M metagenome (GOLD analysis project Ga0075011, IMG submission 72354) | Freshwater microbial communities from Pennsylvania, USA, analyzing microbe dynamics in response to fracking - TARM_MetaG_T_14 | ecosystem: Environmental > Aquatic > Freshwater > River... | reverse complement strand
TATACATATCCGGCCCCCGCTGCCAAAAAGGATATAAAAATGATGAGTAAGACTTTCATGCTTTATCTCCTCCGGACGGACTACGCGCTCCCTGCGAGGGGCGGGCTAACGGATTCATGGTGCTGTCGCTGGGGCCGATGAGGTGTCCGTCTTCGATGCGTAATATCCTGTCAGCAAAATCTATGATGCGATTGTCATGCGTTACAATGACAACCGCACGATTGTGTTCTCGGGCAAGTTTTTTCAGCAAATTCATAATGATGGTTCCATTTTCGGAATCCAGTGCGGCCGTAGGTTCATCAGCCAGCATGAGAGTTGGGTTGCCCGCAAGCGCCCTGGCAATAGCCAGACGCTGCTTTTGTCCGCCGCTGAGCTTGGACGGATGGTTGTCCAGTTTGTCTCCGAGCCCTACACTTTGTAAATGTGTGGCTGCTTCATCTCGTGCCCTTTTGCCGCTCTCACCTCGCAGTGCGAGTGCGACCTGCACATTCTGCAAGGCGGAAAGGCTCGGGAACAGGTTGTACTCCTGAAAGATGAAACCAATATGCTGCAAGCGCAACTGGCCTTTCTTAGTGGAGGAAACTCCGGTCATGGACTGTCCTGCAATGGATATTTCTCCTGAACTGGGGCTCAGGATGCCACCCATGATGGAGAGCAGAGTGGTTTTTCCGCTTCCCGAGGGGCCCATGAGCATGACGATTTCTCCCTTGTTCACGGAGAGACAGACGTTCTTAAGTGCATGGTGCACAGTGGTGCCGGTTGTGAAGCTCTTGCTTATATTGTCTGCGACGAGAACCTGCTGCATGGTTAGCGCCCCTTGAAAACAATTGCAGGATCAATGGTCGTGACCTTGCGAATGGAAATGAACGATGCGGTCACACACATGATGATGGTCAAACCGAGCATGCCGAGGGCGACGTTTTGTGGCAGTAGAATGGCTGCATCTCCGCCAGTGTTGAGTTTGACGATATACATACAGATGATCATGCCGCACCCATAGCCCAGAGAGGCGCTGATAATGGCCTGCAGGATGAGTATTTTATATATGAAGCTGTTAGGAGCGCCCATGGCTTTGAGCGTGGCAAATTCCGCCATGTGATCCAGCGTTGTGGCATACAGCGTCTGCGCAACGACCACCATGCCGACAATAAAGCCTAGCAGGGCGGCCAGCAGAAGAGATACGCCTGCACCGGTGCTGAACATCCAATAATGCTCTGTTTTTTGGGCGAACTCTGCGGATGTAAACACGTCCACGTGTGGCACCTGTCGTCGTATTCTGTCCCGTAGAGTTTCGGGGGGGATGCCACTTTCTGCTTTTACCAGAACGTAGGTCAGCTGCTCCGGTTTGACAGCACTGTACTTGGGAGCATTCTTAAAAGCAGTGAAGACGTAGGGAGATGTTGTGAACGAGCGGATACCGGAGGTCAGGCCGATCACGCGCGCCCGCTTTCCTTCAATTTCCACTTCCTGACCAATGCTCTCCACTCCGAGACGATCAAGATACAGCTGGTCCAGAAAAACCGTATCGGCGGCATCAAGCATTTCTGTTTTGCCCTGTGTCAGGTTCCACGGGCCCCCAAGTCCCGTCGCCATGTCAAATCCGACTACCTCTATGGATTCTTGCCCGCCCCCTTTTTTCTTCCATAAGGAAAAATGGACAACCATTGGGCTGGCCTTGGCAACACCAGAGACGGATCGGACTTCATACAGTTTTCCCTCGTTCATGGGCATGGCGATGTCGAAATTTTTCACCCCTTTGGAGGCAACCCATACATCGGCCCCACTGTGTCTGATGACGCCGGAGATGGTGTCCACGAATCCAAGAAATAGTCCTACCTGCACGGTGATGAGAACAACAGCAAACACGATGCCTATCAAGGTGACAGACAGTCTTATCTTATCGTGGAAGAGGTTTTGCCATGCTATTGTGGAAATCATGCCAGTTCCGACTGTGTTGCTATTTATTTGCGTTGTATGACTATTTCAGACGATTGTGCCGCGTGTGGTCGTTGGCTATTGTTGGTGCTTTTATTCTGTTAAGTTTGGTGGTTAGTACGGATGGTTGCTGTGGGGTGTCTCAATGTTATCCGGAAATATCAGACAGATTAAGTAGGGGATGTATCAGATTGTTCATAGGTACTGCATAAAACAAGCCGCATGAAAACTGTGAAATGAAAGCCGACTATGCCAGCGTAGAAGATTCCAATATTCAGATTAACATATGAGAATCAAATATGAAACTGTCGACTATTCTTTCATTTTTTAGAAAAAGGCTGTTTTCACCAGTCTGGAAAATGTGGACAAATAGCAGGTGTTGGGTGGTTGTAGTGTAAGAAACCATGACAGTATGGTTTCGGATGTAAATAAAAAAGGGCAACGATTCCGGCTTATCCACCACTTCAATGAATGTGTCGGATTTTTTGGCATGCCTTTGGCAGTGTGGCTATTGCGACCAAGCAGGCTGAACATGGTGGGTATGACTTTGTATGGGGCGAAGTCGACCGTAAGAATCATGTTGAGCAATTAATCACTATCATTATGGGGGGAACCATGGCTTTCTGCCGTAATATCCTTTGTCTTTTGTTTCTTTTGATTATGTCCGGCTCTGGTTGTGCCGGAGATAATAGCAGTGATTTTTTTAAGGAAGGGGAGCAGCTGCTAAAGGATGGTAATCCCGGGGGGGCTATTGTTCTGTTCAAAAGTGCTCTTGAGCAGGATCCTGGTTTCTACGATGCCCGTGTGAAGCTGGGCATTGCCTATATGTACAGCGGGAAACCGGAGCCGGCTGAAAAGGAATTACAAAAGGCCTTTCATCAGAAGCAGGATGATCCTGCTCTGCTGATTGCTATGGCTCGTTTGTATGCAGCATGGAATAAGGGAGAAGAGGCGCTGAAGCCTCTGGCGCGTCTAGAAAGTCTATCTATGATGAATGCCGAGAGCGAAGAATTGCTCGGCCTTGCCAAAGCCATTCAGCGCGATAAGCCTGCTGCAATCGCCGCATTCAAGCGTTCTCTCGAGCTTGAACCCAAACGCCACTCTGCGCGCCTTGCGCTTGCTCGCTACTATTTTTTCCAGCAGATGTATGACGACGCGCGTTCCGAACTTGCTACCCTGGTTGTGGATACGCCTGATGATTTTTCGGCACTCCGCCTGGCAGTTGATCTTGAGATGAAGTCTGGCAGTGCTGAGTCCCAGAAAAAGGCATTACACAATGTGTTGAGGGTAAGACCTTCGGATACCTACAGCCGTTACTGGCTTGCAGTTATGATGTTGCGTGATGGTGATGTGACCGGGGCTCAGGTAATGCTGGCTTCCATGAAAAAGGATGCGGCTGAAGATTATTATACGAGAATGCTTGAAGGCGTTCTCGCATTCAGAGCGGCAGACTATACCACTGCTTTGAATCAGTTTCAGAAGAGCGTGTCCTTAAAGCCTACTTACGATGCCTATTTTAAGCTCGGCGTTGCGGCTGAAGCAAAGGGCGATCTTGAAACAGCTCTAAGTCATTTTCAGGTTCTAGTTGATCGATGGCCCAACGATGAGGCTTCTCGCCGCATGATTGCGACGATATTGTTGAAGCAGGGCCGTACCGAGGAGGCCGCACTGGTTGCCGAGAAAATGGTAGAGATCAATCCCGAGAATGTCTGGGCCAACTTCATGCTTGGTAACAGCCTGATGGCCAAAGGTGAGCTGGATAAGGCAGAACAAGCCTTTGATGCTGCCATTGCCAAGGAACCAGGTATGGTTCTTGCCCATCTGCGCAAGGGCGCAATTCATAAGGCAAAGGGCGAAACAAAAGAAGTGCAGACATCTTTAGAGTCTGCTGTGGAAGGAGCACCTGATAACTTGCTTGCCCGGACGGCATTGGCAAATTTTCATTCCCAACGCGGGAACATTGCTGAAGCGCGCAAGGTTCTGACTGGGGGCTTGGGCTCCGGTAGTACGGGTGATGCTCAGGTCCACAACCAGCTTGCAGCACTGGACGTTGCCGAAGGGAAAAAGGCAGATGCTATTGCTCATTATGACGCAGCGATCAAAGCTGATCCGGTCTTTGAGCCCTCCTATCTTGGCAAGGCTAACCTTCTTCTTGCAGAAGGTAGTCAGGAGAAGGCGCTAGCAGAACTTGATGCTCTTTTGGAAGTAACTCCGGAGTCTGTCAGAGGTCTGATTGCTTCTGCCGCTATTTTGGATGTCCTCGGACGCGAGGCTGATGCTGATGCCCGCCTGCTTCGGGCGCGGTCTGTATCCCAACACCCAGCGGTACTTGAATTGATCGCTGTGCGCTATTTGCGCAAGGGGCGTACGGACGAGGCACTGGCGACTCTGGCCTCTGGGGGGGGCGGCGTCGGTTCCGAACAGCTCATTAATCTGCGGGCCAGCATTCTTATGAATAACAAACGCCCGGATGAAGCGCTACAGATCTATGATTCAGTTATCGGAACCATGCCCATGCTCGCCCGAACCGGAAAGTATAGAATTTACAACCAGACGAAGCAGTATGGCAAAGCCTTTGATGTTGCCCGTGAGATTGAAACATTTGCTACAGCACCTGCTGAAACGCAGTTGGGCACCATTTATGCCAGCCGTGCCTTGGAAAAGCAGGGTAAGAGCAAAGAAGCCTTTGATGCGATTGAAGTCGCCTATAGATCCTCTCCGTCCCCGGAACTGCTCCTTGAGCAGGCGTCCATGAGTGCCCGCCAGCAGAATCTGGAAAAAGCGGAAGCCTATCTTACTGCCTGCATCAAGCAATATGAGAACTACGCGCCCGCGAAGAGCGCCTTGGGTAACCTGTATTTGCTGAAAGGTAACCGTAAGGAGGCTATGCAGATTTATGAAGGTCTGGTGCAGGATGGAGGGGCCGACATTACCGTTCTGAATAACCTTGCCATGATCTATATCGACTCCAACACAAATAAAGAACAGGCTCTCAGAATCGCCTATGCGGCCTATTTGAAAGATCCCGCCAACCCTGCCGTTCTGGATACGCTGGGCGTAGTGTTGCTCGGGAACGAGAGAGCTGCGGACGCAGTCCGGGTTTTCCAGCGTGCAGTTGTTCTCATGCCGGATCGCCCGTCTTTAAGATACCAGCTTGGACGTGCTCTTGTTGGTGCCGGAAAACGCGCTGAGGCTAAGAAAGAACTCAAATCCGCTCTTGAAATGGGGAGTTTTCCAGAAGCGGACAAGGCCCGGGCGCTAATGGGATCGTTAGAAAAAAGCTAACAGCCCTATATGGGGAGAAGGGGGGGCTTATATGGCTATCTCGTTGATAATGTGGGACGGCTTGTGGCTTGTAGCTGGAGCGTTAATCGGCGGAATGCCGATGTTGAATGCGCTTGGAACGGATGCTGATCATGCCCGGCTGGTTACGGAATTCTCAGTGTTCTGTGGGGTGGTGCTCTTCGCCTCCGTGCTTGCCAACGCCTTTGTGTCCAAAAGGAAGAACTCCGAGAAGGAGTACGATATCTTTTTCTCCACTGGCTTGCTTATGCTGATAGCAACAAGCATTTTGCTGATGCTGAATCAGACGGTTGGAATGTTCGGGCGTAATGCCCATCAGATGCTTGTGGTACTCTGCTGTTTCGGTTTGTTCCGCTGCGGAGTGGAGGTGTTGAGTCAGTATTGGCTGTATCTGCCTTTTCTCGCTCCTATGGTGCTCGTCATCGGTAACGGCGCCCAGCTGAGTCAGGCCGAAGATTTGGTGCTGAGGAGCAATGGCCGTTTTCGCTTGAAGAAGGTGGTCGATTGTTCAGATCTTACCTGCGACCAGAACGGATTATATGCCATTACTAATGGCAAGCAATTGCATGAGTATCTTCGCAGGGAGCGTATTAACAAGGTTATCGTTTCCTTTTCGGAACGGCGTGGTGCTTTTCCCGTAGATGAAATTCTTCAGTGCCGAATGAGTGGTATTGAGGTGATTGATGCGGTTACATTCTATGAAAGCATGAACAAAAAGCTGTTCATAGAAAATATCACGCCAAGCTGGTTCATTTTCTCTTCGGGATTCAGAATTTCCACGATGCTCAGGTTCTTTAAGCGGTTGCTGGATATCGGCGGGGCTTTGTTCGGTCTTGTGGTTTGCCTGCCGCTGTTTCCCCTTGTTGCGCTACTCATTAAACTTGACTCATCGGGTCCTATCTTCTTCCGGCAGGTTCGTGTGGGCGAGGGTGACAGGTTGTTCACGATCTTCAAACTCCGTTCCATGCGACAGGATGCGGAAGTCGGCACGGGCGCGGTGTGGGCCAGCAAGGACGATCCGCGCATTACCAAGCTGGGTGCTTTTCTGCGCAAATCCCGCCTTGATGAATTGCCGCAGCTTATCAACGTGCTACGGGGCGAGATGAGTCTGGTCGGTCCGCGACCGGAACGTCCGGAGTTCGTAAAGGATCTCAAGCAGGAAATACCGTTCTATTCCGAACGCCATTACATGAAGCCCGGTGTCACGGGTTGGGCGCAGGTTAGGTATCCCTATGGTGCATCGTTACAGGATGCCGTTGAGAAACTGCGATACGATCTATATTATATCAAGAATTACAGTTTGTTGTTCGATGTGTGGGTGATATTGTTGACGATTGGCGTCGTGGTATTCCGAAAGGGGGCGAGATAATATGAAAAATGCCTTTGTTACCATCATGTTCATTGTGGCAATGGCGGTGATTACTGCTTCGGCCTATGCGGGCGAGTATAGACTTGGCTCGGGCGATTCACTTGCAATCAATGTGTGGGGAGAGCCTGATCTTACCGTGCAGGCAGCCATCCGGCCCGATGGTGTGATTACCATGCCCGGTGTGGGGGAAGTGAATGCGGCTGAAAAGACCCCCTCCGAATTGCAGAAAGTGCTTGTGGATAAGCTCAAGGCATTGGTCCGCAATCCCATAGTCACAGTGACGGTTCTTACATTCCGTAATAATTCCGTAGTGGTTCACGGTCAGGGGGTGGAGCCCAAAGTGGTACCACTTGATGGTCGTACAACCCTGCTCCAGCTTCTTTCATCCATTGCTCCAGGCAACACAGCAGACTTGAAGAATGCTTATGTTATGCGCAAGGACAAGAAGATTGTGGAAGGTTTCGAGCAGCTTTTCCTGCGTGGTGACACTTCCGGCGACATAGTGCTGGAGCCTGGCGACAGAGTATTCATTCCCTATCGCGAAGACCGTTTTGTATTTGTTCTTGGAGCGGTACAGGCTCCTCAGGCAATTCCCTTCTATGAGGGCGCAACCATCCTTGAGGTGATTTTGCAGGCAGGCGGTTTTGGGAAATATGCTGATGAGAATGATACTGTAATTGTCCGCAAGGTGGGAGGCAAAGTGTCTACCATCAAGGTTAAAGGTGAAGATCTGATAAAACGCGGTGACCTTGAACAGAACGTGGGTCTGGTTGCTGGTGATTATGTAATTGTTCGTGAAGGTCTGTTCTAGGAGTTGGTGAATCGCAATGCAGGGGCTTGACCACAGTCGGCTGGTAGCTAAGCGCATCGCTAAGCTGTTCATGGACAGGATTGTTCTTATTTCGGTGATCCTTTTTGTCTCTGTCTTGGGTGCGGCCATTCTCAGTTATTCGCTGCCCAAACGCTATGAGGCCAAAGGTACGGTGTATATAGAGCAAAGTGTTATCAATGATCTGGTTCGAGGCATTGCCATTACGCCATCCATGTCTGCGAAGATCAAGGTGCTCAAGGTGACCATGCTAAGCAGAGCCATGCTCCTTGCTGTCATCCGTGAACTGGATATGGATCTGGACGCCAGTTCCGAGCCTGCCGTGGACGCACTGATTGATATAGTGCGGAATAAGGTGGATATATCTCTCAATGAAAGCAAGGGGCTTTTCTTCATTTCATATGAAGATGAGAATCCGGCCCGCGCACGAGACTTCGTAAATACGTTGATCCGGCGCTATATTGAGGAAAGTACGACCTCCAAGCGTGAAGAAGCCTTTGAGGCAACGCGTTTTCTGGCTGATCAGATTGAGCTGTTCCGCAAGCGTATAGAGCAGGCGCAGGTTGATATTGACGACTATCTTTCCCGAAATGGCAAGGCTCTCAATACTAACGAGCAGATTCTCCGCCAAGAAATAGAAATGGCGGAGGCCAAGCTGCAGGGATTGCGTATTCGCAAGAACGAACTGATGGCTAAACGTAGTCTGCTGTTGCGTAATACACCGCTCAGGAAGCGTCTTGAAGATCTTGAAACGGCTCGGGCTTCCCTGCTGGTGAGCTACACTGAGAATCATCCCAATGTGCGCCGTGTTCAGGAAGAGATTTCAGCGGTTAAGCATGAAATATCGCGAAGCGGCGAAAGTGAGAAACGGGCAGTATATGGCACGTCGGAATATCAGGAAGCCAAGGTTGAGCTGGAAGCCATTGCGCAGATGGAACACGAGCGTGAGGAACAGATAGAAGATAGCACCGACCAGCTCAGGCGTATTCCTGCCATGCGCTCGGAATTACAGGAGTTGGAGCGCAAGAAGAAGAAGGAAAGCATTATCTACGAGCAACTTGTGGCGCGCTATGGTCAGTCGGAAGTTTCCAAACAGATGGAGCTTCAAGACAAGGCTGTGAGCTTCAGGGTGATCGATCCGGCAACCTTGCCGGCGCATCCTGTCAGTCCCAACAGGGTGCTGATACTTCTCGCCGGGTTCTTTCTGGGTATCGGTGGCGGATTGGGACTGGTGTTGCTGCTCGACTTCTTTGACGGAAGAGTCAAAGCCTATCATGAGTTGGAGCGTTTTGGCATTCCTATCATGGTAGTGGTCCCTGACATAGACAGTCTTCAGAACGACACAGGCTTATTTAGAGGGCACTGGCGCATGCTCGCCACCCTTGGTGTATTTACCCTCCTGTTTCTGGGAATGGTGACTATTGAGGCGCGCAGGCTTTCATACATTGAAGATGCGTTAAACACGCTTGTTCAAGCTGTTTCGAGCATTGTCTAGCGGAGGGGGTCTATCATGAGTAGGATTGAGCGAGCCCTTGAAAGGGCGCAGAGTCTGCAAGCTTCTGGAAAGTCTGCAATGGAAGAAGGCTCCAAGCCTTCCATTTTGGAACGGGCAGCAGGTGTTGCTTCGGAGCGGAGCAGGCAAAACGAGGTGGTACAGAACAATGCACCGGTGGTGTCTCCTGCTGCAGTATCAGACATTCAGCCCGGCAAGGGGGCAAAGCATGTTGCTCCCCCCCCGAATATGTTCGGCACCTCTACGTTGGTGCGCCAAACTCCGATCACGGATTCTTCCAAGATTGTTGCTGCACAGGGGTTGTACTCTCCTGCTAGTGAAGAATACCGCAAGCTCAAGGAGCAGCTGGTTAAGCTGACCAGTACAAAAGGGTATAAAAACACAATACTGGTTACGAGTTCCACCGTGGGTGAAGGAAAGAGTATTACCTCGGTGAACCTTGCTGTCAGTCTTGCCATGGAGTTTGACCATACAGTGTTGCTGATAGACGCCGATATCCGGCGTCCCACCTGTCATACCTATTTCAATTGCGGTGTCACTCCCGGTCTTGCAGAGTGTCTGTTGGACGGCGTGGAAATGAAGGATGCGCTGGTACCCACGGGTATTGGGCGCCTGAGCTTTCTTCCTGCTGGAAGGCCCGTGGATAATCCGGTGGAAGTCTTGAGTTCTTCACTCATGCGTGATTTTATTGCTGAAATCAGGCATAGATATCCTGACCGCTATGTCATTATCGACACTGCACCGGTTCTTCCCTTTGCCGAGGCACGGACATTGAGCCGTTTTGTGGATGGGACCCTTCTTGTAGTTCGTGAACGGGCGGTATCCGTGAACGATGTGCAGGAAACGCTTCAGGCGCTCAATGGTTCAAAAATATTGGGTATCGTCTACAACGGTGCTGCCAAGACCAGCTCGCATGGCTCCTACTATGCTTATAGTTACGGTCACCAGATGTAGAAGGGGTTAGAGCGTGTATTCTCAATACTTCGGACTGCGCGAAAAGCCTTTTGAGCTGCTACCTAATCCCGGCTTTCTGTATCCCAGCAAGGTGCACAGAAAAGCGTTGGCGTATCTGGAATACGGACTGCGGGAGCGTTCCGGTTTTATTTTGCTGACCGGTGAGGTCGGGTCGGGCAAGACGACGATCATCCGTAATCTGCTTAAGCGGGACCTGCGTAAAACTGTTCTTTCCAAAGTGTTTAATACGCGGGTGGATTCCAGACAACTTATTGCCATGATAAATGACGATTTCGGTCTTGAGGTGGACGGAAGAGATAAAGTGACAATGCTGCGTGAATTAAACGAGTTTTTGATTGATCAGTTTGCAGCGGGCAACAAGGCAGTGCTGATCATTGACGAAGCGCAGAATCTTACTTCCGAATTGCTTGAAGAAGTGCGTATGCTCTCCAATCTGGAGACGGATAACGCTAAATTGCTCCAGATTATACTAGTGGGCCAGCCGGAGTTGAAGCAAACGCTTAGTTCTCCTTCGTTGCGGCAGTTGAGACAGCGCATTTTGGTGCAGACTCATCTTGCGCCACTGACCGAGGACGAGGTGGCTGAGTACGTTCTCTATAGACTTGAACGCGCGGGTAACCGTTCTGCGGTGCAGTGGGGCGAGGGGGCTCTGCAAGAAGTGCATGCAACTTCTCAGGGGATTCCGCGGCTTATCAATATTCTTTGTGACTATCTGTTGCTGGATGCCTTCTCTGACGAGCGCATGAGTATAGGGTTGGAGAATGTCCGCAGTGTGGTGGATGAAATTGATTTTCGGCAGCTGTATTTTCCGGGTCCGGAAGAAGATCGGGCTGTTGTTTCCGCAGATGGCGCAGGGCAGGGCGGTGGTGTGAGTAATCCTGAACGTACTTTGTCCGAGAATTGGAACAGTAACGGCGGTGACAAAGCCGCGAATGGGCGCTCTCGCGAAGTGGTTCATAGAATGATGAAAATGCTGCGTGACATGCAGCAGCGGCTGGATGCGCTCGAGACCAATACTCCTCATGTGGACGAAGGAGATATTCTGGAAATGAGCGAACGTTTGCAGAAGCTCGAGCAGTACTGCGAAGAATCCGCTATGCAGCTCGGCCGTCTCAGCCTGGCACTTCCGCGGCTGGAAGCCCGAATGAGTGAAAAAGTGCCAGTGCTGCCTGAGAAAGAGAAAGTAGAACAGCGCGGTTGGTTCAGAAAAATGTGGGGGGCGTGACGACTCTGTCAGTATCTTGCGTTTGACCTGAACTTTACAATGGTTTAATGTCCCGTGTAATTTGGGAAGGATTGTATTGTAAAGAAATGTTACACGTCGAACTCTTTGGATACTGATATGTTGTTACCGAGATTACTCATACTTTTTTGCACGTTGTGCCTGCTGGTTTCTCAGGCTTTTGCCGGAGAGTTGTCTGTTAAGCCGGGCATTGGTGTTTCTGAGGAATACACAGATAACGTGGATGAAACTCCAGATGGCAAGACGGATTTTATTTCTCATATTAATCCGTCCATGGAATTGGAGTACGACGGGCCTCGTTTGCAGACATCACTTTCTTATGACGGCGATTATCAGGTGTTTGCATCCGGTAAGAATACCGACCTGATTCATAACCTCGGCATGGAATCGCTTGCCACGCTCGTGCAGGACAGATTGTTCATCGAGGTTACCGAGGATTACGAGTCGGTATATCTGGACAGTACCCGCGGCGAGGTTGTGGAAGACGAAACAGGGAACAGCCGTGTTGACAGAAACACCTTTGGTATTTCTCCCTATGCTGTATTTGACGTCTCCGATCAGGGCTTACTGACTCTCGGCTACAAGTTTTTGGATACTCGGTATCTTTCGGGTGACGAAGGCTCTGATAAGATGGAGCACAAGGGGTATACCTCCTTTGATTACAACTTGACGGAGCGTCTTGGACTGCTTTCCGGCTATAGCCTGACAACGCAGGAAGAGGAAAACAAGACCGGGTTGATGCGTCACAACACCTATGTTGGTGCCCGTTACGCTTTTTCCGAGACTTTTGATGTGAGCGCCCGCGTGGGAGCAGACTATACAGAGTTTAATAGCGGCGGCGATGCCGTGGACCCTTTCTGGCAGGTTGAAGCAAGTAAACGTTTTTCCAGACTGACCCTAACGCTGGCGTCTGAAACTGCCTTTACTTCGGACCCGGATACGGAAGGGGATCTGAGAACCATCAGTTACTCCGCCAAAGCGGACTGGGATCTTGATCGTACTAAACTACGCGGTGGGTTGAGATACTCGGAGTCTGATCAAGGGGGAGGGGCACGGTCCAGAGAGAGCAAGGATTCTTCCGGCGAGGAAAGCACCTCCTTCTCTCCCAGCATCGGTGCTAGTCATGAACTGACGGACAGGCTGACCCTTGATGCGGATGCCCGTATGGTTTTTCAGGATAAGAATGGTGACTACATTCAGCGCATGTACGCCAGCACAGGACTCTCATATCTGTTTACCGAGGATGTAAGTTCTTTTCTGAAATACAAGTTCAAGGATTCTTACTCAGGCACGAGTGAGGATAGCAACTACAGCGTGAACCGCGTTGAGGTGGGAGTGGAGGTCAAGTTCTAAACCTTCTGTCTCCTGCGCGGTTTCGCAGGAGGATGGGGGGCATGGAACAGGAGAACTTCTCAAGAACGGGACGGGACCGTTCTCACTTAGCATCGCAGCACATAGCCTTTGCTGCGCAGGCCGGTTCTGCAGGTCTTGTTAACGCGCTCACCGTTGATGTGGAAGACTACTTTCATGTCAGCGCATTCGAGGGCGTCATTTCTCCATCAGACTGGGACTCCATGCCGCACCGCGTGGTGGGTAACACCATGCGGGTTCTTGAACTTTTTGCTGAATATCGAGTTCGAGGAACATTTTTTGTGCTCGGCTGGGTGGCCGAAAAGTATCCCTTCCTTGTCCGTCATATTGCGGATGCCGGCCACGAGATAGCCAGCCATGGCTGCTCACACCGCAGACTCCATCATCTTAATCGTAACGAAGTGCGCGAAGAGTTGTATCGATCCCGCGTTATGCTGGAAGATATGACCGGAACGCCTGTCGAAGGGTATCGCGCTCCAAGTTGGTCAATCTGTTCCTTAACCCTGTGGGTACTCGATGAACTGATTGAACAGGGCTACCGTTACGATTCCAGCATTTTCCCTATCTATCACGATTTATACGGTATTCCTGATGCTCCTCGGCTGCCGTATGTCATCCGTCGCGAAGGCGGGACGCTGCTTGAGTTTCCGCCCACCACTTATCGGTTTTCCATTGCGGGATGTCGATGGAACTTTCCCATTGCTGGTGGCGGCTATCTGCGGCTTTTGCATCCGCAGATGGTGCAGCGTGGCATTCGTCACGTCAACTTGCGTGAAGGCACGCCTGCTGTGTTGTATTTTCATCCTTGGGAGATTGATCCGAAGCAGCCGCGGGTGGGGGTACGGGGCAAATCACGGTTCCGGCACTATCTCAATCTGGACAAGATGGAGAGCCGTCTGCGCTATCTATTGGTTCGTAACCGTTTCTCGAGCATGTGTGATGTACTGCAACAGACAGATAGGGATATAGTTGTCGATGATCCATCTTCCGGATTGGAAGCAAGACTCCATGGCACATCAGATGCAACGTTGCAACAGGGGGAGAAGTAGCGATGAGAGGAATAAGTGTGGCTGCACGGCATGAGTATTCTTGGGTGCTGCTTCCGTTGCTGGCTATGGTCTTTATGTATTTTGGCATAGTCGGCGGTATGGTTGATGACTGGATCAACGACGAGAATTACTCGCACGGATTCATGATTCCCGGAATAGCGGCTTTTTTCCTTTGGCGTTCGCGCAATGAGTTGGCAGCCTGCCCTTCGGCACCATCGTATTGGGGGCTGCTTCCCCTCCTGCTTGGCGGAACCATGTATCTGGCAGGTACCGTGGTGCAGGAGTATTTTCTCATGCGATCTTCCCTTATCGTTATTCTTACCGGGACTATCTGGCTTCTGCTCGGTTTTCGCATGTTGAGACTAATGGCTTTGCCTGTGGGGTATTTAATCTTCATGGTGCCTTTGCCTTACACTGTTTATAACTCTATGGCATTTCCCCTCAAACTGTTCGTCACCCGTGTGTCGGTTTATCTGCTAAAACTGACCGGGTTACCTGTGATGCGTGAGGGCAATGTGATCATTTTTCCCAACATTACGCTTGAAGTGGTTGAAGCGTGCAGTGGTATGCGGTCTCTCGTCAGTCTTGTGGCCATGGGCGTGGCCTATGCCTTTATTGCCTTGAAGCACCCTTGGCAAAGGGTGTTGTTAGTGCTGGGGACTGTTCCTATTGCCGTGGCGAGCAATGTGCTGCGTGTGTACGGAACCGGGGTGTTGTCCAGATACTATGGTGCGGCTGCGGCAGAGGGCTTTTTCCATGAATTTGCCGGAATAGCCGTTTTTCTTGTGGCGTTGGCCGGACTTATTCTCTTCGGTACCCTTCTGAATGTTGTGGGGAGGCGTATTCATGCGAAATAGATGCATTGTTCTTGCCTTGCTTCTGGCTCTGTTCGGCGTGGTCGGCAGCATGCGTTCCGCAGTGACCACGCCTTCCTATGTTCCGTTCAACACCTTTCCAATCAAAATTGGCGATTGGATGATGCAAACAAGTTTCAGCATGACGGATCGTGAACTGAGCCTTTTGCAACTCTCGGACTACATGCTGCGTCGCTATGCCTCGCCTGCCGGATCCAGTCTCGACCTCTACGTGGGATACCACGGAGGAGGCAAGGAGACCGGCCCTATCCATTCTCCCAAGCACTGCCTGCCGGGAAGTGGTTGGCTGGCGGAACGTACGGATATTGTGTCCCTTTCTTTGGATAATGGTGAGCAGATCAAGGCGGTGCGGGCTGTCTATGGCAAGGATGGCGACACCGTTGCTTTTTATTATTGGTTTGATGTGCTTGGAAAAACATATGTTGATGAATATGCGTTAAAGTTCGCTGAAATCATGGGAGTTCTTCTGCGCAATCGTCGAGATGCACTGCTGGTGAGGGTATCCGTTCCGACGAGCGGGGATGTGCAGAGGGATAATGAAATTGTACAGAGTTTTATTAGGGTATTTTACCCCACGTTGAGACATTTTATTCCGGTTTAACGGGCGGGAAAGCTATGTTCGGGAGCATTATTGCAGGAACAGCGGCAATGTTGTTGGTTGCGTTGGGCGGTGCAAGGTTGCGCAGAGGGGGCAGCGCCATCTGGTCCGTGCCTGCATTTCTTGTCAGTGGTGTGCTCATTGGCATGGAGCAGGCGATGATATCCATGCCGGATTTGGCTGGACGCTTATTGCATCCGGTCATCATTCTGCATGCCCTTCTCTGCCCGGCATGGCTGTTGTTCAGCTACAGTTACATTCGGGAATTCTCCTTTGCTTCTTTAAAGGGTAGAAGTGGGGTCTTTTTCTATGGCTCTTTCATTCCCTGCATTGTGGCGGTGCTGAACAAGCCTGATGCCTTTTTCTATTCACCAGATTTCAGATTCGATCAGGCTTTGTTTCTTGAGCCGCTTTCATTTTTCTTTTATCTGCAGATTCTTTTGTTCTTTTTTATAGCTGTAGGAAATATTGAAGTATCACTGATGTCTGCAGAGCATGGTGTGCGTTGGAAGGTGAAATATGCGCTGCTTGGGGCTGGAACAATCATTGCGGTGCATGTGCTGTTTTACAGTCAGGCACTTATAACTCGTATGATCAATATGGATTACCTTGTGCTCAAGTCTTTCGGGGTAATCATAGGCAGTATGCTGTTTTATTATAGTGAGGCTGTCAGAAACGGCTCTGGTGTCATGCTTTCAGGAAGAAAGATGGCCCGGTCAGCTATGAGCATTCTTGCCGGTGTCTACCTACTCGGACTTGGTATAGTGCTTGAAGGATACCGTTACTTTGGCTCAAGTTTTTCAAAGTATGCATTGATATCTTTGTTTTTCTGTGTGGCACTTGGCAGTGTAATCATGCTGTTTTCTGACAGAATTCGCAGGAAATTGCGATTGCAGATGCACTCTTTGTTTTTCAAGGAGAAATATGACTACAGGAAGCAATGGATGGAACTGACAAAAAATATGTCAGAGGCGAAAAGAACATCTGATCTTTTGCATATTGTTCTGGTGCATATGTGCGAGACGTTCGGATTTACTGGTGGTGGTTTCCTTCCTGCCGACCGGGCAGACCCATGTACCTTGCGTACAGGCGTGTTTCATGAACTGCCTCTGTTCGCAGATATTCCCCGGGAAGACTGTAAAGCCCTTTTTGCCATGGGCGGCGAGGCATTACCTCTTGAATCCATCGAGGGGAGGATTACCCCGGAAACGTATGAACGCTTCGTTTTAGCGGAAATTTCCATGGTTCTTCCTGTGCATGCGGGAACTGAGCCGGAAGGCCTTCTTCTCTTCGGGCGTGGAATAGATAGTAATGAAGAGCACGGGCCTGAAGATTTTCAGTTGCTGGCTGTGGAAGCGCAGCAGGTAGGCCTTACTGTGCGTAGTTTTCGTCACGGAGAGGAGCTTGCGGTGGCCAGAGAAATGGAAGCTATGGGCCGCGTTGCAGCGCTTATTCTCCATGATCTCAAAAATCAGGTTTATCCTTTGTCCCTTATGCTCGGTAACGCGCAAGAATTCATGGATAATAAGGAGTTTCAGGAGGATTTGCTCCGGACGCTTCGTAATATCGTGAATAATATGATGAAGCTTATTCGCCAACTGACTGAAGTTCCTGATAAAACAACACTGTCCAAGGAGTCGGTCGAGTTGACGAAGCTGGCTGAGAGTGTCGCCGCAATGGTACCTCAGGCGACAGTTGTCGTCAGGGGGGGGCCCGAAGAGGTGCAGGGCGATAAGGAGCAGCTTGAAAAAGTGATCCTCAACCTGTTCACGAATGCCATAGAGGCTGGAGGTGAACCGCATATTGAGGTGGAAGTGGGGAGGGACGGAGTATCGCCGTTCATCAGAGTTTCGGACAAAGGCGGTGGCATTGATGAAACTATTCTGCGTGAAGGGCTGTTCACTCCCTTCCGCACCTCCAAAAAACGGGGGATGGGAATAGGGCTGTATCATTGTCGTAAGATCATGGATGCACATAACGGCAAGGTACTCGTGGAGAACAGGGCTGGAGTGGGGGCTACATTTACCCTCTCTTTTGGTTCTGTCCCGGGCCAGAACTAGAGCTTCGCGTTGAAACCGATGAAAGTGAAGGGGGATGAATATGCATTCTCTACTGATAGTTGATGATAACGAGGACGTTCGCAGCCAGTTGCGATGGGGGCTTTCCAAGGAAGGCTATGACTTGCATCTGGCAGGAGACGGCGAAGAGGCCATGGCGTTATTCCGGAAACATGCCCCAGGTGTCGTGACGCTGGACCTCGGGCTGCCTCCTGATCCGGAAGGGACCAGTGAAGGATTCCGTCTGCTAAGTGAGATGCTCAAGGAATGTCCTGAGACGCAAGTAATTGTAATAACAGGACATCATGATAAGAAGAATGCACTTAAGGCTATAAATTCAGGTGCGTACGACTTTTGTCGTAAGCCGGTGGATCTTTCTGAGATCAAGGTGCTCATTAATCGTGGGTTTTATCTGCACAGCCTGCGAAGTGAAAATGCAAAAGTCCTTCCGCTAGCTGCCGAAGGCAGGACTGAGGATTTCATGGAGGGCTTTATCGGTACGTGCTCCGCCATGAAGGAAGTTTACTACTCCATCCGTAAAGTTGCTGCGACGGATGTTCCCGTGTTGGTGACAGGAGAATCCGGCACAGGCAAGGAGCTTGTTGCCCGTGCTATTCATGCCAGAGGATTGCGAAAGGCCGCGTCAATGGTCACCATCAACTGTGGTGCCATTCCTGAAAACCTGCTTGAAGCCGAGTTCTTTGGTCATGAAAAGGGAGCTTTCACGGGGGCGATCAGCAGGGTGCAGGGTAAGGTGGAATATGCAGATAAAGGTACTCTGTTTCTCGATGAAATAGGAGATCTTCCTTTCAATATGCAGGTAAAACTGCTGCGTTTTCTTCAGGAAATGGTGTTTCAGCGGGTGGGCGGCAGGGCTGATATTTTAGTGAATACCCGTATTATCGCCGCCACCAATGTTGATCTTGAAGAGGCGATGAATGCCGGCAGATTCCGCGAGGATTTGTATTACCGTATAGGAGTTGTGAGTATTCATCTGCCCCCTCTGCGTGAACGCGAAGATGATGTGCTCTTGCTGGCGGATATGTTTCTTGAACAGATGTCGCGTGAAAATAATGTTGCCGTAAACGGATTTACGGCGTCAGCCCGTAAGGCAATGCTGCATTATAGCTGGCCTGGCAACGTTCGTGAGCTCGAAAATAAGGTGCGCCGTGCCGTGATCATGGCAGGCGGACAGCGCATCTCTGCCGAGGATCTCAATCTGGATGAAAGGGCTCCGCAAAGCAGCGGCCAACCGGCCAATGTTACTCTGAAAGAAGCCCGCAATGCAGTGGAAAAAGAAATGGTGGATGCTGCGTTGAAACGGTTTTCCGGCAACATCGTGCAGGCCGCCAAGTCAATCGGCGTCAGCAGACCCACCTTCTATGACCTGCTCAAAAAGCACGACATCACGGTGTAGTAAGTTTGGGGATACCGGTCTGGGTACCCTCAGGCCGTATGGTTTTATCTGACGTTGAGGAGGGGGGGATGGATATAACCAAGGCGAGTCTGGCGCTCCCGATAGTATGGGGAACTTTGTTGTTCCTGCTGCTTTCAACACGGCGCAAGAGTGCGCGACTGCTTGGTGGAGAGTTGGTTCCGGATAGGGACTTTTCGAATAGCTTCAAGGGGATTGCTACCTTCCTCGTGCTGTACCATCATTCATATCTCTATCATCCCGAGTCATATTGGTATCTCTTCGGTGGTGGTGAATTTTTCACCGGCGTTTCCTTGTTTTTCTTTATTTCGGGGGTGGGGTTGAGCCTGTCTCAGGGAGCCCGCCCAAGTACCTTTTTAAGGTTTATAGGGCGACGGTTCTGGGTTCTGGCCCCGCTTGTTTTTCTTTGTATGGAAGCAAGAGCCATACTGGGGCCGCTTATGGGGCGGGAACTGGCCCTTGAAACCTCCGTTGTTACTCTGCTCGGAATGCGAGAATGGTATCTCGTTGCTATCTGGTGCTGGTATCTGCTCTTTATTGTTGTTCATTCCACTATAGCATCCAGAACTATCCGGAATATTCTCTTCCTATGTATCGGAGGGGCTCTTTGGGGTGGATTGCAGTGGGCCGCCCAAGATAATTATGTGGCCGCCATGTGGTTGCGTTTTCCTCTTTCATTCATGCTCGGGGTGATGCTGGCGGATAGGATGACGTTTATTACGAGCTGGTTGCAGAAGGGGAAAGGCCTTGCGGCACTGACCGTCATGTTGCTTTGCGGGGCAGGCTACCTTGCATTTGCAGGCGTGGGCCATTGGCAGACTCCTTGGGGGTATGCAATTCTGGAATTGTTAATCATCCCCACTGTATGGTCCATGTGCGTTCTGTTTCTTCTGTATGTCGGTGTGTCACGTTTTCTGCTTGTGCTCGGGATCTATTCATTGCCCATCTATCTATTGCAGGTGCCTCTTATCCGATATGGTGTCTGGTTCTCGCCGCAAAGCGGACCACTGACACTCCTGGGGACATGGGGTGGGATTATTTTGGGTTCCATTTTATTGCAGGAAATGGCTGGCACTCTGAAAAAAGTGGTTTCGTCCATTTTCCCCGCGCATGTCCCAGTTGTTGGTAGGTTGAGATAATGATGCAGGAACAGGGACATTTTCAAGGGGCGGTATTGTTTTACGCCTCTCTTTATCCGGGGACATGGAACCCGGTGCATGGCTTGTTCGTGTATGAACTGCGCAAGGCCCTTTGCCGCATTTGTCCTGTTCCGGCCATTGTGCCGGAGAACGGATGGCGCAGACTCTTTGCTTCTCCGGCTCCATTTTCTTTTTCGGCAGAGGGTGAGGAGGATGTGTCTCGCCCCACGTTCTGGACTGTTCCCAGAATTGGAGCGCAGTGGGCAGGGCAGTTGATGGCGTTATTTACCCGTAGCAGCTTCAGGCGCTCGCTCGCGGCCAAACCGTGCATTGTACATGCCCATTATGCCTTTCCGGAAGCGGAGGCGGCAGCCAAACTTGCGGCTGAGACAGGCCTGCCGCTTGTCGTGACGGTACACGGCTCGGATATCAACTTGTTGGGGACCTGTCCCGCACGGCGTAAGCGAATTGTCAGGACACTTGAACGTGCTGATGCTGTTGTCGGTGTCTCCAAGGCCCTGTGCGAGAGAGTCTGCGCCATGGGTATTGACCGGGCAAAGGTTTCACATGTGCCCAACGGGGTGGACCTTGGGTGTTTTCAGCCGGTGCCGGAAGAAAGGGATACACAGCGAGTCGAATCGGAACAGATAGGCTCCAGAAAGGTGCTGCTGGCTGTAGGCCGGCTCGAATCCGTAAAAGCCTATGACAGGCTCTTGCAGGCTTTTGCCATGCTGGATGACGATTGCGCGCTGGTTTTTGCCGGAGATGGGAGTCTGCGAAGCAGCCTGCAGCAGCAGGCCGGGCTGCTGGGAGTAAAGGAAAGGGTACTCTTTTTAGGGGCGCTTTCCCGGGATGATCTTGCCGCGTGGTATCGCAAGGCATCTTTGCTGGTTATTTCAAGCCATAGTGAAGGCTGGCCCACCATCATTTATGAAGCTCTGGCCTGCAACACCCCTGTGGTTGCGCCTGATGTCGGCGGGATACGGGAAATTCTGCATAGCCCGGAACTTGGTGTGCTGTTGACGGATAACGCCCCGCTCAAGCTCGCGGAAGGAATTCGCGGAGCATTGGCAACCTGTTGGCGTATGGATGTGCTGCGGGATGAGGCGGAACGCAACTCGTGGGACTCCATTGCCCGTCAGTATGTGGAAATATACCGGAAGGTAGTCTGATATGACGTTTCCCGAAATCCCGACCGCTGGATCAGATGCAGATCAGGGACAACGCGGCGACATTCTTATGTTGTGCCATCGCATCCCTTATCCTCCTGATAAGGGAGACAAGATCCGCTCCTACAACTTTCTCATGCACCTGCTTCATTCTGGCTGGCGGGTGCACCTTGGCGCTCTGGTGGATGAGCCTGGCGACTTGGAACATGCCAAGGTGTTGCAGGGGCTTTGCGCTTCCGTGAAGCTGGTGTCTGTTTCACCGTTATTGAAGAAAATAATCGGTGTTACAGGTGTGTTTCGTGGGCGCGCCATGAGCGTGGAATATTTCCGCAATACCTCGTTGCAAAAATGGGTGGATGAACGCTGCAAGGCTCTGCAACTGCATGCCGTGCTGTGCGTCTGCGCACCTATGGCCGAGTATGTGTTCCGTAATGCTCGCTTGTCGCAAGCGGAAAGTTTTGCGGATAGAAGTGAAGATCGTATGCCTCTTCTTTTGATGGATTTCATGGATGTAGATTCAGAGAAATGGCGTGATTATGCTGCATCTTCGACTTTTCCCATGAGCAGCGTCTACGGTCTGGAAGCATGGTTGCTGCGCCGGTATGAGCAGAAAATTGCAGAGCGCTTTCATCATGTTCTACTTGTTTCAGACGAAGAAGCAACGCTGTTTCGTGAGCGGGTGTCAGTCAAGGGGCATGTTTCGGGTTTGTCAAATGGGGTGGATCTGGAGACTTTTGCGGCGATGTCTCCTGTCCGGAACCGAAGGATGTTCTTTTGTGGAGCCATGGACTACCTGCCGAACATTGATGCGGTGGAATGGTTTGTCCAATCCGTGTTTCCGCGTATTCGCAAGGAAATACCGGATGCTGAATTTGTGATTGTGGGCAGCAAACCGTCTTCCAGAGTTCGGCAGCTTGGTGATGTAGAAGGGGTGACCGTCACCGGCAAGGTGCCGGATGTGCGTCCTTATGCCCGCGAGGCGGCCTTGTGTGTTGTCCCTTTACGTATTGCGCGCGGATTGCAGAATAAAGTGCTTGAAGCCATGGCCATGGGGCGAGCCGTGGTTGCTACTCCGGAGGCCGTGACCGGTATTGCCGGAAAGGCGACTAGAGATTTTGTAGTGGCAAGAGCAGATGCCGGTGCCTTTGCCGATGCGGCGCTGACCCTGCTTCGGAATCCCGGTCATGCGGAGGCCATTGCAGAGCATGGGCGCAGGCTCGTTGAAGACAAGTATCGTTGGGCAGCCTGCCTGAAACAATTGGATATATTGTTGCAGCAGCAGTCAGCAGATTCTCCCGTAGTGTCCCCGGTACATTCGTTACCGGCGGGTGAGATAGGAAATAATGATGCGTGATGGTGTAAGAGAATTGCTGCCGGAAGAGCAGGTGATGTGGGATGACTACGTCACTATGCATCCCGATGCCGGGCCGTATCACCGGACAGCTTGGCTGGAGGCGGTGCGCAGGGCCTATGGTTTTTCTTCGCTTGCGTTGGGATACTGGAGAGATGGGGGACTCATCGGGGTGCTTCCTTTGGTGCGTCATGTTGTACCCACCCGCAAAGCGGTGTTGACTTCATTGCCTTTTTGCGACTTTGGAGATGCCTTGGGCGATTCCCCGGAGGATGTCGCCCTGCTTAGAGAGTATGCGCTTGCGTCCGCCCGTTGCGCAGGAGAGAGGCTGGACCTGCGTCGTCCTGTTCACTCCGTGTCTGGTGGGAAGGAGAAGCACAAGGGAGATTGGGAAGGCCATTCAGATAAAGCAAGGCAGACATATCAAGGGGGGGGGAAAGTGCTCATGCGCCTTCCTCTTCCGGAATCGGCAGAGGCGCTTTGGCAGTCTTTTCGTTCAAAGTTACGTAGTCAGGTGAACCGCCCTGTAAAAAGTGGCATGGTCTGCCAATCAGGTGGTAAGGAACTGCTGGATGCTTTTTATCGGGTATATGTCCACAATATGCGAGATCTCGGCTCTCCTCCCCATGCAAGAGGGTGGTTTGACCAGGTACTCTGCTGTTTTGGGGGGGATGCGAGAGTGTTTGTGGTGCATGAAGCTTCGGGACAGCCTGTGGCAGCGTCTTTATTGTTGCTGAATGGTAAGACGGCGACAGTTCCGTGGGCCTCGTCCTTGCGGAAGTGGAATTCGCAAAGCCCCAATATGCTTCTGTATTGGACGATGCTGGAATACGCTGCGCAGAAAGGGTGTGGAATGTTTGATTTCGGACGTTCAACGCCCGGCGAAGGGACATATCATTTCAAAGCTCAATGGGGAGCGCGCCCTGTAGAGTTGCACTGGGAACGATATCAGCCGGATGGAAGCGTGGAGATAATCTCCACCTCCAATAGGATTTCCCGCTCGCGGGAATTAGCGGAGATGTGTTGGCAGCGACTGCCTGTTGCAGTTTCAACTTTGGCGGGCACTGCACTGCGCCGCTATATTTCCTTGTAGGTCGGATAGCATAGTGAGCTTGCTGCATAAAATATGGGACGGTGTCTGGACGGGTACGGTTGCCTCCATCTATGAGGCTTTGATGAAAATTCCCCGTATGATGGTCATGACGCGTTTCCTAGGGCCGGAATGGTACGGGTTGCTGGGACTTTTCGGCATGGCACGGGATGTGGTGGGGACGTTCGCTCAGCTGGGGACGGGGGACGCCATCATCCATCATCTTTCCGCCGCCAAAGCGGCGAATAAGACAGAAAAGATGGGAGCAACGCTCGGGGCTGCGGGAATTATCCGTTTCTGCACACTTTTTATTCTGATAGCAGGAGTGGTGCTGTTTAGACCTGAGCTGGTGGCGCAGGCGCAGAGTTTGCCTGCACTTGCTGCAGTGCCTGTGGATACGCTTGAATTGATTCTGATTTTGCTGATGGTAGGAATTGCCGTCCAGATAATTGAGGGACCCTTTGGGAATGCCTTGCAGGGAGCGCAGGCGTGGCGGGCTCTGCTCGTTGTCCGAATCATCAGTATCACTGCTTCAACCGCTCTCGCCATCGGGGCTGCCTTGCTTGGTCTGCATCTTATAGGCATCGTGGCAGCTCAGCAGATAGGGTTTATTGTTACTGCCATTGTCGTTTTCTGGTTTTATTTGCGTTATGTCCGTTCCACGCTGAAAAATCCGACTTTCAGACAAAGCCTTGCAGAGGTCCGTCCGCTATTGCTGTTCGGGCTTCCTTTGGTATTGGGGCAGTTGTTCCGGTATGTTTATATTTACACCGATCAACTAATGCTGGCCGCCATAGGTAGTTCCGTGGCGGAACTTAGTAACTATGAAGTTGCTCGTAATGCTGCGGGACTGCTGTCTTTTGTCCCGACTCTGTTGCGGAGCGTGATGTTTCCTGCGGCTTCAGAATTCAGGGTGGGGCGCGGCAGGCAGGAACTTGAAGCACTTTTTGCCTTCATGTCCAAACATCTTTGCTGGATAATGGCTCCACTTGCATTATGGATGACGGCGGTATCACCACTGGCAATCAGGGTTGTCGCGGGTGAACAATACGCTGTTGCCGCCCCGGCTCTGGCATGGCTCGCCGCACTTATGGTCATTAACGGTTTTGGCGTATCCCTGTTTACCTGCCTCGTGGGGGCGCTCGGAAGAACCCGCGAACAGTTTGCCATTGAATGCTTCGGCGGTGGTTTGAACGTGGTGTTGAACTTCATGCTGATTCCGGAATACGGTTTTATGGGGGCCGTGTATGCTACGGTGGTAGTAAAAGCGCTGGGGCTTATGCTCGGTTCCTTCTTTCTTTCACGCCAGATGCGGTTGCTGTTTCCGCTTCGTCCGGCTTTCATTTCCCTGATTATGGCTGG
>Ga0075011_10000347_pt1 | contig 24710 bp, 26 predicted proteins | sample TARM_MetaG_T_14_FD_72354 | JGI IMG/M metagenome (GOLD analysis project Ga0075011, IMG submission 72354) | Freshwater microbial communities from Pennsylvania, USA, analyzing microbe dynamics in response to fracking - TARM_MetaG_T_14 | ecosystem: Environmental > Aquatic > Freshwater > River... | reverse complement strand
GACATGATCAATGCGCTCTATTACGTCCTGCTCTCCATGCCCAAGGAGGCGGTTCAGTTCTTCCCGCTGGCTGCCCTGCTGGGCGGACTCATAGGGCTGGGTCAGCTGGCGACCAGCTCTGAGCTGGTGGTGATGCAGGCTGCGGGCCGCTCCAAGATCAGTATCGTGATGGCGGCGCTCAAGACTGCGATCCCCTTGATGATACTGGTGGGATTGATGGGTGAGTATGTGGCGCCCATCGCCAAGCGGATGGCAGACGACGTCAAGGCTGGCGCGCTGTCAGAGGGGCGATTGACTGTTTCTGCGTATGGGGTCTGGGCACGCGATGGCAACAACTTCGTCAATATCAACGGGGTGCGCAACGATGGTGCACTGACCGGCATCACCCTCTATCGCTTCACGCCAGAGCGTAAGCTGATCGATATACTCCAGGCTCGCGAAGGCGTGTTTGAGCAGCATCACTGGCTGCTCAAGCAGGTCCAGATCACCCGTTTTGACGATCCCGCGCAGATCCTGAGCGAGACGCAGGCCCAGATGGAGTGGAGCTCCGAGCTCACGCCCAAGCAGCTCGGTGTGGTGAGTATCGACCCAGAAAACCTGCCGGTGGCCGGTCTGCTCGACTACATAGGCTATCTGGACGCCAACAAGCAGGACGCCGGGCGTTACAAGCTGGAGATGTGGCGCAAGCTGTTGTCGCCGCTCTCCGTGGTGGCCATGATACTGCTCGCCTCCTCCTTCATCTTCGGCCCGCTGCGCTCGGTGAGCATGGGGGCTCGCATGCTGATGGGGATCATGACAGGTTTCGCCGTCTATGTGAGCGATCGTGTGTTCGGGCCCATCAGTCTGGTGTACGCAGTGCCGCCGATCCTGGCCGCCATTGCTCCCAGTCTGTTGTTTGGCGGTATCTCCTTCTATATCTTGAGCCGCAAACAGTAGCGGCCTGCATAGACCAAACAAGAAGGGCACCCACTGGGTGCCCTTCTTGTTATTCATACCCTGCTCGCCAGATCACTTGTTCAGCTGCTCCAGATTCTCCTGCTTGCTCAACACCACCACTTCGCACTCGGACCAGATGTCCTGAAAGGCGCGGGGTGCCTTGCGGTTGAACAGACACATCAGGTTGCCAAGGCCGAATGCCGCCGTCGCCAGCCGGATCAGGGCCTGGGTGATGCGGATGTTGCTGCCATCCGCATTCTGAATGCGCAGTCGCCAGGCGCGCATGCCTATGGTCTGACCGGCACGGGTCCAGAACCAGGTGTAGAAACCGCAGATGATGAAGGCGAGCCAGGCGCTGTAGATCGGGCTGGTCAGCAACCAGGAAGCGTCTTTGCCTTCCGGAAGGGTAGCTGCGCCGGTTGCCAGCAGCAGATGCGCTACCCCCATACCGATAAAGCCTGCGATGATCAGCAAAGAGATGACCACCAGATAGTCATAGAGCAAAGCGCCGAGGCGGCGTAGCAGACCAGCCGACGGGTAGTGCGGGGTTGCGGTAGAGACAGGTTTTGGTGAGACGGGTGTACGCTTGGCCATCGTTTTTATTCCATTAATATGATGCGGGCATTCTATGTAACTGACCTTGTATCGGCAAGGCGTTGAATAAATGAGCAAACGAGAGCGTGCACAAGAAAAACACCTTGCATGGCATCGCGCCATTCGTATAATCCCTCGCAGTTGCCCGGGTGGCGAAATCGGTAGACGCAGCGGATTCAAAATCCGCCGATGAATAATCGTGTCGGTTCGAGTCCGACCCCGGGCACCATTTAGAATTCAATGACTTAGGGCCACCCAAGCGGGTGGCCCTAAGTTTTTCTGGCGACCAATAATGACGATGTGTCCACATCGTGTCCACCAAAGCTCATCTGAACGGTCTATTCTCCTGGCCAACCCTCTCTGCTCAGCTGAGCCCACTTCTCATTTCTTCCTAAAAATAGTTTTCAATGAGTCTTGAAGTCGAGCTCAAGCAGTCCAATATCTAGTATTGCCGTTCCTACCCTCGGCAAACGATGAGTTAGGCGTCCCTCATATCAAGGAAAATTGATATGTCGCGACGCAGAAAAGAAAGTACTAAAGACAAACAACCCACGAACCGTAAAGGCAAACATGAAACAGTGCCTGCCAATGACGGACTCACTAAGACCTTTTTGAAAGGCGCAGTTTTTCAATGTGGTCGTGAGCTCCTACGTCTGGTATGGAATTGTATCTTTGGTGCCTGAAGGTCATAGATGTTGCTGTGACTCCCTGGCAGGATTCATGGTCGAGGAGGTTTTTAGCGCCTAGAGCAAACTGATTTTTTGATTTCAACTGACGTCAAGAAGACTGCATTGTTTTCTTAAAGTGGAGGTTCATATGAACCATATTTATGTATTCGAGTTCAATTACCACTAACTCACGTTTACCAAGGGGGAACCGCCGATTCCTCCGGTGGGATCTTCATACTGAAGCAGCAGTGTGTTGTTTCTTGGGTAGATAATTGCTGACAGGATCGAAGGTGGCAACTAAGTGAAACCGGTAGTTATTAAACGTGATGGCTGTAGAGCCCCATTCAACGCAGCCCTCATTGCAGAGGCCGTTAATAGGGCAGCAAGACTGGTGGGTCTCGATATAGAACCCATGGTTTTTTCTATAGTATCACCCGAAGCTATCAGTCCATTTAACTATGTTGGAACCATCAAGGATCTGGAGATAGCTCCATGTACGAAGGAGCATCCACCCTACCTGTTCAGTTTAGCGAAGCTGCTTGAAGTTTCGTGCAAGCAAGTCAGGCCGCCTTAGTGAATCCAGTTATCAGCCAACCCTAGCGTGACCGGACACATTTCATAGAAAACCTACTTTACGTAGGAAAGGTTGCCCGCTACCCCAAGGCCGTAGCTCCCTTTCATAATTTCAGTTTCAACTTAATCCTGGTTATCTTGTAACTTGTTGAAATAAAAGTTTTTTCATATTTCTCATCGTGCCCCTAAAGCTCCTTCTCGATCTTTCAAATTCCCACGAAAATAACGTTAACCACAACACATTCAACAAGTTAGGTTTTTTATCTGAACGGTTGATTGCTCATCAAGCTGTAAAATCCTGCAAAAAAGATCCTTCTTTTCAGATCCTCAACGTCTTGCGGATCCTTTGTCTGGCGGGGGCTGGGCCTATGGCTTTGCGGTAATCCACTTTTGCAAAAAATTTTATTGATGCGGCGCGCAGGCGGGAGCGGAAGAGCGCGGATTCCGTGACGCAGACGCGGCGGTGGGCGTCGCTGCCGTATGCTGGGAGGCTGTGAGCGTGCGCAGGCTTCACGTATGATGCAGCGCTGCCCGATGGCTGCCTCTTCATGCGGCGCCATTCCCTGGCCATGCTCAGGCGCTGTCAGGCAGATAGAAGAAGGCCCCACTATGTGGGGCCTTCTTCGCTTGGTGGCTTACTCGATGATGGGGGATAGCTGGCCGGCCAACTGCTTGGCCTGTTGGCCATGTCCCGTCATGGCCTGGCTGTTACCAGGAGCTAGCCCACTGCCGTGGGTGTGGATGGCCGTGGCAGCGGCCAGCTGCTCCACCACGTTCATCAGCTGTAGCAGCAGCCGGAAGATGTTCACGCTATCTGTGCCCATCCACGAACGGGGGGCCTCCAGGTGTTGCAGTTCGCCGGCCACTGCCCGGCGCAGCTGACCCACGACCTCGACCAGATCCCCCGCCGTGGTCTGGCTCATGTTGCTCAGGCTCCCCAGGGTGAGATCATCACCGGCCAGCAGTTCGATGGCCCCCAGCGCCTCGATGAGCTTGAACCCACCCACCTCCTCGATGCTGTGCTGGGCCACCTGCAGCCGATGCTGGCCATGTTCACCCAGGTAGTCGTCACTCTGGTGGTGCATCAGCAGGGCCTGGTCATGCAGGCGGCGGTCCGTGTGGCGGCTCTGGTTGCCCACGGTATCGGTGCGGCTGAATACCTCGGCCCGTTGCTGCTGCAGTTGCTCCCCAGGGGCGATATCCGGCAGGGCCCAGCCACTGCCAAGCACTGTGCGGATAAAGGGTCGATCAGCCCGCCCAAAGGCAAACCCCAGCTCAACCAGGGTCCCCTCGGTGGAGAACTGCAGCAGCCCTTGCTCCTGCCCGCCGAACTGCACCGGCAGCGGCACCGCCCGATAAAGGGGCGCGGCCTTATCCGGTTGGCCATCTTCGCCGAGCAGTTGCACGTCCACCGCATAGCGGGGGCGAAACGGATCATTGAGCTGGCCAGCGCTGGCCTGGTCGCTGATGGCCTCGACTCGCCCAAACTTGGGCAGGTGCATCTTGTCGGCCAGTTCCGGGAACTCCCCCTCTATCTTGCGCCGCTCCGGTGACTTGCTGGTCTTGCCCTGGGTGGCGGTGGTCAGGGTCATCTCGTCACCTTTGAGCCGCACCCGCATCACCCGCTTGCCGTTGATGACGGCGCCGGGCCGGATGGACGGCACCGGCGACAGGGTCAGGGTGTCGCCTGCCTGGCGGCCTGACCAGGCCGGATCGAGCGTCACCTCCTTGCCCGCCCAACGGCTGTGGGTGTGGCTCCCCACAAAGATGGCGCCATCGGGTTGCTGGTACCAGACAAAGTCCGGCACCTCAAAGGCGCGACCGGCGTTATCGAGCAGCTGATAGCCGGTACCGGCGCTGGTGAAGTTGGGGATCGGCCGGTCGGTGTAGTCCACCCCCTTGGGCAGCAGAAAGGTCAGCCCGGTCTGGTCGGTCAGCCAGGCCAGCAGGCCGCGCAGGGTGGCGTGTTGTTGGCTGACGGGCAGGCGAGTGCCCAAGGCGCCGGCCAGCTCGCGGCACAGCAACTTGCTGGCGCCGTTGGTGGCGGGCTGCACGTCGTACACATAACCGGTGAACCAGCGGCGCAGGTCGCCGTTGTAGCCGGTGTCCAGGGTAAAGAGCTGCCCCTTGTTGGCCGTCCCCTCAATGGTCAGGGCAGCGCGGCCGCCGGCGTTGAGGTCCAGCACCATATCGTGATCGACCAGGTGCACCGGCTGGCCGGCGAGGGTCAGGGAAGTGGAGAGTTTCATGCCAGTACGTCATCCATCGGTTTGAGCACATAGCGCTCGAAGCTGCTGAGATCCGGTTCTCCTTCCCCCTTGCTACCGCCCTTGGCGGCGCTGGTGTTATCGGTGCCCTGGCCCACGGTTGGGGCTTGTTTGGGCAAGCGTTGTTCGCGCTTCTCCGGTACCGAGTTGAACTCCTTCAAGGTGAACTGCACCTGCCAGGCCAGCAGGCCCTCTTGTTCGCTGGCGGTGATACGCCCGGCAAATTTGGCCTGGCGCACCTTCACCGACTTGGCCAAGAGCGACCCGACCCGGTAGACGTGGCGCTTGCCGCCGTTCCCCTTGGCATCGGCCAACTCAAACAGCCGGCTCAGCATGCGTTCCTCCTTGAACGGGATAAGGCCGGAGACGTCGAGCTCCTTGCCCTTGGCACCCTGTTCGGCACTGCTGGTCGAGCTAGTCTGGCCGCTCTGGTCCTTGTCCTGAAACTGCATCGATGCAGAGACCCGCATCGACTTCATGATGATGGGCTCGCCATCCAGGGTCAGCATGGCTTGGCTCATGGGGTTAACTCCTGCCAGAAAGTGAGCGGGGAAGGGGAGAGCAGCAGGGCGCCAACCGTCATACTCTGGCTGTGGTCGGGGGGCGCGCTTTGGCCCAGCTGGGTGGCGAGGCTCGCCGCATCCCCCTGGCCGTGCCAGTGCCAGAGCGTGCCGGAGAGCGTCTCCAGTTTGGTCAGTGTCTCGGCGAGCGTTTCCAGGCGGTCGGCTCGGCGGCTGGCCAGGGCCTGCAATTTTGCCATCGGGGTTTTGCTGTCCCGGGCCAGGCTTTCGAGCTGGGCTAGCTCAGCCCCCAGCGCCATGCGAGCCGGGCGCAGCGGCGCCCAGGTCAGCGGCTCGTCGGCGCGCCAGCGTGGGACCTTGGCCGCCGTCGGTTGGCTCATGGTGTCGTTGTTGGCGGTGAGGCGGCGCAAAGCCGCGCACCACTCGGGCAGTGGCAGCAAGGCGCAGAGCGCTGCCAGTTGCTGGGCCAAGTCATCGGCGCTGTTGCCGGTCACCAACCAGGCGAGGGCGTGCAGCTGGCCGGCGGGCAGGCGCGGGTCGGCCCCGTCTTGCAGCTTGGCGGTCAGGGTGGCTACCGCCTTGGGGGCGGAGAGGTGGTACTGGCTGCCCTGCTGATCGCCTACCCCGTATTGGTAGGGGGTGACGGTCAGACAACGGCCGGTCACCAGCAGCTGGTCGAGATCGCTGCGCAGGCTCGCCAGTGCAGCGGCCGCCTCGCTTAACGGGTGGCGCCGGTATTGGGCGCGGGCCGCGAGCCGCTGCAGGCGGTCCATGGCGCTGGCTTGGGTGGTGGGCAGTTGGCCGAGCACGCCTCGGGCGCGGCTGTGCAGGCTGGCGGCAGTGGCAGGCCAGCGCAGTGGCCCTTGTGTCCAACTCATTGCGGCGCCTCTGGCCAGCTGACCTCGGTGGGCCAGCCGTCACTCTGTGGCAGGCGGTAGAGGACGACCCGGTAGCGCTGCCAGGCGGTGAGCCGCTCGCGCTCGGTATCGCTGATGATGCCCAGGGTGTTGGCGTCCTCCAGCGGCGCCATGGCGCGGGCCGCCTGTTGCAGCTTATCTGTCAGGATGGCCTGTTGCTGGACCTCGGTCGGCGGTGACGGGGTGATCACCTCGATGGGACCAAACTCGCCAAACATGGCCCGGCTGTAGAGCTCGCGGCCATGCTCCTCGCAGTCATTGCTGCGGGCGGTGAAGGGGACAAACGCCGGCAGGTGGGCAAACAGCACCTCCATATTCAGTTCGTTGTCCTGTTCGGGGTGGGCGGTGACATTGCGCACCTTGACGATATCGATACTCATGAGATGTCCCTTAGCTGATGCGGATCCAGGTTGAGTTATTCCAGCCACCGTCCTTGCCATCCCCGACGATATAGCCGAGCAGTTTCCAGGTGCCGGGCAGGGTGGCCCCTCGACCCGCCCATTGGTCAGAGCCGCAGGCCAGTTTCAGGTTGCTACCGGCAATGACGTAGCCGGCCGTTTTTGCTCCTACGTAGGCGATGCAGCAAGCCATGGCATATGAGCCCACCTGTCCCCAGCCACTGGCCACAATATCGGCGTTGCCTTGAGCCGCGGTGTGGGTGTGCGCGGCGGGCGGCATGGTGGCCGGCTTGCCAGTGACTTCGCCCCAGGCGGGCCAGCGGGTAGCCGTGGCCGGCGCCCCGGTGACTTGCGCCCAGGGATGAGTGTGCGCCGCCGGTGGCATGGTGGCGGGCTTGCTGCTGACCTCTGCCCAAGTGGGCCAGCGGGTGGCATGCACCGGTACCCCGGTTATTTGGGCCCAGGGGTGGGCGTGACTGGCCGCCGCGGCCCCCAGCTCGGCCAGCGTGGGTTTGTTGCCGGTGTTGTAATCCCGGGTCCAGGGTGTCCAGGCCCCAGTGCTGTATTGGGCCCGGCGCCAGACCCGGCTCGAGTTGTAGACCAGGTAGGTCTGCTGGGGACCGGCGCCACTGCTGATAATCAGCGCCCCTGCGCTGTTCTCCGGGTAGTGGCGGGCGGCCGAGGTGTTGGCGTTGGCATGCTGGGCATACACCTTGGGCTCTTTGAGGGTGTCGAGGTCCTCCGTGCTCAAGTTGATGGGATTGAGCCAGGAGCCGGGGTGGGTGTGGTTGGCTGCCGCGAGGTCCGGCTTGCTGGACACCTCTGCCCAGCTGGGCCAGCGGCTGGCAGTGGCCGGTACCTGGTCGAGCTCGCCCCACTTGTGGCGGTGGCTGCCGTCCTTTATCTCCACCGCGATATTGACGCCCTGGGCATCTTCCAGGATGCCCTTGCCGGTGACATCCCCGGTCAGCTCGAGGGTGCGCTTGCGGCGCACGTCGGTGACGCTGCCGTTGGCATTGATGATGGCGACCTTGGCCACATGGTGCTGATGGCCGTTGGCGTCCCGGTAGTCCACCAGGTCTGGCACGCTCAAGGTCAGGGTGAAGTGGTTCACCCAGGCATCAAGCAGGGAGCCTGCCCGGTAGATGTCCAGCCAGAGTCCCACCGGCTTGGCGCCCGGGGTCACCTTCTTGACCTCATCGAGCTGGGCGCGCAGGCCGCCCACGTAGGCCACCCCGGGCTGCACCTTGTAGACCCCTGATTCATTGACCAGATTAAAGCCGTTGCCGTAGAAGGTGGCTGGCCCGAAGAACTGCAGCGCCTGCAGGCGCAGGTCGTCGTCCATCCCGCGCAGGCGGGCGGCATAGTCAATCTGCCAGGTGCTGGCATCCACGTGGGTAGCGGTGGCCTCCGGGGCTCGGTCGTATTCCATCAACATGGATTTGACCAGGCTGTTGCCGGTCTGGCCGGTGGCCTCATTGGTCTTGAGCTTGGTCTCCAACCCCTTGTGCACAATCATCCCCACCACGCCGGCGGCCTTGTTGATGAGGTAGAGGGCGTTGAAGCTGAAATCGCCGACCGTGGTGTCCATGACTATGGTGTAGGCCACCGCGTCGTTGTTGATACGCCCGCGCTGGTCCACTGCGCGCCGATGCACAATCTGGCCCGCCGGCGGCAACCCTTGGTCAGGGCTGATGGGTTTGCTGGGGTCAAGGTTCGGGATATTGGCCAGCACGAACTCATCGAGCACCACCGGCACTTGGGTTGCTAGGCACGCCTGCAGGTAGTTGGCAAAGGCGTTGGTAATGATTTGGCTCATGCTGTCCTCTTGAGGGTTGCGCCGAACACCTGCTGGCTCATGTCGATGCGGCCGGTGCGAAGGGTGCCAGTGACCGGGTACACCACCTGAAAGCGGTAGCGGCGGCAGGTGCGGCCATAGTGTTGGATCAGGGTTTCCATCAGCTGCTGGTTGTTGGCGATGGCGCTGTCGGTCACCTCGATGGTGATAACGTCCCAGGGCGTGCCGGCCTGGCGCTCGTGAATGTCACACCAGCCGATGCCAAGGCGCTCGAAGATGCGCTTAAAGCCCGCCACCTCGCCGGCGTCCCGGGCGTTCACAAAGGCGAACCTGACCCGTTTGCGAAACAGCGCGATGGGCTCACCGTTAAAGCGGGCGATGTCTCGCTCCCAGGCAAGCAAGGAGAGCAGGGATTCGGAGCAGGTCAGCGGGTCTTGCTGGGCCAGTGGCAGCAACAACCACCCCTTGAGCCGCTGCCAGAAGGCGTTGATGCCCCGCGCCAAGAACCCTGGCTCGGCATGGGCCGGGCTGATGGTGTAGCCATCCTCCCACCAGGGGGCGCTGGCATCCGGCAGCACCGGCGCCTGCCGGTTGTGTTCAAGCGGGGTCGGCTTAGTCATGCAGGGTCACCACCAGTTTGTTCAATCGCGGGATGGCCAGCCCCGACACGATGTCATCCTGCGCGAACTTGAGGCTTTGCAGCTGTGGAAACTGGCTGTGCAGCTCTCGGCCCAGCTGGGAGAGCGAGAAGCGCGAGCGCGGCCAGGTGCGGGTGGCGGCCGGAAAGTCCGCCGACTGGCGAAACGCCGCCCTGACCAGGCTCTCGGTGCCCGCCTTGAGCGCGGCACGCTGCTCATCAGTGAGGTTGGCTTGTGGCCAGAGTGACAGCGTGAGGCTGTGCTGGGTCTCGGGGATGCTCATCACAAACAGGTCATCGCCATGGCCATGGTTGCCCTGGCGGCCCACGTAGTCATTGAGCTGGTCAATCAGGCTGGCCGGGGTGGCGCCCACCTCCAGCAGGATGTAGGCATTGGCGGTACCCGGCCCCCGCGGGGCTTCGTGCTCGAAGAAGATGTGGTCGGCCCGAATGCCGGCGACGCTGGCCAGCATGGAGCGGTAAATGGCGTCGATGTGGTAACGCCCCACCGCCGAGAACTGGTTCTGAATGCGTAAGCCCAAAGCGTCGTTGCCCTCGGCATCGGCGCCCTGGGTGGTTATCCACTCCCTGTCATCGTTGCGGGCCGACAGGATGCCGGTGACCGGTTCGCTGAGCTGGTTGTAATAGCCCGGCGCCAGATTCCAGGCCGCCCCGGCGAACTCTGCTTCGCACACCACCCGGGCCACCGCCTCGCCGGCTGGGCTCACTACCGCCTGCAGGGGCCGCAAACGGTAGATGGCGCCGTTGATGCGCTCGGTGGTGACCCAGATATCGGCCGGGATGGTGACCGCTTCGCTGGGATTGGCTTTGACGAAGTTGACCAGGCCCCGGGTGGTCTGGGCGGGTTTACGGGTCAAGTCCACGTCCCATGCCTTGAGGTCGAGATAGGCATCAGTGGCGGTGGCCGCGAAGGTGTTGGGCAGCACATGGCCGGCCAAGAGTGTGCGGACCAGCCAGAGCGCCGGCGTTATCACCACCCCGCGCACCAGCCGCCAAAAGGGGCTCACATCGCTGTCATTGGTGATAAGGGAGCCGGCGGCCACCACTTCCTTTTTGAGCTCGGCCTCCATGGCCTGCTCGGTGGTCGGGACGCCGGTCTCGGCCAGCAGGGCCATAAAGTCCACGGTCGGGCGCAGGTTCACAGGGTTACCTCCAGTTCGCCAAATTCATAGGTGCGGGCGGTGACCAGTATCCGGTCGGGGGCCTCTTCACGGATGAGGATGGTGCCGGGCACCAGCCGCTCGTCGTCTTCTACCAGCAGTTCAATCTCGGTCATCACATCGCTGCGCAGGGTCGGGCTGCGCTCGCCGATGAGCTTGCGGGCGAGCCCCGACTCCATGATGCGGTGCTTGATGTCCTGACCGATGCTGTGGCGGTCCTGGGTGGTGCGGGGTTGGCCGCCCGCATCGAGCTGCCAGGCGCCGTTCACCACCAGGATGTCGATGTACTTGGGCTCATTCATCACTTGGTCTCCAGCCAGGCGTTCTCGGCCATCTGCTCCGGCGTCATCGGGTTTTGGTTGTGCATGTGCACCTCGCCGATGTGCAGGGCCTTGGCCGGTTTCTGGTTGGCCGTGGTCGCGGCCGCGTTGGCCTGGATCAACTGCTGGCCCAGGCCGCCCGAGGGCACCGCGCTCTGGTCTTGCTGGCGGTAGCGCGCAAGCGGGGCATTGATGCGCTCCATCGGCGCCGGGGCTTGCAGCTGGGTAGTCAGGGGCAGGCTCAGGTCCGGCATCACCAGCTTGCTGGTGTCGATGTCGATGCCCGGGATCATCCCCATCAAGTCGAGGGCGTAGCGAATGGCCTTGATGATCCACTGCCAGGGAGTGAGCAGGGCTTCGAACACGGCCCCGAGGACGGACCCCAGACGCCGGCCGGCATCGGTCACCCCATCGACCCCGAGGCTGGCCTGCTCGGTGGCCCCGAAGAAGGAACCGAGCCAGTCCCAGGCTTGGCCGAGCAAGGTCACGATGATCCCCAGGGTGTCTGCAATGGGGATCAGTGCCTGGGAGGCGAGGGGGCCGAAGGTCTCGGCCAGCCCGCTGAAGAAGGCACCCAGTAGCTCAAAGTTGGTCAGCACAGAGAAGGCGGCATAGAGCTCGTCCCAGTAGACGATGGCCAGCGCCACGGCGGCGACCAGTGCGAGGATGCCGCCCACGATCAGCAGCACCGGGTTGGCGTACATGGCGAGGTTCACCAACAAGACGGTGGTGCGCATCAGCGCCATGGCACCGCGCAGCAGCTTGAGCGGGGCGAGCAACCCCGTCATGACGATGCCCCAGCCCAGGGTCACCAGCTTGGCCAAGCCCGCCAGCAGCAACCAGCTCCCGGTGACCATGCCAAGCCCGACGATGGCCAGGATGGCGTAACTGACCGCCTTGGTCAGGTGGGGAAAGAGCCGGGTCCAGCGCAGCACGGTGTCGGCGCCATCGGCAAAGGCGCCCACCACCTGGTTGATGGCGGGCAGTACCGCCCCGAACGCGGCGGCCCGAATAGCAAACCAGGCAGATTCGACCCGCTGCCACTGGTCGGTCATGGCGGCGGCCATCTGCTCGGCCTTGCCCATGCCATAGGTGTTGCCCAGGGCATTGATGCTGTTGGAGAGCCCCTTGGTGTTACTCATCAAGAGCTTGATCATCGACACCGCTTCATCCGAGCCAAACGCCTTTTTCAGCTCATCGCCGCCGGCGACGGTCAGGGTCTCGCCATAGCGGGCTTTGAGCTTTTCCAGCACGTCGAGCACCGGCAGCATGTTGCCCGCGGCATCGGTGAACTGCAGGCCCAGCGCCTTCTGGGCGTTGCCGACCCCGGCCAGGAAGGATTTGAACTTGGTACCGGCTTCGCCGCCGCCCATGGTGGCCTGCAGGTGGCCGAGCACGGCGAACTGCTCATCCATCGAAATGCCGGCGGCGGTGGCGTTGGCGCCGATGCCCTTGAAGGCGTCGGTCATGCCCTGGCCGGTGGTCTTGAACATCTGCACCGCGGTGGCGGTCTTGCCTGCTATGTCCTCTACCCAGTTGGCTTTGCCCATGCGCACGGCCTGCTGCTCAAAGATGCCGTACATGGTGCCCATGTAGTTGGTGATGGTGGCAGTGTCGGCCTTGGTGGCCTTGGCCAGCACCCCGGAGGCGCGGGCAAAGGCGGGCAGCTCATTGCCCTCAAGCCCGGCGATGGCGGATTGAATATCGTAGGAGGCGCGCACGAACTCACTGGCTGACTCGCCATAGTCCACCGAGAACTGCAGGGCGGTGTCGGACAGCTGTTTGAGGGTCTGTTCGTGCACGTCCAGAGACGCCACCTCGGCCAGCGCCCGATCCATTTCGATAGCCGGGCCCAGTACGTTCTGGATCGCCATGGCGCCGGCCACTACGGTGGTGGTGCCCATGGCCATGTTGGTCCACCCCTGCCGACCCGCTTTGCTGATCTGGTCGATCTGGGTGTTGATGCCCGCCAGCGGCTTGGTGGCATTGTCCACCAGTGCCACCTGCATCATCAGTTTTTCCATCCAGGCCATAGGGGTCTCTTATCCGTTGAAGGCTTTGGCTATCCCCTGCGCGACGGCAAAGGCGAGCGTGTCCCGGGCATGCTTATCAAACCAGAGGGCGCGGGCCAGGCTGTCGAGGTCATCCTCTTCATGGGGCAGGTAGTGGCGCCGCAGCGCCAGTACCTGTTCCAGCTGGTTGCGCTCGATGGCCTCGGCGCGCCCGGTCAGTTTTTTACGGTGATATCCAGCGCCGGCGCGAACTCCTCGTTGATCTTGGCGGTCAGCTGCAGGGCCGCGCCCGGCAGGGCGAGCAGATCGCTCAGGGCCTCTTTGTGCTCGGCGCTGACAATCTTGCGCAGGTAGTTGTGGGCCGGCGCCACCTTGTCGTTCATGGCCAGGTCGTTGATGTAGCTGTTGTAGGCCACCAGGGTTGGCTCAAAGCTGATGTCGGTGCCGGCAATGGTCAGGGTGATGGTTTGCTTGCTCATGGGGTGGTTTCCTCTTGTTCAATCCACTGATTCAGGGTGTCGAGTTGGGTTTGGCAGCGGCGCAGCGCGCCCTGCAGGGTGGGGATAAAGGCCACTGCCTCGCCCCAGGTAGTGCCGTTAAATTCAGGCTCCGGGCAGTGGGGCACCAGCCCCGGCGGTGGCAGCCGCTTCACCACCTTGGCGTGCACCACGGTCCTTGGCTGGCTGGAGCAGGCGCAGAGCACCAACAGGCAGAGGCTCGCGAGCGCAGTCCGGGCGGCCCGCCGGCGGCGTGGCCAGGGCGTGTTGCAGGTCATCGGCAGTTTTCCTCTGTTGTTGGTCGAGCTCGGTCAGGGCGGCGTTCTGGTGGGCGAGCAGCGTGCGCAGCCCCCTCTCTTCTCGTTGCAGTGTCTTGAACTCGGTGGCCATCTGGTCGTTGGCTCTCTGCAGGGTGGTGATGGTCTCGTTGGCGGTGGCCAGCGCCTTGCCTCGGCTATCGAGCATGCGGCTGCCCAGGAGCAAGGCGGCGCCCATGGCCAGTACCAGCACAAACAGCAGGTTGGAGAACAGTTCTTTGAAGATGTTCATGCCAGCACCCCGCCAAACTCGGTGAACTTGGCCAGCAGGTCAGCTAGCCGATGCTCGCGCTGGCCATAGCCGGCACCGGGCAGACTGGCCCAGATGTTGGCGCATTTGGCGATCGCCTGGGGGATGCGGCCATCGACCACATCGGCCAGCGCCTTGCGCTCGCGGATAAGCTGGATGGCCCAGGTGTCTTGCGACTCGGGGCCAAAGTCCGGCAGGCCGAGCCGGTCACGGTAGTGTGGCCAGTGCTTGGACAGGTGCTGATAGCGCCCGGCGGCGGTGCTGACTAGGCGCGGGTTCACCTGCACCTTGACGTTGGGGTGAGTGCGGTAGTCGGTAAAGAACCCCGCCGGGTTGACCAGCTTGTTGTAACCGTCATCGCCGAGCCCTTTGGTGCCTTCGGCATAGGCCAGCATGTCCAGAAAAGCGGCCACTTGCGGGTGGCAGTTACTGCGCGCCATGGTGGGTTTCCTCCTGGCTGATGAGGGCCTGAAATTCCTGGCAGGTCTGGGCAAACCGATGGGCTTCGAGCTCCACCCCGATAAAGCGGCGGCCGAGGCGCCAGGCAGCTTTTCCGGTAGCGCCAGAGCCCATGAAGAAATCCCCCACCACGTCACCCGGCCGGCTGCTGGTACGCACGATGTGCTCCATCATGGCGGCGGGCTTTTCGCACGGGTGTTTGCCCGGGTAGGCCTGCACCGAGGGATAGGTCCACACATCGGTAAAGGGCACCTCTTTGGTGACGCTGAACGGGCGGCGCAGCTGCTCATATTCGGCCTTGAGCTGGTCATAACTGGCGGCCAGGGTCTGATAGGTGCGATGCAGTCCCTGATACGTCTCTTTGAGCTCGCGATGGGGCCGGCTCAGGGCGTGGGCTTTGCGGGCAAACAGGGCTTGCAAGCGGGCATATTGCGTTTCGCTTGGCAGGCTCCATTGACTGCGGCCAAACCAGTGGCCCGCCATTTGGCAGCCCAGGGCCTGGTCGATCTCTTTGTTGGAAATACCGCAGGCGGCCTTGGCCTGCTGGAAGTAGTCGATCAGTGGCTGCATTACCTGGCCACGCAGTGCCTGGCAGGCTTGGCGATAGCCACTGGCTTGTACGCTGCCATGGGCACCCAACTGCTCGGCAAAGATGATGCGTTCACTGGCGGGCCAGAAGTTGCGCAAGGCCGACTTGTCAGCCCGGTTCCACACGCCAGATGGCTTAGCCCAGACGATGTGGCTCAGCACGTTGAAGTGCTTGCGCACCAGCAGCTCGATGTCGGCATTGAGGCTGGGGCTGCAAAACAGATAGAGCGAGCCGTTGGGCTTGAGTATGCGGGCAAACTCCACCACGCACGCTTCCAGCCAATCCAGATAGGCCTCGACGTTGGGCCATTGGTTGTCCCAGTTCAGATCTTTGACCCGGTAATAAGGGGGATCGACGGCCACCAGATCCAGGCTGTGGGATGGCAGTGTGGTGAGGTAAGCCAGCGAGTCGGCATTGACCAGCTTGAGCCGCTCGTTGATTTTGTGGATCTGCATTTGATCAGTCATCACGTCTGTTCACTCCTTGGGTAATTTGGTGTTGAGCCAGCGTTCGGCAATACCGCGAATGGTCTCCACACCGATAAGGCCGACCATGCCACCGACAAAGCCGGCCGCTTCTCCCGGGATCCCGAACCAGCCAAAGGCACTGATAAATGCCAAGGTGATCGCCCCACACAGGACGGATTCCAGCAGCCGGCGGCGGCCACTGCCCCCGCCATAGGTGATGCGCAGCCAGGCGGTTAACACGGCCAGGGCGGTGCCATAGACGGTGGGCATGTTGTCCATCAACCAGGCCAGCAGCATGGCACTGATGAAGGGGTCTTTATGAGGCATGGCGTTCATGTCCGTTGCTCGGGTTAGCGGGCCAGCCGTTCAAGGCGGGTCTGGCAGGGGACGCACAGGCGCACCCCCGGCACATGGTGGCGACGGGCCGCGGGGATGGGGTCGTCGCACTCCTCGCACTGATGCAGGCTCATGCCCTGGTAGCGCCCTTTGCCCACTTGTTTGGCCAGGTTGGCGGCCAGCATGCGGGCGGCGTGTTGGTTGGCGCGGTCGATATCGTCCACTGTTCCCCCTTAACCCAGCAGGTGGCGGGTGTCGTCCTTGGAGAGGTACGGCACGCCATTGAGGTGAACAAAATCGGGGGAGGTCACAAAGCCTTTCACCTTGTGCACGCTCTTGCTGCCGCCCTTGGGATCGACGTCGAGCAGGTCGGAGACCAAGAGCTTCACGCCAAAGGCCTCCACCTTCATCTGGTCGCTGCCGGTGTCGGCGTAGAACAGCACATCGTCCGGTTCCATCCCGCGCCAGCTGCCGGCCCGTTTGGCGGCATCGGCCAGTAACTTGAGGTTCTTGGTGTCGAGCTCGAACTCCAGCTCCGCCGAGACGTCCCCGTCCACATAGCCATCCGGGACGCCCCGGGTCTGGGCCACGGCGCTGTTGTCGGTGATGGAGAGGCTGGCCTTTTCGACGTGGACCATGGCCCCCATCAGGGTGGTGTCAAAGCTGGCACCGGAAATACGACGGGTCATTGCTTAGCCCTCCCCGTTATTGAGGCTCAAATCGAGCATGATGTTGACGGTGATCCCCTTGGGGCAGTCCACGGTGCGCACCACCACATAGACAGAGACCAGGTTCTTGGCGGTCCACTGGATGCTGATGTCTCCCTCTTTGGGGGAGGCGATGTCGCCCGGGAACGGCTGGCCGTTGATGGTGGTGGCCTTGGCCATCTCGCGCAGGTCCTTGCCAAAGTAGGTGATGGCGGCGGCGGTGCTGCCCGGGGTGGAGTTGAACGAGCGGTCACCGATGCGGGCGATGGCGCGGATACGGGTCCGGCGCGCCACCTTGTAAGCAATGCGCAGGTTCTCGATCACCTGGTAGTCACCGCCCTCGGCATCGAGCTGGCGCCCGTCTGCCCAGTAGAGGCCGTCATAGTCCGGGTACCACATCGGCACCGAGTAGCGGTTGGCTTCCAGGGTCTGCAGGGTGGCCAGCGGCAGCGGGATCCCGTCCTTGTCCACCGGCTTGTTGCCAAGGCCGACCAGGGCGCCGGTCTTCACCCGGCACGGGCTGTCGGCGATGCTCACCGCCCGGTTGCACAAGCGCCCGGCATAGACCCCGATGAGGTTTGGCCAGAGCATCGGCACCAGGCCAATCGAATCGGCCTTGATGCCCTCCTGCAGGGCGGCCAGGGTGGCCTCGTACTCGGGCCAGTCTTGGGCGCCTTCGCCGGTGGCATTGATACCCGGCACCGCCAGCAGCATGAACTGCCAGCGTCCCCACTTGGCGATCAGCTCCTGGTTGAGGGCGTGGGCGGCGTTGATGCTGGCGGCGTCCCATGCTTGCCCCAGTACCACGACACCTTCAAAGGATTGGGTTTGCTGAGCCTCTCGTACCGCATCCAGCCAGGATTGGTCGGTGGGCAGCACGTAAGCGGCCGAAGTCCAGTTCTGGCCGGCGTTATCGCGGGCCGCCAGCAGGTTGGCCTTGAGCTCGCTGTCAGCGGCGCCCAGCAGCTGGTCAAAATCGGACTGGGTATTGAGGGAGAGCAGCTTGCCGGTGTTGCTGGCGGCGCTGCCGATAAACAGCAGGTGGCGCTCGACTTCGGTCACCGGCCCCTGCATCTGGTTCAAGTTGTTGATCTGTACATAAGGCCACATGGCGTTAGTTCCCCTTCAGGTCTTGTTTGTTGACGTCCCAGCCGTAGTCGATGCTTTGCAGGGCGCGGGCAAAGGCTTGCTCCCGTTGCCGGGTGTTGGCACCCAGGAACGGGCGGGCAGGGAGCTTTATCTCCCAGTGGTTTTTCACTGGTTCATCCTTGAGCTTCTTGATAAGCAGGCCGGCCTGGGCCGCGTTGAGGTTGCCGGTGATCCAGCCCAAGGAAGCCGAGCGGTAGGCGCGCTTGCGCTTGCCCGGGCGCTTGAACCCCAATTCCCGCAGCTTGCGGGCTTGGGCCTTGCTGGCCGGTTTGTGCTTGCCGCCTTCACTGGGCGCAATGCGACGCCGGCTGGCGGCGGTGACCAGGAAGGTGTGACCCTTCTGGTGGGTGCCCGCTATGACCCCGGCGTGGGCGCTCATGGTGCCTTTCTTGAAACCCAGCTCGGCCACGTCCTGGCGGGGGGCGTGGATCTCCAGCAGCTTGGGCAGGCCGCGCAGCATCTTGCGCTTGCCCCGTTTGCGCGGGGCCCAGGCACTGCCGTTGGGGTCTTGCTGGCCCCGCACGTTGCGGGCGGCCAGCTTCTTGAGCTCGGCGGCTGCCCGCCACACCAGGCGTTTGCGCTGCTTGGGTGACAGGGCCAGCAGCTTGAGCTGTTCCTGGGTGCGGCGACTGTCCAGGGTGATGCTGATCATGGCTGGCCACCTATCTGGTGATGGCCGGTGTTGCCCACGTTCAGGTCAATCTGCTCGGCCACCCAGATGTCATAGGGGGCCACGTTCCAGCGCTTGCCGAGCCAGTTGATGGGGCCCAGCGCGTGTTCCACCAGGCGCAGCGGCTCGGTAAAGGCGAGCTGGATCTCAAGGTCGGCGGTCTTCTCATCGTTCGGGGTGACGGCGTACTCGGGATCGGGCAACTCGAACTGCTCGCGGAACTCGTCATGCTCTTGCACCCAGGCCGCCACTGACGCGAGCACAATGGCTGGATCCAGCTCGCGAAACGGCAACTGCTCGATGGTGAACACCGCCTGATAGGTGAGCCAGGCCACGTCCACCCCGGTGGGGCCCATGTTTTTGGGCGCCAGCCGGATGGTGCCGTTCTCCATCCAGCTATCCAGCGTCTTGTGGCACTTGGCCGGCAGCACCCGCAGCAGCTCGGCGTGGAGCGCCTGCAGGAAGTAGCCCTGGGCCTGCTGTTCGTTGATGTCGCTCATATCAGCGAGACCCCCGCCCTGTGCTTGCCCTTGATGCTGCGCACCCGCTGCTGACTCTCGGCCAGCAGCTGGGCGCGCTGGTCTGGCGAACGCGCCAGCTGGTTGTTGGCGGTGGCCCGCTCGGTGACGCTGGCGAACTCGGGTAGCAGGGCCGCCTTGGCGCGGGCAAACACCGCGGCCAGGTACTGCTCGGTCAGGGCATTGCTGCCGCCCTCCAGGCTGGGCCCGGGGACCTCGGCGGCGGTGGCGTAGCCCTTGGCCTGCAGCTCGACCTGGTGGCTCACCAGCTGTAGGTTGATTTCAGCGACGGCGGCGAGCAGGGCGGCGCCGGTGGTCTGGGCATCCAGATCGGCAGGCAGGGCGCGGCGACGTTCAAAATCGCTCACGGCCACATCCGGCCAGAAGCCGTCATTGCGGATAGTGGCGGCGCTGTAGTCGATGTCCTTGCCTGCAAACATGGCGGGCCTCGCTGGTTGGTTAAATGGAGCACCCCTGAAGCCACGCAATGGCCGCTGGGTTAGCCATAAGCTGCCCATGGCCTTCGCGCCGGGGTGCGGTGGCGCGGAGAGTCGGTTACACCGGCTGGTTATTCCGGATTGAGCGCCCGCAGGCGCATGGCAATCTTTTGGCGCAAGGTGCCGACGCCCACCTTGCCGTGCAGCTGGTCGGCCTGGGCCAGCCAGTGATCGGCTTGCTCCAGGGTGGCGCTGTCGCCCACGGCGCTGGGGCGTGGCTGGCCGTCGTGGTCGCGCAGCAGCAGGCAACCGGCGGCCTTGAACCACTTGGCGGTCAACCGCTCGTTGAGGCGCCAGTCGGTGCGCACCTTGTCAAACACCCGGGAGAACCAGGGCTCGACGGAGTGGCCCTCGGCCGCCTGTTTCTCGGCCCACTCCAGCACGGTGTCGGCCACAAAGTGGGCCCAGTCGCGCTTGATGTTGTTCGGGGTGCGCTGCCCCTGGGCAATGGCGAGCTCTGCCCAGGCAATGCCGGCATCAAAATCCCCGACGTCAAAGGCCCAGATGATGAGGCGCTGAAACAGCTCGTTCTGGTAGGGCTGGCCGGACTCAGCGACCGCTGCCAGATAGCGCTCCACATAGGGGCGGTATTTGGGCATCAGCTCATCGCGTTTCATGTTCACCCGATCCCCAATGCGTGCCAGCTTGCGCAGCCGGACCATGTCCTGATCCAGGGCAATCAGCTGCAGGTGCAGGCTGTCAGCCACCGCGCCGGTGGCCATGCCAGAGCAGGCGGCCTGCTCGGCCCCTTGCCTGGCGATCAGGCGCTGCTTGTGACGTTGACCGGGTGAGCTCATGGCTTAGTCCTGCGGCTCGGCAGTGGACGCCTCGGTCGGCTTGGCGGCACCAATCTCGATGTCAGCCTCTTCAAAGCCGCCATAGGCCAGGTGTTCGCCCAGGGCATAGCCTTCCATGCGCCAGTACTGGTTATCGAAGCACTTCTTGTCCTGGTTATCGTCGGCCTTGCGCTTGCGGGTGCCGCGCTGGGTGTAGATGTGCAGGTTGTCCAGGGTGGTGACTACCATCCGCTTGCCCGGGAAGAAGGGCGGGATGTAGGCGCGGCGCCCGGCGATGGACTCGGCCAGCTTCTGGGCGGCGATCTGCTCGCTCGGCTTGGTGGCTTCGCTGTAGAGCTTGGCCTGGGCGGCGGCAATCAGGTCGGTACCGACCAGCACCACCAAACGCGGGTCCTGGCGAAACAGCGGGTCGATGGTGGTGTTGATAAGGTCCGAGGCCATCTCGTCCAGAGTCTTGTAATCGCCATGGCCGTCCGGGTCGAAGCGGATCTTCTCGCCGGCTTTGGCCTTGATGATCTGGCTGCCGTCGTTCCACTCGCGGGCGATTTGGTGCCAGCCCTTGTTGACGTCCTCACCGAGCGGGTGCTTGGCGGGATCGGTATCGTCGGCCGCAGCTATGCCGTTCCAGCCGACCCGCAGCATGTCCAGGGCAAACGCCTTGTTGATGAAGTCGCCCACCAGGCGCAGGAACTCGCCCTCGCTGCCGGCGTTGGCCCAGACGCACAGGGTCGCCCAGTCGAGGGAGGCGCACGAATCGGTCTCGGTCAGCTCGTAGGTGTTGCCATCGACGCCGATCTTGCCGTTGAAGCGGCCGTTCTTCTTGCGGCCGGTGAACAGCTTGCCGATGCCAACCTGCACCACCTGACCCTTGATCTGGTCCACGTCCAGGCAGGTAACGAGGCCGAGGAACTCGACCGAGGCGAGCAGGGCGGCGCGCAGGCCGGTTTCCACCGGACCGGTGACGCTGAACTGTTTGGCCAGGGCGTTAACGGGGATGCCGTAGGACTTGGCCAGGGCGTTGCTGTATTGGTCCAGGCGCTGCATGGCCTGGACGGTGAGGGTCTGACTCATGGGCCGTCCTTAATATACGGTGGGGGTATCGTCACCGCCGAGCGCGCCCGGGCGCTGGCCCGGCACTTCAACGGAGAACTTCTCGATCTGGCCTTGCAGCTCGCCGACCTTGTCGGTCAGACCGGTCAGGGTCTGCTCCAGCTTGGTGAAGCGCTCGGCAGTGATGCCTGGCTGTGCGTCCACCTTGGCGGGCTCTGCAGCCGGTGCCGTGGGCTGTTCAGTGGTGGGTTTGGTCTCCAGCTTGGTGCTGAAGCCTTCGATCTTGGTGCCAAGGCCGTTGACGGCCCCCAGCAGCAGGTCGAACTGTTCTTTGGTCATTTCCTCATCCTCGGGTTGGCTGGGGGGAGTCGTGGGCATTTGCTCGCCATGACTGGCCAGGAAGCTGAAAAACTTGGTGATCAGGCCATCGGCCTTCTCGTGCCTGGGTAGCTTGAAGGTGGAGAGATCCAGCTGTTCGCTGGCGCCGATGGTGTGGCCTTTGTGCTTGGTGCTGAATTTGAGGCGCGTGGTACCGAGGCTTGCCGGCTCGTCGGTGACGCCGAGGCCCAGCAGGTAGGTGCGCCCGGTGTCGGCGAAGTTCTCGAAGGGTTCGATGGAGCAGAACTGATACTGGCCGTTCTGGTTGTAGTAGATGAGATCGCGATTCGGGCAGAGGATGGCAAACAGCTTGAGCTTGCCATCGACTTCCACCGTTTTGAGCGCCTGCACCACCCCGAAGTTTGACCAGCGATCGTGCTCTGGCCACAGCAAAGCCGTGTAGAAATCGGGGTCGTAGGTCTCGGCCATATCGGTGAGCCAGTCGCGGGTAATATCCCGCCCATCCACCGCTTTGCCTTCGGTGGCGATACAGACCCAATCTGTTCTCAAGGTTGTTGCGCTCATGCCTGCTCCCAATAGATGCGGGCTCAGGCTATCGGGTCGCCAAGGGGGTTTCATCCTGTTGTGTTCGGGGAGATTCGGATCCAGCGGGATATCCGAATTGCTCAGAACATCAGTGGGATAAGCGAGGGGAGGGGGCTGGCTATGATGGCGCCATCATTCATATCGAAGGAGGCGCCGTGGCGTATCCCGAAGAGATCCGCAAGGCAGCAAAGGGACTCTACCTTAAGCGATGGACCCCCCAGGAGATCAAGGACGAACTGGGGCTAAACTCCTGTCGCATCGTCTACTACTGGGCTGAAAAGCTCGGCTGGCGGGAGCTGCTGACCGATGAGGCAGTGGAGGATGCCATTGCCCGCCGGGTCAATGTGCTGCTGGATCGCGAGAAGAAAACCCCGGGGGAGCAGGAGGAGCTGGACCGGCTCATCGGCCACCATGTCAGCCTCAAAGAAAAGGCGCTCAAGTGGGCCGAACGCCAGCAGGCGCTCACTGCTCGCCGCGAGGGTGGCGAGGAACCGGCTGCCGAGCGGCCGCGCCGTGGCCGGGGTGGCGAAGATGGTGGCAGCAGCAAAGGCAAAGGCGGCAAGAAGGGCAAGAACCAGGTTGGCCACCTGACAGAGGCAGACTTTAGCGAGTGGCTGGGGACCCTGTTTGGCTACCAGCTGCGCTGCCGGGAGGCCAAGAACGATCCGGCCTTGCCGCGTACCCGCAACATCTTGAAGTCCCGCCAGATTGGCATGACTTACTACTTCGCCGGCGAGGCGCTGGAAGATGCCATTTTGACGGGTGGCAATCAGATCTTCCTGTCCGCTACCCGCGCCCAGGCAGAGGTGTTTCGCTCCTACATCTGCAAGATTGCCCAGACCTTCCTCGGGGTCACCCTGACCGGCAACCCCATCGTCTTGTCGAACGGGGCCGAGCTTATCTTTTGCTCCACCAACTCCAACAGCGCCCAGTCTCGCTCCGGCAACGTCTACATCGATGAGTATTTCTGGATCCCCAACTTCGAGCGGCTCTCCGATGTATCGAGCGCCATGGCCACCCAGAGCCACTGGCGCAAAACCTACTTCTCCACGCCATCGAGCAAGGTGCACGAAGCGTATCGGTTCTGGACCGGGGATCGCTGGAAGGGCACTCGCCCCAGTCGGCAGGCCATCGACTTCCCGGGTGAAGATGACCTGCGCGACGGTGGCCGCATCTGCCCGGACCGCCAGTGGCGCTATGTCATCACCATCGAGGATGCCATACGCCTCGGGTGCAACTTCATCGACATCGAGGAGCTCAAAGACGAGTACCCGGAGGAGGTGTTCGAGCGCCTGTATCTGTGCCGGTTTATCGACGATGCCCTGTCGGTGTTCAAGTTCCAGGACATGGAGCGGGCAGGGGTTGACCCGACAAGGTGGGAGGACTACAAGCCCGGGCGGCCCGACCCGTTCGGCCGGCGGGAGGTGTGGCTGGGCTATGACCCGAGCCGCACCCGTGACAATGCCACCCTGGTGGTGGTCGCCCCGCCCACCGTCGCCGGCGAGCGGTTCCGGGTGCTGGAAAAGCACTACTGGCGCGGGCTCAACTTCCAGTACCAGGCGCAGGAGATAGAGCGCATCGCCAAGAAGTTTCGGGTCACGTATCTGGGGGTCGATGTGTCCGGCATCGGCGCCGGGGTGTTTGACCTGTTGAAACCCGTGTTCAAAGGGGTGTGCCACCCCATCAACTACAGCATCGAGAGTAAATCGCGGCTGGTGCTCAAGATGATCGACGTGGTGGAAGCCAACCGCATCGAGTGGGACAGCTCGGATCGGGATATTCCGCTGGCGTTCCTCGCCATCAAGCGCAGCACCACCGGCGGCGGTCAGATGACGTTTCGGGCCGCCCGCGACAACGTGACCGGCCACGCTGACGTGTTTTTTGCCATCGCCCACGCTGTGGCCAACGAGCCACTCGATACAAACCGTAAACGCAAATCCAGCTGGGTGACCAGTCAGGAGAGAAAGGCAGCATGACCAAACGACAGCAACCAGCCCCGGCCAAGGTGGCCACCCCTTCCACCCGTTCTTCTGTGGTGTTCAGCATGCCGGAAGCGGTCGATCCCACCGCCTGGATGACCGACTACACCGGAGTGTTCTACAACCCCTATGGCGAGTATTACCAGCCTCCCATCGAGCGCAAGGGGCTGGCCAAGGTGGTGCGGGCCAATGCTCACCACGGGGCCATCTTGATGGCGCGGCGCAATATGGTGGCAGGGCGCTTCACCAATCAGCGCACCACCGTCACGGCCTTTGCTCACAACTACCTGCAGTTCGGGGATGCGGGACTGCTTAAAATTCGCAATGGCTTTGGCCAGGTGGTGGGGCTGTACCCGCTCTCGAGCGTCTACCTGCGCCGGCGCGAGGATGGCTGCTTTGTCTATCTGCAGCAGGGCAAGCCGAACCTGATTTACCGGCCGGAGGATGTGATCTGGCTGGCTCAGTACGACCCCGAGCAGCAAGTCTATGGCATGCCCGATTACCTGGGCGGCTTGCAGTCGGCCCTGCTCAACCAGGACGCCACCCTGTTTCGGCGCAAATACGTAACCGTTCACCGGGACGGTGTTGACAGCACCAACTCCTCCGGGAACGGGTAGTCGGTTTTCTCGATGCAGGACCTGACAACTGCCCTCAGCCACTCCTGCGGGCAGCGGCCCAATCG
>Ga0075011_10000345_pt1 | contig 24756 bp, 23 predicted proteins | sample TARM_MetaG_T_14_FD_72354 | JGI IMG/M metagenome (GOLD analysis project Ga0075011, IMG submission 72354) | Freshwater microbial communities from Pennsylvania, USA, analyzing microbe dynamics in response to fracking - TARM_MetaG_T_14 | ecosystem: Environmental > Aquatic > Freshwater > River... | reverse complement strand
TGGGGTGTTTGCAGGTGCCTGCGAGAAGGCAGAGGAACCAGGCGAGGTAGAGGTTGTAGCAAAAATCAATGATGTTGAGATAAGCAAGGACGAGTTCTACGACTATCTGATTCAACAGAACGGACCTGAAGTTCTTGAGGCCCTGATTCTTGAGAAGATGGTTATGATGGAGGTTGAGGCTAATGATATCGATATCTCGGAAGAAGCCATCCAGGAGGAGCTAACTGAGATGAAAAACTCATACGGCGGGGATGAAGCATTCGAGGAGGCTCTTGTGTATTACGGCTTCAGTGAGGAATCAGTAATGAACAACATCAAACTGAACCTTGGAATCGAGGCATTGATGGAGCCCTATATAGACATCACCGAGGATGAGGTCCTTCAGTACTTCATAGCCAACAAGCAGGAGTTTGACACTACTGAGCAGGTAAAGGCAAGCCACATACTTGTTGAAACAGAAGAAGAGGCAAACGACATCAAGAAGCAGCTTGATGAAGGTGGAGATTTTGGAGAGCTGGCTGCTGAATATTCAACAGACCCATCAAACGCCCAGCAGGGTGGGGATCTTGGTTTCTTCGGAAAGGGCCAGATGGTGGCCCCATTTGAGGAAGCTGCCTTCAGCATGGAGCCAGGGGAAATAAGCGAACCTGTGCAGACTGATTTTGGATACCATATAATCAAGGTTGAGGACAAGACTGAAGCCCAGGAAGCCAAGCTTGAGGATGTTTCCGAGGAGATCAGGGAAAAGCTTAAGGAAGAGAAAATGAACGCTGCCTACTCGGAATGGTATGCTGATGTTCAAGAGAAATATGAGGTTGAAAACTTTATCGTAAACAACTAAGGCCATAAAAAAATCTGGATGCCAGGCATCCAGATTTTTTTATTTACTTGTTTTTGTTTCTTTCAAGAAAGCCCGCAAGGTCAAGCTCCATGGTGAACCTGTCCTCTCCCTTGCCGTACTCATCCTTTGAGTAGAGGATTGACTTGAACCCTATCTTGTCCCTGTAAAGCCTTATTGCCGGTTCATTGTCCACATCAACTGTAAGGCTCATCTTGTCAAATCCCTGATCCAGAAGGTCCTCAGCTATGATCTTGAGGAATTCAAATCCAAGGCCCATGCTCTGATAGTCCTCTGAAATGGCATAGTCGAAAAGGTATGCCTTGTAGAAATCCTCCCAGTCCCTCATAAGTATGGCCAGACCAACAATCTTGTGATTTCCCTCTTCGGTTAGTATATAGACGTTTCCATGTCTAATCTGTGGAACAAGGCCCCACTGGTCCATTCCAAGATCTCCGAATATATCAAGTCCAAATTCAACCATGTTCCTCAAGAGCTTAAGGTTGAAGTCCTGCACCAGATATACCTTAAGACTTTCAACACCTTCAATATTCTTTACCACCTTATGGGGTAGTCCTTTTACCTCTTCTAATTGCATAATCCATCTCCTTTACTTTTTTATGTAAACATTATACCCAAAAAAGGTCCACTTCAACGATTTTTTTGGGATCTACCCAATTTCAACACTTTGTCTTATCACTATATTGCACAAAAGCCTTCAAAAGTATATAATTACAAAAGAAACCTATAAGGAGAGTGAAAATGGAATTCAGGGACAAGATAACTAGGATGATGCAGATATTAAAGATCACCAATTCCCAGCTGGCCCAAAGGCTGGACGTGGACATGTCACTGGTGAGCAGATGGAGAACCGGGAATCGACTGCCCTCCCAAAGAGGGGACCATATGGAGCAGATCGCTGATTTCCTTATGGAAACAGCCTTCAGCAAAGACCTTGTGGAGGAGTTCACAGAGCTTCTTGGGCTTTCAGCTGATGCCCACAGAAGTGACCATGGCTACCTGAGGTCTCATTTGCTGAATTGGCTGCAGGATGACAAGTACCAGGACAATTCCCCCTACATAAGGGACTTCATAGACAAGGTTGAATTTTTTATTGAAAGCACTAAATTTGGCTCAAGAGACCATAGACTGCACAAGGCCCCTGAATATTCCATGAAGGACATCTATGTGGGAACTGATGGCAAGCGTGAGGCCATGAAGAGATTTCTCCACCAGGTTTCCCTCTCTGAGGATATCGTGGATATCTATTTTTACAGCGATGAAGCCCGGGAATGGATAACGGATGATATAGAATTCTATTTTATCTTCAACGAGATGCTTTCTGAGATACTTTCCAAGGGACATAGGCTAAATATAATCCAGCCCTACTACAAGAGCTTCAGGAGTATGATGGAGTCCATTGAAAGATGGCTCCCAGTATATATCTCAGGTCAGATTCAGACATACTACTACCCTGAGGAGATGAAAAGCATCTTCGGGAACACGGTTGCAGTTGCTGGAGATATTGCTGCAGTGAAATCAGCCTCAATCATGACCAACTCCAATAACAGCGTAAACTTCTATGTGACCGATGGGAATATCATCAATGCAATAAGGGAAAACCTATTGAGTTTCATTCAGGAATGCGAGTCCATGATGAATATCTTTGGATTCCATAACCTTAAGGAACTAATCGATTACCTGCTGAGACAAGGAGATAATCCAGGTGACCTCATTGCCCTCCACCAGACCCTGAGCACAATGACCATACCCATGGATTTTATGCATATGCTTTCAGACTCCAAGGACCTGCACAAGGCACACATTAAGAGAACAGAGCTTCTAAAGGCCAACCTGAAGAAATACAAGTACATCGAAATATTCTCCTTGCCTACGCTGGAGGACCTGGACAAGGGAAATGTACAGGTTGAACTGTCAAACCATCTGTCACCAGACCCCCTATATTATGACAGGTCAACCTTCAAGCTACATCTGGAGAATGTAATAAAATGGTTGGAGATGTATCCAAACTACAGTGTGATAGTTCTGGACAAGCTCTTCCTCAAGGATGTTCGAATAACAGTCAAGAAGGACAGGACTGCAATATTGTACAAGCTGACCCCAGCCCCAATAGCCTTGGCCTTTGACAACAAGGAGATTATCGAGGCCTTCTACTCATATATAGTCTCCGTCATCAATGAATCGGATCAAAAGACATTGGATAGGAGCCTGTCAATTGAGAAGCTGAAGGATTACTTAAACAAGCTCTAAACTACAAAGCCTGCACCAGCATCATGGAATGGACATATTTCAGGATGCTGGTGCAGGCTTTTATCTTGCCCAAAGCTGATATCAAAAACTTAAGGGACGGTACTTGACACAGCATACCCCCTTGGTGTATAATTGCTTCTGGAGGTCGAAACAGATGCCAAGACAAGCCCGTAACAAGGATAACTACGGTATTTACTACATTCATCAAAGAAGAGGTCCTGGTCGACCTATCTTTCAATGTGATGATGACAGAGAGAGATTCTTGAGTATTTTGGATGCTGTAAGGAACAAGTTCAACATAATCGTATATGCCTATTGCATTGCCCACGATGACGAGTATCATCTGATAATAAATGCAAATGGATCGGATATTTCCAATGTCATGAAGGCAATCAACATATCCTACGCGATTTATGTTGATTTTCCAGAGAAGCTCTTCAAGGACAGGTACAGAAGCAGGATTATTGAGGATCATGGGGCTCTGATGGAGTCCATATACAGTATCCATAGCAGGAAGGAAAATTCTCCTGAGCTATTTAACAGCACCTGCTTCTACAATGAAGATGGTCTTTTCAAGACCGGCCTTCTAAAGAAGGAAGACATCCAGCTCCTTAAGAGTCACTCAATCTTCAGCCAAGGTCTCAGAGAGTGTATCAATTGCATAACAAGTGTTGAAGAGGCTGACAGTAGAATCGGAGAGATTCTCAATAGGAAGGGCATTAGCCTTGTGGAGCTTCTTAAGGACAAGGAAGAGAGAAACAGGATGATCCTTCAGTTAAGAAGAGAATCCACCCTATCCCTTAAGCAGATTGGGGGACTTATGGGAGGACTTTCAGAATCAACCGTATCAAAAATAATAAGCAATCATTAATTTAAGTATGATTTTCAAGAAGAGTCCCAAAAAATAATCGGAGGTGCAATAATCATGGAAGTTAATCTTAATTTAGGGAACAATGCCGGTAAGGAAAAGCCTAAGATGGACCCGGAAACAGTCTATGACCTAATAATTGTAGGAGGAGGGCCTGCAGGTCTTAATACGGCCCTTTATGCAAAAAGAAAGGGTCTCAAGGTTGGAATAATCACAAGGGATATCGGAGGACAGGTTATGGATACCTCCTCAGTTGAAAACTATCTGGGTTTCACTTCCCTATCCGGTGAAGAGCTCATGAAGAAGTTCATCAACCACGTAAACCAGTTGAATGTTCCAATTCTTGAGTATGAGGAACTGGAAGCGGTAAATGTCAAGGACAACTCAAGTATGAGAGAGGTGGTCCTAAAGGGTGGTCAGAAATTCAATACTTATTCCGTTGTCATCGCAACGGGAAGTAAGCCAAGAAAGCTTGGAGTTCCTGGTGAGAAGGAATATGCAGGCAAGGGTGTTTGCTACTGCGCAATCTGTGACGGTCCCCTTTTCGCCGGCGAGGAGGTAATTGTTGCAGGTGGGGGTAATTCAGCTGTTGAGGCTGCAATCGACCTTGCAAAGATCGTAAAGAAGGTCACAATAGTCCACAGGTCACAGTTTAGGGCTGACCAGATACTCATAGACCAGCTTTCAAAGCTGGACAATGTTGAAGTCAAGCTTCAGACCCAGATTCTTGAAGTACAGGGTGACAAGTTCATGACTGGGGTCAAGGTCAAGGACAAGGAATCAGGTGAGGAATTTTTCGTCGAAGGTGCAGGACTTTTTGTTGAAATCGGATACCTACCCAACAGCGAGATATTCTCCGACCTATTGGAACTGAATGAAAGAAAAGAGATAGTGGTTGATAGGTATGGCAAGACCAGTGTTGAAGGAATCTATGCAGCTGGTGATGTTACTGACACCCCATACAAGCAGATTATCATGGCTGCTGGTGACGGAGCAAAATGTGCACTTGCTGTCAACGACTATTTGAATACTGTAAACAAGTAAACCACAGGAGGTAATTATGAAATTTTTAAACGAAGAAGTAGCAAAGCAGCTTGAGGGAATCTTTGGGGGAATGAAGGATGATGTGACGGTGGCACTTTTCACAAGGGAAGAGGACTGTGAAACCTGCACCGACACCATGGACTTCATATCAGAACTGGCAACAGTTGCACCAAAGCTAAGCCTGGATAGCATGGATCTGGACAAGGATTCAGACAAGGCAAAAGAGTACGGGGTTACAATGGCACCAAGTCTGGTTCTATTGGACAAGGACAAGAACTACAAGAGAATCAAGTTCAACGGTGTACCATCAGGACATGAAATCAACTCCTTTATCAGCAGTGTAATGGAAGTATCAGGCAACTCACAGGAGCTTCCCAAGGAGATAATGGAAAGAATCGAAAAGATTGACAAGCCGGTAAATATAAAGTTGTTTGTTACCCTGGCATGTCCTCACTGTCCAGGAGCCGTTGAGAAGGCTCACAAGCTGGCTCTGGAGAATCCAAATATCCATGCTGATATGATCAAGGCACAGACCTTCTACGATATGTCTGAGAAGTACAATGTATCAAGCGTACCGAAGATAGTAATAAACGATGAGTTCGAGTTTGTAGGAAATCAACCACTTGAGGTATTCCTGGACGAAATTGAAAAAACTCAGGTAGCATAAAAAGTCATAAAAAAATCATGTTTCCCAGACGGGAAACATGATTTTTTATTGTTTTTATTATAGCTTCTTGGAGAATATCGCTAAAACTACTATGACTCCAAGACCAAAGAACATAAGTCCTCTTTGTGCTATTGATGTGATTCCTGCAAAAGCAACAAATGCTATTGCTATTGGAATTACATACTTAACAAGGTTATACCAGATGTTGAACAGACCAAACTTGACTGTTCCACCATTTGTAAGCTCGTCCTGAAGGTCTTCCTTCTTCATGAACCAACCAACGAATATGGCTATGAACATACCGCCGATTGCAAGGAAGATCTTGTCAGTAAGGATATCGAAGAAGTCGAATACTCCAACTCCAAGGATAGTGAACCCTGACATTACTCCCATTGAAAGTGATGAAAGAATACCAGTTACTGTCATGATACCACCAGTAGTGTAAACTGCTTTCTTTCTCTCCCATCCTCTTTGGTCGATCAGGTAGGCAACAACTACCTCAAGCAGTGATACTGATGAAGTAAGTGCAGCTACTGTAAGTGCCACAAAGAATATTGCTGAGAATACAGTTCCGATTCCACCCATTGCTGCGAATATCTGTGGTACTACTACGAATACAAGTCCAGCTCCTACTGCTGGCTCCATTCCAAATGCGAAAAGTGCTGGGAATATAGCCAATCCTGCAAGAAGTGCAACTCCTGTATCAAGTACTGATACAATCAGTGCATTCTGTGGTAGGTTTTCTGACTTGTTCAAATATGATCCGTAGGTGATCATACAGCCCATACCAAGTGATAGTGAGAAGAATGCCTGTCCCAAGGCTGCAAGGAATGTTGCTCCTGTTACCTTGCTGAAATCGGGCTTGAATAGGAAGTCAACACCTGCTGAAGCTCCAGGAAGTGTCAAGCTTCTTGCTGCTACAAGAACCAACAGAACAAACAATGTTGGCATTAGAACCTTACCAGCTTTTTCAATACCACCTGCAATACCCTTGGCAACTATAACAAGGTTCATTGCAAGGAATATAAGCATCCAAACAAGTGGCTCCACAGGGTTACCAATAAATGCTCCAAATGCATCGCCTATACCAGCTGCATTTGACAGAAGACCTGTAAATGATTTAAGTACATAAGCCAATGACCATCCACCAACTACCGGATAAAAGCCCATTATGAAGAATGCACTAAGTACTCCAAGTACACCTGCAAATGTCCAGTTCCTGTTGATAGATTTGAACGCTCCAACTGCTGCAAGCTCTGTTCTTCTACCTACTGCGAACTCGGAAATCATGATACTAAGTCCGATTACCAATACAAAGACAAGATAAATTAAAATGAATGCACTACCTCCGTTTTCGCCTGCCAGGTACGGAAACCTCCAGATGTTACCAAGACCAACCGCTGAACCAGCTGCAGCCATGATGAATCCAATCCGGGATCCCCAATTTTCTCTTTGTTTCTTTTCCATCAAATATTCCCTCCTTTAGTACTGTAATGATGCAATAGTTTTACATCTTACTAATTATGATAATACAAAACGTTCTATTTGTCTAGTTGAATTTACAGATAATTATGAAATCGAAGTTATTTATTTAACAATATTAAATAAATAAAGCATCTATCCCTTAAGACAGATGCTGATGTTCTTATATCCTTGTATATTCCATAACTGTATCAAACCTTGTGAAACCAAGCTTATCGTATAGTCTTCCGGCTTCAGGGCTCTCATATTCCAGATAGATTTTCTTCCCTTCGGCTTGAAGTATCGCAATAACATGACTCATTAGCCTTGTTCCATAGCCCATTCCCTGACAATCAAGCCTTGTGGCCACCCCTACAATAAGGGCACTGCCCTCCTGTTCGAAGTCCGTTTGCACAACAGTGACCAGCCTACCATCCTTAAATAGACCATACGCCCTTCCCCTTCCGGTTAACAGCTTTTCCTCCATGACCTCCTCAGATGCAAAGGACTTGAACACCTCCAGGTAGACCTGGACAACCTTTGAAAGGTCTTCTATGGCAAGCTGCCGTATTTCACCCTTGTCTGACAACTCAAGCTCCACTGGATCCTCCAGCCTGCACAGGTAGGTAATGGGTGTACCCTTCCCCAAGACCCCGTGTTTCTCAAGTCTATCTGTGGATGTGATGGGACCGATAAGCTTCCTGATATCCAGGGTTGCAAGAAGCCTTGACACTTCCTCCGTATCATAGGCTCCTCTGGAATAGAACTTGATTGTTCCAGATAAGCGGTGAAACATATAGCTAAGAACCTTTCCTTCCTTATCCTTCTGAATGTATATATCCCTGTATATGGGCTTCTTTGACAAAAGTCCCAGAAGATTGAAGTAATTCTCAGCAGTATTTTCCATAAGCCCTGGTACAAGATCACTCCAACGATCCTTTGCAAGCCTCTCTATCATATGATCACTCCTAGAACCTAAAGGTATTCTTGACTGTATTTCTGGCTGCATTTGTGGCCCCCTTGCTGAATGCCTTCAGTATGGTCACGGTATTGTCCTTCATCACCGAGCCAAGCATTGAGATGGCCTCAATTGTTGCACTTCTCCTCAGACTTCTCCTGTCTGGCTTGGTTAGAGAGCTGAGATATCTTTGGGCTATGCAGCCCACCCTTAAGGTCAAGAGGGCGTTTACAGATCCCTCGGTGATTGAATTGACTATTATGTTTGTCACGGTTACAGCACCAGGGACCAGCGTAGCCATCCCTCCACCAAGTACTGAAGCAACCAGGGGCTCTATCTGCTCGTCAAGCAGGTCCAGGTCCTCCACTCCCCTTGCCATAAGTACTGTTGCTGCAACATTCCCATAAAGTGCCATCATACGGTTTAGTGTGGGTCTTGTCTCATATAGTGATGCCAGCTCCCAATCCATCTTGGTCAAGGCACCCAGTACGAAGAACCCATCCAGCACTCCGTTCTGTGAAATGGCTGTGGTTAAAAAGACTCCTGTTGCCTTTTCCTTTATGGAGGTCCTTGCCTTTTCATCAAGGAGTCCATAAGCTCTAATAACCTCTTCCTTCAGGTCCTTTTCAGGATCAAATTGGAAGTTATCCCCTTTTAGGTACTTGTTCCTTAGCATGTCCTTCTGGGTCTGCTTCAGATAATCCCTAAACTCCTGGGAATCCTCATCCTCTGGAATCTCCATTCCCCTCTTGTATCTGAAGAATCCCACAAGGGGCATCAGCAGGAGGGATGCGAACAATACAATCAGTACCACCAGGGTGATCTTACCCAGTATTGGATTTATCGTATTCATGAAATTGACAATCTGAACCGTCTGATTGAATATTATAATCAGGAGCAGAATCAGAAGCCCTATTCCGATCTTTATACCTATCCGTGCAATTCCTTTTAATAAATCCTGGCTATTTTCCATGGTCTATCTCCTGTTTAGGTTTTCTTTCTCTTCTTGTAGCTTCTCTTACGCTTCTGCTGGCTGGAGTTGGATTTGTTTTCCTCACTGTCGCCCTTTAGAGCCACCCACATTGCGGTGCCACCTTCCTTGTCTGTTTCAATTTCAAGGAAATCCATCTTCTTGAGGAATTTGGAGAGCTTTGTGTCCCCATAGTTCCTTACGTCAAAGTCTGAATATCTCTTTGCCAGCCTGTTTCCAATCTCTCCCATGTTCATCCTCTGATCCTTGCCATCTGCCTCATTTAGCATCTTCTTGATGGCAAGCTTTATTACATTTATGTCTGTCATGCCCTTTTCAGTGTCATCATAGGAACCATTCTGCTCCTTCTTCTTCTGCTGACCATTGACCTTCTTGGCAGTGTTCTCTCCATCCTCCTGAATTCCCATGGTCTGCTTCTCTGATTCAGCCAAGACGTCCAGGTACTTGAAAAGGTTGCAAGATGAAATAAATGGCTTTGGTGTCTTTCTCTCACCCATGCCTATAACCATCATTCCCGATTCCCTGAGCCTTGAGGATAGCTTTGTGAAGTCGCTATCGCTGGATACTATGCAGTACCCGTCAACATTTCCTGAATAGAGTATATCCATGGCATCTATTATCATTGCCGCATCCGTTGCGTTTTTACCTACAGTGTAGCTGTACTGCTGAACCGGTGTAACCGAATTCTCCAAAAGCACCTCTTTCCAGGCTATGGTATTTGGCTTTGTCCAGTCACCGTATATCCTCTTGTAGGTTGCTATTCCGTAGTTGGCCGTCTCATCAAGTATGTACTTGATATACTTTGCTGAAACATTGTCAGCATCGATCAATACTGCAAATCTCTTCTCATCCATTGCTTATCTCCTCTTCCTCTCCAATAGCCTCAGCTATCCTTATCCCGTCAACTGCTGCCGATATGATTCCCCCTGCATAGCCAGCCCCTTCTCCGGTTGGGTATATGCCTCCTATGTTTGACTGATAGCCCTTATCCCTAAGTATCCTTATGGGGGATGAGCTTCTTGTTTCAATTCCTGTCATGATTGCATCCGGGTCTGCAAAGCCCTTTAGCTTCCTGTCGAATTCCACTATGGCCAGCTTCAATGTATCTGTCACATATTCAGGAAGACACCTTCGCAGGTCCGTCATCCTTACCCCCGGTGTGTAGCTTGGCTTCACCTTTCCAATATTTTCTGATGCCTTGTCCTTGAGGAAGTCCCCAACCCTCTGGGCGGGAGCCCTGTAGTACCCTCCCCCTTCAGCAAAGGCCTTTTCCTCCCATTTTCTCTGGAAATGCATGCCTGCCAGTGGATGATCATCACCGAAGTCATCCGGTCCAACATTCACAAGGAGGGCCGCATTTGCGTTTTCCTTGTCTCTTGCATGTTCACTCATTCCATTTGTCACCAGCATCCCTCTTTCCGAAGCTGCGGCAACCACTGTGCCCCCTGGACACATGCAGAAGGTGTAGGCCGACCGGTCATTGTCAAAATGCCCCGCCAGCTTGTAGTCGGCTGCTCCCAGTCTGGGATGCCCATGGCTCTCACCATATTGTGACTTGTCCACCAGCTCCTGGGGGTGCTCTATCCTGACACCTATGGAAAAGCTCTTCTGCTGGATGTGGAAGCCATTGTCATTGAGCATTTGGAAGGTATCCCTTGCACTATGTCCCAAGGCCAGTACCACCCTGTCAGTCTGGAGCCTTTCACCTTCGTTGATTATCACTGCCTTGACCCTGCCATCCTCAATTTCAAATCCAGTTACCTTTGATTCGAACCTTACATCTCCTCCCAGGGAAATTATCCTCTTTCTCATGTTTATAACAACTCTTCTGAGTATGTCGGTGCCTATGTGAGGCTTGTTGACATACAGGATATCCTCTGGAGCTCCTGCCTGGACAAAGTACTCAAGAACCTTTCTTGACCTTGGGTCGTTTGTCATTGTTGTGAGCTTGCCATCTGAAAATGTCCCAGCTCCACCCTCACCAAACTGAACATTTGATTCTGTGTTTAGCTTACCGGTATCCCAGAATTCCCTGACATCCTTGACCCTATCCTCAATTTTTTTCCCTCTCTCAAGGAGTATGGGATCAAATCCCATCTCAGAAAGCACAAGACCTGCGAATAGTCCTGCAGGCCCGGTTCCAACAACCACCGGTCGCAAACCTTTTATATTGTCTTTTCTCAAGTATTCCCTTTTCTCAACACTTGCCAGGGTAACACCCTTTTTACCGAATTTTTTCAGGATGGACTTTTCATCCCCAACCTGAAAATCAACCGTATATACAAATGTTATATTGCTCTTTCTCCTGGCATCCACGGATTTTTTCCAGATGCTCCAGGATACAATGTCGCTTTCATTCAATCTGAGTTTTTTAGCTACTTCCGAAGGTATGTAGCCTTCCTCCTGGTCCAGTCCCAGTCTTATTCCACTAATTCTAAGCATTTAATCCTATCCTCTCATTTCACATATCTCTTTTGTTCCATTTTACAGCATGAATTGGCTTAAGTCCATAAAAAGCCTCAAATGAAAGGGACGCAACCAAGCAAGATTGCGTCTTCTAAATCATTCTATATGGATTACAACCTTTTTTATTCTCTTGTCCTCAATCTCCTGAATCTTGTAAAGTGTTCCCTCCACCTTTATTTCAGGGGTTTCCTCATCATCGGGGATATATCCAAGCTGATGTATAAGGAATCCAGCGAGGGTGTCGAAGTCCTCGCTTTCCTCATCAAGCTCCAAACCGGTCCTGCTGTTCAATTCCTTAATGGATACAGACCCTCTGGCCAAATAAAGATGTTCTTCGATCACCTTGACATCAGGATCATCCTGGTCGAACTCATCATCGATGTCTCCGACAATTTCCTCTATCAGGTCCTCCATTGTAACCAGACCGGAAAAACCTCCATACTCATCTATAAGGATGGCCATGTGCTTTCTTGTGGATTTAAGCTCCATAAAGAGGTCATTTATGTTTTTCCTTTCGGGAACAAAATATGCAGGCTTTATGATTTCCCCAATATTGACATTCTCAAAGCCCTTCCTATAGGCCTCCAGGAGATAATCCTTGAGATAGAGGACTCCGACTATGTTGTCCACATCATCCTTGAATACAGGAACCCTGGAATGCTTTAGCCTCAGGAACTCATCAATGTACTCTCCGGGTGGATCATCTATATCTATTGCAAATACCTCGGTTCTGGCTGTCATTATCTCCTCTGCCAGCTTGTCGTCAAATTTTATCACACTGCGTATCATCTCTCGCTCCACCGGGTTTATAAAGCCCTGTTCATGGCCAACCTCAACCATGGAGCCTATTTCCTCAAGGGTAACCTTGGCTTCAACACCCTCCTGGCTTATACCTATGATCCTCATCACCGTGTTGGTTGATACTGAAAGAAAGGTGACAAAGGGATGCATTATCTTTGCTACAATGCTGATGGGCTTTACGGCAAACATGGCAAACTTCTCAGCATATCTCAATGCTATCCTCTTTGGGACAAGCTCTCCAAACACAAGCATTATGTAGGATAATATCAAGGTGATCCCAATAAAGGCAACGTCCTGGCCAAATGGGATTCCCATCCTGTCCAGTGTGTCTCCCAGTCTGGCAGATATGCTAACCGCTGCAGATGCTGATGAAAAGAACCCTGCAAAGGTTATTCCCACCTGGATGGTTGATAGAAATCTGGATGGCTCCTTAAGTATGTCCACTAGCATCTTAGCCTTCTTGTCTCCACCATCGGCCTTTGACGACAGTTTCAATCTGTCTACGGATACCATTGCCATTTCAGACGCAGCAAAAAAAGCATTAACAAAAGTCAAAACCAAAATCAAAATCAGTTTTCCAGATATACCGGCATCATTTCCCAATTCCATCTTCTCCCTTCCACTTATATGGGTTTGATACCCATTGGACAAGGCAAATAAGCAATTTAGAATCACAAACTAAAACATGCCGGAGCATTCCCAGCATGTTCGAACAAATAAGTATTCAGATCCTTCAGTGTAAGTTCCCTTACTACAGGCCCAAAGATCTTAATGGACCAAAGTTCATTCTCTCCCTAACCTGCTGCAGGTGCTTCTTTTCCTCCATAAGTATGACCTTCATTTCCTTGTTGGCTATATCTGGATACATCTCCATCATCTGATGAACAAATAGGATACCGTCCTTCTCCATCTTTTCTGCAAGCTCCAGGGAGTCTGCAAACTTCTTGTTTTTGTCAAACTCATGCTTTGCATTGATATTCTCTTCAAGCAGTGACCTGGTGTACTCAATTTCCTCTTCCGAGAACTCCCTGTCCATATCGCCACCGTGCTTTTCCAGAAGCTTGGAATACATTTTGTTGTGCTTGTCCTCTTCCAGTGACAATCTCTCAAACAATGCCTTGGACTTCTCATCTGGTGCGTTTTTAGCCATTTCAGCATAATACTTGGATACTTCCTCCTCCATCTTAACGAAGGTTGATAATATTTGCTTTCCATCAAAATTCATACAAGTCACTCCTTTCCCTTGATAACTCCTTAAACTAATAATACTCCTGAATCCTTAAATTTACAAGTCCTTAAGGACTTTTTTTGACATTATCCTTCAATATTATTTCTATGTCCTCCCTTTCCCTTCCCAAAGTCCTCAAATCATAGCTGTTACCGTAGGTCTTTCCTAAAACTCCCCAAATGTGTTCAAGATATCTTTCAATGGCCTTGCTATTGTCCGCAGATGCCTTTTCCGCCGCAAACCTTATGGACTTAAGCATATTCTGCATAACCGAGACATCCTCCTTGCCGTAGTGAAGAATCTGATGGTATGAAGACCTAAGCTCCTGTGAGAACTCTATGATCTCATAGGCCACCTTGGGATAGTTCTCCTCTCCCTTATACAGCATATAGCCTCCTTCTATATGTGCTATCTTACCCAGGAGCACCCCGATTATCCTAAGGCAGTGGCTTGCCGTATTTGGATCATTAATCCCTGGTGATATTGCCCTCAAGGCAATCTCCACAATTTTCTGCATTGAAAAGTTGAAGTCCTGTATTTCCGACTTCTGCTTGCCTATTGTAATTGAATCAAGTAGCTCTTCTACGGACGCCTCATCTACCTGAATCTCTTCATCAAAATATACCGAAAAGAGAGTTGAGTCATCGGTTACAAACTGTCCATTTATTTTCTCCAGGACAACTGTTCCCTTAATGTCTCCGGCTGTCCTGTATATGCTGCTGTGGTCTATAAGCTGTATGTAACCCGCCTTCCTGCTTCTGATCCTAAGTACGAGATCTTCTCCTCCCCAAGTGGATTCATCCATCAGGGTCCCTTCATCAATCAGGGAAATATAATCGCTTATTTTCTTCTCCGCCTCCTGGTAAAGCCTGTCAATGAGATTGTTTGTCTGTATATATGAACCTACGTGATGTATATACATTGTAAACTGGACCAGGCAGACAATTGCATAGGCAATTCCAATGGTTGCAGATACCACCAGCTGATCTCCAAGACTGTTCTTCATGAAGAAAAGGGTGACTATGGAGTAGACAAATCCTCCCATAAAGACCCCCAGGGCCTTCATGGTATCATCATCCGAGAGGAAGTTCTCCACTGTTCTAGGTGAAAACTGCGAAGAATAGGTCGTCAATACAACCATGGTGGTTGAAAAGGTAAAGGTTGTCATTGTGATAAGGGAGCCTGCAATTACACCCAGAATGTCCTTTGAAAGCTCCACACTTGTGAGAAAAAATTCCGGGACAAATTCAGGAAGACTGAGAAAGCTCCCGGAATCAGCCATACCCACCAGTACGGCTCCTACAAGTGATATAAAGCTAATGATTGACGGATATATCCAGACGCTTTTCCTGAATTTGAGTATTATTCGCTGCAGCATGGCTCCCTCCCAAAATTGTGTCGTCGCTATTTAAGTATTATTTGTACCCAATGAAATTGTCTGTCTTGATGTTGACCTTTTCAACTCCTAGTGAGGTCAATTTGTCTGTTATTGCCTTGTTCATTCCAGGTGTTCCTGAAATCAGATAATCAGCATTGTTTCTCATTTCCTTTGCAAAGTTCTCAATTTCCTCCATGAACTCATGCCTGTCGGAAATAAGCTTAAGATCCAAGCCGTCATATTTCCTGTTTATCCACTTAAGTGTATCCTCGTATGCAAAATCCCCTCTGTCATCTGAATAGAGCACCACCAGGTTTTTGGGGTTGATGCAATTGAAGTCCATATTCTGGAGAAGAGCCCTGATTGGAGTTATTCCAATTCCACCTGCCATAAGACATGTGGGCTTATCAAAATCCTCAATTTTAAATCTCCCCTGGGGATCCTCCACAGTCATCCTGTCACCAGCCTTCAGCTGAAGGAGCTTCTGTTTGCAATCAGTGGACTGATCCGTTATTCTAGTGGAAAACATAACAAAATCCTCTTCCATTATTGATGCCAGGCTGAATATCCTGTAGTTCTTGTCCCCCTCGACCTTGCATTCCATGTTCCTGAAAATAGCGTGCTGACCTGGCTTCCACTCAAGCTCCCCAGGTTTTTCAAAGACAAAGGAATAGATCTCATCTGTTTCCCTTATCATCCTTTTGAAAACCATCTCATAAGTCTTGTTTAGATCCGACATCCAAAACACCTCCGTTATCACTTACCATCCTCGTCTTGTGTCTCAAGCATCTTCAATGTGTTTATACCCTTATTTTTAGGATTATTAATTATTTATCATTGAAAAGACCAAATTATTTCAATGGAGAGGCAAAGGTTCAATAAATGTTGTATAATCAGAGTATCAGAATAGACCTGGAGTGATACCATGAAAATTGGAAAATTTGCTGCAAGAAACAATACCACAATAGATACCATCAGACATTATATGGATCTTTCCCTGCTAACTCCTGAGAAGGAGGGGTCCTTCTATGAGTTTGATGAGAATTGTCAAAGGGATTACGACACTATCATTTCCCTTAAGCACATCGGCTTCACTCTTTCCGAGATCCAGACCCTTATGCTGTATGAAAGAATCGGCAGACACACTGAATACAGCAGGAGGAAAACCTACAGGGCCTTCTTCCACAATAAGCTAAGATGGATCCAAGAGGAGCTGGACCGCTTGGAGGATATGAAGCACAAGCTTCAGGATGCCCTTGAATCAATGCCTATTGACTCCCACCAGCCCCAAGTGTCATCAGGGGTCCCCTTTAGCGCTCTTCCCCTCCTTTATTGCAATGAATGTGAAAGCTCATATGTACTTTCTGAGGGCCAGGTGGAAAACGGACAGGTCATGTCCGGAAAACTTACCTGCTCCTGTGGTAACGGACTGGAAATAAGGGATGGGATCCTCTTTGGAAATGGTTCCCTTGAACCAGAGAAGTATGATGATATCGGAGATTCATTCATAGATGACTATGTCCAAACAACCCATGTGGACTACCTTAGGAATCTCCATATGAGCCTACAATGGGCAAGGGGCAATTACGACTTTTCAGTCCACAAGAACAAGATCATCCTTGAACTGGGCTCGGGAAGGGGATTTTTACTGAGAAACATTATAGACAGGATATCTGAAAACTCCCTCTATATAGCTGTAGACCACAATCCAAAGGCCCAGGCCTGGTTGAAGGAATCACTTTCTGATGTGATCGGTGGAAAAAACATTCTTTTCCTCTGCTGTGACTTCAAGAGCATCCCCCTTCAGCCTGAGTCTGTGTCTGCAATTATTGATGCCACAGGAAGCACAAACTATGCCTTTGATCATGAGGATTTTCTTCTTGAATCGCTGGTTCACCTGATGGGAAAGGACTCAACCCTTTATGGGCATTACCTTGTGTTTGACAATTTTGCCTTCAATTCAATGATACCTGAAAGCAGCAGAAAATGGTTTAAGAAGACCAGTATAAGGGAAAAGCTTCACAGCCTTGGCTTCATTGACCTTAAGGAGTACGAGACATCAGCAATATCTCAGGGAGGTCCTCGGGAAAACTTCTTCGTCAAGGGAGAAAGGATATCCAATTATCTCTATATGGGGAAGCTTAAGGGATAGTGATAGAGCATGGGGTCCACCCCATGCTCTTCTGTTTTTTGACTCAAAATATCTGAAATTGGATGTTGCAGTAGGGCCAGCACCACATAATAAACTCTAATCATAGACTATGAAAGGGGAATTATTATGAGCGAGCTTGCAAGAAAATATATGAACAGAGGGGAGCTTAAGAACCTTGTTCTCTTTTCAGCAGGAAAATCAGTATCAATGTTTGCATCTTCAATATATGGCTTTGCAATTGGTCTTTATGTCCTAAAGCTGACAGGGTCAGCCCTTAATTATGCTACCACAATCATGCTTCATATCCTTCCAATGATCATAATGAGTCCGGTGGCTGGAGTCCTTGCGGACAAAATCTCCAAGAAAAAACTCATTGTTGGAATGGACCTTGCCAATGGATTCCTGTTCCTGGGACTTTTTAGAATCAGCTCAGGCTGAGGACTAAATCTATCCACCATATACCTGACAACCATCCTCCTTAGTATTTTTTCCAGCATATTCAACGTCACATTTGAAGCAGCCAAGCCAAATCTCGTGAGACCGGAAAGTCGTCTTAAGCTGAACTCAATCAGCAAGCTGATAGATTCCACAACATCGATTCTTGGGCCAGCCCTTGGCGGGGTTATTTTTGCAGTCATTGATATCCAGCTCTTTATTCTTGTAAACTGCATCTCCTTCTTTGCTTCAGCACTTTCAGAGCTTTTTATTGATTACAGCTATTATCCTGACCAGGGGAAGGAGGACAACCCACCATTTGTACCCCATATGGTCAAGGGGCTTATGTATATGCTCAATTCCAGGGTTCTGAGAAAAGCCTTCATAATGTTTTTAATACTGAACTTCCTATTGGGTTTTTCCGTGAACGTCCCAATGCCATATGTAATTAACCAGGTTCTTGGACTATCTCCTGAAGCCTTCGGTCTCATAAACTCAATGTTTCCAATTGGTCTGATAATTGGAACCCTGACCATATCAAGGGTCCTTGCCAAGACCACCTATACCAGGATACTGGTCCTTGCAAGCTGCCTTCTGGCAATCTTGGCATCAACCATCGGGCTTCCCTCAATGGTACAGGCTTCGGAGCTGGCATATGGAATATACTTCTCAGTACTTTGTGTTCTTATGGGGATTCTTATATCCTTTGTGGACATACCCATAATTACCATCATGCAGGATGAGATTCCTTCAAATCTCAGAGGTGTTGTGTTCGGCCTTACCTTGAGTCTTGTAAAGGTTGTACTGCCAATATCCCTGCTCCTTTCCGGGTATCTTGTAGACCATGTTCCTATTGTCCTCATTCCTGTTATTGGGGGAGTTTTGTCAATGGTTTATCCTCTTTATCTCTTAACAGGCAAAAAAACAGGTCTGCCTGATTGATCAGACAGACCTTCATATTATTCTTATCTTTGAGCCTCGTATTTTCTCAACAGCTCTACAAATAGCTCTGGAACCTTTGCCATGTTCTCTGGTGATTCAACAAATGAGATTCTGAACTGAGTGGTTCCTGGGTTCTCTGATGAATCCGCCACATCATAGAAGCCCTTCATTGGAGCAACAAGAAGTGTTGTCTCAACTCCATCCACTTCAACGGATCCTTCCCCTGCACAGTAAAGAACGAAGTCAATTGAATCAAAGCCAGGCTTAACAACGTTTCTTACATCTATTACAGAGTAGATTGAGGCATCAGGTCTTGAAACTATTAGCTTGGGCTCCTTCTGGAGAAGTCCTTCCCTTACCTTGACAATCATGTCCTTGTAGTAATCCCTCTGCTGCTTGCACCAGCTTAATATGTCCTCCTTGCTCTCATGGGCAAGGGCTCCAAAGATGTACTGGCCGATTACATTGGCACAAAGGTTTGCTGTGTATTCAGCAATTGACTTCTTGCTAAATTCCGCATTGTCAGAAATTACCGCTCCCATTCTAAGTCCACATGCATTCCATACCTTGGATGCAGTCTCTATGCTTATTCTTCTTCCCTCGATTCCAGGTACCTCTTCGTCGGACAGGGCCCAGATGCTTACTAGATCCTGGTCTTCCTTGTAATAAAGCTCCCTGTATGCTTCGTCTCCGATCAGCCACATGTTGTGCTTAACGCAAAGCTCCGCAAGACCCTTCAATGTCTCATGGTCATAAAGCTGACCTGTTGGATTGTCATATGGAATCACAAGCAATCCACCTGGATTGTGTTCCTTGATCATCGCTTCAATCTCTGACATTTCAGGCAGGTTGAAGAGTCCGTCATCACCCATATGTCTCTTTATTGTAACAGTCTTTCTGCCTAGTCTTTGAGCAAATGAAATGTAGTTAGTATAGGCTGGGTCAATCATCATAAGTGGTCTTTCGTTTTCTCCCGCTGGACCGCAAACTCCAAGGATCACAAGCTCCATTCCCGAAGATCCACCATCTGTTACCTGAACGTGTAGATTGCTTGTATCAAATCCTTCACTCTTAAGTATGTTTTTGAAGGCTTCCTGAGCCTCAGGAGTTCCTGCTGTACCTGAATATCTTATGACACCTTTTGAAAATGGGCTTTCTGGAGCATCCAGATTGAACATCCTCTTCATCATTGCAGGATTTGTAGGTAGTGATACGTTACCGATTCCCACATTGATTACTGCCTCCGGCTTCTTCTCCCTTTCATCATACTTCATTTGAGCCAGTCTAACATCTGAAGGCTTTCTTGATTCGAAGTGTGCTGACATAATTGGTTTACTCATTGCATAACTCCCTTTCATTTGATTGTATTTTTTGTGCCAACTATATTATGTAATTGTTAAATTATCTCCACTATCATAATCATATCACATTAACATTTACTCGTAAATACACTAAAGTATTCTATATATTCTGAATACTTTTCGGATGAGACTTTTCCACCTGTTTCCATTAAACCCTATTACTCTTCCCTCCTTTTAATGTATAATTGTACTGAGGTGTTCCATATGGATAGAATTAAAAGCTTCCTGAACTCACTACTTGGGAGGATAAACATAGACCAAAATTCAATAGACTCAAACAGGACCATACTGCTGCATATTTCAGATACTCCAAGCTTCATATACCCTGAAATCAAAAGGGTCATCAAGCTTGTCAATCCAGACTACATTGTCCATACGGGAGACATAGCCGACAACATCAAGCTGGGTCTCCACCCAAGCTATATGACCAGATATATGCATGAGGCAAAAAAGATTCTAAGGATTCTGGATGATGCCAAGGCAAGAAGGGTATACCTAACATTGGGTAACCATGACAATCTGGACTTTATTTCAGAGAACTCCCACAGCATTAAGATTATTGAGGATAGGACGCTCCTCCATATCGGGGATAAGGACTTTGCAATCAGCCATTACTCAGACAGTTTAAAGGACGTGGAAGCAGATGTTTACCTCTATGGTCATGACCTTTCCATTGACAGTCAAACCATAGATGGAAGGATCCACCTAAATGGCATTTCTGCAATTCATCTTATAGATGTTGAAACCCTTGAGGTAACAAAGCTAAACTATCCAATGGGTACTGATCAGGAGAGAATGAAAAGGAGAAAAACCAAGCTATAGATATAATACCTTAAAGGAGATGGTTTTATGGTTTCACTGGTAAGAAGCGGACCCAGATCACTTTTGATTACAACATCCCATAAGGAAAGGCTCATTGATTATCTTTGCAGGGACCTTGGTGGGCTTGTGGTTGAAATGGAAACAGTGATGAAAAAGAGTGAAGAGAATCACACCATTGTATATATTATAGAATATGAGAACCAGGATATGACTGAGTACAGGAAAACAGACGCAATTGTGGTCTTCATGGATCCCCTTGTCCTGGCCTGCCGGCTTAGGGAGATTGTGAGGGAAGGACTTGTTGAGACAATGAGGTCAGGCCCCCAGGCCCTTATCCTACGCTCAGCGGGTAACCTTGGTGCCGTAGTTGATAAGGTCAGAGATGACTTTGAAGGGGAGCTTGCCTCCTTTGACGAGTGCAGCGAGAACGGTTTTGAAGACAGGACCATCATTGGCATAACAGACAAGCCAATATACAGGTCCATGTCTGCTGATGATTTCCATCCCCAATTCATAAGAATCGACCAGGATTACTTTAAGATCAAGCAGGTGCTTAGAAGACACTCCATCAAATACCTTAACCTGGGTGTTGGCTCCAAGGGATGGTCTAGCCTGGAAATTAGGATTTACGACAGCTTCGGTGCCTATGAGCTTCACTACAAGAGGCTCCTGAGCGTGCTGGACGCACTCCAGATCGGTCTCTTGACCGGAGAGTCATGGTCCAAGGACCAGCCAAGGGCTCTACTCTTCATAGATGTTTACAGCATCAAGCTGCTTTCCTTCTACTCCCCTCAGGAGATAAAGAGGATACTTTTCGGGCTTGAATATCTGGAGGATGGAAGACGGATAATTGACTACGACCTGTTTGAGAATGGGAAAAAGGTCCAATGGGCCTCCCTGTTCAAGAATGAGAAGAAGGTGGATAAGAAGGAAAAGGCTGCGGAAACCAGGAAAGAACTCTTTGGAAAGCTCAGCGACGATACGGTTGAAGAGCTGCTCCAGCTTGAAAAGGAAATATTGAAGACAAGATATTGAAGCTCTCCATACGGAGAGCTTCACTTTTGTTCCCTTTAGTTTATCTTGCTATCAACCAGACACCCAAAACCAGGAAGATCAGAGCCCAGATATAGAAGAATATCTCAGTCCCCCTGTCACCAAGGACCTTTTTGAACAGCTCGATCTTTTTCATGTTCCAGATCTTTTCAGGCTTGACGACGGCTATAACAACTACTGCAGCAGCGTATACAATGGCTAATATACCCCAAATACTCATGCAAATACCCCCTTTTTATTGATCAACCTTATACATGCCAGACCTAATGCTCCAGTCCTTTTCTTATTCTAGGCGCAAGAAGCAGGAATACGATAACGCCTATTACAAGGACAATCCCGGAATATTTCCCTATTTCAATCCATTCACCGGTATTGGACAATACCAGGTCATTGCCTTTGTATGCCCAGTAGAAGGGTATCCAATAGAACAGAGGCTGCCACTTGTCAGCCAGAAGCTCCACTCCTGCTATGCTACCAAACAAAGGCATGAAAAGCAGCTTCATGTTCCCCGCAGCAGTCATGACATCATCATTGTTGATTCCTTCGACAAAGCCCACTGAAAGACTTATGAGACAGGTTGTTCCAACCATGAGCAAGGCCTGTAAATAGTTGATATCCTTAAAGCCCGTAAAGAATATCAGGATAAATGAACCTACGATGGGAACAAATATCCCTATGAGGCTTTTACCTGCAATAAAGCCTAGTCTTGATACAGGAGAGAGATTGATGGCGCTTATGGTATTGTCAACCTTCTCTTCAACTATATTTATTGCTATTATCATCCCACCCATTATTGATGTGAAGATTATTGCAACATTGACCATGATCTTCTTCAAGGGTGGTATTTCCCTGCCATAGTCAACAATCTCGGCTGTGCTGTCGTCCATTCTGATGTCGTAGTGGTCAAAGGCAGTGAGATTTCTTACATAGTCTATAATATAGTCCGGCTCATTTCCCTGCCTGAGGATGAAGTACCCGTCACCTAAATCTGGTAGGACTGCAACAATATTGTCCCTTTTCATTACCCTCTCTTCAATGTCCTCAACTGTTTCATGGAGCTCCACCTTGGCAAATTGTCCGAAGTATTCCTCCTGCTGCGGATTCTCACCTTCCAGAAGTGCAAGCTCAACTGTTGTATCATTTATGCCCGGGGAAAAGACATTAATCATAATGGCAAACATAACAGGCACAACCAGTATGTAAAGCGTTATGAAATTCCTTACACTGGTTTTCATGTCCCTTTGAAATATTAAAAGAATTTTTCTTATCATTTCACAACACTTCCTTTACAGGGTAAGGGTCTTCTTGAATCTATGGTTTGCAAGAATGAAAATGTCCATGCCCAATACAGCAAAGCCTAATGATGCAAGCATTATGTATGACATATTGCCATTTACCGATATGATCTCCTTGAAGCTCTGGAGCATCACATAGCTTGGAATTATCTTGACCCAGTCAGGATCCCAGCTGGGTGTGAAATATGATATGTTTGGCATGATCATTACAACTATGACAATATACATCGCACCAAAAGCCTGGGAGATATCCTTGTAGAAACTTGTTAGAAAGAGTCCCAATGATGCGGCAAAAAATCCGGATGTGACCAGAAACAGCAGCAAGGCTGGATAATTTGGTTGCATGCCCATTATGGGGACGGTGACTATTAATGTTGTGACTATTGATGTCACTGTTATTACTCCAATCTTGCTAAGGAGGTAATGCCATACCGAGGATGCCGTAACGGCATAGGCCTTTATTATACCCTCATCCTTGTCCAGAAAAATGTATGCTGCAATTATGAAAAGACTCATAAGGCTTCCGTTAAAGGTAAGGAAAACTGGTATGATGTTCTCCCTGTCGCTAAGGGGTTCCGTGTCCTGATACAGGGACCTTACAACAATATTGTCAGAGTACTCCTCTATCACATCGAGGCCTGCCTTCCTGTTCTGGAAAACAAGCAGGAGGTTCCTGAGCTTCTGGGTCTCATAGCCCTGAAGATAATAGGTTTGTACAATCTGATTATCCTCATTTACACGAATGTGTACTGTGGGTACCCTTTCTGAATTCGAAAATGCATCAAGGGCTTCCTTGCTGTCAAGAAGGTATATCTCCGATTCCTCTGTCTCAAATAACTCAGCCAGATATACAGTATCATTTGCCTCAACATCCATCAGTTGGGATCTACCGTCCAAATCCTCCTCCAGCAGGTCATCCCTTAGCCTGTCACTGACAGTCTGCGGCAGGTCAAGGTAAATGTATTCCTCACCCTTGCTATCAAAATTTTCCGGCACAACAAAAACAAGTATAAGGAGCAAGACCAATGCCATTCCAAGCTCAATATAGAAATACCAGTTCTTTGAAGAAAGCTTCATCTCCTTTATAAAGCTGTACCAAAGTTTCATCTAGACCAGACCCCTTCCAGTTACCTTTATGAAGATCTCCTCAAGGGTTGCTTCCTTGGTATGCATGGTCTGTATATCGTTTTTCCTGATGACCTCTATCAGCTTTTCCTTTTCCTCTTCAACCACAGTTGAGTAGCTTTCCTTGTGAAGCACGTCATCCTTGTAATATTCAACATCCACGAGCTTCTCTCCATACTTGAGCTTAAGCTGCTTCGGAGAATCTATAAGTCTTATCTTTCCGTCAACTATGAAGGCTACACGATCGCACAGCTCATCTGCAATGTACATGTTGTGGGTTGTCAGGAACACAGTGACTCCCTTCCTGTTCTCTTCCCTTATTATGTCCTTTATGTTGGATGCTATTGCAGGATCCAACCCGGTTGTGGGCTCATCCAGAAACCACATTTCAGGATTGTTTATCATGGATCTGGCAAAGGTTAGTCTATGCTTCATCCCCTTGGAGTATTCTCCTGCCTTGATCTTTTCCTTTCCGTCCAGCCCCACCAGCCTGATGAGTTCCATGGGATACCTGGTTTCCACATCAAAAAGTTTTCCGTAGAATTCAAGGTTCTCAAGACCCGACATCTTGTTGTAGACATTGGACTGCTCGAAGGACAT
>Ga0075011_10000343_pt1 | contig 24826 bp, 23 predicted proteins | sample TARM_MetaG_T_14_FD_72354 | JGI IMG/M metagenome (GOLD analysis project Ga0075011, IMG submission 72354) | Freshwater microbial communities from Pennsylvania, USA, analyzing microbe dynamics in response to fracking - TARM_MetaG_T_14 | ecosystem: Environmental > Aquatic > Freshwater > River... | reverse complement strand
GCGGGAGCCCATACCAGGCAAGTTCCTCCGGCCCTGGAGAGCGGAAGCGACGACTTCGAACGGTTCTAAGCGACTCCAATAAACACACAGCATCAGGCGTGGCACTGGCAACAGCGCCACGCCTTTTTCCGTTTTTGTTAACTTGCCATCCGTCAAAAAAGGTCTTACTCCTCTTCACTTCACCGACACCTCATGGAGTAATAAGACATGGCCCAGCTTGGACCCCATATATCGATTTCAGACGAGCAGCTCATCACCCGCGCCTTCGGCGTGGTGGACATGGAGCAGTTTCAACACTGGCCGGAGAAGGTCAAGAAGCTTGCCTCGAACCTGGCCGCCGAACTCTTTCTGGTGCGCTACAACCCGTTCATCGACCCCGAATTGGTCAAGACCGCCGTGGAGCGGCGGCTGAACATGTCCCGGTCCATGCTGGACCGCGAGTTCGCCACCATCCTGACCAAGGGCATCGAGCTGTTCTGGGAGCGCCACGAGAGCGAGATGACCTTCCGCAACGACATCGTCTCCCGGCTCAGGAAGTTCATGCCCAAGGACGCCATCGGCGACGAGGCGCACTCGCGCATCGAATCGGCCACCGACGCCACGGACCTGCGCATGGAACTGCCCATGCTCGTGCTCTTTCCCGAGGACGAAGCCCAGATCCAGGGCATAGTCCGGCTGGCCAACGAGATGCGCTTCGGGGTCATCCCGCGCGGCGGCGGCACGGGCGCGACCGGCGGAGCCATCCCGGCCGAGGCGCGCTGCGTGATCCTGTCGCTCTCCCGCTTCAAAAAGATACTCGACATCGACCCGGCCGAGCGGACCATGACTGCCCAGTCCGGCGTGATCACCCTGAACGCCATCCAGGCCGCGGCCAAGAAAGGGCTGCTCTTCACCGTGGACCCGGCCTCCAAGGCGGGCTCGTCCCTGGGCGGCAACATTTCGGAAAACGCGGGCGGACCGTTCGCCTTCGAATACGGCACGACCATCGACAACATCCTGAGCTACCGCATGGTCCGGCCCGACGGCTCGCTCATCGAAGTCCGACGCAAGGACCATCCGCGTCACAAGATTTATCCCTTCGACACCGCCGTGTTCGAGATCCTCGACCAGCGGGGCAGGCTCCTGGACACCGTGACCCTCAAGGGCGACGAAATCCGTGGGCCCGGCCTGGGCAAGGACGTGTCCAACAAGTACCTTGGCGGGCTGCCCGGCGTACAGAAGGAAGGAACGGACGGGATCATCACCACGGCCACCTTCGTCTGCTACCCCACCCTGGCCCACTCACAGGTGCTCTGCCTGGAGTTCTTCGGCAGGAGCATGGGCAACGCCATGCTGGTCATCAAGGACGTGGTCAAAATGCGCGACACCATCCGCGAGGAGGGGGATCTGGTCAAGATCTCCGCCCTTGAGGAGTTCGGGCCCAAGTACGTCCAGGCCATTGAGTACCAGACCAAGTCCACCCAGTACGAGGGCGACCCCATCTCGGTCATCATCATGCAGCTCGACTCGGACGACAAGGACGCCCTGGACGCGGCCTGCCAGACCGTGCTCGCCCTGGCCCAGCCCTACGACGGCGTGGACATCTTCGCCGCCCGCGACGAGCGCGAGGCCGAGGTCTTCTGGGAGGACCGCCACAAGCTGTCCGCCATCGCCCGGCGTACCTCGGGATTCAAGATCAACGAGGACGTGGTCATCCCCATGGAGGTCATTCCGCAGTTCTCGGAATTCCTTGAGGACCTGAACCTCATCTACCTGGCGAACATCTACGCGGCCAGCCTGGACAAGGTTCTGGGGCTGGAAGGCGTCAACCCGGACGACAAGGACATCAAAGAGGCGCGCGAGCGCATCCGGGCCATCCTGGACCGCGAGATCACCTCCAACGACTTCTCCGACGTGGAGCAGGAAGCCCAGTGCCGGTTCCTGTTCCTCAAGTTGCGCGACACCTACCCCAAGCTCGACCGCGAGATCAAGACGCTGTGGCAGGAGCTGCAGCTCAAGCGCATCGTCATCGCCAACCACATGCACGCGGGCGACGGCAACTGTCACGTCAACCTGCCGGTCAACTCCAACGACGCCGAGATGCTGTCCGCCGCCCACGAAGCGGCGGACACGGTCATGAGCAAGGTGCTGGAGATGGGCGGCCAGGTGTCCGGCGAACACGGCATCGGCATCACCAAGATCGGCTTCCTGAGCGACGAAAAGATCAAGGCGCTGGGCGATTACCGCAGGCAGGTGGACCCGAACGGAGTCTTCAACCCCGGCAAGCTGACGTCCAAGACCCTGCCCAGCACGCCGTTCACCTTCTCCTTCAACCGGCTGATCCAAGACCTGGACGGCACGGCTCTCAAGGACAAGGAAGCGCTCATGGGGCTTTTGAAAAACATCCAGACCTGTACCCGCTGCGGCAAGTGCAAACAGGTCTGCCCCATGTATCAGCCCGCGCGCGGCCTGATGTACCACCCGCGCAACAAGAACATCGCGCTCGGCGCGCTGATCGAGGGCATCTATTATTCGCAGATTCAGACCGGCGAACCCGCCCACGAACTGATGAAGGAACTACGCGACCTCATGGACCACTGCACGGCCTGCGGCAAATGCCAGGCCACCTGTCCGGTCAAGATAGACTCGGCCGGGGCCGCCCTGTCCATGCGCTCGTTCCTCGACTCCAAGGGCAAGTCCGGCCATCCGCTCAAGCAGATCGTGCTGCGCAACCTGGCCAAGAACCCGGCCCAGACCCTGCCCGTGGCGGCCAAGTTCCTGTCCGTCGGCCAGTCCATCCAGGACAAGACCCTGGGCATGATCCCGGCCCGCTGGCTGTCCAGAATCCAGTCGCCTGTGATCAAGCACCGCACCCCGGACATGGACTACCGCAACCTGTCGGAAAAGCTCCATCTCGAAGAGGGATCGGTATTCCGGAACCCCGGCGTGGACCGCGACCAGACAGTGCTTTACTTCCCGGGCTGCGGGGCCTCGCTCTTTTCCCGGTCCATCGGCATGGCCTCGGTCTATCTGCTGCTCAAAAGCGGGGTGAACGTGGTCCTGCCCGACCACCACATGTGCTGTGGCTACCCCTTGCTCGCCTCGGGCTGCGAAGAGGCATACAAGACCAACCGGCACCGCAATGTGCAGGAGTTCCTGGACCTGCTGGTCAAGACCGGCAAGGCGGGCCTGAAGGCCACCACCCTGCTCACAGCCTGCGGCACCTGCCGCGAGTCGCTGGAGACCTACGATTTCTCCTCGGAACTGGCCGACCCGCTCGAACACCTGGACGTGGTCCAGTTTCTCATGGAACGGCTGCCCGCCGTGCGCCAGACCGAACCGGTCCTGTACCACTCGGCCTGCCACATGGAGTGGACCGGCGTGCCCAAGCTCAAGGCCCCGGAGATGTACCGCGCGGCCCTGTCCAAGCTGACCGGCACGGACGTGGACCTCTCCCCGGGCTGCTGCGGCGAGTCCGGCATGGGGGCCATGACCAGCCCGGCCATCTACAACCGGCTGCGCGAGCGCAAGCAGGAACAGTTGCGCGAGGACCTCGGCATTGACCGCCAGCGGCCCATCGTGGTCGGCTGCCCGTCGTGCAAGATAGGTATAAAGCGGTCCACGCTCCAGATGAAGCGGCCCAACCGGGTGCTGCACGCCGTGGAGTACCTGGCCGAATGCGTGGGCGGCTCCCGGTGGGAAAAGGAACTCGTCAAACTGCTCGAAACCGTGGAGCGCAAGGGCGCGTAAGCCCCGGTCCTAGGGTTTCGGCCCTAGAACGTGCCGCAGGTTTTCCGGCTTGTAGGACGGGTCCTCCCGGTACCTTTTCTCCAGCGAGGAATGCAGGGACTCGTTCGCGTTGTCCGTCTGCATCACCTTGCGGTGATAGGGCGCGACGATCCGATAAAACCCCTTCCTCGATTCGTGGCGCTGCGCCATGGGGGCCGGCTTGGGCCCCGGCCTGAACGGGGAGAATTCCAACCCGCAGGACTTGGCCTTGTCGATCATCCACTTCAGCGGGATGTCCGACAACCCGGTCTGCGGATAGCCTCCGCCCAGGTCCGAATGCACACCGGCGAACCAGACCTGCTCCAGGGTCTGCCCCTTGGGTGCCGGATCGTCCTGCACCCACAGGCTGTTCTTGAAATGCCGGCGTTTCTCGTCCACGGCCAGTGCCTGGAAGGCGTTCTCGATCTTGGAGCTCAACGAGGTGTCGTGGAAGGAGTTGCGGCGGCTCAAGGGACTTTGCAACCAGGCCGGATTGCCCAGTGCGCCGACCGTGTCCCAGACCCCGATGAACTTGACCGGGGTGACGTCCTCGAAGGCATAGGTCTTGCGAAACAGCACGGCCTCCCGCGCCCGGGGGTGTGAATCCTTGCCGCGCGCGCGGTATAGTTTGTAGGCCATATCTATCCGGTCCAGATTCTCGGGACAGAGCAGCCCGGAGTTGCGGATCAGCCCCGCCAGACTGCGCGCGGTGAACGCGCCCCTGCTGAACCCGAAAAGATACAACTCGTCACCCAGCTCGTAGACCGAGGAAAGATACCGGTAGGCCTCCCGGACGTTTTTCGACAGCCCGGTGCCCGTGGCCCCTTCGAACACGCGCCGGAGCCTTCCGCCGCTGGCCCCCACACCGGGGTCGTAGAACATTTTCTGCTCCACCCCGTCCTTGCCCTGCCGTTTGACGGCCTCAGCCATGCGCACCACGTTGGTGGCGCAAGACACGCCCTCGCTGCTCGTGTCGGGCGAATTCCAGGTGCCGTCGCAAAAGACAGCTATCCGTTTCTTGCCAGCCATACAGCCTCCCTGGTTTGCAATGAACGCACACTTCAAATTCGTATACTCGATACGGATTATGCGTCAAACCCATGGGGGAAATAATAACCTCATATCCATCCGTTGGTAATTCGCGTCCGGCGCAACCGGACCTTGACCGCAGGCCGCTGGCGTGCTTTTTTGTGTCAGTCTTTCACACCGCAAGGAATGCCCATGAACAACCAGGACGTACAGCGACTCTTCAACGAGAAAACCCGGTTCGCCGCCCACGCCGGAGTGGAGATGGTGGAGATCTCGCCCGGCGCGGCCACCTGCCGCATGGCCATGGGCGAGGGGCACCTGAACCCCTTCGGCACAGTCAACGCCGGGGCTGTCTCCACCCTGGCCGAGACCGCCTACGGCGCTGCGGCCAACACGCTCGGCAACACCGCCCTGGCGGTGAACCTATCCATCGCCTGCCTCCGACCCGCCGAGGGCAAAGGACTCACGGCAACGGCCAAGGAGTTGTCCGCTGGAGGAGGTCTAAGTGCGCACATTGGGCATTGATTTCGGGCTCAAGCGCGTGGGGCTGTCGGTCTGCGACCGGACCGGAACCCTGGTTTCGCCGCTGAAGACCATTGAACGGACCACGCGTCAGGCGCTCTTTGACGAACTGACCGAAATCATTCATGATGAATCCATCGAGGCCGTGGTGGTCGGCCTGCCGCTCGCTTTGAACGGCGAGGACACCCTGACCACCCGGCAGGCCCGCAATTTCGCGCAGAGCCTGGAGCGGAGGATCGACGCGCCCGTCCATCTCATGGACGAGCGGCTGACCTCGGCCCAGGCCGAAGAGGAACTCAACGCCGCCGGACTATACGGCGCCAAACGAAAGGCCGCCCTGGACAGCCAGGCCGCCGTGGTCATCCTTCGCTCATGGCTCGACTCCCTTACTTCCTGATTGGCTCGGTCCTGCTGGCGGTTCTCGCCGGACTCGGCGCGGGCGGCTACAAGTGGTACAAAGCGTGGCAGGAGGAGCAGTTCCTCAAGACCGCGCCGGAGACCCCGGGCCGCGAGGTTCTGTTCCGCGTGGAGCCAGGCCAGATATTCACCATCATCGCCGCCAACCTCAAAAACGAGGGGTTGATCACCGATACCCGCCGCTTCTACCGGTTGGCCGTGCGCTCAGGCAAAGGTTCATCCGTGCGCGCAGGCGTGTTCAGGTTGTCCACGGGCTGGTTGCCCGAGCGCGTCCTGACCGAGCTGACCTCGTCTTCGGGGGTCATGCGCAGGGTGGCCGTACGCGAGGGGCTGACTTGGTGGCAGACGGCCCGAATCATCGAACAGACGGGGCTGGGAGACGCGGACGGCTTTGCAGAGGCCGTGGCCGATCCCAAGCTGCTGACCGAACTCGGCATTGGGGCCAAGACCGCCGAAGGGTATCTGTTTCCCGAGACCTACCTGCTCACCCCGCCCAAAAACAACCCGGCCCGTCACATGGCCGAGGTCATGATCCGAGAGTTCTTCAAAAACGCGCACAAGGTCTGGCCCGGGGGGCTGCCGCCCTTTGCAGAGATGCACCGCGCCGTGATCCTGGCCTCCCTGGTCGAAAAGGAGACCGGGGACGAGACCGAGCGGGCGCGCATCGCCGGGGTATTTTACAACCGGCTGAAAAAGCGCATGCTTGTCCAGTGCGACCCAACCATCATCTACGGCCTTGGTCCCAAGTTCGACGGCAACCTGAAGCGCAGTGACCTGGCGAACCGGGACAATCCGTACAATACCTACGTCCACCCCGGCCTGCCTCCGGGGCCCATCTGCTCTCCCGGCCTGAACTCGCTCATGGCCGCGGTCCATCCGGAGGAACACAAATTTCTCTATTTCGTGGCCAAGGGCGACGGCTCGCACTATTTCAGCCGGACCCTGGATGAGCACAACCGGGCAGTGCGCAAATACCAGCTCAGACGCAACCGTTCCACCTACCGCTCCATCAAGCGATGACCACAGCGTCTTAACGTTGCGAACCCACCCTTTTTTCTATAGGTTACAGAGGTAAGCGCCTGAAAAGACATTGGGGGAGAATGATGCGTCCGATATTGAACATAACACTGCTGGTCGGGCTGTTTCTGTGCTTCTGCATGGCCCGGCCAGCTTCCGCGCAAGGCGCCACAGTGGTCCGCCGCGCGGCCTTTGACATCGGCTCCGCCAACATCAAATGTATCATCGCGGACGTGGACATCTCCACCGGACTCATCGTCAACCCGGTAGCAACCCTGTCCGAAAAAGTCGATTTCGCCGAAGACCTGGCCCGGTCTTATGACGACAACCTGAGCAAGGAAGTCATGACCCAGGGCATAAAGACCCTGGATAAGCTCAAGGCCGTGGCCGTGGAGAGGAACGCCCTGGAATACTCTGCCGTGGGCGGCCGCATCTTTCAGGAGGCCCAGAACGGACGGGCGTATTTCGTGCGCATCCGCCAGGAGACGGGCATCCCCTCCCGGGTCATATCCGAACAGCAGGCGGCCATGCTCAGCTACCACGCCGTGCGCCAGGCCATAGGCGACAGGGACCACGACCTCCTGGTCTGGGACATCGGCGGCAACTCCATGCAGATGACCATCCGCAAGCCGGACGGCGGCCTGCTCTTCTACATCGATCCCATGGCCTCCATCGCCTTCAAAAACGTGGTCATCCACAACATCCAGCGCAAGGACTTCAACACCACGGTCAGCCCCAATCCGGTCAGCGCCGACGAGGCGGAACAGGCCCTGGCCTACATCCAGGCCCATGCGGCCATGACCGTGCCCCTGTACATCGCCAACCGGGTCTCCCGACCGGGCCTGACCGTGGCCGGCATCGGCGGGGTGCACTACTACTCCGTGCCCGAGATGCTGGACGAGCGCAAAGTGACCTACACCCGCGAAGAGGTGGCCCATGCGCTCAAAAAATGGATCGGCAAGCCGGACAAGGACTTCGACAGCGAATTCGCCGAGAGCCGGTTGACAAATCTGATCATGGTCCTGGGCTACATGGACGCCCTGGGTATCAAGGAAGTCCTTTCGCTGAAGATCAATCAGGCCGACGGGCTGTTCGCGGCCCGCGAGTTCTGGTAGACCGCAAGCCCTAGCGCAGGGGCGCTCCCACCCTCTCCGCCCAGTCGGGCGCGTTCATGTCGCCGGGGAAATAGATATACCCGGCCTTCCCGCTAATCCTGTTCCGGGGCACCGGCCCGAGCCAGCGCGAATCCAGGCTGTCCTCTCGGTTGTCGCCCATGAGAAAATACTCCTCCGTCCCCAGCGTGACCGGCCCGAAGGTATCGCGCACCGGGAGGATGCCCTCTCTGGTATAGCAGACGTAGGGCTCGTCCAGGGGCACGCCATCGACAAACACCCGCCGCTCCCTGATCTCCACGCTCTCGCCCGGCAACCCAACGACCCGCTTGACGAAATCACGCCCATTGGTCCCGGGCATGGAAAAAATCACGATGTCGGCCCGTTTCAATTCGTCCTCAGGCTCCAGCACCTCGACCATGAAATGATCGCCCACCCGGATGGTCGGCAACATGGAGGCGGACGGCACCTTGTAGGCCTTGAAAAACCAACCGTTGACCACCTGTTCGAAGGCCGCGCCCGAGCCCAGGCTGACGGCCAGGCAGACGAGGTATATCCACAGCCGATTGCACGGCTGGAGGGTGTACCCGGTCAGCTTGCGCGCAGTGGCAAAAGCCTCCCCTGCCGCGAACAGGTTGTAGCCGAAGAGGATGGCCACGCACAGGAGCATGGCCGCGAAATCGGCCCAGAACAGGACCATGAACAGGCCCACCAGCACTTCGGCCAGATAAAAGCCCACGCCTTTTTTCCACTGCCCGTTGTAGACCTGGCCCAAGCCCACGGCCACCAGGGAAAGGAACAGGGCCAGCCACGGGTTGCGGGGCTTGAAGACAGGCGAGTCGAACGCGTCGGTTTCGTCCATGGGGCCACCCTCCGGGTCAGTCGCTGACCAGTTTGTGCAGTTTGTCGCCCACCTTGAGCCCGTGGCCGGTGAACATGGTCACGATGGTCTCGCCCGAGTCGGCGCTTTGGGCATACTGCGCGGCCCCGGCCACCACGGCCGCCGAGGTGGGCTCAATGCAGAACCCCTTGCTTCCGGCATCCCGGAAGGCGGCCAGAATGGCCTCCTCGGACACGGCCAGGCAGGTGCCGCCGGTATTGCGCACGGCCTCCAGCATCTGCTGCCCGCGCATGGGCAGCGCGATGGCAATGCCCTCGGCCAGGGTGGGGGCGGAGGCTGTGGCGGTCACGGCGTCCGCTCCCGAGGCAAAGGCCGCGCACAGCGGTGCGCACCGGGCCGACTGCACGGCGACCAACCTGGGCACGCGCTCTATGAGCCCCATATCGCGAAGTTCGGTGAAGCCGATGTGCGCCCCGAGGAGCAAAGTGCCGTTGCCCGCGGGCAGGACCACGGTGTCCGGGCCTTTCCAGCCGAGCTGTTCGACCACCTCGTAGGCGAAGGTCTTGGTGCCGTGAAAGAAAAACGGATTGTACACATGGCTGGCGTAGTAATGGTCCTGCGCCGCCGCCATGCACGCCTTGGCCGTGTCCTCACGGGTGCCGGGCACAGGGGTGAGCTCGGCTCCGTAGAGTTCGATCTGCCCGAGCTTGCCCGGCGAGTTGTCGGCGGGCACGAATATCCGGCAATGGATACCCGCCTTGGCCGCAAAGGCCGACACGGCACACCCCGCGTTGCCGGACGAATCCTCGACCACATCGGTCACACCTATGTGCGCGGCCATGGCCATCATGATCGCCGCGCCCCGGTCCTTGTACGAGCCGGTGGGGAAAAGCTGTTCCTGCTTGACCAGCACGCCGCGTCCGCCCAGCTCCACCTCGACCATCGGAGTGACCCCCTCGCCCAGCGTCAACTCCGCGCCCTCGGGCACGGGCAGCGCCTCGCGGTAACGCCACAGGGTGGCGGGCCGTCGGGCTACCTTTGCGGGATCCAGAGCCGGGGTGAAGCCCAGGTCCAGCAGGCCGCCGCATTCGCAGCGCCAACGCGGAACCATGACGTCGAAATCCAAGCCGCAATCATGACAGACAAACCGGGTCATGCGCCATCCCATTCGTCTTCGGCCACGGCGGCCACGCACTCGATCTCAACCTGGAAGCCGTAGTGCAACTCCCGGGTCGGAACCACGGCGCGGGCGGGCTTGTGGTCGCCGAAGAACTCGGCGTAGACCGCGTTGACCCTGCCCCACAACTCGATGTCGGCAATATAGCAGGTGCACTTGAGCACCCGGTCGCGACCGGAACCGGCGGCGCGCAGGACCGCGTCCACGTTTAGCAACGCCTGCCGGGTCTGTTCCTCAACGGAGCCGAGCTTCCTCTCGCCCGTGGTCGGGTCCACGGCGAGCATGCCCGAGACCCAGACCAGGCCGCCGTGCACGACGCCCTGTGAATAATGCCCCGCCGGGGGCGCACAATCCGGGGTGGATACGAACTTCATGAACACTCCTTGTCTAGCGCGAACCGTGCCAGATTCCGGTAGCAAAGGCTAGAAGGAGAGGGAAATCAGGCGGCCGGGATAAAATCGCGGCCAAGCAGGCAGCCGCGCCCTTCGAGGAACCCGGCGATATCCTCGCGCGCGCCCCGGCTGGCCACGTACGGAATGCAGAATCCCTGCCCCGGCCCGGGGGCCTCGGCGCGGTCGCGGACCGGCAGGCCGTGGACCACGTGGCCGATCTTTTTCGGGTCCACGTCGTAGTAGGCCGCGAACTCGATGCCGTGATCAAGAAGCAGGTCGGCCCGCTTGCGGGTGGTCCGGCCCGACCCGAGAATATGGACCACCGGATGGTGCGGATTGTTGCGTCCAAGCCAGCGGGCCAGGTACTCGGTCTTGATGCGGTAGAAGGCATCCACGTCGTAGCGCGGGTGGTTGCGCGACAACCTATCCGGCGGGTCGTTCCAGACCAGCAGCTCGGCGTCCGCCTTGACCATCTTCACCCCGCCCTCCAGCCAGCGCAGGAGCAGGTCGTAGTCCTCGGGAAAATCGCCCTCGCGGTATGGGCCGTGCTCCGCAAGACAGGCGCGCCGAAACATGATGGATGGGTTGGGCACCGGGAACTCCACAAACCGGTTCAGGCTGATGGCCTGATGGGTCAGGAGCGTGTTGGTCCAGTCCACGTAGTGGGCGTATCCCCGGCAGGTTTTCCGGCAGCCGCCGAACCGCACCCGGCAGCCGACCAGGCCGACGTCCGGGTGTTCGTTAAGCAGTCCGGCCTGGATCGCCAGCCTGCCCGGCAACGCCTCGTCGTCGGCGTCCATGCGGGCGATATACTGTCCGCGCGACGCCTCGATGGCCGCATTGGCCGCCTTGATTACTCCGCCGTGGGGGATGGTAAAGGTGCGGACGCGTCCGTCCCGGCGCGCGTATTCGGCCAGGACGGACGCGGTGTCGTCGGTCGATCCGTCGTCCACGGCCACCACCTCGAAGTCCGCGCCCTCTTGGGCCAGGAGCGAATCGAGCGCCCCGGCCACGGTCTGCCCGCAGTTATAGCAGGGCATGGTCACGGATACCTTCGGCGCGGCCATGGAACTACTCGGCCTTGGCCTTGCTTTCGCTCACCGCCGCCCGAATGCGGCAGACCGAGCAGATCTCGGCGCTGGTGGGCGAGCCGCATTCGGTGCACGGCTTGAGTTCCGCCCCGGTCTCCTTCTCCACCTGGGCGAAGGCCGGTTTGCCCTTTTTAAGGAAGGACTGGTAGAACTGGAACTTCTGCCCCGGGCTGCGGTGTTCCAGCTCCCCCCACAGCTCCTTGTGGCTGGTGAAGCTGGCCCCGCCCGCGTACGGGCACGGGTCGGAGTGAATTTCGATGCCCTTGAGAAAGGCGTAGTTGGCGGTCTCGAACTCGCTGAGGCGGAACAGGGGCTTGACTTTGCGCACGAAGCCGTCGGACGCGGGCAGGACCGGGCCCTGATCGGACAGGTAGGCCGTGTCCCAGCGCAGGGTGTTGGCAAACAGCCGGGCCACCTCGTCGTCCAGGTTGTGTCCAGTGGCCAGGACGTCGAAGCCCTCCTCCACCGCGATGCGGTTGAAGTGGTGGCGCTTCATCTTGCCGCACACGGCGCAGACCGGGCGCTTGATGTGCTCCTTGATGTCCGGGATGGGTAGCCCCCAGGCGGCCATCTCGAAAACGCGCAGGGGCAGTTCGTTCAGTTCGCAGAAGTTCTCGACCTTGTTGCGGGCCTTATCCGACGAGTTGGGAATGCCCAGGTCGATATGCAGGCCGGTCACGTCGTACCCCTGCAATTTCAGTTCGAGCATCAGCGCCAGGGAGTCCTTGCCCCCGGACAGGGCCACCAGGATCCGGTCGCCGCGGGTGAACATCTTCTCCCGGCGGATGGCCGTCTCCACCTGTTTGGTGAAGAAGAGCGGGTAACAGTCGGCACAGAAGCCGGAGTGATGACTCGGCAGGGCCACGTGGGCCGTCTTGCGGCAGCGGGTGCATTTCATACTTAATATTCCCCTTAACCGGCCGAGGTTACTTTGCGGACCATCAGCTCGTCACCGTGGGAGAGCTTGCGGTCCGAGGTGAGCAGCTCGCCGTCGCGGACGACGATGGCCATGGTGGAACGGAGCCGCAATTTGTTCAGCACGGCCAGCACCGAGCGCGTGTCGTTCAGCTCGATGCGCTTTCCGTCCGGTTCCAGATTGACAATGATCATGGGTGTCTCCTTTGCCGCAGGTCAGTTTGACGGCCAGCGGCTGCGGCGGACAGTACGCAGGTTGGCGTCCGAGTTCAAGTTCCGCCCGGTCCGCCGCCCCAACCGGGCGGAAGGTGATTATCTGGCATTAATTTCAAAACCGCTGTTGACCCTAAAGTGATATATCGCCTATGCTCGTACCAAGGGCTAATTCCAAGGAGGAAGCCATGAGCCAACCCAAAATTCTCGTAGTCGACGATGAAAAACACATCCGCATGCTCTATCGGGAAGAACTGGAAGCCGACGATTATCTCGTCGCCACATCGGACGGAGAGGAAGACATTCTCGACGTCATCGCCAGGGAAGACCCGACCATCGTCATCCTGGATATCAAGCTGGGCGTCAATCGCTCCGGTCTCGACCTTTTACAGGAGATCCGCACCAAGGATCAGCAGATTCCGGTCATCCTTTCGACGGCCTACGACTCCTTCCAGCATGACCTGAAGTCCATTGCGGCGGACTATTACGTGGTCAAGTCCGTGGACCTGACCGAGTTGAAGGACAAGGTCCGAATGGCCCTGAACAAGGCCGGCGTTTAGTATTTTCTCCTTCATACTCACTCCCGAAAAGGGCGCCCTTCCAGCGTGGAGGGGCGTCCTGCTTTTTGGGCGGAACGCGGGGAGCGTCCGGCTATAATTGACAACCGGCAATGTTCATGGATAGCTAAGACACTTCGGAAGCGGACGGCTGGTTCCCAGCCCCCTGAAAAACAGGAAGATATCCATGGAGAAACTGACCAAGGCTGAGTACTTCCCCATCTCTCCGCTCATCCTGCGGCCGGACTTCAAGGTGCCGTTCGACATCTTCCTGCGACACGATGACAGCTACGTCCTGTTCAATGCCAGCGGCCGGACCCTGACCAAGGCCAAACGTAAGGAATTGGCTCTGGCAGGCGTCTTGACCATCTACGTGGACAAACGCTCCCGCAAGCTCTACCACAACTATATCCGGGCCAACCTCATAGACCTACTCGAGGACGAGTCCATTTCACTGGTCGAGCGCGCCCAGGCGTGGACCAACGCCGCCTCCGCTCTATCCAAGGAACTGTTCGAGACCAACCTGCCGGGCCCGGCCTTCAAGAAGCGCTACGTCCGCTTCCAGGAACTCATCCGCAGCAGCACGGCCTTCCTCAAGTCTCCCGCTCCGCTCAAAAATCTGACCCAGTTCATCGGCAAAGGTTACGGAACCTACCACCACGGCATCTCGACCATGGTCTATGCCGTGAACCTGATGCAGGAGTACAAGTTCGAGGACGACGATGTCCTGGCCTGCGGCATGGGCGCCCTGCTCCACGACATAGGCCAGGTCGGCATGGACGAATCTCTGCTCAACACCGATCCCGAGACCATGGCTCCGGCCGAGTTCCAGGCCTACGCCATGCATCCGCTCATCGGAGTGCGCGTCTGCGCCAATTTCGGGCTGCCCGTCATCGCCACCAACTGCATCCTGTTCCACCACGAACGCGTCGACGGCAAAGGGTATCCCACCCAGGCGTCGGGCGAGGAAATCCCTCTCCCCACCCGCGTGGTCGCCCTGTGCAACCGCTATGACGACCTGACCCGCAACCGCCCCTACAGCCGAGCCATCAAACCGTTCGACGCCCTCAAGGCCCTGACCGACGACAAGGGACTGGTGGAGCCGGACATGATCAAGCGGTTCATCAAGCTCCTGTCCCGGGCGGAGATCGTGTAACCCGCGTTGCGCCGGGCGGGTCCGCGGCTTGAAATCCCTTGCCGCCCCACCCCGTTGCATGGTAGCCGCACCTGATGTTCAATATCACCGCACAGGACATCCAGGTCTACCTGACCCTGGCGCCGGGCCTGCTTGTCGCCCTGGTTTTCCATGAGGTGGCCCACGGCTATGTGGCCTACCTGCTCGGCGACCCCACGGCCAAGTCCGCCGGACGGCTGACCCTGAACCCGCTCAAACATCTGGACCCCATCGGAACCCTGGCCTTTTTCTTCGTCCACTTCGGCTGGGCGCGGCCCGTACCGGTCAACGCCCGCTACTTCAAGAACCCGCGCAAGGGCATGATGTTCACCGCCATGGCCGGGCCGGGCATCAATTTCATCCTGGCCGCCCTGTTCGCCGGGGCCTTCCACCTGATGGCCGTATTCGGCCTAAGCCCCAGGAACGCACTCTACGCCGTGACCTACTACGGGGTCTTCGTCAACCTCATCCTGGCCGCCTTCAATCTCTTGCCCATTCCGCCGCTGGACGGCAGCAACGTCCTGGCATATTTTCTTCCCCCCCGCGCCGCCTACAGCTACATGTCCATGAGCCGCTACGGGTTCATCATCCTCATCGCCATCATCGTGCTCGGACGCTATACCGGGCTCGACATCGTTGGCCGGGTGATCATCCCCCTGGTTCAGGGCATGGGCTCCCTGCTGGGCGTGCCTCTCTAAACTTCTAACGGAAGACCACTTCATCATGAGCGAAAAACAACGAATCCTCTCCGGCATGCGTCCCACGGGTCCCCTCCACCTCGGCCATTACTTCGGTGTCATCGACAACTGGCTGAGGCTCCAGGAAGAATACGACTGCTTTTTCTTCGTGGCCGACTGGCACGCCCTGACCAGCGAATACGCCGATCCCACCCGCATCAAGGGGTTCATCCCCGGCTTGGTCAAGGACTGGGTGGCCGCCGGACTGGACCCGGAAAAGTGTTCCATCTTTCAGCAATCCATGATCAAGGAGCACGCCGAGCTCAACCTGATCCTGTCCATGTACACTCCGCTGGGCTGGCTCGAACGCTGCCCAACCTACAAGGATCAGAAAGAGCAGCTGGCCCAGAAGGACCTGAACACCCACGGCTTCCTCGGCTATCCGGTGCTCATGTCCGTGGACATCCTCATGTACAAGCCCCTGGCCGTGCCCGTGGGCAAGGACCAGTTGCCGCACCTGGAGCTGACCCGCGAGATCGCGCGCCGGTTCAACCATCTGAACAAGACCGACCTGTTCCCGGAACCGGCCGACATGCTCACCGAGGAACCGGTCCTGCCCGGCCTGGACGGACGCAAGATGTCCAAGAGCTATGGCAACTCCATCATGCTCTCCGAGCCGCTGGACGAGATCATGCCCAAGGTACGTGGCATGAAGACCGACGAGAACCGGTTGCGTAAATCCGATCCGGGCGACCCGGATATCTGCAACCTCTTCCCCTACCACAGGCTCATGACCGACCCGGAAAAGCTCCCCGAGATCATCAAGGGGTGCAAGGACGCGTCCTGGGGCTGCGTGGACTGCAAGAAGGTACTCATGGAATCGCTCGAACGGTTCCTCACCCCCCTGCACGAGCGCCGCGCCGCCTGCACCGACGAGAAGGTCCGGGAAATTCTGGAGGCGGGCAACGCCAAGGCCCGGTCCTACGCCGAAAAGACCATGGAAGAGGTCAGAAAGGTCATCAACTTCGACTTTTAGGCGAAAAACAGATAGGGTAACCTAATCCACCCGGACTCGACCGGGCCAAACCACCATCCAGGAGATTCTATGACTGCGCAGAATGGCAGCACTGTAAAGGTACACTACACCGGCACCCTCAAGGAGGACGGCAGCCAGTTCGATTCCAGCGAAGGCCGTGAGCCGCTGGAGTTCAAACTGGGTGAAGGCATGGTCATCGCCGGATTCGAAAAGGCCGTTATCGGCCGGACCACAGGCGACACCGTGACCGTCGAGATTCCGCCCGAAGAGGGGTACGGCTCCCCCAGCGAGGAGCTGGTTTTCCAGGTCCGCCGCGAACAGCTTCCGGACACCGTGGAGCTGGAAGAAGGCATCATGCTGGAAATCCGCACTGAAGACGACCAGCCCGCCTACGTCCGCGTGACCGAGTTCGACGATGAAACGGTCACCCTGGACGGCAACCATCCGCTGTCCGGCCAGACTCTGGTCTTCGATATCGAAGTCGTTGAAGTAGCATAACCGACAATACGGCAGAACAACTTTCCCCGCCTCTTGCTGCACCGGCGAGAGGCGGGGTTTCCTTTTGCGAGAGCGTCATGAGCATATCCGATCGTTGCTGCGGCATCACCCCGTTCCTGGTCATGGAAATCAACGAAAAGGCCGAAGCCATGGAGCGGGCCGGGCAGTCCGTCATACGAATGTGCGTGGGCGAACCCGACTTCGACACGCCCGATTGCGCCAAGAAGGCCGCCTGCAAGGCGCTCGATGACAACCAGACCCACTACACCCACTCGCTCGGCATCCGCGAGCTGCGCGAGGCCATCTGCGAGGATTACCATAAGCGCTACGGCGTGACCGTCCAGCCGGACAACATGGTCGTCACCCAGGGAACCAGCCCGGCCATGCTCGTGCTATTCTCCACCATCCTGGAACAGGGCGACAAGGTCATCACCTCGGATCCATGCTACGCCTGCTACGACAATTTCATCACCTTTGCCGGGGCCGAGCCGGTCAAGATCCCGGTCGACGAGGATGACGGCTTCCAGTACCGCGTGTCCGCCATCCGCAAGACCCTCAAGGAAAACGACCGGATCAAGGCCATCCTGATAAACTCTCCGGCCAATCCCACCGGCACCCTGCTCTCCGAAAAGCGGCTCAAGGCCATCGCCGAGATCGCCGAGGAGCACAACCTGTGGATCGTGTCCGACGAAATATACCACGGACTGGTCTACGAGGGGAAGGCACACTCCATCCTCGAATACACGGACCGCGCCTTCGTGTTCAACGGCTTCTCCAAGCTCTACGCCATGACCGGCTGGCGGCTGGGCTACCTCATCGCCCCGCCCAACTTCATGCGCACCCTCCAGAACCTCTGCCAGAACTTCTTCATCTCGGCCAACACCATGGCCCAATGGGGTGGCCTGGCCGCGCTCAAGGAAGCCGGAGCGGACGTGGAACGCATGAAAGCCACCTACAACAAACGCCGCGTGTACATGCTGCAACGCCTCAAGGACATGGGCCTGCCCGTCAAGCACGAACCTACCGGCGCCTTCTACATACTCGTCAACATGCGCCCCTATGCCGACAAATTCGACGGCTCCTCCCTGGCGCTGGCCTACGACATCCTCGATAAGGCCCACATCGCCGTCACCCCCGGCATTGATTTCGGCCAGGGCGCAGAAGGCTACATCCGCTTCTCCTACGCCACCTCCATGGCCAACATCGAGGAAGGCATGAACCGCTTGGAGCAGTACCTTAAAGACTTCGTATAGAGCGACCGACGTACCTATGAGAAAAAGGGAGCATGGCTACATGCTCCCTTTTTTCGTTCCTGGGAATGCCTCCGGCGGCCGTGTGAGCGCATGGCACCGCTCTCTTCGCAACCCACCGCACGCGCGAAGCGCACACAAAAAGTTTAGGAAGGAAGAGGGGATGGACGGCCGGAGGCACCCACTCCCCTACACCCTGATGTCCAGCCCCTTATAAGGAGCGGCCCCCGCACCGACGACGATGCCGCCGGGGGCGAAGATGGACTGGGGATTCATGTTGATGGAATACCACCCGGCCATGGCTTGGACGGACAGGGGGCGGTTCATGTCCTGTTCGGCCAAAGTGTTTTTGGCCGCGGCGGCGAGCTTGCCGAACTGGAGGGCCTGCCCGAGTTGTTCGCCCCGGTCGGGATTGGCCGCGAAATAGGCGTTGATCATGGCCTTGTCCGGGTGTTCGCCAATGGCCGTGGCCGCACCGGCCGGATCGTAAAGCAGGCGAAAGACCGTTCCGGTGTCCACGCCGAGGTCTTCCAGATCGGCCTTGACCTCACTGTTCCAGGTATCGAGCAATTCGGTGTGGCGGGCACCCACATCGGCGAAGGTCAGTTGCCCGTCCGCATTGGGCGATGCGGTGATGAGCAGATTGCTGAGATATCCGCGAAGGACCGTACCCGAGACCGGCCCCTCATCTTGACGGGTTTTTGACTGCTCGGGGCCAAGGGGGAACTCGCCGTCCGAAGCGGATTTCCTCGGACGCTTGTACGTGTACCCTTGTACAGCCTGTTCAATGGGTTGCGTTGCCATTTTGCCTTCCCGCGCAGGCGCTGTAACAATAAACCGCAGACGTTCACCCTATATTCTTAGCATGAAATATACCATTCGATTGCCAAGAAGCGATGATCAAGGTTAGTATGGAGGCAACTCCTGACACAACCGCCAACCGCCGGGGGAAGACCCATGACACTCAATAAATCTCTAAAAATTAACGGGGTGGACGTATCCAAGATCGTGAACCGCAACGAGCGGCGCGTGGCCGAGCAGATCCCCGAGATTCTCGATGAAGATTACGAAGACTATATATTCGAGGAGCTGGACATTCAGGACATATATGCCCTGACTCTGAACCTGCTTCCGGCGGCCTATGCCCAAACCGGGTCCATAGTGCTTTCGGACCGCATTTCGGATTACGAAATGCGCGCCCATATCCGCAAGGCGGTGGAACGGGTTCTGGACAACCCCACCCGGGCAAGCGGCTAGCCGGATGTCGGCAGACAAAATGCTGCAAAGGAAACGGCCCGCCATGATGAACATGGCGGGCCGTTTTGCATTTTCAGGGATAGCGGCTAGGCCTCTTCCTGTCTGCCGCCCTTCTTTTCCATGGGAATGACGAACATGAGCAGGGACGGGATGACGAACACGGTGAAGACCGTGGACAAGGCCAGACCGCCCAGAACCACTGCGCCCAGACCGCGATAGAGCTCCGAGCCTGGACCGGGGGCCACGGCCAGGGGGAGCATGCCGAAAACCGAGGTGGTCGCGGACATGTAGATGGGCCGCAGCCGCGTGCGAGCGGCGTCGAGCACGGCATCCTTGTAGTCCATGCCCTGCTCGCGCACGTTGTTCAGCGACTGGTGGACGATGAGGATGGCGTTGTTCACGACCACGCCGATGAGGATGACGAACCCGAGCATGGTCAGGATATCGAGCGGCTGCGGGGCGATGAGCAGGTTTTCGAGCCGCAGCCCCATGAACCCGCCAGCGCCCGCCAGGGGAACGGTGAACATGATTATCAGCGGGTAGATGAAGTTCTCGAACAGCGCGGCCATGAGCAGGTAGGTAATGATCATGGCCAGAATGAAGTTCCACTTGAGCGCGTCGCGGGTCACGGTCAGCTTGTCGGCCGCGCCGGAAAGACGCACGGACACCCCGTGCATGAGCCCGGTCTGCTCCACTTTGGGCAGAAGCTGCTGCTCGATGATCTCCATGGCCGATTGCAGCGGCATTTCCACGGGCGGTGTGACCTGCAAGGTGATGGTCCGCCTGCGTTCCAGGTGGCGGATCTGGGTCACACCATAGGTGTTTTCCATCTCGGCCAGAGAGGAGAGCGGCACGGCCCAGCCGTTGGGGGTGGCCACCAGTTGCGAGTAGAGTTCCTCGGGCGTGGCCACGTCCTCGGCGGATGCCTTGAGCACCAGGTCGATCTTTTTTTTGCCCTCTTCCTTGAAGTCGCCGATGGTCCGGCCGTCCATGATCACGTCCACCGCGGTCCCCAGATCGTCCGAACTCAGGCCCACGGCCTTGAGCCGGTCGCGGTAGGGGTGGAAGCGGACCTCGGGGTAGAGGAGCTCCAGCGACGGGATGGGCCGGATCTGCGCGCCGTCAATGGTCTGCATGGTCATGCCGAACATGGCCCCGGCCACGGCCACCAGCTGATTCAAATCATCGCCCGAGAAGTCCACGTTGATGACCCGGCCTTCGCCCAGCCCCTGCTCGAAAATGGAGGCCTGAAGCGACACGCCGAACATGCCCGGAATAGAGTTGATGATCCGCATGAACATGGGTATGAGCGCGCCCGCGTTCTGCTCCTGGGTGGAGATCACCCCGAACAGGTTGATGGTCGGCGCGGACACGTAGAACAGCTCGTCCACACCGGGCTGGCCGTTCTCTTCCTTGTGGAACCGGGGCCTGACTTGGTTGAAGACGTATTTCCCGATGTCGTCGCGTTCCTCGAAGGACAGGCCCGGCGGCGGGATAAGGATGTTGATGATCAGGTTGCGGTTGCCCTGGGGCAGGTATTCCATCTTCGGGAACATGGTCACGACCATGAGCACGGACACGGCGGTCAGGCCCAGAACGGTGATCAACCGGGTTTTCCAGTTGTCGATGGCCCAGGAAAGCAGATTGATGATCCAGTCGGCCAGCTTGCCGCCCAACGCGGTCAGGGGGACCATCGCACGCTTGACCAGGGACAGCCCGGCCGGGGTGCGCGGCCCGTCGGCCACGGCTTCGCGCTGTTTTTTCTTGTCCGCAATGCGGTAGAACTGATTGGCCAGCATGGGGATGACCAGGACGGACACGAGCATGGACAGGGCGATGGCGCAGGTCACGGCGATGGCGATGTCCTTGAACAGCTGCCCGGCCTCCTGCTCCATGAAAACCACGGGCAGGAACACGGCCACGGTGGTCAGGGTGGAGGCCAGGACCGCGCCCCAAACCTCGCTGGCCCCGTCATAGGCGGCCTTGAACGGCGACTTGCCCATCTGCCGGTGCCGGTCCACGTTTTCGAGGACCACGATGGCGTTGTCCACAAGCATGCCCACGGCGAACGAGATGCCCGCCATGGACACGATGTTCAGGGACCGCCCGGCGGCCGCGAACATGATGAACGCCCCCACGATGGACACCGGGATGCTGACCGCCACGATGATGGTTGAGCTGAAGGACTGGAGAAAGACGAACAGGACCACGATGGCCAGCACCGAACCGATGAGGATGTTGCGCTGGACCAGATCGATGGCGCCGTTGATGTACGGCCGTTGATCATAGACCCAGTTGAAGCGCACGCCCTGCTCGGCCAGGGGGCCTTCGTTGAGGTCCTGGATGACCTGATGCACCTGATCGGTCATGGTCAGGATATTGGTGCCCGGCTCGGGCCGCACGCCCACGACCATGCCGGTTTTGCCGTTGTGCCGCATGGCCACCGTGGCCTTCTCGTTGCCGCGCGCCACTGTGGCCACGTCGCCCAGGGTGACGCGGTACTGGCCGGACGAGGAAATGACCACCGACTCGATGTCCTCCGGGCTCTTGAAATCGGCGGGGGTGCGGATGCGGTAATCGCGGCGGCCCACGCCCAGCGTGCCAGCGGACACGGACACGTTCTCGCTCTGGAGCACGCGGATCAGTTCGGTGGCGGTCAGGTTGTAGGAGGCCAGCTTGGCCGGATCGACGATGACGTCCATCTCGTCCTCGCGGCCGCCGCCGATAAACAGCTCGGCCACTCCCTCCACCCGCTCGATGTACTGGCGGACGTCGTTCTCGAAAAACGTCCGGTATGTGGTCACGTCCGTGTCGTTGCCGGGCAGGGTCTCAAGGATCAGCCAGATGACCGGGGATGTGGACGCACCGGTGGCGGAAATGATCGGCCGGTCCACGCCATCGGGGTATTCCGGTACCTCGTCGAGCTTGTTGGACACGCGCAGGAGCGCGCTGTCTATCTCGGTGCCGATCTCGAATTTCAGGGTCAGTTCGGTCCGTGCGTTGTAGTTGGCGCTCTCCATCTGGGTCAGAGCGGGGATGCCCTTGAGCACCTTTTCCTGCTCCTCGGCAACATCGCGCTCCATCTCGTATGGTGTGGCCCCGGTCCAGGTGGTGGTCACGGTAATGACCGGCTCGGTCACGTTGGGCGAAAGTTGATACGGCAGGCCGAGCAGGGCCACTATGCCGAACATGGCCACGAGGATGACGCCCACCAGGACGGCGACGGGCTTGCGTATGGCGGTTCCGACGATATCCATGGAGCCCTCCTACTGCCTGTTCATGGGTTGCGCGGCCACGGGCTGCTGCGGCTGGAGCCTCTCGTTGCCCTTGACCACCACGTCCATGCCTTCCTTCAGGGGCTTGGACTTGACCCCGGCCTGCATGCCCCGGTAGCCGACCACGTACACGGGCATGGGCTGCGCTTTGCCGTCCACCACGGCCCAGACGACCATCTGACCACGGGACGAAATGATCGCGTCGCGGGGCACGATCAGAGTCTTGCCGCCCACCCCCTTGGGCAGGACCACCCGGGCCTCCATGCCTTCGGCCAGAAATCCGTCGTTATGCACGCGTATCTTGACCGGAAAGGTGCGCGTGGCCACGTCGCCCTTGGGAATGGCTGCGAAAACCTTGCCCGGCACATCCCGGCCCGCCACCTTTACGGTCACCGCAAGGCCGGGCTTGACCACGCCAAAGGCCTCGCGCGGGGCGTTGACCACCACGTCGAAGTCCTGGTCCGCGGCCATGACGGCCACGGTCGCGCCCACGGATATCCAGTCGCCGCGAAACGCCTTGCGCTCCAGGACCACACCGTCATAGGGCGCGCGGATGGTCTTCTTTCCGCGTTCGGTGAGCAGCCGGTTGAGGATTGCTCGGGTCGCGATCATCTTTTTTTCGGAGGACAGGGCGGACAGCCTCTTGGAGTCGTATTCGCCCTCGGCCACGGTGCGGCTCTTGAACAGCTTGGTGGTCCGCTCGTTCTCGCGCTTGGCCAGCTCGTAATCGGCCTTGGCCTGCTCCAGGAGGGCGCGGGCGTTGGCGATACTGCTGTCCAGGATATCCGAGGACAGTGTCACCAGGACATCGTTCTTCTTGACGCGCTGGCCATCCATCACGTCAACAGACACGACCTTTCCCTCGACCTCGGCGGCCACGTTGGAAATTTCGGTAAAATATACGGTGCCGATGAACTCGGTCTCTGGGGCCATGTCGCCGCTGGTCACCTTGGCCGTGACCACGGGGGACGGCGGCCGGTCGCCCCCTTTCTGAGCCAATGCAGGGACGGCCAGAAGCATAACCAGGCAAAAAACAAACGCACTCTCAAGGATTCTCCGCATCATTCACCCATCTCCCATAAGTTTTTCCCTGTTCATGCCGTGGTTCGCACAACCGCCCCCCTGGCGCAAAAAAAGAATGCTGAATCAGGGGGATAGTACCCCGCACCGGCAGACGGCCGCACTCGGGTGCGATCCTGTCAGCCGTTCCCCGGTCCCCGGATGCATCACGGTTCTTTCTTGAGGCAACAGGCGGCGTCCAGGTGAGGCTCAATGAGCTGCCACAGGACCCGTTTGCACACGGCAAACTCGTCGGGGTCCACATGCCGGGCTATCTCCGACCGACTCTCCTGGACGATGTCCAAAGTGAAGTCCACCAGTTCACGGCCCGCATCCGTGATATAGATGTACTTAACCCGCCGGTCATCGTCGCCGGACTCGCGGCGCAGCAGGCCGTGCTTCTCCAGGGCCGCCACAAGGCGGCTGACCCCGGTCTTCTCCTGGGAAAGCATGTCGCACAGCCTCCCCTGGGTCAATCCGTCGGCCTTGTAAGCCGGCAACAGGGCGCGCCACTGCTCCACCGTGATATTGACCCCGGCTTCTGCGAAGCGGGCGGCCAAGTCGTTGGCATGTATACGGGCTACCTTCCAGGCGAGGAAGCCGATGGACTCCCTCGGGTTCATTCGATCAAGACTCATAGTAAAAGTTGTATCTGCAACAAAACCCACAGTCAACCCATTTTGGCGGTGTCCACGGGTTGCAATAATAGGAGTATGCCTATACTGTTCCCTCCATGGAAAGATTCACCGCCGACCTGCACATCCACTCCCGTTTTTCGCGTGCCACCAGCAAGAAACTGACCATCCGGAATCTGGCCGCATGGGGCCGCCTTAAAGGGCTCTCCGTGCTCGGCACGGGCGATTTCACCCACCCCGAATGGCTGGCCGAAATCGAAGAGCAGCTGGAGGACAACGGCAAAGGGTTGTTCACCCTGCGAGAGCCCGGCGGGCTGGAAAAGGAAATCGCGACCTTTGACGGCGAGATTCCCGGCCGCACCCGGTTCATGCTCCAGACGGAGATAAGCTCCATCTACAAGCGCGCAGGCAAGGTCCGCAAGGTCCACAACCTGGTCTTCATGCCCAACCTGGACGCGGTCAGGCGGTTCAACGAAAAGCTCGGCCAAGTGGGCAACCTCGCCTCGGACGGCCGCCCCATCCTCGGCCTGGACTCCCGCGACCTCATGGACCTGGTCCTGGACACCCACTCCCAGGCATTCCTGGTCCCGGCGCACATCTGGACCCCCTGGTTTTCCCTGTTCGGCTCCAAGTCCGGCTTCAACTCCATCCGTGAGTGCTTCGGCGACTACGCGGACGAGATATTCGCCATGGAGACCGGGCTCTCTTCCGACCCCGAGATGAACTGGACCTGGTCCGAGCTGGACCGCATCCGGCTGATCTCCAACTCCGATGCCCACTCCGGCGAAAAGCTCGGACGCGAGGCCAACCTGTTTCGGGGCGAGATATCCTATGAGGGCATTTACCGGGCTCTGCGGGGTGAAGGGCTCGGCCACAAATTTCTCGGCACCGTGGAGTTCTTCCCCGAGGAGGGCAAGTACCACATGGACGGGCAC
>Ga0075011_10000342_pt1 | contig 24854 bp, 22 predicted proteins | sample TARM_MetaG_T_14_FD_72354 | JGI IMG/M metagenome (GOLD analysis project Ga0075011, IMG submission 72354) | Freshwater microbial communities from Pennsylvania, USA, analyzing microbe dynamics in response to fracking - TARM_MetaG_T_14 | ecosystem: Environmental > Aquatic > Freshwater > River... | reverse complement strand
CCACAAACGCTCTTCAAGCACCACATCGCGTTCAGGCTGAAATTCCTCGTCTTTGAGGTTAAGGTGTTGCATGAGTTCGGCAAAAAGTCCCAGAGAAGTATCAAGGTTGCCTGTAGAGCTTTTGATGAAATAGTGGGTATAATCAAAGCCCGTGGAGGCATTGTTGACCCCACCAAACCCCTTAACGATTTCATCAAACTCACCTGCTTTGAGGTTTTTTGTAGATTTGAAATTAAGGTGCTCTAGCATGTGGGCGATACCGCTTTTGCCCATGACTTCATCTCTGCTTCCTACTTTGTAAAAAATGTCAGTGGTGATAACATTGGTACCATTGTTCATAGGAATAACAACAACTTGGAGATTGTTTTTTAGGGTCTTTGTTTCAAAATGCGGCAATGAATTTGCCATAAGTCCTCCTGTGAGTATCACTGCGCCAAGGAGTAAACGGGTCATCGTCTAGCTCCAATAGCTTCTTGAATGTGGTGAAAACCGTCTTGGTTCATGCGGGCTAAAATACCTTCGTTGATGCGCTTGTTGAGAGAAGGGCCTTGAAAAATGAAGGCGCTGTACACTTGAACAAGGCTTGCTCCCTCCAAAATGCGCTCATAGGCTTCATTGGCATCACTGATGCCACCCACGCTAATAAGGACCGTTTTACCAAAAAATGCCTCCGCTAAGGGTTTAAAAAATGCGGCACTTTTTTGTGTTAGCACCTTGCCACTTAATCCCCCAAAAGCATGCGCGCCTGTCAATAGGGAGTACTCTGTGGTGGTATTGGTGGCAACAATACCGCTAGCACCGTTGCTGATAGCACATTCACAGAGCTTTAATGCTTCGTCGGTGCCCATGTCTGGGGAGATTTTTAACAAAATGGGCTTGCTTGTAAGGGCTTTGCCCATGGAGAAAAGCTCTCCGATGAAGGCTTCGTTTTGAAGGTCGCGCAATCCAGGTGTGTTAGGAGAGGAGACATTAACCACCATAAAATCACACACCTCCTTGAGCCCTTCGATGAGAAGACGATAGTCCTCAAGAGCTTTTTCCGGAGAAGTGGTTTTGTTTTTGCCAATATTTGCTCCCAGTGGCGTGGCAAAAGGGTAAAGGGAAGTGAGGCGTTTTTTGACGCTGGCAAGACCCTGATTGTTAAACCCCATGGCATTTTGAATACTCTCGTGTTGTGGAAAGCGAAAAAGGCGTGGCTTGGGGTTGCCAGGCTGGGCTTTTGGCGTGATGGTTCCAAACTCAATGTGCCCAAATCCAAGAGCAGTGAGACCCTTGAGCATGGTGGCGTTTTTATCAAAACCTGCCCCCAGCCCCACAGGGTTGTGAAAGGTGGTGCCTAAAAGACGCTGTTGCAGTCTGGGGTCGCTAGTAAAAAAAGTTGAGGCAAAGGGTGAAAGGAGTGCAGGAGTACAGTTGCCTGCTAGGCGCAAACCCAACTCAACGACGTCGTGAGCAGTTTCGGGGTTGAGGCGAAACATTACCTTTTTGACCAGTTCGTACATTACCTTCCTTTTAGAGTTTGGCGCGATTGTAACTTAAAAAAGCTAAAAATCGGATTGGGACAAATTTTATCCAACAATCCGCTCCCATTGGGTTCCCTCGGCCGTGTCCATTAACTGAATACCTTGGGCTAAAAGGGTGTCGCGGATGGCATCAGCTTTGGCAAAATCTTTTGCTTTTTTGGCTTCTTGGCGCGCTTCAATACTTGCTTGAATCTGTGTTTTTTGCTCTGTGGAAACGCCCAGTTGAAAATACGCCACAGGGTCATGCAGCCCAATACCAAGCACTTTTTCAATCCAAACAAGGTTTGCTAACAAGGTTTGTTTGGATTTTTTGTCTTTGGGAGTTTTGTCCAGTGTTTCATTGCCTTGAAGGACCATTTCATCAAGGGAAGCTAACGCTTTGGAGATGTTTAGGTCATCGCTTAGGGCATCTAACACTTTACATGTAAACCCTTTGTCAGGCTCACTCATTTGCGCGCCCAGCACCCTTTTTTTGAGACGGTAGAGTTTGTCCAAACGACGTTTGGAGGCCAATAAATCCTCTTCGTTAAAGTTAAAATCTGCGCGATAGTGGCTAGAAAGCAGGTAAAAGCGCAAGATTTCTCCATCATACACCCCAAGGGCGTCTTTGACAAAGAAGCTGTTGCCAAGAGATTTGCTCATCTTTTCGCCACCAATGGTGACAAAACCGTTGTGCATCCAATATTTGGAAAGGTTTTGCCCAAAGGCGCACCGTGTTTGGGCGGCTTCGTTTTCATGGTGGGGAAAAAGCAAGTCAGCGCCTCCCGCGTGAATGTCGATCTGGTGGGCTCCCGTGTGGGCAAGATGCTCGTAAATCATCGCCGAGCATTCAAGGTGCCAGCCTGGACGCCCTTTTCCAAAAGGAGAGTCAAACGTGGGAGTATCGGTGGAAAACTTCCACAATGCAAAGTCTTTAGGGTCTTTTTTCCCGCTATGTTCTTCAATGCGTGCGCGCGTTTCGTCGATGTATTGTTGGCTAAGGCTAAGATAGTGGGGGTCTTTTTGCGTGTCAAAATAGATGCCATCAGGCAGGGTATAAGCCGCCTCTTTTGCAAACAAACGTTCAATCACACCAACCATGCTACCAAGACTTTGGGTTGCGCGAGGCTCCAAGCACGCATCCTTTACATGTAAGGCTTGCATATCGGCCTTGTAGCGCCCGATATAGTGCTGGGTAATCTCCTCTAAACTTTGGCCACTTTGGCGCATTTTGGCAATGATTTTATCATCAATATCTGTAAAATTTTTGACAAAAATAACCTTAAATCCTTTGGCTTCAAGAGTCCGTCTGAGCAAATCAAAAGCTATGGCGCTACGTGCATGGCCAAGGTGTGCATCATCATAGACTGTCGGCCCGCAAACATAAATGCTAACCTTGCCTTCTTCAATGGGCTCAAAAGGAACTTTTTTGCGTAAAACAGAATCATAAATAACCACGTAAACCCTCCTTAATCACCCAAGAAAACAGCGCACCTAAGAGTAAAACAAGGCCAAGCAGGGCGATATTGCGTGGGCGCATTATAGCCAAAAACGCTGTAGTGCCATAGGCCTTGATGGTGTAAAAGAGTAGAATAAAACCACTTAAAGAACTGGCTAGCGCCAAACCTGCTGCCCCAAGAGGAGAGATGAGTGCAAGAGAGAGCACGATGTTAACACCCAAACTCAGGGCAGAAATCTTGGCGGCCTTGGCTTGCCCATTGTTAGCATAAAGCCATAGGGAAAAAATCCTTGCAAGACCAAAAGGCAACAGGCCAAGTAGGTACATTTGCAGCACCAAGGCAGTGTTGGCAGTGTCTTGGGCGCTAAAAGCACCCCGTTCAAACAATAGCCATGTGATTTCATAAGAGAGCATCATGCCTCCAAGGGTTGCAAGGCACAAGAGGTAGCACAGTATCCAAAATCCCCGTTCTAACTGGGCGCGCGCTCTGGTTTCATCGGCGTTTTTGAGAGCTCTGGTGATGCTGGGAAAAATAGCCGTAGAAAGAGCGATAGCAAAAATAGCCAAAGGTAGCTGAAAAACACGGTTAGCATAATAAAGATAACTAATGCTTCCAAAAGCCAAAAAACTTGCAAGCCATGTATCTAAAAAGGCCGAAAGCTGGGCGGTGCTTCCTCCAAGCACTGCATGGAAGAAGTTTTTGTAAAAGGCGGGGGGCTGGTGCTCCTTGCTCTTTTTGCGGTGAAAAAATCCTCCAAAAAGAGCTTTTAATAAGCGCAGTTTTTTTAATGCATAGGCGTGGGTGAGGGCCTGAAGTACGCCTCCTGTGATAACCCCAAAACTTAAATTCCATGCTACTTGGTGGGGATCGCTTGGGTCGGAGAGTAAAAGGGCGCCAATCATGGCAATATTTAACAAGGCAGTGGAAAACGCCGTGGTGGCAAAATGGCCTTTGTAGTGCAGCATGGAGGCGGCAAAGGTAACCAGGTAAATCAGTGGCAGATACCAAAAGTTAATCCGCACCAAGGGGGCGGCTAGGGCAATGGTGTCTTGGTCAAACCCAAAGGCGATGAGCTTGGTTAGCCACGGCGCAAAAAGCATCACTAGCAAGGTTAGGCCTAGTAAAAAACCAAAAAAGCGTGCCAAAACTCCAAAAGCAAACACTCCTTTTTTGGTTGCTTGGGTGAAAGCAGGCAGAAAAGCTTGCGTAAAAGCCCCTTCGGCAAAAATGCGTCTAAAAAGATTGGGGAGCCTAAAGGCCACAAAAAAAATGTCACTATAGACATTGGCACCAAGGGTAGTGGCAGTCAAAACATCCCGTAAAAAGCCTAAAATTCTTGACACAAAAATGCCAATACTGTTGGTAAAAAAGGAGCGAATAGCCATGGGTGTCGTATCCTGATGAAGGCATTTAAAGTGGTTCAAAACGCCTAAAATAAGAGAAGTTTACCTTCTTTTAATGATTTGTATATCATAATACAAAACAGATTAAACCAACGTGAGAAAGGTGGCATCGTGGGATTGTTTGACAAACTAACCAAAGGGAGCGATGAGAAAGCATCAGCACCTGTGACGTTCTCTCCTATTATTATTGACACCCAAGACGTTGCCAAAGAATTAAAAAGTATTGCAACGGTCAACAACGTTGGGCTAGAAGTAGTTGATTTTAAGATTTTAAAAACTACAACATTGTATCGCCAAAGTCCCGAAGAAGAGTGGCTTGAGGCGGGAGAGGAAGCTAAAACCCTTTTTAATGAGGATGATTTTTTCCTTAATCCCAATTTGCAGATTGAGCAGCATTTTAAAGTAGAGATTTTCGATACCCGCAATGCCCAAGAGGCTGTTGTCCTTCCTCCTGTTTCTTTGGGGGCAAACAAAAACCTCACCAAAGTGGTTGTAACGATTAAAAAATGCGTTGATATCCGCTACAGTTCACAGTTTGAAACAGCGCTGATTGAAGCTATCAATAAAAAGAAAATCAAAGCGAAAATCCTAGTGGGAATACGTGAGGGTGTGATGCGTCAAGAGGTTAAAAAAATCTCCTCTTCGGTGCGCATTAATAACATTGTCGAAAAAGACCACACTTTTGTTGTCATGGAGGGCATTGACCCCGTTATGCCCGTGAACGATGCGTTTATCATGCATTATAAAAAGAAAGTCAATGCTGAAGACAAGCAAGGGCGTGTGGATTATTCGCGCAGAGGCTACTTGGAGGCTGTGGGCGAGGGCGAGGTTATTTTAGAATATGTTAAACCCCAAGAGGGTTCCCCTGGAAAAACATGCCGAGGGACATTTTTACCTGTCAATGAACCAAAAATAGCCAACGAAAAAGCCATCACTGTCACGGAAAATATTATCAAAAAAGAGGACGATAAAACCATCCGCTATATTGCCAAGCGCAGTGGGTATGTGACGGAATCTGGGGGGTCGTATGACATTCAAGACCAGATGGAAATTGGGGAGATTAACTTTAAGACTACAGGTTCTATTGAGGCAGGGCTTGACCGTAATGTGACCATCAATATCAAAGAGAGCGACGCGTTTAAAGATGCCATTGGTACGGGCATGAGTGTGGAGAGCACTGAGCTTAATGTGGATGGCAATGTGGGCAGTCAGGCCAATATTCGCGCTAGAACTGTGCGCATTGGCGGGCAAACGCACATGACCTCAACCATTTGGGCCGATACCGCAACGATTTCTGTGCACCGAGGAACAGTGGAGGGCACGGAGGTGACGGTAGAGCGCCTAGAAGGCGGGAAGATTATTGCGGATGTGGCAAGGGTTAAGTCGGTTATTGGCGGTGAAATTATTGCGCGTCAAATTTACATTCAAACCCTCTTTTCCAATGCCCAGATTACCACTTCTGAGCTTGTGGAAATCCAAGAGCTAAAAGGCATTGACAATAAATTCCTCGTAGATCCTACAAGCTCCAAGGCGTTTAAGGATGAAACGGCATCGTTGCGGGAAAAAATTACTCAACTTCAAAAAAACCTAGACGCGTTGCCTAAGCAGCTGGAAAACAAAAAGAGCGTTATTGATAAAAACAAGCAGTCGGTGGAGATGATTAAAGAGAAAATCGAAGAACTCAAAGCCGAAGGCAAGAAGCCTCCTGTTACATTTATGGGAAAACTCAAAGATTATCAGCAGCTTGTTAATGAGTACAATCTCATGCTTAAAGCTGTCAAGGACTACCGTTTTCAACTTAACGATTACAAAGAAGAGCTTAACCAAGTGCAATCAAAAATATTTTCAGCCAAGATTATCAACCACTCCCCGTGGAAAGAGTACAACGAAATCAAATTTAAACTGATTTCTCCTGCCATTGAAGTGGAGTACAATACTAAAAACCATGAAATTTCCAAGGTTATTAGTTTGGTACAGACTTCTGATGATGGGTTTAAAATCAACCGCTCAAGCCAGCTAAGCTAATGATAGTTGCACTTGAGGGTGTTGTCGTACGCAAAGACCCCACGTATGTACACCTAAAGACCAATGCGGGCATTACCTATAAAGTTTCCATTTCCCTTTACACAAGCGCTACATTAACCCTTGGGCAAGGGGCTTCTCTCCATACGACACAAGTTTTTCGTGAAGACGCCCAGTTGCTTTTTGGGTTTTCCTCTTTGGACGAACAGCGCATGTTTGAAACCTTAATTAAACTTAGTGGCATTGGCCCTTCTATTGCTATGGCAGTATGTTCAACCTTGACGCCCAAAGGATTTGCCGAAGCGCTTATTCATGGCAATGTAGATGCCTTTAAGATGGTGCCAGGCATTGGGCCAAAAAGCGCTAAACGCATTTTGGTGGAACTTGGCGACTTTACGCTACACGAGCACGAGGGCAATGTGGCTTCAAGGGAGGCAACATTGGCCCTTGAAAGCCTTGGGTTTAAAAAAGAACGTATCCAAAAAGTCCTCAGTGAGTGTACTGCCCAAGAGACGGCGGGACTTATTAAAGAAGCATTGAAAAAATTAAGTTAACCACAAAGGAAGCGCGTGAAGCTAGGAATTGTTTTTGGTGGAAAAAGTTTTGAACATGAGATTAGTATTGTCAGTGCTATTGCGCTTAAGAAGGTGCTTTCGTGTGAAGTGGTGTATATTTTTTGTGATGCACAGCGAGAATTTTATTGGATTCCTACTGAAGAGATTGCCGCAAAACGTTTTTCTACGGGCGCGTATAAAAAAGATCCCAAACTCACCCTTGGACACGGAGGCTTTACATGTAAAGGTCTCTTTGGTGCAAAGCCTCTAAATTGCGACCTTTTTTTAAATGTAATCCACGGTGCAGATGGGGAAGATGGAAAAATTGCTGGGCTTTTTGGATTTTTCGGATTGCCTTTTATTGGCCCGCGCCTAGAGGCTTCGGTGGTGAGTTACAGCAAGCTTCTTACAAAACATTTGGCCCTTTCGTGCGGTGTTAGGGCCTTGCCCTACGAAATCCTCACCCCACAAAAACGCACTACCACGATGGCATACCCGCTCATTGTTAAGCCGTTGCGCTTGGGAAGTTCTATTGGGGTAAGCGTGGTGCGAAGTGAAAAAAACCTCTCTTATGCGCTGGATGTAGCGTTTGAGTTTGATGATACGGTGATTGTGGAGCCCTTTGTGGAGGGAGTGAAAGAATATAATTTAGCAGGTTGTAAAACCTTGCAGGGGATGGAATTTTCTATTGTAGAAGCCCCGCAAAAGGGAGAGTTGCTGGATTTTGATAAAAAATATTTGGATTTCTCCAGAACCCAGACGGTTGCCAAAGCTAGCCTTGCAGGTGCCGAGGTAGAACAGCTTCAAAAAGCATTTTTTGCGTTGTATGACCCCTTGTTTGAGGGGGCGCTGATTCGGTGTGATTTTTTTATGATTGATGGCGAAGTGTATTTAAATGAAATCAATCCCAACCCTGGAAGCATGGCTAATTATCTGTTTGATGATTTTGATGGCGTGCTTAACCGCTTGGCAAAGGCTCTTCCGGCCCCTAGGGAGCCAGAGGTTTCTTACCGCTATATTCACTCTATTCATGCGGCCAAAGGTAAGCTTTAGCCCCTCTTTGCTATGATTTTACATAAAATTTTACACAAAGAGCAGTATGGCCGCATATTCCCAAGAAGAGATTTTTACCGCAACCCAGATGGTGCGCAATTTCAGCGCTATTGTGACAGAAGTCAGTGAAGGCAAGCGCAAACGCGCTGTGATTGTGAAAAACAACCGCTTTGAGGCGGTATTGTTAAACATGCACGAATACGAGCGTATGCAAGAAGCCGTCGAGATTTTGGAAAAAATCTACGCTAAAACCAAGCGGGCTTAACATGGCGATACGCACCTTGCATGTAAACCATCAAACCTACTCTATTGCCTATGAAATGCTTCATCCTGAGCAAGAAAAAACCCTTCTTATTTTGCACGGCTGGGGGGCTAATAAAGAGATTATGAAAAAAGCTTTTGGCCGCTATTTTCAGGACTTTTGCCATGTGTATGTGGATTTGCCTGGATTTGGTGCTTCAAGCACCCCTGCTGTGGCTCTGGATTCTCACGGGTACGTGGAAATATTGAAGGGTTTTTTAGAAGCGTTACATGTAAGCCCCGCTCTTGTCATGGGACACTCTTTTGGCGGCAAACTGGCGCTCTTTCTAAACCCTCCTGCGCTTGTGTTGCTCAGTAGCGCGGGCATTGTGCCCAAAAAACCTTTAGGGGTGCGGCTTAAAATCGCACTGTTTAAATGTTTAAAACCCCTAGGTTTTGGCAAGTGGTACCACCTTTTTGCTACCAAGGATGTGCAAGGATTGCCTGGGGTAATGTATGAGACATTAAAAAAAGTGGTCAACGAGGACATGCGTGAGTATTTTCGTGCCTATGGAGGAAAAGCAGCTATTTTTTGGGGAGAAGAAGATAAGGCTACTCCACTTCAAAGTGGCCAAGAAATCGCAAGGTTGGTGAAAAACAGCAGTTTTAATGGACTCAAGGGTGATCACTTTTTCTTTTTATTGCATGGGGCGCACATAGAGCGCATTACAAAGGAGACGGTATGTTGATTTGGGGTGAGTTTGTGTTGCATGTGTTGTTTGTATTAGGGCTTGGATACTACCTTGTAACGGCGCTACAGTGGTATCATTACCGTGTTAAACGGGTGCTGTTTCATTTTCACAAACCCCAGTGGCACTTTTTCTTTGTAATCCTTCCTGTTGCGGCGTATTACTTGGCGGGAATTTATGTATGGTTTTATGTGATGTTTGCCTTTTTTCCTACGCTTGTGGTGTGGGCGCGTAAGTTAGATAAACCCCTTGTGTTAACAGCTAGAGTAAAGCGTTTTTTTCTTTTTTTGGTGTTTGCGACACTGTTTCAAAACCTTTTGTGTGTCATTACCCCTGCATGTGAACGCTTTGGCGTAGTGTTGCCATTAATCGCGACGGTGGTGCTAAGTCATTTCTATGAAAAAATCCTTTTTCGAGGATTTTATAAAAAAGCCAAGCAAGTGCTTCAAGAACGTAAAGACCTTATCATTATTGCCATTACGGCAAGCTATGGTAAAACCAGCATAAAAAACTTTCTAGCGCACATACTAGGCGGAGCATTTGTATGCTATAAAACGCCTCGCAGTGTCAATACATTGGGGGGATTGGTGCAAGATATAAATACGGCACTGCCTAAGGATGCCCAGATTTACATCGCGGAGGCGGGTGCGCGCGAGCCTGGAGATATTTTAGAAATTACACAGTTTTTAGAGCCGCAAGTAGCTATAGTTGGGGAAGTTGGGCCGCAACATATTGAGTATTTTAAAACCCTTGAAGCTATACGCAATACAAAGATGGAGCTGGTCTATTCGCCGCGGCTACAAAAAGCTTTTGTGCACCACAGTACAAAGGCTCTTCCTGCTGAAAAAATAACGCTCTTTGGTTTGGAACTTTTACATGTAGAGGCAAGCTTGGAGGGCACGTGGTTTGAGGCAAGAGTTGAGGGAGAAATACATCGCTTTGAAACAAAACTCTTGGGAGCTTTTCATGCAACCAATTTACTTGTTTGTGTGTTGGTGGCACGGCATTTTGGCTTGGAGATGGATACCATAAAAGAGCGTATTGCCTCTTTGGAGCCTGTTCCTCACCGCTTGTGCCGCATGGATGCGGGCGGAAAGGTCATTTTGGATGATAGCTTTAACGGAAATGCCGAAGGTATGCGCATTTCTTATGAACTTGTTGCCTTGTATCCAGGGAGAAAGGTATTGGTAACGCCAGGGATTATCGAGAGTACCCCAGAGGAAAATAGCGCCCTGGCAAAGGTGATGAACGAGATTTTTGATGTCGTAATTGTCACAGGAAGAGCAAACGCCAGTGTGTTGATGGGGGAGCTAAAAAAACCTCAAGTGCATTTGTTAAAAGAAAAATCCGAATTACAAAAACTTTTGGCGGAGCAGACGCGCCAAGGAGATTTAATCTTATTCTCCAATGACGCGCCAAGTTTTATCTAGTCTAGTGTCCTGGGAGGACGCTAGGGATTGCTAGAGACAATCTCTTGTGTCTGAAGGGCGATTTCTAGCTCTTCGTTAGTGGGAACTACCAAGGTGGCCACGGTAGCGGTTGGAGTGTGGAGGGGTGTGAGCACTTTGCAGCGCTGGTTGTTGACCTTGGTGTCAATACTGATGCCAAGGTTTTCTAGCCCTTGGCACACTTTGGCGCGAAGCTGGGCGTCGTTTTCACCAATGCCGCCAGTGAAAATAAGCGCATCCACTCTGCCCAGTGCTGCACTGTAGGCGCCAATGTACTTTTTAATGCGATACGCAAACATGTCAAAGGCAAGAATCGCTTTTTCATCCCCTTGCTCCATCATTTGTCCAATCTCGCGCATGTCGTTGTTGCCACAAATGCCTTTTAGTCCGCTTTGTTTATTTACGAGTGCGTCCAGCTCGGCTACGGTGTAACCTTTTTCGCGGTGCAGGTAAAATAAGATAGCTGGATCCATGTCTCCTGAGCGGGTACCCATAATAAGCCCCTCTAGGGGGGAGAGTCCCATGGAAGTATCAATGCTTTGTCCCTGTGAAATTGCCGTTGCGCTTGCGCCATTGCCAAGATGCAAAGAGATGGCGTTAAAGTTTTCATAAGAGATACCAAGGTGGGTTGCAGCTGCCTTGGAAACAAAATGGTGAGAGGTGCCATGAAAGCCATAGCGCCTTACATGTAAAGATTCATACAGGCTATAAGGAAGTGCATACATGTAAGCATGTTGGGGCAGGGTGCGGTGAAAGGCGGTGTCAAAAACAGCCACCTGTGGAACACCACCACTTTCTTTAATGGCGGTTTCTATGCCCACCACGTGTGCAGGGTTGTGCAAGGGGGCAAGGGGTGAGAGGGATTTGATTTTTGCTAGCACATCTTCATTGATACGCACAGGCCCTGAAAAATACTCTCCCCCGTGGACTACGCGGTGACCAATAGCATCAAGTTCGCGCAAACTAGAGAGGGTTTGAGACTCCACAAACAGCCCATTCATGACAGCCAATGCTGCTGCATGGTCGGGGATGGGGCGTACTTCTTGGTAAGTATTGCCGCTTGCAACGGAAAGTTTTGCTTGGGACGTGGTTTCGCCGATTTGCTCAACCATTCCAGACGCCAGCGGACTCTTGTTGGCCATATCAAAAAGTTGAAACTTGATGGACGAACTTCCAGAATTAAGGACGAGGATTTTCACGCATTTTCTCCTTGGGCTTGGATGGCGGTAATGGCAACGGTGTTGACAATGTCTTCCACGAGGCACCCACGACTGAGATCGTTGATGGGCTTGTTGAGGCCTTGTAGCACAGGGCCAATGGCCAGTGCGCCTGAGGAACGCTGTACAGCTTTATAGGTGTTGTTTCCTGTGTTTAGGTCGGGAAAGATAAATACGGTGGCTTGTCCAGCGACTTTGCTGTTGGGAAGTTTTGTTTTGGCTACAAGGGGGTCAATAGCAGCATCGTACTGAATGGGGCCTTCAATAAGAAGCTCAGGACACAACTCCTTGGCGCGCTTGGTGGCGGTGCGGACTTTTTCAACCTCACTTCCACTGCCTGAATCTCCCGTGGAGTAAGAGAGCATTGCCACCCGTGGTTCGACTCCAAAAGCTTTAGCTGTTTGGGCTGAAGAAATAGCAATTTGCGCTAACTCTTCGGCGCTTGGGTCTTGATTGACCGCGCAGTCGCCATAGACAAGCACGCGGGTGTCAAGGCACATGAAAAAGACACTTGAAACCACAGAGATGCCTGGCTTGGTTTTGATGGTTTGAAGAGCAGGGCGTATGGTGTCGGCGGTGGTGTGAATAGCGCCTGAAACCATGCCATCAGCATACCCCATATAGACCATCATGGTGGCAAAATAGTTGGGACTTACCATGGCATCTTTGGCTGCAGCCAGTTTGAGCCCTTTAGCCTTGCGAAGTTCATAAAAGACATTAATAAACTCTTCTGTTAAGGGGGAGGTTGTCGGGTCCACGATGCGGACACCTTTGAGGTCAAGCCCTAAGGTCATGGCCTTATGAAGTACCTCACTTTCATTGCCTAAAAGAATGAGATTCACAACATCTCGACGCAATAAAATCTCTGCGGCACGCAAAATGCGTACATCTTCACTCTCTGGTAAAACGATGGTTTTTTTATTACTTCTGGCTTTTTCAAAAAGACTGTATTCAAACATAATGGGGGTGATAGCATTGGAACCACTGGAGGTTTGAATCTTTTCTTCGATTTTTTGTTTGTCAACATTAGCATCAAACAAACCCATAGCAAGAGCAATTTTTCGTTTGCTTTGAGGGGTAATGCGTGCGGGTACATTACTCACATCCATGGCGGTTTTAAAGGTGTCTTTTCCGCTTGTGAGCACTGGAATGCTACTAAAATGAGCAATCCCTTGAATAAGCTCTAGGGTTGTTTGCTTGGGGACAAATCCCCCTGTCAATAAAATTCCAGCAATTGTGGGATAGAGCTTGGAATAGTTCGCAGCGATGGCTGCGAGCATAATTTCAGGCCTGTCGCCAGGAACAATGACCAAATCCCCGTCTTCAAGGTGGTCCAAAAAATGCTCCATGGTCATAGCAGCTACTTTGCTTTGACGGACAACCCGTCTTAAGTCTTGCTCTCCTCCAAGAATCATCTCGCATCGGAGGTAGCGTTTGATTTCTGCAACCGTGGGAGAGTCAAGTTCTGGGATTTCTGGCAAGAAGAAAATAGGGGCAGGGTGGTGGGATGTGAGGGACGCGTCTTGTTTGAAAGCTTGAAAAACATCTTCTCCTAGACGATTGGCAAAAGTGGCAAAATGACTACAGCCCTCACTAAGAATCGTTCTTGATTCAATACGTATTTCTTCGTCAACCTCCTTAAAGCTTTTCCCGAAACCATTAAGTACGCTAACAACAGGAACTCCTAGGTTTTTGGCAATCTCCAAGTTGATATCAAAATCAAAAGAAGAGGTTAAAGAAGTGGTGCTTAGCCCTTCGCACAGCACAAAGTCATAACGGTTTTCTAGAGCTTTAAATTTAGCAATCAACTCCTCCATGAGACCATGGCGCTTTCCTCTAGCAACCATGGATTCAACTTCGTCAACACTGAACCCATAAGCTTCCTCGTAGGGGAGTTGAAGGGAAAAATGGTTAATCATAAAATCAATATCCCCATCAGTGGTTTCTTTAGAGGGGATGACAGGACGGAAAAAGGCGACTTTCTCCATGCGCCCTTTTAGCATTTCCATGAGACCCATGGCAACAATCAAACTCCCCGCGGCTGGCTCTAAAGAGGCGATGTACAGACTCTTGGTTTGCATACTCTTCCTTTGTGTAAACGAGAGTGGAACTCTATTTGCTTTGGTGTAATCGTAGCGAATTATTATGATAAATAAATAATTTTTTACATGTAATATTTGGAGGTCTCATGCGACAAACATTTTTATTTTCTCTCGCGGTACTTTCACTTCTTATGGGGGGCTGTGCCACTACAACAGCGGACCCAAAAATGGATATGAAGCCACCGGCTTATGTGGAAGAACTTCCTCCAAGGGCGCCCAGCACCAATCTTTCTAATCCAGGCAGCTTGTACGGAAGAGGGGATAATCCTCTCTTTTCTGACAGAAAAGCAATGAATGCAAATGATATTGTTACGGTAGTGATTAGTGAGTCTTTAACACAAAGTTCCAAGGCAAGCAAAAGTCTTTCGCGTCAAAATAGCGATAATCTTGGCGGAGGCATTGTAACGCCCAATGCCGAAGGCTCTCCTTTGGCAAGTGTTGCAAACACGCTTAATAAATATACCAATATAGGCTTTGAATCCCAGTCCTCAAACTCGTTTTCTGGAAGCGGCTCTAATTCTCGTAATGAAAGTTTTACAACAACCATTTCTGCACGCATTGTGAAGGTGCTAAGTAACGGAAATTATTTTATTGAGGGAAGCAGAGAGTTGTTGCTCAATGGTGAAAAACAGATTGTTCAAATTAGTGGTGTGATTCGCCCGTACGATATCTCTCAGTACAATCAAATTGATTCAAAATATATTGGGGATGCAAAAATTATGTATGTTTCACAAGGAGATATTGACCGCTCATCCACACGGCCTTGGGGATCGCGAGTTATTCAATCCCTTTGGCCTTTTTAGAATACTGTATTTACATTTTTACCGCTTGGGCCATGTCCCACATGGGCATGAAAATACCAAGCGCAAGCAAGAGTACAATGGCTGCAATGAACCCGATGAGAATGGGTTCAATGTAGCTTGCGATATTGTCGATGATGTTGTTAAATTTGGACTTAAAGTAATCTGTCACTTTTCCTAGCATGGTATCTAAACTACCGCTTTGTTCCCCGGCCCCAATCATCTGCACGAGCATTCCTTCGTAAAGTCCTGTCTCTTGAAAAGACTTCGTTAAAGATATCCCTCGCTGCACTGAAATCTTAACACCCCCGAGTTGTTTTTTGAGGTGGGTATTTCCAATGGTCAAAAGAGCAGTATCTAAAGCATCTGCAATAGGTATGCCTGCGCGAATCAGTTCTGTGAAAACAAGATTGAAGCGACTCATGGTAGAATAAAAGACAATGTTGCCAATGAGATAAGCCTTGAGGATATGTTGGTCAAATTTTGCTTTAAAATCCTCATTGCTGTCATACATGTATTTTGCAAAAAAGATACAAGCAAAGATTCCTACAAGAATATAAAATCCATAATTGCTAATGGCGTGTTCCATCCCTAAAAGGATTTTTGTAGGCAGAGGGAGTTCGGATTGTAATTGGTCAAAAATTTCTTTAAATTTAGGTACAACGTAAACCATAAGAATGGTAAAAGCGATACAAATGGCGACAAGGACAGTAATAGGATAGCGAATAGCTTTTTTGAATTTTTGCTGATTTTCCCAAATTTCATCCAAAATCTCTGCCAGTTTTGCTAAAGACTCCGACATATTACCAGTGCTTTCCCCAAGCTCAACCATTGCCAGCGTAACATCTCCAAGCTGATGTTTAAAGCCAACAAATGACTCTGTTAGGCTAAGGCCAGAGTTTAAATCATCATCCGCTTGCGCAAAAATAGCTTTCAATTTTTTATCTTCGGTCGCCTTGGTTACCTCTTTGATGCTGTCGTGAATGGAGATACCTGCATTGGTCATAACACTAAGTTGTCGAATGGCAGCAATGAGATTTGGAGTGTGAATTCCTTGTTTGGTGAGGGCATTTAAAAGGCGATTTTTAAAAAACTCAAACTGCTCTTCCACTGGTGGAGAGGTTTCAATAACCTTAACAATGATGCCGGGATTTTTTATTTTTGCCATGGTGAGGGCGTCATTGCGATTTTGTGCTTTAAAAATCTTACGATTCCTCTGTCCCCTAAACAGGTATTCTACTTCAAAATATTTCATGCTTTTGCCACCCTTAATACTTCATCCATGGTTGTGATTCCTTGGGCTGCTCTGATAATTCCATCTTTAAACATGTCAATAAACCCCTCATCATAGGCTTGTTGGCGAATTTTTTCTTTTGTTACCCCTTGTGCAATCATGCTCGCAATCTGCTCGCTAATAGGGAGGATTTCTGAGAGCATTTCCCTTCCCATGTACCCTGTTTGGGCACATTTCTCACAGCCAGTGTGCTTATAAAACGTGTAGGTTTCTGGTAGAAAATCTTGAATTTGATCATGGAGGGTTTTGGGAAGATTTATTTTGCTTTTACAGTGGGGGCAGAGCTTTCGCACAAGACGCTGGGCTTCAATGGCTACAAGAGCACCACTTACAAGGTAAGGCTCAATACCCATGTCCAAAACACGCGTTACTGCACTAATGGCATCGTTGGTGTGGAGTGTTGAAAACACCAAGTGGCCCGTTAGGGCAGCTTGAATAGCAATACGCAATGTTTCTTGGTCCCTGATTTCGCCAATCATAATAATATCTGGGTCTTGGCGCAAGATTGAGCGCAAAGCTGAAGCAAAAGTGAGGTTTGCTTTTTCGTTCACTTGGGTTTGCTGGGTGAGGTTTAGTTGATATTCCACGGGGTCTTCAACCGTAATAATTTTTGTTTCAATGCTTTTGATGGCATTAAGGGCGGCGTAGAGCGTGGTTGTCTTACCGCTTCCTGTGGGGCCAGTGACAAGAATGATGCCGTAGGGAGACTTCATGGCTTTTGCAAAACGTTCAAAATTTCGAGGATGCATGCCTAGATTTTCAAGCTTGATCATCACTTTGGATTTGTCAAGAATCCGTAGAACAATAGATTCCCCATGCATAATCGGCAGGGTAGAGATACGAAAATCATACTCTTTTCCAAGAACAGTGGCGGAAAATCTACCATCTTGGGGTTTGCGCTTCTCGGCAATGTCCATGTTGGAAAGTAATTTCATGCGTGAAGCGAGGGGAGGGTAAATGTCTTTGTCAAACATAAATGCCTCAGAAAGCATGCCATCAATACGGCTTCGCACAATGCAGTTGTTTTCAGTTGGCTCAATGTGAATATCGCTTGCTCGTGCCAAAATAGCCGTTTTAAGGATAATTTCAATGAGTTTTAAAATACCAGAAGATTCTTGGGGATTGTCTGCCGCACTTGAAGAGAGCTCTTTGCGAATGTCGGCAATAAGGCCCTTAATGCTTTCGCCAAGTTCCATTTTAACAAGGTATTTATCAACTTGAGAGGGGTCTGCAATGACAATCTTTACAAGCTTTCTGTTGTAAATGCGCTGAACTCCCTCGTGGGCATTGATATCGGTGGGGTCTTTTAGGGCAATGTAAACATTAATCTCATCCTCTTTAATGGGAAGGGCCCTGTATTTTTTAAGTTGTGAAAGAGGAACACGTGTTGCCATCCGATAGTCAATATCAACAGCATCAAGGTCCATGTATTCATAATTGAGGCTTTTTGCAAAGTTTTTTAAAAAAACTTCCGTATCAATTGAGAATTCACTATTGAGGTCTTCAATGCCAATGGAACCATTTCTATAAAGCTCTGAGAGTACCATCATGAGGTCGTCATAGGTAAAAAATCCCTCATCAAGGAGAATTTCACCAATATTTTTTTCGCTCTCTGCGGCATGGGTTTCAATTTTTTTAGCAACTGCCTCATTAATAATACGATTGCGTATGAGGTAGTTAATCATGGTATGTGTTGGATTGCTCATTACCAATAAGACCTTGTTTTTGTAAGTTTTCCTTCTTTGTAAGTTTGAACAACAACTCGGTAAACACCGTCGTTACCACGTCTTACTTGAACACGATGGGAAAGTGTTTCGCTTTCTGTAAAGACATAGGTATCACCATTCTTGTCAAAATCGTTGGTGACATACTTGTCAAAAATAATGGACAAAACATGTGGAGTGCTTGGAAGACGCACATAAGAGATGTCAACATTGTCAATGAGGGCATGATAGAGAAGTTTTTTTTGATACAAGACGGTGGCAAAATAAGCAGCATTAGCCCTTGTTTCTGGGCTGCGAACCAGCTTGTTAATGGGGTTTACGGTACGGCTAATCATGTCTGTTTCAACGCACGCATGGCCGTACATATTCACAAACTCTTCATTGTCTGTATATACCTCATAAATGGCTGTTGTCTCATGGCTACAGACTTTGTCATAAGCACCTTGTGCATACCATTCTCGAATAGTTTCCAAAGGGATGGCGTATGCGTTAATTGCGATGATTGAAAAAGCTATAAAAAGTTTTTTTTGCATCAAAAGGTTCCTTTTTTCAATTTTTCAAGAAGAGAGTGGGCATTGGTTGAGGAATTTGTTTTTAGAAATTCCTCTAGAGCCTTTATTGCGTCATCAACATTGTTAAGTTTTGCTTGAGACATGGCAAAAAGTATCCAACTACGTTCATTTTTTGGGTTAATTTCATTTGCTATTAGGGCCCATTTTCTAGCCTCTAGGTATGCTTCAAGCCGATAGTACTCCTCGGAGAGCATTAAGGCAAAAACAATATTTTTTGTTGTATCAAATTTCTCTTTCAAATATGCCGTAGTGTCCCTTTGGGTTATCTTATAGTCTATGTCAACCCGTGAAGGTGATATGGTGATGGACTCTTTTTTCTCTAAAGGTGCGGTCTGCATGGGCTCTTCTATTGTTGGAAGAGGAATGGGTGAACTTATTCGTTGGGCAGGTTGCGGTAGGGGCTGAGGCAGGGGCTGCGGTTGAACAGGCTGAATAGCCAAAGATGGTCGTTTTGGACTAGACTGCGGATTTTCCACTTCAAGAGGAGTGGACGCAACCAAGGGTGTGGATGGCTTGGGCTCGTATTGTGCGGATGGTGTAGGGGTGTTTTTCCCCTCGCGGGTATGGTCGTAATAATACGTGACTCCAAAAACAACCACAGCAAAGATTCCTGTAAATAATGCATACTTACCAATACGCTTTATTTGCCATTTTTTCCAGCGATATTCAAGGTCGTGGATGTCTGTTGTGCTAAGCATTGATTAGTCCTGTACTAATGGCAGCCATTTGAATAAATTTTGTGTTGGCATATTTACCTCGCACGAGAGAAGGTTTGCTGGCTTCATAATACTCATAAATTTCAAAAAGCTTATAAAGAAGCTTGTTGAGGGTTCGGAGATTTCCTTTTGTTAGTTCAAACATGTAACGAATTTGCATGGGTTTAAAAAGCGCTAAATATTCAAATCGATTGTGAAAAAGAAACTTTTTTTCTAGATAGACTTGAAGCTCCGCTGCAGAAGAGTTTGGAAGCTCTATGCTTTCCCAGATGCGTGTGGTGAAATACTCTTTTGCTAATACGTCCTCTTTCTCTGTTTTATGTACTGTGAAAAGAAATTTAAAAAGTCTTGTATCCGCCATAAGGCGAATTTTTTCTATGAGGTCACTAGGGTATAGTTGTGCCTCGTCCAAGAGTACGGTGATGACCACTTTCTCGTGAGAAGGGCTACGCTCTTTGTAAAGACGCAAAAAATGTTCATAGCCGCTCATTTTTGGTGCTTCTTCTTGGAATATCTCCTCGTAAAGCGAGGTCGTAAATTGCACTTCATCAAAAAAAGGCTGAGGAAAAAAAATAAGGGGCTGTTTTTTGCGCAAGTCATTGTAGAGTTTTCTCAGCAAAAACGTCTTTCCTGTTCCTGGTTTTCCAAAAAAAAGGATAAGCTTGAGGGGTTTTTGAATAGATTGGGCAAGCTTTTCGTATGTCAGGGTAGATTTGTCGAGGTTAACGTAGTCAAAAACATTTCCCTCGACAAAAATCTCCTTAATCTCAGTAAAGCGGTTATTCATAGATTGACTTTGAGAAACCTAGATCTTTTAACGTTTGAGTGTGGGTTGTTTGCTCCCCAATGATTCTTGGGGTGATGACAAAGACAAGCTCGGTTGTTGAAGTGGTGTTTCGGGTGCTTCTAAAAGCATTTCCAAGAATAGGCAAGTCTCCCAAGAGGGGAACTTTTGTATGGTCAAATCCTTTTGAATTTTCAATAAGACCTCCCAAAATAATGGTATCTCCACTGTTGACCATGACTACAGTAGAAAGCTTTTTTTCAGTGGTATCGGGGGCTACCTCTCTAGGCGTGTCTTGTTTTTCATCGTCTTTGGAATATTTAAAACTGCTAATGGAGGGATTAATACGTAGCATAATTTTATTGTCATCGGAAATTTCTGGCAAAAGGTTTAAAAGAACGCCAATAAAAATAGAGTAGTTATTGTACGTAGTAGCAATATTATCTCCATCAGAAGTGCTAGTATCTTCAGGGACGCGGTAGTTAATATTGTCTCCAACAGTAATAAGTGCTTGCTGGTTGTTCATCGCAATAACTTTAGGACTAGAAACAACGCGAGTATCTCCATTTGTTTTTAGGAAATTAATCAACCCTTCCATGTTGAAATTAACGCTATTTAAAATATTTAAATTTGTAGTATAGCGATGGGAGTTAAATGCATCAGAAAGCGTTCCAGCATTAGCAAGGTTTGAAGCGGCAGTGCCGTCATGGCTAAGCGATAGTTGAAACTCTTTCCAATTAATTCCTGTTGTTTGCTCTTCGCTAAGGCCTACGGAAATCACGGATACATCTATCATGACTTGACGGTGAAGCCGTCTCTTTAGGTCGTCTAGGTAGGTTTGGATACGTTCAATTTGTCGGTTGGTGCCTGTAACTGTAATGAGTCCAGCTTGGCGGTTGATGATGGGGGATTGGGCAGAGTAGGTCTCAGAGCCACTATTGAGAATGGAAGTAATTTCTGTATCCAAAGTGTTCCAGAAATCAAACTCTTCTGTAACCCTAATCTCGTTTTCAGCTGCATTTGCTGTGTCACGTACACTTCCCTCTTCTGTGGGGGTGGCGGAAACTGAGGCATTAAGTGTGGCTGTTCCTTGGCGAATAGAGGTAATGTAATCAATGGTGAATGTCTTTGTTTTTAGGGCAGAGATGCGTAGCGTGTTGCGTCGAAGTTCGTAATTGAGATTGTTCTCTTCAAGCAATAGGTCTAAAATTTCCCTAAGAGTTAAATCTTTAATGTTAATGCCTTGAAGATGAGTATCAATAACCGTTGAAGCTTGAGGGTCTCTTACAACAGTGCTAAAACTGCAAACACTTGAAAGTTGGTTGATGACCTCTCGAATGGAAACCGCCTCATTAATACGAACGTTAAACACTTTATAATCACATGATTTTTCAGTGTTGCCAAAGGAGGGCTGCGGAAGAGTAAGTGAGAGAAAAAGGATGGCAATTGCCACTAGTTTGCTATTTGAATGAGACAACAACATTGTTCTTTCCTTTGCTTGATAACGTTAGTTTTAAGGTTTGACTAGGGCTTGCAAGTGTGACATCTTGGTGTCCAATAGCGCTAAGGCGATAGCTGCCTATCATATCTCCACGCTCCAGCCATGTATCGTTAATTTTTGCTCGATTATTAAAAATTCCATGAAGCCGATACGCTGGCTCCCTTTTAACCTCTCCCTCTTTTGAAGCAGTGTCGGGATAGATTTTTATGAAAGGATCTCTGGTTTGGCGAATTTGTTCATCACTAAGTCCAAAACGTTTTTGGTTAATGGTCTCAAAAAGCGTTTCGTAAACCGCTGTTTCGTCAGAAAGAGAAAGTGTTCTGGCTTCGGAAGAGAAGGCTACTAGCATAGATAGTAGTAGAATATGCATTGGCTTCAATATTTCATCCCCCATACAGCTATTTTTAGTGACCCTTCAAGGGTTTGTGCGCTCTCTAGTGTCATTTCGTAAATATCAACGACCAGCTGACTCTCTTCGATAGAGTTGATAAATTTCAAAATATTATTAAAATTTCCTTTTAACTCAATGGAGATTGTTAGTACTTGTTCGATTTTTTGCAATGAAGGTTCTTTGAATTCATTGCTAATTTTTAGAAGATTGATATTGTTATTTTTGGCCAAAAGTGCAATCTGGTCGAGAAAATCTGCCCAGTTTTGATCATTAAATAAAAGATAAGAGAGTTCTTTAAGCTTATTGTCCACAAAACCATTGGTGTAGGTAATGCGCTCAAGATTAATCTTTGTTTGTTCTATCTCTTGCCCCAGTCTTTTGACATGAAACTCTCTGTCGCCATTGACAGTAACGGAGGCAAGATAATTTTTTTCCTCATTTACCTTTGTCGTAATCTGCTGAAACTCTCTCTCGCTCTTTTTTAAAAAGACTTCAGCGGGAGGGAAGGCGTAGGTGTAAACAAGAAATGCCAACACTATTCCTGACATTCCCATAAGAATGCTAGCTTCATTACTCTTTTTTGATTCAAAAAAAGCATCAATTTTCTCAAATAAAGCGTCCATTATTGAGCCTTTATGACAACGTCACTGGTGTAAAAGAAAGTATCTTCTTTTTTAATGATTTCTTCTGTCGAAACAGAGTACCGCTCTTTTTCGCTAATATCTTTTAAAAGCTCAGTAAGTTTTTTATCGCTTTGGCTGCGAAGAGAGAGAATCATTTTCCCTTCGGCTTCCACAATCTTTGAAACACGAATCCCTCGATTATTGATAAGATCAATAAGATCGCTCATAATAACCCCCTTCATGGGGTAGTTTGCTTTCTTTTCATGAATTTCATTAAGAAGCTTTTTTCGAAATTGGAGACGCTCATCTTGTTGGGAAAATTTTAAGTCCAACTCTTTTTTTTCTGCCCCAAGTGCCGCTAAGGTAGCTCTTAGTGCATTGGCTTCTGTGTTGAGTTTGGCAAATTCTTCTTTTTTATTCATGGTGTCAAAGGCAAGCTTGGTGCCATACCCATACTGGTAAGCGGGGTAGGCAAAAGAAAGAAGAAGGGAGGCGGCTAAAATGCCAGCAAGTTTTCCACTGGGGCGTTTTGAAAAGGCGGGAGGTCTTTTGAAGATAGTGAAGTTTTCTGCTTCGTTTTGCGACTCAAAATAGGCTTGCGCTGTGAGCACCATTAAGATATGCATTTGGTCAACATACCATTCTTTGGAATTAATGGCAATGTTAAAATTAAAATCGTAAGATTCTAAACCAATATAGCTTTTGGAGTACTCGTCAATTCCACCAATAGTCCCCACTTCCGTGCCAAAATAAAACTGATCAATGGCGTCAATCCCATAACTACGTTTAGTAAAAATAAGAACGTCGTTGATATAGAGAAAGATTTCACCAAAAAGTTGCATGAGGTATTTTTGATGCCCCATGTTAGAAGGTCTCATTCCTTCGGAAGAGAGCATTTGATAAAAATCTTCTTCTTCGATACGCTCCCCAAGAAGCTCGCAAAATTTTTCACTAATCTCTTTTAAGGAGTAGCGTAGCGATTTGGAGTAAAGATAGCTTCCTCCGCGGTAGAGTGTTAAAAAAGCATCGTTTTTTTGAAGATAGACAAAGCACTGAACCCCTTCTTTTTCAAGAATATTTTTTTGATAAAGCGCACCAACAAGGAAAGGGGCGGTAGTAATGTAGTCAATATACTTTGTTTTGGACTTAATGGGAGCAAATTGTTCCTTGACCAGCTCGGCATTAATAGCAAACACGTTAAGGAGGCGATTTTTAGTGTCGTTGGCCTCAGTTTCAAAAAACGTAATTTTATATTCAGTGGCAGTATCAAGTCCTAATTCTTCGTAAGCTTTTATCTCAACGGCATCTTGAAGGTCCGAATCAGGGATGGAGCGGCTAATTTCAAGGGTGGAGGAAATGATGTCTTTAGTATAAATGTAGGAGATGTAAAACTCATCTGTTTTTGAAGACTTATCAAGATTGTGTAATTTGATTTCATTGCGCTCAAAACGGTAAGCACGTTTTGAATCCAAATCAACTGACACAATTGCACTGAACCCTTTTTTTTCCGAGGAAATTGATGCCATGTCCAAACCTAGTAATAAAGTTTTGTATTTATTGTCGTATTAGATCCAATGATCAGCCGCGTACGTCATACCCAAGTTCTTTGAGGGCGCGTTTGTCTTGACTCCAACCGGGTTTTGCCACCACAAAGAGCTTTAGGAATACTCTTTTTTGGCACAACTTTTCCATCATTGCTCTGGCATGTTTACCAATGCGCTGTAGTGCAGCCCCGCCTTTTCCGATAATAATACCCTTTTGACTCTGTTTTTCGACGATGATTGTAGCATAAATTTTCTCCAAATCATACAATTCTTCCACTTTTTCAACAAAAACGTCACTACAATAGGGAATCTCATCGCTAATATTTTCAAAAATAGCCTCGCGAATAAACTCACGGTAAAGCTCTTTCATGGGGTCTGTAGTGAGTAATTCTGGGTCATAAAGGTAAGGATGTGTAGGAAGATGCTTCAAAATTTCACCCAAAATGTAAGACCTGTCGCTCCCTTTTTTAATAGAAATAGGAATAAGCGAAAGAAAGCGGTCTTGAAAAGCATGGTATTTGTCAATAGCCTTTAAAATCTCTTCTTGGCTAAGAAGGTCGGTTTTTGTCAAAAGGAGTAAGTGGGGGGCTTTGGGGTTGAGTTTCAAAAAAGCTTCGTAGGATTTTGTGCTGTCGGTTGCGGGAACTAAAAATAAAATCACATCACAATCCCCGATGGCTTTTAGGGCTTCTTCGAGCATAAATTGATTGAGGAGCTTCTCTTTTTCGTGAAGGCCGGGCGTGTCAATGAAGATGATTTGGTGGTCTTGGTGCATGGAGATGAGCAAAGAGCGTTTTCTTGTGGCATTGGCTTTTTGTGAAACCATAGCCAACTTTTCACCCATGAGCCAGTTTAAAAGGGAGCTTTTTCCTGCGTTTGGCTTGCCAACAACGGCCACAAATCCTGTTTTTGTACTCATAAAATATACCTTGCTGTGTCTTGGTCTTCAATAATACTATCAAGCCGTTCGTGTATAAGTTGGGCGTTTACATGTAAGGTCTCTCCTTGGTGTAAATCGGCCTCAAAACTTATCTCTTCAATGACTTTTTCAAGAATGGTATGCAAGCGTCTCGCGCCAATGTCTTCCATTCTTTCGTTTGCTTTTTGGGAGATTTTGGCTAACGCGCGAATGGCTTCTTCTTCAAACACAAGCGT